>SAMEA104315426__coassemble_146_pt1 | contig 97259 bp, 79 predicted proteins | sample SAMEA104315426__metabat2_low_PE_024 | metagenome-assembled genome bin SAMEA104315426 (sample SAMEA104315426) | gut metagenome | biome: Monkey gut; feature: monkey-associated habitat; material: faeces | place: China | collected 2013 | reverse complement strand
TAACTATCAATTTGTTACTTTTTGAAATGTTAAAGGAATTTCGTGGACAGTAGTGCTACCAATTATACCTTACTTTCTTACCCTATCTTTGCACGAAAATTGAAAACACAAATGAAGAAAGCTCTCTTTGCCTTATCTCTTGGCACTTTTGCATTAGGTATTACTGAATATGTCATGATGGCTATCTTGTCGGAAGTAGCATCAAGTTTGTCGATTAGTATTCCGCAGGCAGGACACCTGATTTCTGCATACGCTTTAGGTGTGGCAGTTGGTGCACCGCTACTCATTGTGGGCTATAGATTCAAGCCCAAGAGTGTCTTGCTGTTTTTGGCATTGGTGATGTTTGCGGGTGCCGTACTCTCTGTGCTTGCTCCCAACTATTGGTTGTTTCTGGTGGCTAGATTCATTTCAGGACTGCCCCATGGTGCTTATTTCGGAGTAGCGTCTATCGTGGCTGTGCATCTTGCACCCGAAGATAAGAAGGGTAAGGCAGTATCAACCATGATAGCAGGAATGACGGTGGCAAACCTGATGGGTGTTCCGGTGTCGTCTTGGCTTTGTTCCACATGGTCTTGGAGATTCCCTTTCCTCATTACCAGTATATGTGCCTTGCTCGTCCTTTGCAGTATCTGGCGCTGGGTGCCCAATATGGATCGCTTGCCAGTGACAGGTTTCAAAGGGCAGTTTCGCTTTCTTAGCACCAGTGCTCCTTGGTTGATTCTTACGGCAACATTGCTTGGCAATGGTGGCGTGTTCTGTTGGTACAGTTATATTTCTCCGTTGCTCTCGCAAGAGAGTGGATTTGCATTGACTCAAGTTCCGATGCTGATGATAGCCGCTGGTGCAGGAATGGTGCTCGGCAACATACTGAGTGGAGTGCTTTCCGACCGCTATTCAGCCTATCGTGTTGCACCAGCCACACAGCTTCTTGCCGTTGTCGGACTGATATTGATTTTCTTCCTTGCCGATTATGGATGGCTTTCGGTAGTGCTTATGGTGGTAGTGGCTGGCTGCTTGTTTGCCGTAAGCGGTCCTGAGCAATTCCTCATTCTGCGTCATGCACCAGGTGGTGAGATGCTGGGAGGTGCCTGTGTACAGATGGCGTTCAATCTTGGTAATGCGCTTGGTGCATTTGTTGGCGGATTGCCCATCTCGTTTGGTTGCACACCGCGTTATACGGCACTTGCCGGTATTCCTTTCTGTTTGTTGGGTTTTGTCTGTCTGATGTTGCTTTACAGAAAATCTACCAAGACTGCACTTTCCCATTCTTGACGGGAAATGCATTAAAAAGTATAGAGGCTATGGGTTGTCCAGCACTTCGATAGCGAGGTCAGCCCAAACATTTTTATGCTTTTCGAATATGGCAGGAAACTCCGAGATGGGTACGGGATTGGTAGTTCCTAATTCTACGGTAACGCTGGGACATTGGTAGATAATCTCTACGTCGTCAGCCCATGTGCCGCCGGCAGGAGCACTATCTGGACCATAGAGTGGATAATTGGTGTGGCGATGGATGAGTTTGGCATAGTCGTGGGCTAACTTGTTGACGTATTTTTTTGCATTCTGACATCCGTAATAGATGATGTTGCCCGATGTGTGATAGTTGAGAAAAAGGTCATAGTCATAGCGCTGCGACACACGGAGCATCAGTTGGCTCTCTGGCTCGGAGTAGGGCAACAAGCCCGAATAGAAATTGAAACTGCGATGAGTCTTACGGCTTGAAGTAAACGGATTGTTGAAGCCATTGCCGAAATTGCGGTTTATATCCACGCCGTTGGCATTGGCTTTGATTTTTGTATGCGAGGTGCCGTTGTCTTCAGTCTGCCTTACCCATTGTTTCACTTCATCGGTCAGTTGACCGTTGCTGCCGTTTTGTGCAATCTCCACTCCGTCGGGATTGACCATCGGGATGATGATGAAACACACCTGTTGCAGCAGATTGCTGATACGTTGGCCTTTATATTCACAAATGTCTTGATAGCACATCTGGGCATAATGTTCGAGGAGTGCCATGGTGAGTTGTGTTGCCATATATTCGCGAGCGTGCATGGTGGCTTGTACCATGATGTGGTGACGAGCAGAACGGTTGCCGAGTGTGACCACCGGCAACCGATGTCCCAGTAGGGTTGTGGCGCTGTCAAGTTCGTAACTCACAAAGTCGGGATAGCGTTTGGCGATGGAATCGAGGTCTGTGATCATTTCGCTGAAGGTGTAGTGTTGGTGGTCGGTCTCTACAAACTGAAGGGATTGACAGTGGACAGCAGTTGCCAGGAGCGTTTGCAGTATCCATATTGTCAGCGTAATCGGGATTCGTTTTTTCATGACTTATACTATTAGTAGGTTGTATTGTTGAGTTGCTGATAGAACTCCCATGCCACATCGGCATAGTTGTATTTGTTGCGGAAGTGGGGAAACTGTTTGAGTCTCTGCAAGCGACTGACATCGGCAGCGCTGCGATGCAGTCCTGCATTATAGAGTGTTGCCCAATGACGCAACAGCTCTTGCGTGGAAGTAAAGTGGATGTTGGCAGTCTTTTGCTTGCAAATATCCACGAAGGCAGCCAGATAGCGAGTTTGCCATTTCAGTTGCATCATGCGGTCCATGCGTATTTTTCTACATTCGCGTGCGTGGCGCTTGTGGATGAAGAGTTTGGCATATTTTCTTTTCAAGTTTTTATCGGCAGCCAGTTGTTGTTCGAGTTGTTCTACAAACGAGGGTTTCATCTGAAACAGGCCGATGCTGAACTCAGCCTTGCTGTGGAGAATATACATCAGACAAAGGGTGCGATATTCCATCTGTCCACCCAGTTTGGTGTACATTGCCACTTCGGGCATGACGATGGCTTGTGCCATGCGGCTCTCTTCTTCAGTGAGATAATGGCAGAGTTCAGTCCTTATCTCCGAATGTTGGTTGAAAAGGTCGATAGCACATTGAGCCTCTCTGTGGTAGTCAGAGAAGAATGTGGTGATGGCAAAGAGAATGGTAAGCCACATTGTCAGTTGAGATCAAAAGTATAGAGCACAATCTCGTTGCCTTCGATAGTGGTCCATGCAAAGGCATTGGTATCTTCGTCGTAGAAAGCATATATAGGACAGTGTTTCCCGTATTTCTTTCCGTCAATCAATACGTAATCATACTTCCAATTGGCGACGAAAAGATGGCGCTTGCTCTTGTCTTGAAGGGTGAGGTTGTAGCTGTACCACAGCATGTAATCAATAGAACCAGAATAATCTGCATCTTTTTTATAAGGTAGTACCTGATGTTTGTCGAAATCGTAGTATTCCTTTCCTGCGGTGAGTTGTTTGATAGCTGTTGGAGAGATAAAAAACTGGAATGTTTCCGTATCGTATTCGTTTTGGGGATTCATCTGACAGCTCTGCTCATAGAAACAAGTACCATCGTCAAACAGACAGACTCTTGGATCGTATTTACTACAGTTTCCATCCATAGGAATCGGGATGATAAATCTTCTGTCATCCAAGGTGACAAAGCGTTTGGAATGATCAATGTGGATTTCGTGTTGTTTGTTCGGACTTTGATATTCGTATCTCGTTTCTTTTGCGTCGAGAATACTACCGTCTTCGTAGTGAAAATAGTCTTCGCCCATGAGCGTGAATCTAAATTCATGGGGGAGGGCATAGTCGATGTTTGATTGTCCGGTATAATCATCGCATTTGTCGGTCTCGTAGTAGTAGCCGATGCCTTCGTATGGTCCATAATTCACTCCATATAAAGATAGGTAGTGTTGCTGTTTGTCAGTACCTTTGATATTGTTGTAATATTCAAAGACGCATTTGTTGAAATCGTCAGGATTGATGTTATAAGCGTAGATTTCGCTTGCTGTTACTTTTCGTTCCCCGTTGTGGATAAAGATCTTTTTGTCATTTAGCGTATCGTTAAGAATACAAGTAAACTTATGACCATTAATGCGCATATTGCTGGCATATTCGGCATAATAAAGTATTTCGCCCTTTTTGAGCGTCAATAACACTTTGCGCTGAGGTTGCGCATAAACAAATGTTGCGGCAATCAGCAACAGTGGGAGTAGGATGTATTTCTTGATCATGGGTTAACGGAGTTTCATGTTCAACAATGATTGTTCGTTGGCTGCCGATATGGTGAGGGTAGGGGTCTGCGTCTTATATTTCACGGTACTGGTTTGATAGACATTAGACTCTACATAGTCTTTCAGTTCGCCCAATGTCACATTGCCCTTGGTGTCGTGGAGTTTTTTCAGTAAGAAATAGGTGAACAGACCGTGGCGCTTCTCGTTGTAGGGATAGGCGGTCTGGTCTTCTTTTGTGGCACTCAATACGGCTACCTTACCGCTGACCTGTTCGGCTTTGGGCTTGATGCTCACACCCTTGGTGCTGGTGAGCATGCCACCGTTGCGTTGTGCTCCGCTGAAACAAGCATCGAGGAATACCATTACGGCATTGGTCTGCAGTCCAGCCAGTTGTTCATAGAATGTGGATAGGGGGTAAGCACTCTCAGGATCGTTTGCCATACCGTCGGCAGGCAACAGATAGGCTTTGCGGCTTACCTCATCAGGCATTCCGTGACCAGAATAATAGAAGATGATATTGGCCTTCTGTCCGAAAGCCTTACTGACATTTTGTGCCCATTTCATTTCTGCACGCATCTGGTTTTTGGTGGCATTGAGCTTCATGTGGATGTTTTCTTCAGGAATGCCCAAGGTCCTGATGCAGTATTGGCGGAATATCCTGCCATCGTTTTCGGCATAGTTGACAGCAGAGATGTTATTCTCCATATATTTCTCATTTGCCACAATAACCACAAACGTGTGTTTGTTGCTGTTGGCAGCTACCATAGGAATGTTCTGATCCACATCTGTCATGTCCTGTTTTGGACTGGGAGTTTGCTGGGCATAGTAGTTTTGCTGCGGCTCAGCCTTTGGCTTCTTAGCTCCGAGTTTTGCCAAATACTTCTGACCTTGTTCACCGCCTTTGAGTAAATCGTCTTGATAGGTTACATCACCGAAAAGATACTTGCATTTGCCACGCAGGAAATAAACCTCTGTATTGGTGTCGTCGAGCATGAGCGACGAAGTGCAGTCTGCCACAGCCTCTACATAAGATTCTATGGCAGCGTATGCGGCAGCCCGTTTGTAGTAGTTCTCGGCAGTTTTACTTTCCTTGTCCTTCAGAACCTTATCCATCAGCCTGATAACATCGCCATAATTTTTCTGTTTCATCAGCTTGGTGTAGGTCTGTTGGTTCTCTTCATTGGTTTGCGCAACTATATTGCCCGTCAGTAGGAAAAGCAGCAGACAGGTCAATATTCCAAATCTATAATACCTTTGTTTCATAAGGATAGGTTTTTTAAATTAATTCATGCCTACAAAGTTACACGTTTTTCTCTGAAACAAAGAACATTATACTCAAAAAATGTGTGGTACAAGGCTAAAGTTTTATCTTTATGGTGATGATTACTATTTCAACATGCAAATGTGACCACGTAATTTGTGTTTCCTTTGTACGACCGTGGTAGCTCCCATCAGTCTCCTATCTTGCTTGTATGATTATTGGGACTTATCTGGGACTTGTAACGGAGTTACATGGGATGTGATACGTACATTTAGCAATGGTAAGTGTGGGGCACTAATAATAGAAAGTAATATGATAATGTAAAGAAAGAATACTATTTTGGGAGCCCTGTCGCGTTACAGTATTACAACCCCAGAAAACGAATTTTTCTGCTGTTTATAGGCCAAAAAACGAAAAAATACACTCTAAAACCATTGTTTTAGCTTTTTGAAAACTGTAATACTGTAATATTGTAACGCTTTACGTGTGTAAATATAATTGCGTCATAAAGCGAAGTTCATGCTCTTATGTAATGATTACTATGAAATGGAATAATATCACATTGAGATAAACGAAATTCGGGGACTCAACCTCATGGTGAGTCCCCGAATGGATATGTTGCATTGAGTTATCAATTGCAATTACTTGATGTTGGGTTCTTCCAGTCCCAGACCTTTCTTCTTGTCAACAGCCTTCAGCACGAAACCGAGCAACAGGGCTGCAACGCCAAGACTTGCCAACATGATGAGGGGAGCGGTGTAGTCGAACTTTGTAGGATCGGTAACACCGGGGTTAGACTTGTCGAGCACCTTACCGATGAGCAAGGGGAACAGCCACAAACCGATGTTCTGAATCCAGAAGATCAACGCATAGGCAGAACCGATAACCTTAGCATCAACCAGTTTGGGCACACTGGGCCACAATGAAGCAGGAACCAACGAGAACGAACTTCCCAATACCAGAATAGTAGCGTAGGCAATGATGATACCACCCACAGCGCTATCCTTGAACAAAGGCAGAATGAAGGCAAAGGTCAGGTGGCAAGCGATAAGCAATACCGAACCGAGTATCAACATAGAAGCTGCCTTACCCTTGTGGTCAACATAACTGCCGAGGATTGGAGTGATGAGTACTGCCAACAGTGGGAATACAGCGAAGATACTCTCTGCAGACTGACGCATGTAACCCATGTAACAATAGGTTATGAGCGAGATGATTGAAATGGCGAGCAGGATAAACTGGTTTCTCTTTACCTTTTGGAAATTGCTGGCAAAACCTGCAGCAGCTACGACGAGCATGATAACATACTGTACGATGGTTACAGAAGAACTTGCCCAAAACGAATCCTGTGAAGGTTCAACGAGGGTGAGGTTACACTGCAGCATGTTTACCGCATACTTCTGGAATGGGAAGATAGCTGAATAGTAGAGCACACACAACAGGGCAACGAGCCAGAAACCACTTGAGGTGAGAATCTGTCCCAGATCGCTAATCTTGAATGGATCGTCTTTCTCTTCTGCCTCACCAGTCTGACTGTCGAGTTTCTTATCCATGAAGAAATAAACGATGGTCATGATGAGGGCAATACACATCAGTACTACGCCGAAGGCAACGCTACGGCTAACGCTGATATTACCACCGAGCTTGGCAAAGAAGGGAGAGAAAATCATACAGGTGGCAACACCCAAACGTGCCAATGCCATCTCAGAACCCATAGCCAGTGCCATTTCGCGTCCCTTAAACCATTTCACAATACCGCGGCTCACGGTGATTCCTGCCATTTCGCAACCACAGCCGAAGATCATAAAGCCGCAGGCGGCAAACTTGGCTGAGGCGGGCATTCCCTCATAGAAAGGCGAAACGCCCAATTCGTCGAATACAGGAATGTAGTTGAGGTTGTTATTAAACCATACTTCCAGACTGCTGCCTGTGAAATAGTCGGTCACAGCGTACCACTTGACAATAGCACCAGTCAACATAACGGCTGCTGAAAGTACAGCGGTGAAGCGCACACCCATCTTGTCGAGGATGATACCTGCAAAGATGAGGAAAAATACGAATACGTTGAGGAATACCTCCGAACCCTGCATGGTACCGAAGGCAGTAGAGTCCCATCCGCGATACTCCTGCATGAGGTCTTTGATGGGCGAGAGAATATCCATAAAGATATAGCTGCAGAACATGGCGAGGGCAAGCAGCAGAAGGGCTGTCCAGCGCATGGCGGCAGAATCTCTCAGTGTTTTTTGAATTTCTTGTGTCATTTGTTTATTAGATAATTGTTTGTTGCAGAGTGAGTGGACTACGGATTATTTCTTCAACCAACGGTCGAGCCAGCCAAAGAAGGTGCGCTGCCACAGAATGCCGTTCTGGGGTTTCAATACCCAGTGGTTCTCATCGGGGAAGATGAGCAGTTCTGCAGGAACGCCACGCAGACGTGCGGCATTGAAGGCACCCATACCTTGGTTATAAACAATGCGGTAGTCTTTCTCGCCGTGGATGCAGAGGATGGGGGTATCCCATTGATCTACAAACAAGTGGGGAGAGTTCTTATAAGTCTTGTCGGCACGAGCGGTACGGTCTTTCTTCCAATAAGCATCGTCGTACTCCTGATTGCTGAAGAATACTTCTTCGGTGTCGGTGTACATGGATTCGAGGTTGAAAGCACCATCGTGTGAGATGAATGCCTTGAAGCGCTTGTTGTGGTGACCAGCGAGATAATATACGCTGAAACCGCCAAATGAAGCACCAACGCAACCCAAGCGGTCTTTGTCAACGAAAGGCAGATTCTGTGCGGCATCATCGATGGCAGACAGATAGTCATCCATGCATTGGCCGGTCCAGTCGCCAGAAATCTCTTCTTTCCACTCCTGACCAAAGCCGGGGAGACCACGACGGTTGGGTGCGATGACTACATAGCCGTTGGCAGCCATGATCTGGAAATTCCAGCGATAGCTCCAGAACTGTGATACGGGACTCTGTGGACCGCCTTCGCAGAATAGCAGGGTGGGATATTTCTTACCTTCCTCATAGTTGGCAGGCAAGATAACCCATACGAGCATCTCTTTATTATCGGTGGTCTTTACCCAACGCTGTTGCACCTTACCGAAGGTGAGTTGGTCGAGAATCTGCTTGTTCTCCTGACTGATCTGGGTAACCTGAGTCTTCTCGATGTTCTTGCCGGGAGTAACCATGTAGATATCTGTTGGAGCGGAAATGCTCTGGCGAGTAGCGAGGATGCGCTTACCGTCGTTGGCCAGTTGGAGCGAAGTCCAGTCAGACCAGTGGTCGGTCAGCTGACTTACCACGCCTTTGCGATCTACACGATACATGTTCTTGCAACCATGCCATACGCTGATGAAATAGAGCATGGCAGTTTTGTCTTTTGCAGGAGCCCAGCAGAAGGCATCGATATCTGAGTTGTGGGCAACGTACTGCTTGGTGCCGGTTTCGAGCGAATAGACACAGATGCGGTTAAGGTCAGACTCATAGCCATCGCGAGGCATCGACTGCCAAGCAATATATTTACCGTCTGGCGAGAACATAGGATTCTGGTCGTAGCCAGTATTGGCATTAGGGTCTGCATTGACAGCTTGATCCGTACGGGTGTGGGTCATGTCGGTTGCAGGCTGTTTCCAGTCGGCAGGTTTGCAGAGGTTGCGTGTCTCGCGCGAACCTATATTATATAGGAAGATATCAGAGTCGGTCGAAGTAGCATATTCCATGCCGATTTTCTTGCGGCAAGTATAGGCAATGGTCTTCGAATCGGGACTCCATGCCAACTGTTCAATACCACCGAATGGTTCCATAGGACATTCGAAAGGTTCGCCTTCGAGAATATCTATACCCTGTCCAACTCCTTCAGCAGTCACTTCTGCTAAGAAAGGATGCTGGATACTCTCTACGTAATGATCCCAGTGGCGGTACATCAAGTCGGTAACGCGGCGTCCTGTAGCCAAAGGCAGGTCGTCGGGATTCTTCTTGATGATTTCGTGGAAAGGCAACGACTGGATGAGGATGACTTTCGTTCCATCGGGTGAGAATTTGAAGCCTTCTACCTTGCCCCCAGTCTTAGTCAGTTGTTGGCGATCGCTACCGTCGGCTTTCATGGTCCAGATTTCTCCGCCACAGTTGAACGCAATGGTTTCGGCATTAAGCCATACGGGATCTGTCTCGCTCTTGCTGCTGGTGGTGAGCTGGCGTTGCTGGCTACCGTCGGCATTCATGATGCAGATGACCTGATGGCCTTTGTTTTGCTTCACGCTGTAGTAGCCTACTTGATAGACCACCTGACTGCCGTTGGGTGATGCAGCCACACCGCCAATGCGTCCCATGGCCCAAAGAGCTTCGGGAGTCATCATCCGGCTGTTGAGCTTGATGTTGCTTTTTCCAATGTTCACGTTGTCTTGTGCTTTTGCTGTCCCAGCGCCTATGATGAGCAGAGCGGTGGCGACAAGTGTAATTAGTTTGTTCATAGATTACAATTCTTAGCTATTTTTTCTTGATAGGATCGCATGTCAGTCCGCATCCCAGTTTCTTGAAAATCTTTCGATCTACTTCGCTGAGCATGACGGTGCTGTGAACTTGACAGTCGCGCAACTGTGGCAATTGCTCTAATGCGCGGCGACAGTTCTCATCGTTTTCCGAAAGTACGGAGAGCGCCACGAGTACCTCATCGGTGTGCAGACGTGGGTTTCTTGCTCCGAGAAATTCGGTCTTAGTCTTTTGAATGGGTTCTATCATGCTTTGTGGGATGAGTTTCACCTCGTGGTTGATGCCTGCCAGATATTTAGTGGCATTGAGGATTAGTGCGGCGCAACATCCGAGCAACGGACTTGACTTGGCGGTGATGATCGTACCGTCATGGAGTTCGATGGCTGCTGAGGTGTGTCCTGTTTCTGCTTTGTATTTAGCAGCAGCCACGGTGGTTTTGCGGGTGGCTGTGGTAATCTTAGCCTGATTGAAGAGCATCAGGATTTTGTTTACCTCGTTTTCATTGTCGGCACCATCAGCCAGTTTGTTGGTAGCAGCATAGTAGCGACGTATGATTTCATCCTTTGATGCTTGACAGCACACTTCGTCATCGGAAATGCAGAATCCTACCATATTGACACCCATGTCTGTGGGCGATTTGTAGGGGTTCTCACCATAGATTCCTTCGAAGAGCGCATTGAGCACAGGGAATATTTCTATGTCGCGATTGTAGTTGATAGCCACTTTGCCGTAGGCTTCCATGTGGAAGGGGTCGATCATGTTGACATCGTTGAGGTCGGCGGTAGCAGCCTCGTAGGCGATGTTGACAGGATGTTTCAGCGGCAGATTCCATACAGGGAATGTCTCAAACTTAGCATATCCGGCATGAACACCACGTTTGTTTTCGCCATAGAGTTGGCTGAGGCATACAGCCATCTTACCGCTTCCCGGTCCAGGAGCTGTGACGATGACGAGTGGGCGTTCAGTCTCTACGAAATCGTTTTTGCCGAATCCTTCGTCCGAGGCGATGAGTGCCACATCGTGTGGATAACCATCGATGAGATAGTGTACGTAGGATTTGATGCCGAGACGTTCCAAGCGGTGGCGGAAGGCATCTGCGGCACGCTGTCCGTCGTAGTGGGTGATAACTACTGAGCCGACCATGAAGTCGCGGCTCATAAATTCGTCGCGCAGTCGGAGCACATCTTCATCGTAGGTAATGCCGAGGTCGGCACGCACCTTGTTTTTCTCAATGTCTTCAGCGCTGATGACGATGACTATTTCCAAACTATCGCGCAGTTGTCCAAACATGCGGAGTTTGCTGTCGGGCTTGAAGCCTGGCAAAACTCTTGAGGCATGGTGGTCGTCGAACAGCTTACCGCCGAGTTCGAGGTAGAGTTTACCATCGAACTTGGCGATACGCTCGCGAATGTGTTCTGACTGTATTTTGAGGTATTTATCGTTGTCGAAACCTATTGTCATGATATTAGCGATCTTGTTATTTCTTGTGGAGATTGTTGCGCTGGCGTTGCAGTTCTTCCTGTTGCTTTTGTAGTGCTTCCAGACGTGCAGCCAGTCCACTTTGTTTCTTAGGATTGTTCTTGTTGGCCTGATAGTTGGCTTCCAGGATGGCGAGGAGTTTCTCGTCGTTAGTGGTTTTGCGGAGCAGCCACATGATGCTGGCAGAGAAGAACAGCGAGATGAAGTAATAGAAGTTAAGACCGCTGGAGTAGTCGTTGAAGATAAAGAAGAACATGAGCGGCATGATGTACATCATCCATTGCATCATCTTCATCTGCTCTGCCTGCTGTCCAACCATCTGGTCACGCTGTTGACGCATAGAAATCCATGTGTAGATGAGCTGTGCGGCACAGAAGAGAATACAGGTGAGTGAGAGGTGGTCGCCGATACCCCAGATATTGGTGCCCCATTCAAAAATGGGGTCGTAGGTAGAGAGGTCGTCCATCCAGAGGAAGCTCTGTCCACGCAGTTGAATGGCATTTGGAACAAACCAGAACATGGCAATCCAGATTGGCGCTTGGATAATCATGGGGAGACAGCCACCCATTGGGCTTACACCATATTTGGAGTAGAGCGACATCATCTCCTGTTGTTTCTTCATCTGGTCTTCCGGCTTGTCATACTGCTTGGTAGCCTCTTCGAGTTTGGGTTTGAGCACGCGCATCTTGGCAGATGACATGTAGCTCTTCTTCACCATAGGATAGGTAATAACCTTGAGGATGATGGTGATGAGAATCAGCACGATACCCATACTGAAGCCGAGGCTTGCCAGGAAGTCGAAGACATAGAGTGTAAACCAACGGTTGATCCAGCGGAAGAGTGTCCATCCGAGGTTGACGAGCTGTTCGAGGTCGAGGTCTTTGCCAAACTGGCTTTGTGCTTCTACACTTTGTATGAGGCGGAAGTTGTTGGGACCAATATACATTTCAAACTCAGAGGCCTTGACACCTGTTGGATCGAATGCAGTCTTGAGTTTTGCATCAAACTGTTTCAGATAGTTGGTGCCTTTCTCCTGTGAGATGCTGGAGAGTGCAGCATTAGCCGAGAAGTTGTCTTTAGAAATGAAAGCAACGCTGAAGAACTGGTTGCGGAAAGCCACCCAGTCGAGTTCTTCCTCAATGGTTTTTGACTTATCACCCGACTCGGAGAGATTGTCGGTGCTACCTTTGCTCTCTTTATAGAAGATAGAGGTGTAGCGATTCTCAAAGGAGTGTCCCTTCTCGTGCTGGCGGCAATGGTCAGTCCATTCAATCTCCATCTCCTTATAGGTAGGTGCGAAGGCTTTTGCCAGTCCTTGAGCTTGAAGTGAGAAGTGGAGCATGTAGTCGTTGCCGAGTCTGTATTTCATGATGAGCTGTCCGCCATTGCTGGCTGTGGCTGTCATGGTGACGGTCGAGTCAGTTTGTTCTGATGGAACGAAGTAGAGGTCGGCAGTTACGATGTTGTCCTCTTTGCCTGCAAACAGGAAGTTGAGGTTTTGGTCCTTGGCATCGAAGAGTGTGAGGTCTTTAGCGCCATCGAGGTCTTTGAAACCGAGAATACGAGCCTTGCGCACTACGCCACCTTTGGTGTCGAGTGTCAGTTCGAGTTTGTTGTTTTTCAGAGTAACCTGTTTTGATTTGCCGTTAAGGGCAGGGTAGAAGAGTGCCGTAGTGTCGGCAGCCAGCGCCTTCTCCTGTTGCTTTTTGTTGATAGCTTCTTGGGCAGCGGCCTTTTTTGCCTTGTCCTGGAGTGCATTGGCGATGGAGTCTTGTTGACGTGCGGCTTCGATCTGCTCTTGCGAGGGACTGTTGTACCAACTGAACCCTATCAGCACGACTGCGATGAGGATGAAACCGATGATGGTGTTCTTGTTCATTTCTTGTTGTTTTGTTCTTTCTGATTATTTTTTATTTATTATTGCTGTTTTTATGAAATCAAGGAAGAGCGGATGTGGATGGAGCACGGTCGATTGGTATTCTGGGTGGAACTGCGTTCCGATGTACCATTTGAGCTCTGGTATTTCTACTATCTCCACGAGATTGCTTTCTGGGTTTCGGCCTACACATTGCATGCCTTTTTGCTCATATTCTTTGATATAGTCACTATTGAACTCATAGCGGTGGCGGTGGCGCTCCTGTATGTGTTCTTTCTGATAGATGTTGAAGACGTGTGATCCTTGACGCAGGATGCAATCGAATGCACCGAGTCGCATGGTTCCGCCCATGTTGGTGATGTCTTTCTGTTCTTCCATGATGTCAATCACGTTGTGTGGTGTCTTTTCGTCCATCTCCTTGCTGTTGGCATCAGTATAGCCTAACACGTTGCGTGCAAATTCGATGACCATCATCTGCATGCCGAGGCAGATGCCGAAGGTGGGGATATCGTGTGTGCGGGTGTAGTGGGCGGCTATGATTTTGCCCTCTATGCCACGGTGGCCGAATCCCGGACAGATGACGATACCGTCTTGACCTGCCAGTTTTTGTGCCACATTATCTTCTGTAATGTCTTCCGAGTTGATGAATGTCAGCACAGTCTTGTGGTCGTTATATACTCCCGCTTGCGAGAGACTTTCGCGAATGCTCTTGTATGCATCCTGCAAGTCGTATTTTCCCACCAGTCCGATGTGTACTTCTTCTGTGGCTTTGTTGCGTCGGTCGAGGAAACTTTTCCATGGTCCGAGTTCAGGAGTGGGACCGACCTCCATGTTCATCTTGCGAAGGATGGCGGTGTCGATGCCTTGGTTTTGCATGTTGACCGGCACTTCATAGATGCTGGGTAGGTCTTCGCTCTGTATGACGCAGTCGTAATCGACGTTACAGAAAGCTGCCACTTTATGGCGTATCTCATCGCTCAGATGTTTCTCTGTGCGGAGCACGAGAATGTCGGGCTGTATGCCCACGCTCTGTAGTTCTTTTACTGAATGCTGGGTTGGCTTGGTTTTGAGTTCCCCTGCTGCTCTCAGATAGGGTACGTAGGTCAGATGCACGTTGATGGCATTCTTTCCCAATTCCCACCTCAGCTGTCGGATGGCTTCCATGAATGGAGCACTCTCGATGTCGCCGATGGTTCCACCAATCTCTGTGATGACGAAATCGTAGTGGTACTTTTCTCCCAGCAGTTTGACGTTTCTCTTAATCTCGTCGGTGATGTGTGGTACCACCTGAATGGTCTTTCCCAGATAGTCTCCGTGGCGCTCTTTGTCGATGACAGCTTTGTAGATTCGTCCTGTTGTCAGCGAGTTGGCCTTGGTAGTCTGAATGCCTGTGAACCGTTCGTAGTGTCCGAGGTCGAGGTCGGTTTCCATACCATCTACCGTAACATAGCATTCTCCGTGTTCATAGGGATTCAGCGTGCCCGGATCGATGTTGATGTATGGGTCAAACTTTTGAATAGTGATGTTGTAGCCACGGGCTTGCAAGAGCTTTCCTATTGATGAAGAGATAATGCCCTTTCCCAGTGACGATACTACGCCACCCGTGACGAAAATGTATTTTGTGTGTGTCATATGTAATAATATAAGTATAATTATTAATACAAGGTGCAAAGGTACGAATAAGTGAGCAGAATACAAAAGAAAACTTTTCTTTTCTTTTGTATTCTCGAACGATAGTACCTAAGCGACAACGTCGCAGAGGTACGAATAAGTGAGCGAAATGCTAAAGGATATTTTGTTTTTCTTTCATTTTCGAACGTAAGTGTCAAACTCTTCATGTTTATTCCCGATACATCTATAACGCTATCTATGGGTGTGCAACGTCGGTATGGCGAAATAAATATGGGTATTAGGATATGATTTGAGATTTATTTCGTATCTTTGCATCCGAAATATTTGATAATGATGAAATACAAGTATCTGTTACTTCTATTGTTTACTCTGCTGACGGTCACACAGTCTGTGGCCCAACGCAGATTGACTAAAAGTGGTAGGGCAAGTGCCGATACCGCTTTGATTGTGAAGCAATATGTCGACTCGTTGGCATTACTCAAGCAACAGCTTGAAGAAGTGCGGCGAGTGAACGATAGCCTGCATAGCGAATCGACCGATGGGCGCTATTATCGCCTTTTTGCTCCTACAACATTCTATCACTCAGGTGTGAAACGTCAGTTGTCGCTTGATGGAGAGAAAGGTGACGAAGTAGCAGAGGCTGTTGATAAAGCTATGCTCCAACTCTATATGAAGCGTCCAGACTTGGTGAAGAATAACGAGACACGCTTGAAGAAAGCTGGAACGCTACGAGAGGATGTCAACAAGGAAGTGAAGCAGAAGGTAGATCTTACACGAAAAGTTGAGTTGCAGCCAGAAGAACCAGAGGCTGTGCCCATTGGACTGGTAGTTACGAAGCCTAACTTCTGGAAGTTTAAAGGCGAAGGCTATCTGCAATTCCTGCAAAACTATGTGTCGGACAACTGGCATAAAGGTGGTGAGAGCAACTACTCGGCAGTAGGAGCTGTTACCCTTGAGATGAACTATAACGACAAGGATAAGATAACTTTTTCAAACAAGTTGGAGATGAAATTAGGTTTCCAAACCTCTCGCTCCGATACGTTGCATAAGTTTAAAGCCAACAACGACCTGCTTCGTCTGACCAGTAAACTCGGACTGCAAGCATCGAAAAAATGGTATTATACCTTGCAGTTGCTGGCTTATACGCAGTTTGCTAGAGGACTGAAATCCAACGATGAGTTTACCTATTCCGACTTCATGTCGCCTTTCGATCTCAACCTTGGTGTCGGTATGGAATATAAGCTGAAGGCGCTTAATGGAAAATTGACAGGTTCGCTCAACTTCTCGCCCCTCTCGTTCAACTTCCGCTATGTAGCACGCAATACCTTGTTGGACCGTTATAAACTTGGTGGTCACCATACTAAGGAGGACTTCGGTTCGCAGTTTACTGGTGATGTGAAGTGGACGATTACCGACCAAGTGACGTGGAAGAGTCGTCTTTACTATTATACCTCTTACCATCGTGGATTGATGGAATGGGAAAACCAATTCCGGTTTCAGGTGAGCAAGTATATCTCAGCCAACCTTTTCCTTTATCCTCGCTTCGACGATTCTGGCAAGCGCGACGACAAACTTGGCTATTTTCAATTCCAGGAATATTGCTCGTTGGGTCTGAACTATTCGTTCTGATTCTGCATTCGATACCCATACAAAGACTCCCCGACAGTAATTTGTCGGGGAGTCTTTGTATGCAGACCATTACTTCGGTATGTCTTTTGCTTTGTCTTTCGAAGTCTGTTTCGTGGTGTGACGGATATTGGAATGATGCTCTCAAGATAAGGTAGCGTCGTGATTGAAATAATGTAGTGTTGCGTTTGAGAGATGGATTTGTGAGGTGTTGGGTCTCAGTTATGTCTCAAATAAAAAACCGGTCTGTTTGCATCAAGTAAACAGACCGGTTCCATATTATAATTTCTTAATAGGTATTATTCTGTCATGTCACCTTCAATATAAAGACGAGTCATCTCTATAGCACCATTGGTGCGGATAGTGATGGTCTTTTTGAAGTGTCCAGGGAATTTTCCTTCGCCATTGTATGTCACCTTGATCGTACCTTTTCCGCCGGGCTGAATGGGAGTCTTGGTGTATTCAGGAACGGTACAGCCACATGAGGCAATGGCCTGATTGATGACAAGTGGTTTCTCGCCTACGTTGGTGTAGGAGAAGGTGCAAGTCACTTTTGGATTCTTTTCAGAGAAAGTGCCAAAGTTGTGGGTGAGTTTCTCAAACTTGATTTCAGCAGGTTTCTGAGCCATCATCGTGGCCATTCCGCATACGAGCATCAAGGCCATAAGTATCATTTTTTTCATGTTCTTTCCTTTCTTTGTTCTTAAAAACGATACAAAAGTATGGCTTTTTCTTGATACAAATGCAAAAAACAGATAGTTTTTTTGTATTTTTAACTGATGTCTTTCTGGTGAGTAACTATCAAATTCTATTTGTTTGTACTGATGATAGCATCCCGAACGCATCCCGAACGCATCCCGAAGGAAAAAGGTATAAATGGCCTTTGTAGTAGCCAATAGGTAGTTTGGTAGTTTGAAAGAGAAAAATTCGTACCTCTGCGCCATAGTCGCTTAGGTACTCTCGTTCGGAAATGAAAAGAAAAACGAGTTTTCCTTTTGCATTTCGCTCACTTATTCGTACCTTTGACTTATAGTCCAAGGTACTTGCGTTCGAGAATAAAAAAAGAAAATTGCTTTTTTCTTTTTGTATTCTGCTCACTTATTCGTACCTTTGCAAACTAAAAGAAAGAATAAATAACGTAAGATAATGTACAGAACAAAAACTTGCGGTGAGCTTAGACTCACTGATGCCGGCAGCGAAGTGACACTTGCCGGATGGGTACAAAGAACACGTAAGATGGGCGGTATGACATTTGTTGACCTGCGCGACCGCTACGGAATCACACAGTTGGTATTCGATGAGTCGGCTGATGCCGCACTCTGCGAACAGGCCAACCGCATGGGACGCGAATGGTGCATACAGGTGACGGGTACAGTCAGCGAGCGCCAATCGAAGAATTCTAAAATGCCTACTGGCGATATTGAAATTCTTGCCAAACAACTCAACGTGTTGAGCGAGAGCCTTACGCCGCCATTCACTATTGAAGATAATACTGATGGTGGAGATGATATCCGCATGAAATACAGATATCTCGACCTGCGCCGTGCTGTTGTGAGAAAGAATCTTGAACTGCGTCACCGTATGACTATCTTGATTCGTAACTTCCTTGACAATCAGAATTTTATAGAGGTAGAGACTCCAATACTTATTGGAAGTACTCCTGAAGGTGCACGTGACTTCGTGGTGCCCAGCCGTATGAATCCCGGTCAGTTCTATGCTTTGCCACAGAGTCCACAGACTTTGAAACAGCTCTTGATGGTGAGTGGATTCGATCGCTATTTTCAGATTGCCAAGTGTTTCCGCGATGAAGACTTGCGCGCTGACCGTCAGCCAGAGTTCACACAGATAGACTGCGAAATGTCGTTTGCCGACCAGGAAGACGTACTTCAGATATTCGAAGATCTCGCACGCCATCTCTTTAAAGAAATTCGTGGCGTAGAGATTCCTAAGATGCAACGCATGACATGGCATGATGCTATGCGTCGTTTCGGTTCCGATAAACCCGATTTGCGCTTCGGCATGGAATTTGTCGAGATGATGGATGTGCTCAAAGGAACTGGTTCATTCTCAGTATTCAACGAGGCTGAATATATCGGCGGTATTGTAGTGCCAGGTTACGCTGACTATACCCGCAAACAACTCGACCAACTGACCGAATTTGTGAAACGTCCACAGGTAGGCGCCAAGGGATTGGTTTATGTGAAATACAATGCCGACGGTACTGTCAAGAGCAGTATAGACAAGTTCTATACTCCCGAAGTATGGGCACAGCTCAAAGAAAAAACAGGTGCTAAAGATGGCGACCTCGTACTCATCCTCAGTGGTGACAATGCCAATAAGACTCGCGTACAACTCTGTACACTACGCTTGGAGATGGGCGACCGCCTCGGACTGCGCGATAAAAACAAGTTTGAGTGTCTGTGGGTTGTCGATTTCCCACTCTTTGAATGGAGCGATGAAGAACAGCGCCTCATGGCAACTCACCACCCATTCACATTGCCTAATCCAGACGACATCCCCTTGCTTGATGAACATCCAGAACGTGTGCGTGCGGTGGCCTACGACTTTGTCTGCAACGGCATCGAAGTCGGTGGAGGTTCACTCCGTATCCATGATGGTAAACTTCAGGAGAAAATGTTCCAGATTTTGGGCTTCACACCCGAAAAGGCAATGGCACAGTTTGGCTTCCTCATCAATGCCTTCAAGTATGGCGCACCCCCTCATGCAGGACTTGCCTTCGGTCTCGACCGCTTCGTAAGCATTATGGCAGGACTCGATTCTATCCGCGACTGCATCGCTTTCCCAAAGAATAATAGCGGACGCGATGTGATGCTCGACGCACCGGGTGAGCTCGATGCCAAACAGTTAGAAGAACTTAACTTGTCTATTGACCTACGTCAAGAATAAAGCGGTAAAAGCGTAAATTTCATGTTGATACGTTAATATATTATAAGATTTTACCTAAATTTGCAACGGAATGTTAGGGAAAAATATTGAATAGTGTATTATTTAACGTAACTATGACAGAGAAAAAAACAACAAAGAAGGCAACTGCAACTGCTAAAGTTGCTGAGCCTAAAAAGGCAACCGTAAAGAAACCCGCAGCCAAGAAGGTTGCTGAAGTAGTAGTCAATGCAGAGAATATCGGCTTCAAGGCTGGTGATGTATATCAGGCACTCGCTGCTGCAGAAAAGGCTCTGACCGTTAAGGAAATTGCCAAAGCTGCTAAAATCAGCGAAGAGGAAACTCTCCTCGGTCTGGGATGGCTCTTCAAAGAGGGTAAGCTCGTTTCGGCTGAAGACAAAATCACATTGGCATAATCCAATATGAAACTATAGAAGAGGCCGGTAAGTTTTTCGCTTATCGGCCTTTCCTTTCCTAACAAATGACATACGACCAACAGATTCTACATATATTGACTGAAGCTGGCGAGCGCGGTATTTCGGTTCAAACCATAGCAAGACACGTCTTTAATATGAATGTGTCGCTTTTTGTATCTCCCAACTTTGAGGAAATACGCACCTATGTACAACAGTATCTCTTACGCAATTCACGATCGTCTTTGTCGCTCATAGAGAGAACAGAGCGCAGAGGTTATTATCGTCTCAATACCAAAGGTTCGGCAGATGCCCGACAACTCATGCTCGAATTTCAAGAGCATGAAAACATCGAGGAAGCCGAAGAGGAGAAACCTCAACAGCAAGATCTTTCGCTTAGTCTATTTGATTAGCGACCAATCAAACATACTTATTTTATTTCCTTATACACCTCTTCATAAAGACGAAGCAGGTTTTCTGTCGTCTTGCGCCATGAGAAGAGTTTGGCTCTCTCCAGTCCTACAGCCTTCTGTCGTTGGTAGAAGTCTGTATCACGTTCCAGTTGCAACATCTTCAACGCAATCTCATCACTACTTTCAGGGTTAATAAGAATGGCGTCATGACCAGCTATTTCAGGCATGGAAGATGTGTTTGATGTGATAACAGGTGTGCCACAAGCCATGGCTTCAAGCAAAGGAATGCCGAAACTCTCACGCAATGATGTGTAGAGAAATGCAAAGGCATTATTGTAGATATAAGGTAAATCGCTATTGATAATGTATCCAGGTATCACGATGTGGTCACGGATAGCCTCTATGCCGTTGCGCTCGATGATGCCATTGAGATATTCTTGGTCAAGATCAGCCATAAGCAAAGGACGTTTCACTTCTGATTGTTCCAGATATTTGGCATAAGCCACAAGCGTGCGTTCCGTATTCTTTTTCGGATCGGTATTGCCAAGGAAGAAGAAATAGCCAGCATCGGCAATATATTTTCTGTATTGTTGTTTGTTGCTTTCAATAGGACGAAACCACTCGTTGTAACCGTTATAAATCATCTTCAACTGGCTGTCGGGCAGTTGAAGTTTCTGTTTGATATTGCCTAATTCAAAATCAGATACCGTAATGATGCGGCGACATTTCTTCAGAATACGAGGCACATCCCATCGGCGGTAGAAATAACCCAGGTTTTGATAGAGCGATTTATTCTTTTTGTCGCGTGGCTCCAGAAAGATGATGTCGTGCAGCGTCAGCACCAATGGAATGTTGCACCAGATAGGTGCCGTATTGCTTGTGCAATGCAAAATATCTACACCTGCTTTTCTTGCAGCACGTGGTAAAGCCCATTGTTCCCAAAGCGGATAGGACGGACAATTGACTTCGATGATGTGAACATGTTCAGAACTCTCTATACAGCGATCAACGCCAGGTTTGACAAAGACAAAATACTCATGTGGGGTATCCATCTTTTGCAGTTCTTTAATCTCTTGAAGAACCACGAAATCCATGCCGTGTTTGTTCTTGCGGAATATGCGTTGCGCTTCAATACCAATTCTCATCATCTCACAGTCCTTACATGGGGAAATTGTTTTCAAATATTATTTAGTCCAGTCTCTTGATAATTCTTGCTGGAACACCAGCCACGATGCAATGGTCGGGCACATCTTTGCTGACCACAGCACCTGCTGCAACAACCGAATGGCAACCGATGGAAACGCCAGGGAGGATGACGGCATTGGCGCCAATCCATACGTCATCGCCGATAATAATAGGTTGTGTGCTGATACCTTGCGCATCAATACGTAGGTTGGTGTCTGCGAAATTATGGTTGAGCGCAGTTACGGTGATGCCTTGTGCCAGATTGACATGATTGCCGATTGCTACAGGGCCGATTACTGTGCAATGAAGTCCGATGCGCGTGTGATTACCAATACAGACGTCGCCTACAGCATTGTTGATACAGCAGAACGATTCTATCACACTATTCTTGCCAAGCGAAAACTTTCGGTAGGGTGGGGTGTCCATCCTCACACTACTGTATATCTTCGAACTGCGACCACGATGTTGATAGAGAGGCGCCAGTATTCTGATGTACCATCGGGGACGTGCATCCCGTTGGTTCATGATGATACAGTCCAACAGATGTTTCAATCGTGGACTCGCTTTCAGCCGTTCTCGCATCGTTTCTTTGTCTTTCATGGCGGTAAAGGTACTACTAAAAGTGTAAAAATGCAAATATTATGGTGATTTTTCGAAAATAATCTATACTTTTGCAAAGATAAATACTATAAGGATGAAGATACTCTTCCTCGTTTACCACGGATTTTCCGACTATAGCGGTATCAGCAAGAAGATTCACTATCAAGTGAAGGGACTGCGTGAAAACGGACACGATGTCCGCCTCTGCTACTATGCTTTCTCTCCCGAAGGCCATCGTTGTCGATATATTGATGGTCAGGTTATACAGGATTATGGCAAGGGACGCTTGGCTGCTGTGCGTCAGCGTATTGACTATCGCTGTGTGTATGACTACTGTCTTCGTGAGGGGATAGCGTTCGTCTATGCCCGCAGCTTTCATAATGCCAATCCCTTCCTGATTCGTTTCTTCCGTAGATTGCGATCAAAGGGAATAGTGGCAGTTACCGAAATCCCCACCTATCCCTATGATTCGGAATATACTCACGACTATGGATGGAGTGTGCGGTTGGGTGTCTTTATCAATAAACAATACCGCCAACAATTGGCGCAAACCATGACAGCCATCGTCACTTTCTCTGACGAACAGGAGATATTTGGTCAGCAAACCATCCGCATTAGCAATGGTGTGGATATGGATAGCACACCTTTGCATCCTGCGTTTCCGCAATTATCCAATCCCCTTCACCTGATCGGTGTGGCAGAGGTGCATTATTGGCACGGCTTCGACCGATTGATAGCTGGTTTGGGTGCCTATTACCAACAGCCGAACAAGGTAAAGCGTGACGTCATCTTCCATATTGTGGGTGGAGTGGATGAAACGTATATGACAGGCAATTCCAAGCAGATAGGCTTTCAAACTTTGATAGACCGCTATGATTTGAAGGATAAAGTTATATTCCATGGAGCTTTGTTTGGCGCAGAATTGGATGATGTATTCAACCAATGCCAGTTTGCCATCGGATCTTTAGGACGCCATCGTAGTGGTATAACTCGTATCAAGACCTTGAAAAATCGTGAGTATGCCACTCGCGGCATACCTTTTATATATAGCGAACAAGATGAAGATTTCGATCATCAGTTTTATGTCTTAAAGGCTCCAGCAGATGAATCGCCCATCAATATCTGTGATATCATCGACTTTGTGGATAGTCAATCATGGAATCCTATGGTCATACGTCATAGTGTGGATCATCTGTCGTGGAAGGTGCAGATGCAGAAAGTGGTTGAATCTGTGTTTCCAACCCATCAGTTGAAAGATTGATTCTGACTAACGTTTGACGAAAAACCGCACCAAGAGGAAGTTGATGGGTACGCAGATGGCAAACATAGGCAATGGCGCCCATTCTTTTGCAACACCCAGCCAGAGGAATAAATTGAGGAATATGTTTTGCAATATCAGGTTGACCAAATGGCTTAAGGCAAAGCCGCCCGCTTTCTTTTTATTGGGTTTAACCTGAAATGTAAAGTAGGTTGTCATGATGAAGTTGCAGACAAAGCTAACCAGATAGCCCACCGTATTGGCAGCAGTTTCGTTGAGGTGTCCCAATAGCAAGTAATATATGCCATATTGGATGCCGGTGGCAATCACTCCGACAATGCCGAAACGGATGATTTCTCCCAATCCCTTACTGTGTTTCATTCTTCAATTAGTGCTTTCCATTGTTTGATAATACTGTCGGTACTGAAGTTTTTGGCAATGTCCATGGCTTCAGCAGACTTCTCTTTCCAATTGATCATGGTGGCAACGCCCATTCTGCGCGACAAATCTTCAACATCTCCATTTCTGAAGTACATGCCGAAATCGCCCATAATCTCTTGACACACGGGGAGATCGGAAGAAACCACAGGGAGCCCATGCGACATGGCTTCCATCAATACCAACGGCATACCTTCCCATCTCGAACTCAATATATAGACTTGAGCACGTGAATAATACGCTTGGATATTGTTGGTAAATGGATGGATAGTGATTCTGTCGTTGAGCTTGTATTTGTCTATCATTCGTTGGATGCGATTGCCTTCCTGACCTTCACCCACTATATCCAGATGCCATTCGCTATTATGTTGGGCAAACAGACAGAAGGCATCTATCAGTATGTCGAATCCCTTGTGGAGTGGCGAGAAACGTCCAATAGCAAGAAATCGCTTGGATGTTCCGTCTGAAGGCTGCCCCGGTTTGAGGGTTAGCGGATTATAGATCACGTCGGTTGGGATATGATATTTGATGGCATCGCAATGACATAAAACGATGGTATGTTGTAGTTTCGACAGTTGGTATTCATAGTGTCGTTGCAACTCCTCACCTATATATAATGACCCTTTGCCATAGAGTGCATCGTATGAATTGTGTATCCACCCCATCAGTTTCGATTCTTTCAGCTGCTTTTTGCATGTTGCCAGTCTGACTGCCAATGGCGCGTGGTCGCCAATGATGACGTCATACTGTCGGTCTAATTCAGCAACCAAAGCATTCCGAAGTTCTGATGGAAAAGAACTATGCGCATAGAGGTCAGAGGTGAAGTGTGTTTGTGGCAACACTTTCCGATAGAGGTAACTATATGCCTTACACATCAGGTTCTTCCATTTTCCTACAGGAGGGTATTGGAAGAAACGGAAGTTGATCTGACCTTCATCCAGTCCGTAGAGGGTTGTATCGTAAGCCGATGGAGCGTCCAATGTGACAATAGTTACCTCATAGGTGTTGCTCAACGCTTTGGCAATGACTGCAGTAACGCGCTGCACCCCTCCTATACTGAAGATGGAATCAACCAAAAAGCATACCTTTTTTGCCATACCAATGATTTTTCCGCCAAAATTACTAAAAAAACACGAAATGTAAATGGATATAAAGAAATATTTTATATATTTGCACGAACAAACAATTTCAGATATGAAGTTAGTCTATATATTCAGTTCATTTGCAGCAAAAGGTGGCACAGAGCGTATTTTCTGTGACAAGATGAACTGGCTGGCTGAAGTTGCAGGATATGAGATAGTATTTGTAACTTACGAACAAGGTAACCATCCTTTCGCATATCCTTTGTCTAATAAAATCAGACATGTCGATTTAAATACAAGGTTTTTTACAACGAGCACGATGCCATTGTTGAAGAGAATCCGTTCCATATTCACTTTGCCACGATTGTTTAAACATCGCTTACGAAAGTTGTTAGACGAGATTCAGCCCGATGTGGTTGTATCCACGACATATGCACTTCCCCTTCTTCGTGAGATTTTATCCCAGCCTTATCGGCACGTCGTAGAATCGCATGTTTGTTATTATCAGCTCTTATTGCAGAAGAGATTTACTCATATTTCATGGTTAGACCGTAAGATAGCACGGCATTTGTTGGGAATGCTGAAGCGGTGTGAGAAGGTAGTAGTTCTAACCCATAAGGATGCTGCATGCTGGAAGGGCTATGACAATATCGAGGTTATTCCTAACGTAGTAACTAATTATCCGGAAAAAATAACCGATGTTGCAGATAGACCGAAAAGGATAATTGCCGTAGGCAGACTTCATGAACAGAAGGGCTTCGACCTATTGATTCAGTCTTGGCAACTAATAGCCGCAAGGCATCCTGATTGGCAACTTGTCGTCTATGGACATGGTGGAGACCTACAGAAGTTACAACAGCAGTTGGAGAAAGCAGGCCTTACCTCGTCTATGACTTTCGCTGGTAAGACCGATAACATCTATAAAGAATATCAGAATAGCGCCTTCTATGTGATGAGTTCGCGCTATGAAGGATGGGGGCTCGTGCTTGTTGAAGCCATGTCATGTGGCTTACCTTGTGTCTCTTTCGATTGTCCTTATGGACCGAGTGATATTATTCGCGATGGTGAAGATGGCTTTTTGGTAGAGAATGGCAATATCCAACAGTTAGCTGAAAAGATGGAACTGCTCATCAACAACAAGGAGTTGCGCGAACGGTTGGGAGTACGAGCAAGATTGAATGCTGCAAGATTTACCTCAGACAATATTATGCCACAATGGACGAAACTGTTTGAAACGATAGTTCAAAATGATAATCATTAAACCAACAACTAACAGATAATGACAAACCACAGACACGCCTATTTAATCATGGCTCATAATGAATGGAGCCTGCTCAATGTGTTGCTCTCGTTGCTTGACGATGATCGCAACGATATTTATCTGCATATCGATAAGAAGGTGAAGCAAATGCCAGAACTGTATCAGCCCAAACATTCTACGCTCTACTATACGCCCAAACGCTACGATGTGAGATGGGGAGATGTCAGTCAGATACATAGTGAGATGGAGCTTTTCAAGACTGCTTTCCAGCATGGCCCCTATCAGTACTACCACAAATTATCGGGTGTGGATCTGCCTATCAAGACTCAAGACTACATCCATCGGTTCTTCGATGAACACGAAGGCAAGGAGTTTATCGGCTTCTTCGACCGTACCGATTATATCAAAGCCGATACTGAGCGCAAGCGCCGCAGATATTATGTCTTGATGCGTTGGAACTTCCGTTGTCCCTTTGAACCGCGTTGGAAGGTTGTGTCCGCACAGATTATCCGGCATATTCTCTTGAAATTGCAGGATATTACCCATTTCTCAAGAGGCAACGAACTGACTTTCCGTACAGGTCACAACTGGGTTTCGCTGACGGAGAAAGCCGTGAAATATCTGATAGACCAGGAGGCTTTTATCAACAAACGCTTTGCCCATACATCGTGTGGCGATGAGATGTATAAACATTCGTTGATCATCTCCAATCCCGAATTGAAGAAGAATATATTCGATATGGACGATGGTATTCATAGTTGTATGCGTTTTATCGATTTCAAACGTGCCAACATCGAACAGCAACGACGTGGTGAACCTTATACTTGGCAGGATGGTGACGAAGCGGAATTGCTCAGTTCCGAATATCTCTTTGCACGCAAGATGAGCAGCAAAAACCAAGTACTCATCAATAGTATAGTAACGGCACTCAAGGGTGAAACCAAGGAGAAGATTTGAAAGGTAGGCTATGAGTAAATGGTACGATAAATATCTGTCAATCTATGGAACGCCGTTTAAGGACGTTCCCGAACAGATACGCTCAACAATTAAACGCAATATACAAGACAAACACAGTTCATCGCCCGTAGTGTCGTTGGTGGTTATTGCCTATAATGAGGAGTGTCGCTTGGCTTCTTGTCTATGGTCGTTAAGCGATATGGTGTCTGCTTATCCTATTGAGATAATTGGTGTGAACAACAATTCAAAGGATGCTACGGAAGATGTGTTCAAATCATTGGATGTGGAGTATTACAACGAGACTCGGCAGAGTCCGGGTTATGCTCGCCAATGTGGCATGGACCATGCTCATGGCAAGTACCATTTCTTTATCGATGCAGATACGATGTATCCATCGTGTTACGTCGAACAGATGATGAAGAAACTGACCAAGGACGATGTGTCTTGTGTGGGCACGCTGTGGAGCTTCTATCCCGATAAGCAGCACTCTCAGGCAGAGTTGTTCTTCTTTGAATTTGTGCGTGACACTTTCCTTTGGATGCAACATTTCAAGCGTCCTGAATTGTGTATGCGAGGCATGACGATGGCGTTTAATATGGATTATGCCAAGCATCTTTCTGTCCGTACGGATATTCGCAGAGGTGAAGACGGATCGCTCGCATTAGAACTGAAAAGTTACGGTAAGATAGATTTCCTATATTGCAGGAAGGCTCGTCCCATAACGGGCTACGGCACACTTGGCAACCGCTCAATGTTTGACATCTTTGTGGAAAGAGTCCGCATCCAATCCAAACGCCTGTTGGGTATCTTCCACAAGCAGGATCATTATGAAGACACAGAAAGCAATTTAATCAAGTAAAAGTAGAACACATGCTGAACCTATCCATTATCATACCCGTTTATAATGTTGAGGCCTACATCGAAAAATGTCTGGCTTCGGTAGTTGCCCAATCAGATGCAAAGGCTAATATTGAGTGCATCATCGTTGACGACTGTTCGCCCGATGGAAGTATGGATATCGTTCGGTGTTTTGTGGATAACTATCAGGGCTCCATACAGTTTCGTTTACTTCGTCACGAAGTGAACCGCGGAATATCTGCTACGCGCAATACGGGTGTAGATGCGGCAACGGGCGATTATGTGTTTTTTATCGATTCCGACGACTATCTGATGGAACATGCTCTGAAAACGTTGGTTGATGGGTTGTTGGCAAATCCTGACGCAGACGTTGTACAGGGTAATAGTTTGATTTTAGGCAAGGAAGTATATAGCAAGAGACAAGAACCTATAGTATTGTTATCTAAAAAAGAACGACTTGGTGCTTTGGTAAATACTATTTTCCCTGTCACCGTATGGAACCGACTGATAAGGCGGAATGTGCTCATCAATAATCATATTTATTTTGTTGAGGGTATCATTTTTGAAGACAATCCTTGGAGTTATCAATTGATAGATGTAGCCCAAAAAGTGTTGGTGTTGCCACAAGTTACCTATTACTATCGCCCTAATGCTAATTCTATCATGCACTCAAGACAATTGAAAATAGGCAAAACAATTTATTGCTGGGATGTTATTTTGACAACCATGCTCAAGCAGGAGCGCAATATTCGGGGATGTCTGTTGGTCAATGTCTTCTCCCGATTGTTGGAGATACAAAATATGATAGATCAGCGTGGTTGCTCTGAGGAAGAGTTACAAGCCTTCCGCCGTTTGCGCAGTCGGTTGCTTAAGAATATCATTAGCCACGGACGCCCATTATTGTTGCTGTTCTCGCTGACTATTTTCAAACCGTTCTACCACATCTATTCATTCCATTTCGTTCGCAGAAATTATCATATATTGGAGCGCATAATGCTTGCATTGGAACTGATGATTGACCGGTTGAAATGGTAGTGGGGTGAGATTATGATAAGTTGCTGAACCTTTCGGGATGGAAGAATTGATTGGTCTGAAACTGCTGCTTTTGTAATATTTGCAGCCTTCGGGATGTGTTCGGGATATGTTTGAAAAAAGTTTGATTATTATTCTCTTTTCTTATTTATTTTTCTTAACTTTGCCTCGTCGTAGCGCTTATGCTAATAAATACTATTAAGACCTGTGCTTCGACCGATAATAACTTACAACCCAAAACTACGAATAAAGGAATACATGTTAACCATATCCATTATCATACCCGTCTATAAAGTAGAGGCATACATCGAAGAATGTCTGGCTTCTGTAGTGTCACAACAAGACGCGGGCATTGCTGTCGAGTGCATCATCGTTGACGACTGTTCGCCAGATGGCAGTATGGATATTGTTCGGCGCTTTGTGGATAACTATCAGGGAGCTGTTAAGTTTCGTTTACTTCGTCACGAAGTGAACCGCGGATTGTCTGCTGCACGCAATACGGGTATTGATGCCGCAACGGGCGATTATCTGCTTTTTGTCGATTCCGACGATTATCTATCTGCCGATTGCCTTTCAACTTTGGTGTCGGGCTTCGATCTTTGTCCTGGGGCAGATGTGGTTCAAGCCAACAATCTGTGGGGCATAGGGGGAAAATCGTTGTGGTATCATACCTCTCGTCCCTATGTGTTGACTGGTGGACAAGCATGCGTGGAGGCAATATTGTTCGATCGCATTCCCATCATGGCATGGAACAAACTCGTAAACCGCCAGTTCGTCTTGTCTCATCAACTGTATTTCATAGAAGGCATTATCCATGAAGACAATCCATGGACTTATCAACTTTTGTCTGAGGTTTCTACCGTGGTGGTACTGCCCCAGGTTACTTATTATTATCGCTATGTAACCACTTCTATTACCCAAGACAAGGTGGCGAATCTTGTAAAACGACTACGCAGTTATCAGATTATCATCAGCTATGTTATGAATTTGAAACAAGTTCGGCCAACCGGAATGTTGCTTTTTGTGTTCCCTGCTTTGTTGAGAGACAAGCATCTGATTTCTCAGGTGGCATGTCCTGAAGGTGTGAAACAAACCATGCGTGATGTTGAAAAGCAACTATTTGCAACAGCCAAGACTCTCAAACGCCCCATTATGCTGCTTTTCTTCCTGACTATATGCAGACCGATGAGCCATATTTATCGTATTCGTTTTGTACGCTCACACTTCCAAAATATCAAAAAGGTTGTGGGTAAATTTGAGTTGATGATTGATAGATTGGTGTATAAATCATAGTTGACTTGCGCGAGAGCATGAGCTTCGCGACCACTATGTGATGGGCGACAGATATATGCCAAACGCTTGTAAGGCGAAAGTGTGGGGTGATAACTGCTCCAGAAATTTAGTTTTCATGAAATTTTTGACCACTCGACCACAGGCGTCTGCATCTCGTTGTCAATCACTCTCTTACAGGCGTGGTCGATTCCTGTAATTCAGAATTTACGACCACACTTCGACCACACTTGTTGGTAAGCGTATCCGCGATGTTTGTATATGTTCGTCAACAATAACAATTGTTACTCAGAAATAAAAGAGTGTGCTGTTTCTTAGATAACGTTTTGCCAGTTGTTGCCAAATGTTTGGCAAAAGTATTGTCCAACGTTTGGCAAAAGTATTGCCTAACGTTTGGCAAGGATGTTGTCTAACGTTTGAAAAAGGTCTTTTCAACGTTTGACAAAGGTATTATCCAACGTTTGATAAAAGTATTATCCAATGTTTGATAAAGGTATTATCCAACGTTTGATAAAAGTGTTATCCAACGTTTGATAAAAGTATTATCCTGCGTTGGATAAAGCGTAATAATCATCATGCCCTCCGCTTAGGCATCGATAAGGATTATTTGCTTAGCAGTTTCATGTTGATGAGCGATGACAATAAGTGTGGTCGAGTGGTCGAAATTTTCTTGAAAACTAAAATAACTGTGTGCTGATAAATCAACCCAAACGTTATGTCTATCCATATATAGGTTGTAGAATATTGCACAACTATGTACTATAGCACAAACTTCTATAGCCACATTCCTATTGATAGAATCATCCTATGCGCAGATAACAATAAATAGGACTGGATTCCCATAAATGGAATCCAGTCCTTCTGGTTATGGATAAACAAGTATTCTGTTATCCTGTCTTTCCGCATGTCGGAAAGATTGGTATAGAGACAACAGACTATTTCTTCTTTGGCTTCTGAGAGAATCGGTAGCTGACTGTCAGAAGCGCATAACGGCGCATAGAGTTGGTCCACGTCTCGGTGCGCCCCTGCGCATTTATTGCGTAGCGGAGGTTGCTCACTTGTCCGAGAAGGTCGTAGCCACGAAGTTTTATCACCCATTGGCCTTTATGAATCGATTTTGTGAGGGCTGCATCCCAATAGAGACGGTTGTCGTTCATCTCGTTGTCGGCATATCCGCGATGGCTGTTCATAGTGAGATCGGTCTCAAAGGTGAGTTGCCAAGGCAGTTTGTAAGTGCCGTTGAAACCGTATGAGAAATCCCAAATGTCGGTGGGCTGATCGCCTATCGTTATGTTGCGATGGATGTTGCGATAGGTCACTTCGCCTTTGACGCGGAAAGATAATGCGCCTTTCTGAAAGCTTAAATTGGGCTTGTATCGAATATAGAGGTTTTCCACTCTACTGCGTTGAGGCTGTTGCGTAGATTCCGCAGACTGTATGGTTGCAAAACCAGTGCTTTTCTCATAAGCCAGGCGTAGTGTGTTGTCCACGTGCCAGAACTTGTGCTTGCCGATGGCGCGACTCCACGATAACTTTGTTCCAAGTTTCCAGTTACCGCTACCGATGTTTTCAGGCCGATAAGTACGAATGCCAGTATTGAGGTCGTAAGTGTAACTTTGACTTCTTGCGTTGTGTACCAAGGTTCCGTCTGCGCTAATGTTGATGTTCTGGTCAATACTGTCGCAGCGTAGTGAGTATTCTGCACTAAAGCGATGTTCTTGTGATGTTTTCAGGTTGGGATTGCCGAGAAAGATGTTCAGCGGGTCGCTGGTAATGGGACGGTCGATGAGATCTGTAATACCAGGAGTTGATGACCGCATATTATACAGTATGTTGAACCTATACGACATATCCCTGCTATTGAGGAAGAGGAAAACATTGGGTGTCAGTAGTGTGTAATGGCGTGTGGTGCTCGTTGTTAGTGGTACACTCGTGTAGTCCATACGTTGCCGTTGGAAATTGGCGTTGAATGAAGGCAACAAGCCTATATAATTGTGTTCGGTTTCTTTGTATATACTCATGCTGAGCCCCACAGTTTTGTCCATTGTCTGTGTGCGTTGGTCGTAGCTGTTCTGTTGGTCAAACAGATAGTCGATGCTGTCGCGCAGATATTCGTGGCAGTCGCTATGTCGGTCGCCCACTTCTATTCTGGCTAATGGCGTGAGGGCGATATCTTCTGTCAGCTGATAGGTGTATCGTAACTGCGCTGAATAGTTTTCATGACGATTAGGTTTTTTGGTGCGGCGATCACGTTTGTCGCTATTCCCCTGTTTGTAGTAGTTGTAGTGATTCAGACTCCATGACTCAGGGCGGTACAATCGCTCAAAGTCTCCTGTAATACGGAGAGAGATAACATCGCCAGTCGATAATTTGTGTGCAAAGTTAAGTTCTCCATTTCCTTGCAAACGGTCAAACCGATTGATTGAGCGATACCACGAACTGTTGATGCTGTCCTGCATCATGGCATCGGCTGTGGTCAGGTTCCAACCCTCGCTTTCGTTTCGCTGTTGTAGATAGTTGAGTTGCAAGTTGCTGTGTAAACGGTATTTTTCTCCCCAACGTATTTGTGTCATATTGTTTAGAGTCAGATGAGTGGGTTTACTCTTCACCATGCTCTCTGACTGGCCGAAAGTCGATATGCCACTCATGTAGGTTTCGCTCTGCTGACGAGTTTCGGTGAAATCATCTTGCCATGTGGCATTCACCTCTGTGGAGTTGATCAGTTTGTTTTCTGGAGCTTGATAGACAAACTGTCCGCCAACCTGTCGGAAATGGCGGTCGCCAGATTGTTGCTGTTCATCGTTGTAACTGCTGTTGTTGCCGTTATACTCCATAGTCTCGTTGATATTGTTCATTCCACCAAAGATTACGGCACGGGTGCGGTCGCTGAAACGCAGTCCGAACCCTTTCAGCTTGTAACGACTGTCTGTACCGACTCCAGCTTCAACATTCGCAGAGCCTCCTATGCTGTATTCGCGTTTCAGCACCACATCCATCGTGTATTCCTTTTTGCTCTCATCGTTGACGCCGAGGAACTTGTTTTCGTCAGTCTGCTTGTTAAATACCTTCACGTTTTTTACTGTGAAGTATGGCAGATTGTCAAGCATGATTTTGTTTTTGCCTTTGAAGAAATCGGCACCATTCAGCGTCAAGTTGTCTATCTGCCTTCCGTTGACGTAGATCACACCACTCTCAGACAGCTCTACCCCCGGCAACTGACGGATAAGGCCATCAAGCATCGAACCTTCTGGCACGTTGAAGGCATCAGCATTATAGACCAGCGTATCGCCTCGCCACACCATTTTTACTTTTGTGGCTTTCAATACAAACTCGTCCAGTTCGCCACCCTCATAGTGATGGGCATGTGCTGCCTTTTTCAAATAGATGGTCGGCACATTGGTGTAATAGGTTCGTCGGCTATATTTCTTTATCGTATAAGGTGTGAACGATGTTTCGTAATTCGGATGTTCCACCTTAATAATATAGTCAGCAGGAGTGCGACTCATTTTAAAATAGTAGCGTGTGGAAGCAGCTCCACGTCCTACACCGAAGGTATATGATTGCTGCTGCTGCACTTTGATGGTGTCCATCACAGTTGAGTCCGTTCTCATGAGTGTGACAAAGGCATCGGGAATGGCTGCTTTCGTAAATCCGTCTGCCACATAGCCCATGACGAAAATGGAGTCTTTGCTGATGTTTTGCGCATATCCCGTTGCTGCAATCATAGTGAGCAGTAGGGCGATGATGGTCTTTTTGAACATAACTGTCTGTAGGAGTAGTGTTTAAATAATATATGCAAATAGTCTTAGGATAATGAGACGGTTATCGCCTTTTGTTCCTCTTTATACGGGGATGGCGTGTCTTGTCATTTTTTATATGAGGCAGATCGCCTGTGCGTGTCAGTTTGAAGTCGGTGGCAGAGAACCACTTAGCACGATAGGGGTGGCCCGTGAAACCCTCGTCGGTAGATACTCCATAGGTAATAGAGTCGCCTGTTACCACGATGTTTTCTATGCTGACGATAGACCAACCATAGCCTTTGCAGATACGTTTCAGTTTCTTTTTGTTATCTTGATGTAAATCTGTCAAGACAAACTTCATGCCCTTAATATCAACTTCTTTAGTGCTTTCGTCGATGCCCACGTCATTGAGAGAGTCGCTTGCCAGCATGTGGCTCAACTCTTTCTTGATTTGTGCAGCCAGTTCACCCCCTCTGTTGCCATAGGCAGGAATGGTTGTCAGCATCTTACTGTCGCCAATGGCATAGACAAACGAACCGGGGCCCTCGGCGCGAGCAATACAGTCGAGACGGTAGATGCCGGGCTCTACTGCCTGTTTGCGTTCCACTTGGTATATTGCGCGACACTCATCATTATAGGTGTCAAGGTATCTCACACTTTTATTACCGTCGAAATACTCACCATGTGCAGTATAGTGGGCACAGTCTTCTGCCTTAATCAGATTCCATTCGCCATGGCGCAGAAAGTCCATATCGTTATCATCCATCAGTACGTCTTGATAGATATGGGTATGGAAATACTCTTTGGTTCGTTGTTCATGGCGGAATTTCGCCATCGAAATGCTACAGGGTATTATACTGCAGAGGGCAACAATCCATAGCAAAATCCATGCGATGCGCTGTGCTATGCCCATTGGCTGAACCTTTTTCGATAGCGAGAGAAGCATGTGGACGATAGCATATATGGGTATGAGCAACATCATAAACAGAGAGAATACGAAAATGATGAGTATCATCGGATTAGTCTCATACAGTTCTGCCAGTCCCATGGCTTGCAAACTGAATGGCATGTAGCTGTTGACGGGAAATGTCAGGGCCGATATCAAGACAACCAAGGCAAACAGAAAACCGCAGAACAGAATGATGGCTATGATGGAGGCAATGCCCACGAAGAATCCGAACAGAATCTTTAAAATAATGGCGAAAAGACTGCGAAACAGATTCGGCTGTTGGGTAGAAACCTGATCTTTATCTACTACAATGTCTGCTAAATGTTGTGGCGTGACAGCCTTTCCTTCCATCTGCAATAACTGCTCAGGCGTTCTTGCTTCAGGTAAGATGATGGCCAAAATAATGTAAATAATAATACCAACACCATAAAAAGCCGAGAATAAGACCGTCAGCAGTCGCCAGATGACAGGGTCGGTGTCGGTATATTTAGCCAATCCAGAGAGGACGCCAGCAACCATTTTATCGTTGGGGTTGCGGAATAGCTTCTTTCCGGAAGTTCTTTTGCGTACATTGTCATACACACCTTGTGCAGCTGAGTTGAAAGAATCAAACTTGTGTGCTTTATCGCTTTTGTCGCTTTCTTCGTTCTCTGTCAGCTGTTCTGGTTCGCCAATACGGCTGATGATGGCTTTCACGTGGTCGATAGTGATAGCCTCGTTGCCCTGTTCGCGAAGTTCAGTAAACAATTCTGCAATACGTGTTTCGATGTCATCGACAATCTCGTCGCCACCTTCCGACTTACCGAAAGAATGGCGTAACGACTCTATGTAGTGTTGTAACAGCTCGTAGGCATCTTCATCTATCTGAAAGAGACGCCCACAAAGATTGATGGTAATGTTCTTTTTCATTTTGCTTCTAAAAGATTGGGGTGATTGTTTTTAAGATAATTGATAGTGCCTGAGAGTTCTGCCCAAGCGAGATCGAGGCCTTCGAGAAATTTTTCACCCTCAGAACTGAGAGCATAGTATTTGCGTGGAGGTCCCTGGGTTGATTCCTGCCATTGATATTGCAGGAGTCCATCATTCTTCAAACGAGTCAGCAAAGGGTAGAGTGTCCCTTCCACCACAAGCAATTCTGCCTGTTTCAGTTGCTGAATAATATCGCTGGCGTACGATGGACGGCGCTTCAGAAGTAGCAGTACGCAGTACTCCAACATACCTTTTCGCATCTGTGATTTCGCATTCTCTATGTTCATACTATATTGCGTTTATATGATTTCGAATGCAAAGTTAGGCAAAATATTAGTACCTTGCAATACAAAGTACTATGATAATATGAAGAATTATGATATATTAACAGTTTGCGTGTGGCGGAAGTAATAAGAACATAGTAAAGAAACATAGAATATTCTCTATAAAAATGTATAATGTTCGGGTGTTATTCATATTTTTTTCGTAACTTTGCACAAAATTGTACGTAAACAAAACAATGAAACATATAAGAAACTTCTGCATTATTGCCCATATTGACCATGGCAAGTCAACACTGGCTGACAGAATGCTTGAATATACAAAGACCATTCAGATTACTGGTGGTCAGATGCTTGATGATATGGATTTGGAGCGAGAGCGTGGTATAACGATCAAGAGCCATGCAATCCAAATGGAATATTCGCATGGCGGAGAGCAATATGTGCTCAATTTGATTGATACTCCAGGACACGTCGATTTCTCTTATGAGGTATCGCGATCTATTGCCGCGTGCGAGGGCGCTCTGCTTGTGGTAGATGCCACACAGGGTGTGCAGGCACAGACCATTTCAAACCTCTATATGGCTATTGACCATAATTTGGAGATTATTCCCGTCATCAATAAAATAGATATGCCTTCGGCTATGCCCGATGAGGTGGAAGACGAAATCGTTGATCTCATTGGTTGTGACCCAGAAGATATTATCCGTGCAAGCGGAAAAACAGGTGAAGGAGTACAGCAGATTCTCGACGCTGTAGTGGAACGTATTCCCCATCCGCAAGGCGATGCCGATGCACCATTACAGGCTTTGATCTTCGATTCGGTGTTTAATTCCTTCCGTGGCATTATAGCCTATTTCAAGATTGAAAACGGTGTTATCCGTCGAGGTGATAAAGTGAAATTCTTTAATACTGGTATGGAATATGAAGCCGATGAGGTAGGTGTGCTCAAAATGGACATGATACCACGCAACGAATTGCGTACCGGTGATGTGGGCTATATCATCAGTGGCATTAAAGACTCTAAAGAGGTGAAGGTCGGCGATACCATTACTCATGTGGCACGTCCTTGCGAAAAGGCTATTGCCGGATTCCAGGAAGTGAAACCCATGGTGTTTGCGGGTGTCTATCCCATTGATCCAACTGACTATGAGAACTTGCGTGCCTCTCTTGAGAAACTGCAGTTGAACGATGCCTCACTTACCTTTATGCCTGAGACCTCCATTGCCCTTGGCTTTGGATTCCGTTGCGGATTCCTCGGTTTGTTGCACATGGAGATTGTGCAGGAGCGTCTCGACCGCGAGTTCAATATGGATGTTATCACCACAGTGCCCAACGTAACCTATATGTGCTACGATAAGCAGGGTGGAGTGAAAGAGGTGCACAACCCATCGGGATTGCCTGAACCTACGCTCATCGACCATATCGAAGAACCCTATATCCGTGCTTCAATCATCACTGCTGCCGACTATATCGGCCCTATCATGACGCTTTGTCTCGATAAACGTGGTGAACTGATAGACCAGCAGTATGTCAGTGGTAATCGTGTGGAACTGCATTTCATGTTGCCATTGGGAGAAATCGTTATCGACTTCTACGACAAACTCAAGTCTATATCTAAGGGTTATGCCTCATTCGACTATCATGTAGATTGTTTCCGACCTTCCAAACTGGCGAAACTTGACATCTTGCTCAATGGTGAACCAGTCGATGCACTCTCAACGCTGACCCATCAGGATAATGCCGTATCCTTTGGACGACGTATGTGTGAGAAACTTAAGGAACTTATTCCTCGTCAACAGTTTGATATTGCCATTCAGGCAGCCATTGGAGCCAAGATTGTTGCCCGCGAAACCATTAAGTGTGTGCGCAAGGATGTAACAGCTAAATGTTACGGAGGCGACGTGAGCCGAAAACGCAAACTGCTTGAAAAACAGAAGAAAGGAAAGAAACGCATGAAACAAATTGGCAATGTGGAAGTGCCGCAGAAAGCTTTCCTTGCTGTGCTGAAGTTAGATTAACTAACGAACAAATAAAAATCTTAACTCATATAATAAAAGCCAAAAACTATGACTAATATTGGACTGACGCCACGTGATGTGGCTCGTGAACTGGCACGTCGATACAGTACGATGACACATGACGAACTCGATATGCTGGAAGGTATATTGGTTCCAATGAAATTTCAGAAGGGTGAATACATTCTGCGCGAAGGGGAGGTATGCAAAAATATCTTCTGGATTGTCAAGGGACTGGTGCGACAGTTCTATCATAAAAATGGTAAAGAGTTGACCGAATATATGGCAACAGAAAACACAATCTGTATGGCTATCGAAAGTTTGTTTCATGAGGAACCGTCGAAACAGCAGATTGTTGCTCTTGAACCCACTATCATCTATGCATTGCCAAAGGCTGCGCTTGAGCAAGAGGCTATTAAGAATGTCAATATTCAGATGCTCTATCGTAAGATATTGGAAGAGTCGCTCATCATCTCTCAGAAGCATGCAGATATGCTGCGCTTCGAGACTGCACAGGACCGTTATGCCAAGTTGGTGAAGGAAAGTCCGCAATTGGTACTACGCGCTCCATTGGTCTATATCGCGAGTTATTTGCAGATGACTCCAGAGACCTTGAGTCGTGTTCGTACATCGGCCTTGCTGTAATCAACCGGCAACACCCATATGGAGTTAATCCTCTGAATAGCCATCCTGTCGAAGCCCTGTCATTATATCAATGATGGGGCTCCGGCTATTTAATCAAAATCGATTATTTGGTTGTAACCCAATCGGGCTGATACTGTTTGGAAATATATAAACATGTTGATTTACAGTTCGCTCGTGCGCGTACATTATATATAATAAATCATACGCCAAGCTGTCTGCAAACTATTATTGCATTGTTTTCCTGCTTTGTTGCTTTCTTTATATGCGTATATGAATAGGGTATTGTGACGTAAAGATATGACGTGTTTTGATTTTTATAGATTAAAATGTATGCTTTTTTTTGGCAATAACACGAGAATAGTGTATATTTGCAAGCGGTTAGACCTCTCTATAGATATTCATTATATGAAACTTATACCAGCTTATAAATTTCTGATGTATCCTGTTGCCCGTATATTCAGACTGGCACTCTTACTGCTTGTCGCTATAGTTGTGGGTTGTGGAAAACCTGATAAAAAGTTTGTAATAGCTGTATCTCAATGTTCAGAAGATGTTTGGCGCGACAAACTCAACGAAGAATTGAAAACGGGAGAGTATCTCAATGATTCCATTATGGTGAAACTTGCTTCATCCAACGATGACAATGTATTGCAGAATAAGCAAATCAACCAGTTTGTTGATGAAGGCGTGGATTTGTTGATTGTTTCACCAAATCAGTTGAGTGCCATATCAAAGGCTGTAGAACGTGCCTATGACAGAGGTATTCCTGTTATTCTATATGACCGCAAAACTAATTCCGACAAATATACCGCATTCATCGGGTGTGACAATTATGTTATTGGCAAGTCGATGGGGACTTTCATCGCACAACAGCTTCATGGCAAGGGGCGCATCGTGGAAATCCGAGGATCGGAGGGTTCTTCACCTGCCATAGAGCGTCATCGTGGTTTTATGGATGCTGTCAAACACTATCCTGATATTCATCTTGTAGCCTCAGAAGGTGGTGACTGGAAGGAAGAAAGTGGTATAAAGGCCATGAAACGTATTCTCCAACAGACACAGGATTTCGATTATGTGTTTGCTCATAACGACCGATTGGCATGGGGTGCCTATGTGGCAGCCAGACAAATGGGCGTTAACCGCAATTATAAATATACTGGTGTGGATGGCATGGCTACCGAAGGCGGAGGCTTGGAATTGGTGCGCGATGGTGTGTTTGAAGCATCCTATCTCTATCCCACCAAAGGCGATGAGGTCATTGCATTGGCTTTGAAGATACTAAACCATCAACCTTATCAGCGTGATAATTACCTAAGCACTTCCATCATTACTAAAGCAAATGCCGAACTCACTCTTATGGAGGCAAGAGATGCCGAACGGCAAACGCACAATCTAAGAACGCTCCACCATCAAGTAGATAAGTATCTATCGGATTATAATGCCCAAAAGGTTCTGTTGATGAGCTTGGCCCTTTGCCTACTGGTGTGTATTATTGCTGCTACGTTGATATTCAGAAGTTATATTGTCAAGACTCGACTCAACGAGAAACTTGCCAATGCCAATGATGAATTGAAGCGCATGAATGGGGAATTGGAAGATAAGAACGATGAACTGAAACGACTCAACGATGAGGTGATGGAGTTGACCCATTCGCGCTTGGTATTCTTTACCAATATCAGTCATGAACTCCGTACACCATTGACTTTGATAGCTGATCCGGTGGAAATGTTGCTTGATGATCACAATATCAAGGGACGTAGTAGGGAACTACTTAGTATGGTGAAGCGCAACGCATTGGCATTACAGCAACTTGTAGGTTCTATTCTCGATTTCCGAAAGATACAAAATGGAAAAATGACATTGACGCTCAATCGTTTCAATATTGTAGAGGCTATGACCTTATGGGTTGATGACTTCCGACTGACGGCAGAGCGCAAGAATATCCAACTCCACTTCAACACCGAAGGCTTTAAAGCTTCACCGACCATCATTGCCGATAAAGAGAAAGTGGCACGCATAGTGTTCAATCTCCTGAGTAATGCATTGAAATATACCCCGTCTGGTGGCAACATATTTGTTTCGCTTTGTGATGCAGAAACTCCTGATGCATTGCGCATCGATGTGAAAGATACTGGAAAGGGCATTGCACGTGAAGAGGTAACGCAGGTATTTGAACGTTTCTTCCAAGCCCAGGGTGCCGCCAGCGGTACAGGCATAGGATTGGCATTGGTCAAATCCTTTGTGGAATTGCATCATGGTGAAGTATGGGTGGAGAGTGAAAGTGGCAAGGGTGCCGACTTTATTGTGGTTCTGCCTCTTACCCAAGAAGGTGAAGTGGAACCAGAAGAGTCAGAAGGTAATATAGCTGTTGATGAGAGTAGCATGCAGTATATTGATGACGGTGACAAACTGCAGGGCAAGGTTCAGCAATTGGTAAATCCCGATACCGACCGTCCCACATTATTGATTATAGACGACAATAATGACATCCGTCAGTATGAACGCACTTTGTTGCAGGACGATTACTTTGTATTGGAAGCAGCTGATGGCAAGGAAGGTCTTGATGTGGCAATAAAGGAGGTGCCCGATTTAGTAGTATGCGATGTGATGATGCCCGTCATGGATGGTCTTGAGTTTACCGAACGTCTGAAGACCAATACTGCTACGTCGCATATTCCCGTCATCATGCTGACAGCAAAGAATCTGGAAGAACAGCGAGCAGAGGGTTATGAGCATGGGGCAGACTCCTATATCACCAAGCCATTCCATAGTAAGGTGCTTCTTGCTCGTATCAACAATCTGTTGAAGCAACGACGATTGTTGAAGACGCTGTTCAAGGATATTACGCAGGCCGATGAACAGACGATAGACCAATCGTCCATGGATGATCGCGATAAACAGTTTATGAAACAGTTGCACCAGATTATTCAGTCAAATCTCTCGCGCAGTGAGTTTGGTGTTGAAGATATTGGTAGGGAAATCGGTTTGAGCCGTGTACAACTTTATCGCAAGGTGAAGGCCATGACAGGTTCTTCGGTTGTTGACCTGATGCGCAAGGCACGGCTCTATAAGGCCAAGCGCCTCTTGGAGAGTCGTAGCATGAGTATATCAGAAGTTGCCTATGAAGTAGGTTTCTCAGCACCGTCTTATTTCACCAAATGTTTCAAAGATGAATATGGTATGTTACCTGGTGAAGTAGGGTAGGGTTGGTTGTAACTATATGAAAACCATGCATTAAAGTTGGTATTTAATGATAAAAATCGTTCATGGACTAATAAAAATGTTACCATGAACGATTTTTTGTATCCGATGAAATGATTTTTATGTACGGTGTTCTATTCGTATCGTAAATTTGCAGCAGAAATCAAACAACAATGCTAACAATAAAAAACGTAACGATTATGAACACCTTATTTAATGGTAAATTTGCAACCGTCACAGTGCTCGCAATTTCATTATTAAATGTAACGGCAGTTTTTGCGCAAGACGACAATGCCAATGCCAAAGAGGAAGGCAACCGCAATGTAATGCTCAATGCTGCCAGTGCTAATGGTCCACGTGAGATTCAAATCGGACTTCCCTCTGCCGATGTCAATGTGTTGGAGAACGGTTTGCCTGTCGCCTATGCCACCAATCCCCATTCAGTTAACACTATTTGGCGCGGTGATGCCAGTTTGAGTCACCAAGGATTGCTCAAAATAGCCGAAACAGCCATCACCACCGGTAATATCGGTTATGCAGTCAATTCATTTACCCAGAAGGGACAAAAGGGATTCAATGGTACGCTGAACTATAAGAGCAACCATTTCGGACTGCAAGAATTCTCTTTGAATATGAATGGCGACTTGGGTAAAGACTGGTACTATAGTATGAATATGTATCAGGATTTCGATCCAGGAACCTTCAAAATCAAATCCACTCCTTATCAAGACCGCACTCAAATCTATAAGGCACTCCTTACTAAACGTTATAACGGCAACCGTGGTGAATTTACCGCTATGTACAAATATGCCAACAGTCATAATGTATATAACTATGCCACTCAGAGTGCTCCCTTTATCTATGTGGGTGATGGCAGCGTGAAAGAGTATGGCAAATTCAAACTCGGTACTACTTCTTATCTTCCCACAGATAACAATATGACCTATCGCAATATGCGTACAGGAGAGTTGGAGCAGACCACACTCTACGATGCTTGCTTGAATAAAGCCAGTGAGGTGACACTGATGAATACTTATCGGTTTGACAATGGTTTGAATTGGAAGGCTACTTTGAAATATGACCACCCTCGTGGTGCCATGGTGTTTCAGACTCCTATGGCTATTATCGACTTGAAGAGCGATGACAACCAAGGCAGATATCAATATATGTATCGCGATATTGACGACAAGACTCAGGCCTACGACGGACAGTATGTCCAGACCCGCATGTCATGTCTCAATGCGGGAACCATCGACGAGGCTCTCTTTACTTCTGAACTTTCTAAGAAGTTCCGCAATTCAACCCTTCGATTGGGCATCAACGAGTGGTTCTATCATATCGACTATTGCTCAAACACAACCATGTACGATCAGAGTGTGCCAGCAGATGGCAGTTATGCCGTTCGTGTATGGGATGCCAACCAGCGCAACAGTTATTTCTATGACTTCAACAAGAACGCTTCAGAATATTATAAGGGAAGTGAAAATAAATTGGCACTCTATTTTACCCACGATTGGGATGTGACCAAGAAATTGAATCTCTACTATGGTGCTCGCTTGGAATGGCAGAAACTGAAGGGTGAGAATGCAGCAGTGAAGAATGCTCAGGGTGAGTTTGTCGGTCGTTTTGCTGACTATCATCTCGGTGCTACAGCCGCTGATGGAACCAAGATAGCTCCTGTAGATTTGAGCTACAACTGGTTGAACTACGATTTCTCGCTGGCAGCAACTTATAAGTTGACCAATAAGTTTGGATTCACTGGCGATTTTACTTATATCGTGCAGCATCCTAAGTTTGAGGCATTCGCACCAGCAACATTGCCTAATACCGATAAGATCTCAGTGCCACTGGGACGTGCAGGAATCTATTATAACAATTCATGGTTGAGTCTGACCTCGTTGTTCTCATACATTTCAAAGACGAACAATAACTCAACGCTCAATTTGCAACATGGCAGTGAAATCAAGGCAGCACCTTTGGCATACGATATCCAGACTTGGGGCTGGACAACTGATGCAGTGGCTCATCCTTTCAAAGGATTTGATTTCCACTTCCTCTTCACTTATCAGAAACCTACCTACAAGAAGTTTGAAACCTCTGTAACTTTCAACGATGGCTATATTGGTACAATCAATGCCACAGGCAATATTGTTGCTGAGATTCCTCAGGTACTTATAGAATTGGATCCTAGCTATATGATAACCAAGAATATCAAGCTCTGGACCAGTTTCCGTTACTTCAGCAAGACCTATGCCAATATCAACGAGGCATATTACTTCAACGGTCACTGGGAAACCTTTGGCGGTATCAACTGGCAGGCCACCAAGCGCCTCGCACTTGGCTGTACAGTAGTAAACTTCCTCAATCAGACTGGTGCTAAAGGCAGTATTGCCGGTGCCGAACTTATTACCAAGGATGAAGCCAAGGGTATTAAAAATCAAATCATGACAGGTAGTTATCTCCGTCCATTTACTGTAGAATTCTCAGCATCGCTGAAATTCTAATCGCTTCAATCTTTATAACATTATCGACAGCCTCTGTATAGTATCACCCCATTAGTTGTCAGGCCCTAATTAGGATAACACAGATTCAGGATAACACAGATATTGATATCAATTACGTTAAACAGGATATGGTTGTAATGCATAAACACAAAAAAAAGAATATTCATATATAATACACCTTTCATACGGGTGACTGATTCGGGATGTTACATATACAGAACTGTTGATAACACAAGAAAAACAGAAATCCAACGTTTATATAGTACAATCCTAAAATACTAACACAATGAGAACAAACAATTTCATCAAAGCATCTTGCCTGCTACTGATGGCATCTGCTTCTTCTGCTTTCGCACAGAAAATGAGTATCGAACATAAGGGTGACACCACAGTCATCAAGGTTGAAAACCCCACTAAGTATCTGCTGCTCCCCGTCCAGGAAGAAAAGGATGAAGCACAAGTGTTACTCGATACAGGTAGCAAGGATGATACTTGGATGGATGTGCGCCTGGCACAGAACGGTGCTGACTATTACGTGCCATTCGCCTTGGGTAAGGGAAAGACTGCTACGGTTAAGATTCTTGGTTTGAAGAAAGATGCTTTGGCTGTCAATCTGATGAAACTCAACGATACATTCGATACCACCAACACCGATTACTATCGTCCATCTTATCATTTCACTCCGCTCTATGGCTGGATGAACGACCCCAACGGCATGGTCTATAAAGACGGTGAGTATCATCTCTACTTCCAGTATAACCCCTATGGAAGCAAGTGGGGCAATATGCACTGGGGACACGCAGTCAGCAAAGATCTCGTACATTGGGAACATCTCGCCCCTGCTATCGCCCGCGACAATATGGGCCATATATTCTCAGGAAGTTCTGTCGTTGATAAGCGCAATACCGCAGGCTATGGCAAGGATGCCATCATAGCGCTTTATACTTCAGCAAGCGATAAAAACGGTCAGATTCAGTGCATGGCATACAGCACCGACAACGGTCGTACTTTCACCAAGTATGAAGGCAATCCTGTGTTGACACCATTCGATGGCTTGAAGGATTTCCGTGATCCGAAAGTGTTCTGGTATGAGAAAGGAAAGTGTTGGTACATGATCGTTTCTGCCGATAAAGAGACGCGTTTCTATAAATCAAAGAATCTCAAGAAGTGGGATTATGTCAGTGCCTTCGGCAAAAGTATGGGTCAGCAACCTTGTCAGTATGAGTGTCCCGACTTCTTCCAGTTGCCTGTCAATGGCGACAAGAAGAACAAGAAATGGGTGATGATTATGAATATCAATCCCGGTTGCTGGTTTGGCGGTAGTGCTACTGAGTATTTTGTTGGCGATTTCGATGGTAAAAACTTTATTTGTCCCGATGCTAACGATGTAAAATGGCTCGATTGGGGTAAGGATCATTATGCTACTGTTACCTTCTCAAACACGGGTGATAGAGTATTGGCGATGACCTGGATGAGCAACTGGCAGTATGCCAATCTCACTCCGTTCAAGCAGAATCGTGGTGCCAACGGTTTGCCAAGAGAGTTGAAACTCTATGAGAAGAACGGCAAATACTATGTTTCAGAAGATGTTGCTCCTGAGGTTTATGCCTTGAGAAAGGATACTAAGGATATCGCTGATGCTACTGTGGCAGATGCCAAAGAATTGAAGGGTGCTGTTGCCAATATGGAAGGCACCTTCGAGATTGAGGCTGATGTTACTCCTGATGCCAACGGTATTGCAGGTATTGAGATCTCAAATAACAAACGTGAGCGTACCCTGATCTATTTCGATATGAAGCAGGGCAAGGTAGTGATGGATCGAACCGAGAGTGGCTTGACCGACTTTGGCAAGCAGGCAAGTCCCCACGATATCGAATTAGCATGGGACAAGCAACTTGTTGCAGAAGGCAAACAACCAGCCCGCATCACCAATTCTATCAACTATAAGAACGATTTCTCCCTTGCCACATGGGCACCACTGACGCTATGCGAGGATGGCAAGACCACTTATCATGTTGATATCTTCGTAGATAAGTCATCTATCGAACTCTTTGTAGATGGCGGTCGCATTGCCATGACCAACCTTGTGTTCCCTGTTGAACCATACGAGAATGTGAAACTCTATAGCAAAGGCGGTAAGGCAGAATACAAGAATGTAAAGCTCCACAAGATTGCATTATAATTATTGTAGCACTATAAACATCAAAAAGCAATGGTCTTCCCTAACTGGCAGACCATTGCTATAGAAAAATAAACAATGAATAAATCATCTAAGTTGACCCTTATCCCGGTGATGCTCTGTTTCTTCGCCATGGGATTTGTAGATCTGGTAGGCATTGCTTCTAACTATGTGAAAGAAGATCTTGACCTCAATGATGCTACTGCTAACCTGTTTCCTTCGCTGGTATTCTTCTGGTTTCTGATATTCTCCGTGCCTACAGGCATGTTGATGAATAAGATTGGACGCAAGCGCACTGTGCTGTTGTCGCTCATCGTGACTGCTGTGTCGCTACTGTTGCCTATCCTTGGCGAATCGTTCGAACTGATGTTGGTATCGTTTTCGCTGTTGGGCATTGGTAATGCACTGATGCAAACATCGCTCAACCCATTGGTTTCGGTGGTTGCCACCGGCAAACATCTGGCATCCACTCTGACTTTTGGCCAGTTTGTCAAAGCCATTGCGTCATTCCTTGCCCCATACATTGCCATGTGGGGTGCCATTGCCACCATCCCCACATTCGGCTTAGGTTGGCGTGTGCTCTTCCCCATTTATCTCGTCATCGGCATTGCTGCCACGGTATTTTTGGCAGGTACACCTATTGAGGAAGAAGAGATGGATGGTGGAGTTTCTGGTTTTGGTGAATGTTTTCGATTGTTGGGCAAACCCATTGTTCTGCTGTCGTTCATCGCCATCATGTGTCATGTGGGCATCGATGTGGGCACCAATACCACTGCACCAAAGATTCTGATAGAGCGTCTGCACTGGACATTGAATGAAGCAGCCATTGCCACCAGCCTCTATTTCATTTTCCGCACCATTGGTTGTTTCACCGGTTCATTCTTCCTTCGCATATTGAAACCACGTTTGTTTTTCGCCATTAGCATCGTGATGATGGCGCTGAGCATGATAGGCTTGTTCGTCGGCGAGAGCAAGATCATCCTTTATATCGCTATTGCTTTGGTAGGTTATGGCAACTCCAATGTCTTCTCCATCGTATTCTCCCAGGCCCTTTTGTCAGTTCCAGAGAAGAAAAACGAAGTGAGCGGTTTGATGATTATGGGCCTTTTCGGCGGTACTGTATTCCCACTCATCATGGGTTTTGCCAGCGATGCCGTAGGTCAGGTGGGTGCCGTTACTGTCATGGCAGTGGGTGTTATCTATCTGTTCTCTTATATCAATAAGGTGGAAATGTAATAGCTTTGTAGAACTTTAAACAATAGAACATAAATTATGAATACTACTTTGAAGAAAAAATACTGTGTAGGATTGGGTGAAATCCTTTTCGATGTGCTTCCTACCGGATCACAATTGGGCGGTGCTCCTGCTAACTTTGCTTATCATGCTGGTCAGCATGGCTTGCCATCGGTAGCCGTTAGTGCTATTGGCAACGATGTTTTAGGCACTCAGGCTCTCCGCTTGTTGGATGAGAAACAGCTCAAACATGTATTGCCTGTGGTAGATTATCCCACAGGTACGGTACAGGTGGAACTTGACAAGGACGGCGTCCCCACTTATGACATCAAGCAAAATGTGGCATGGGACAATATTCCCTTTACCCACGACATTCGTGAGGTGGCAATAGGTTGTGGTGCCGTTTGTTGGGGATCGTTGGCACAGCGCAATACGGTCAGTCGCGATACCATTTACCGCTTTCTTGACTATACTCCAATGGATTGCTTGAAGATTTTTGATATCAATCTCCGTCAGAATTTCTATTCGAAAGAGGTGATTTGTGAGAGTTTGAAGCGTTGCAATGTTTTGAAGATCAACGATGAAGAACTTGTCACAATAGGTCGCATGTTTGGTTATCCCGGTCTTGATATCGAAAACAAATGCTGGTTGATACTCGGCAAATACGATCTCGATATGTTGGTATTGACGTGTGGCGTGAACGGCAGTTATGTGTTTACTCCTGGCAATCTGTCTTTCCAAGAAACTCCAAAGGTGGAGGTTGCTGATACTGTTGGTGCTGGCGACTCGTTTACAGGCACGTTCTGTGCATGTATTCTCAAGGGCATGAGTGTGCCCGAAGCCCATAAGCGTGCTGTTGAAGTGAGTGCTTATGTCTGCACCCAACAAGGTGCTATGCCGGAAATACCCCAAGAACTTTTAGGATAACACACAAACATAGTTATGACATGCCGTATGGTTTTCAGAAGCCGTGCGGCATGTCTTTTGTTTGTTATAAGCTGACTCCTATACTGTTGTCAAGTAGATATGAAAAGGAGCAAATGACGTTTGAAGCCATTCAGTACAACTGTGATAGGTGTGAAAACAGACGCCAGTAAGCATGGTGTGAAATATCTATTTGTAGGCAAATCAAATTGTTTTGCTGACCAATTTCATCGTATCTTCTCAGCAAATTCATTGAATTTCCTCAGCAAATACATTGAATTTGGTCAGCAATTTCATTGAGTTTACTGAGCAAATACATTGAATTTGCTCAGTCATCAACTATTCGTTGACTTAAAGTGTAATAGGCTCGTATGGCAAATCGAATACATCTGCCACAGCATGGTAGGTCACTTTGCCATTAACCACATTGAGCCCTTTGTAGAGTGCAGGGTCGTCTTTGCAAGCCTTCCGCCATCCTTTGTCTGCCAGGGCAAGGGCATAACTCAGTGTGGCATTGGTAAGCGCCATTGTAGAAGTATTGGGCACAGAACCTGGAATGTTGGCAACGGCATAGTGAACAATATCATCCACAATATATACAGGATCGGAGTGGGTAGTGGGATGCGACGTTTCGAAGCAACCGCCCTGATCAATAGCAACATCTACAAGTACGGTCCCCGGCTGCATCATCTTCAGCATTTCTCTGGTGATGAGGTGGGGCGCTTTGTCGCCCGGAACCAATACGCTGCCAACAACGATATCAATGTCGGGCAGTATCATCTTGATATTGTGTGCAGTAGAGTATAGGGTGTGCGCATTTACCGGCAGTTCCATTTCGAGTTGGCGAAGGCGTGGCAGCGAGATATCTGTAATCCATACGTCAGCTCCGAGTCCGCAAGCCATTCGTGCTGCAGCTTCACCAACGGTTCCACCACCTAATATCAGCACCTTGACGCGGTCAACACCGGGCACACCACTGATGAGTTTACCCTTTCCGCCTTTGGTTTTTTGCAGATAATAGGCACCGTTGAGTGTAGCCATACGACCAGCCACTTCGCTCATAGGGATGAGCAACGGCAGTTTATGGTCGTCAGTTTCCACTGTTTCGTAAGCCAGACAGACCGCTCCGGTTTTTATCATAGCCTCGGTAAGTTGTCTGTCGCATGCAAAATGAAAGTATGTGAAAACGAGTTGGTCCTGTTTAATCAACTTGTATTCCTGTTCTATAGGTTCTTTCACCTTGATAATCATCTCTGCCTCGTTATAGACAGACGCTATGTCGGGGAGAATTTTAGCCCCCACAGTTTCGTATTTTTCATCACTGAACCCGCTGTTAATGCCTGCTGTGTGTTGTACAAACACTTGGTGTCCATGGCGAATAAGTTCTGCTACTCCGGCGGGTGTCATGCCAACTCTGCTCTCGTTGTTCTTGATTTCTTTAGGAATACCGATTTTCATAATAGTAGGGTTTTAAGTTAAACATATTTTTTACGCTGTAAATTTATGAAAAAATCGAATAACTTGTATTTCACAGATGAAAAAAATAGCATTTTTTAATAAAGAAAATAGTCGTTTTGATGGGTAGAGTTTGCAAAACGAAATAAATCACAGATAATAGCGGTTTTAGAGCTGACAGAGCCGGCCAAAGAAAGACCTTAATGGCCACAAGCGGACAATGGCAAACACAGCCGGACGATTATGGACAAAGACAGACTGACAGGCAGGCAATTATCTGCAGTGGAACCCATGTCATATCGAAAGATCAGAATAGGGCGTTTCTGAAAAAAGCATAAAGAAAGAGAGGAATGTTTGGTAGTCTCCATAAGAAATCGTAACTTCGCACTTTGAAACAATAGTGTTTCGTAGAGATAAAACAAAAACCTGATGAAGATTCAATCAACAAAATACAATCGCCCAATACATCAGATGTGGCACATGATGGCTATGACGGTGATGCTGCTGATGCTGGCAGTTACACCGCCCATCATGGCGCAAGAGGACCAAAGAGCATTGCCCGATTCTACGCTACATCTGCCTGAACTCAACGCTTACGGACAGATGCAGCCCGCTGTGAGTCATTGGCCTGTGGGCTATGTCGGGATGGACAACTGGAAACTGCATAAGGGCATGAACCTCATGCTCGGTGCAAGCGTCTTCACTTCGTTTGGCAAAGGATGGAAAGGTGCAGGCTTCAGCCAGCAGGTCAGCGGCATGTATGCACTGCCGGTGACCGAGAAACTGTCGCTCGCCGTAGGTGGCTACTTCCATAATGCCGATTGGGCAGGCTATAATCTCCGTCAGGCAGGATTCAATGCCGTGCTTGATTACCGTTTCTCACAACGTTGGGAAGGATTCCTCTACGGACAGAAAACCTTGATGGGCAATAAGATTCCTGTGCCCGTCTATGACCATGAACTCGGCGATAGAATAGGGGCTGCCGTCCGCTACCACTTCAATCCATCGACATGGATACAAGTATCGCTCGAAACAGGCCATCGCCCATATTATTATTAATGTAGAAAACAACAACGACAGCATGATAGTCTGTATAGCAGAGAAACCCAGTGTTGCACGCGACATCGCACGCATCATAGGTGCCAACACAACCCATGACGGATATATAGAAGGCAACGGATACCAGGTGACATGGACCTATGGTCACCTCTGTACGTTGAAAGAACCCAACGACTATACGTCCATGTGGAAGTCATGGAATCTCTCATCACTGCCCATGATACCGCCACGCTTCGGTATCAAACTGATAGAACAGGACAGTATCAAGCGCCAATTTGCCGTTATCGAGAAACTGATGAAGCAAGCCGAACGCATCGTCAACTGCGGTGACGCCGGACAAGAGGGAGAATTGATACAGCGATGGGTGATGCAGAAGGCCGGTGCAACCTGTCCGGTCAGCAGATTGTGGATATCGTCGATGACCGATGATGCCATCAGAGAGGGATTTGCCAATCTGAAAGACCAAGCAGACTATCAGCCTCTCTATATGGCTGGACTGTCGAGAGCTATAGGCGACTGGCTGTTGGGAATGAATGCCACGAGACTCTACACCTTGAAATACGGTCAAAACAGACAGGTGCTCTCCATCGGACGCGTACAGACTCCGACGCTGGCACTCATTGTGAACCGACAAAAGGAAATAGAAAACTTCAAACCAGAACCCTATTGGGTGCTCGCCACCATCTATCGCGACACCACTTTCACGGCTACCAAGGGAAAGTTTACCAATGAGGAAGAGGGCAAACAGGCATTCTCTACCATCGAAGGAAAACCCTTCACGGTGACCAGTGTGCAGAAGAAAAACGGTACCGAACAGCCACCCCAACTCTACGACCTCACTTCGTTGCAGGTGGATTGCAATAGAAAATTCGGATTCTCTGCCGAGATGACGCTCAATCTCATACAGGCACTCTACGAGCGGAAATACACCACTTACCCGCGTGTAGATACGCAGTATCTGTCAGACGATATCTATCCCAAGTGTCCCGCTACGCTCAACGGACTCTATCAGACACAGTTCGCCGGTGTGGCACCATATGCTGATTTTATCAAACCCATTGGCGGAAAGACGTTGAAAAAGTCGAAAAGGGTGTTCGACAGCTCCAAAGTGACCGACCACCATGCCATCATACCAACAGGAGTGGTGCCACAAAACCTCTCTGACGCAGAACGAAAGGTGTTTGACCTCATAGCCAGACGCTTCATCGGAGTGTTCCTGCCCGACTGTAAATTCTCTACAACAACAGTCACCGGACAGGTAGATGACATCGACTTCAAGGCTACAGGAAAGGAAATACTCGATCCGGGATGGCGTGTGGTAAGGGATACGAAGAAGGAAGTGGTGGATGATGAAGAGAAAAAGCCCGACGACGAAGAGCGCACACTGCCTACTTTTGTCAAAGGTGAAATGGGCGAACATCAGCCAACACTCACCGAGAAATGGACTACACCACCCAACTGGTATAACGAGGCATCGCTCTTGCGTGCCATGGAAACTGCCGGAAAATTTGTGGAAGACGAAACACTCCGTGCTGCCATGAAGGAGAATGGCATTGGCAGACCATCGAGTCGTGCCAGTATCATCGAAACACTATTCAAACGACACTATATCAAACGCGACAGAAAACGCCTCGTGGCTACACCTACGGGTATCGAACTGATAGACCTGATACACGAGGAACTGCTGAAAAGTCCGGAACTTACGGGCATTTGGGAGAAGAAACTGCGCGATATAGAACATCAGAAATATGATGCCACTCAGTTTATAGACGAATTGAAACAGCAGGTGACTGACATTGTCAATGAGGTGATGCACGACATTACCAACCGTCGTGTGACCGTATTGACAGATGCTGAACTGAAAAAGGTGAAGTCGCCAAAGGCTGAAACAGCATCAAAACCCAAGACTGCCAAAGCCAAAACCACCAAGGCCAAAGCGAAGCAACAGACGCTAACTCCCGATGACAGCATCATCGGACAGCCGTGTCCGCTTTGTGGAAAAGGTCATATCGTCAAAGGTAAGACCGCATACGGATGTTCTGACTATCAGCATTGCCAGTGGCGACTGCCCTTCAAAGCATAAAACAAAGCGATGAATACAACTGCGCGCTATCTACCCCTGTTGATGCTCTGCATGCTTCTCATGGCATGTGGTGCCGATCGGGCGCTCAAACAAGGAGACCAGTTGTATGCCACAGGCGACTATTTCGATGCTGCTGCACAGTACCGCAAGGCTTATTCGCAGACATCGCCTAAAGAGCGCACGCAACGGGGACAGATTGCCTTGCGACAGGCGGAATGTTACCGGCGCATCAACTATACCGCAAGAGCCATTACCGCATACCGCAATGCACTGCGTTATAAACAGGGCGATTCTGCCACACGTATGGCTTTGGGACAACAGTTGCTCAAAGTAGGACGATACAAAGAGGCGGCCAAGGTGATGACTGAAATGCTCGATTCGTGTCCGCAAAACAGTATGGCGCAAAAACTCTTAGCATCTGCCCGTAAGGCTCCGCAATGGAAAAAGGAGGGATCGCGCTATAAAGTGAAACGCGAAGATGTGTTCAACTCGCGACGTTCTGACTATTCGCCGGTATTGGCTGGAGCAGAACACGACCGTCTTTATCTTACTTCTACTCGCAACGAAGCTACTGGCGATGATATCAGTGGCATCACTGGAACTAAGAATGCCGACATCTTCATGGCTCAGAAAGACGAGCAGGGACGATGGCAGAGACCGCAAGTGATAGACACCGAACTCAATTCCAATGCTGACGAAGGGGCTTGTTGCCTATCGCCAGACGGACGAACCATGTATCTTACCAGTTGTCTGAGCGATGAGCGCTATCCGCGTTTCGCTACCATTGTCACCTCACGCCGTAGTGATGCCACATGGAACAAACCGCAACCGCTTCCTATCACTCGCGATACACTATCGCTCTATGCCCATCCGGCAGTCAGTCCCGATGGGCAATGGCTCTATTTTGTGAGCGATATGCCGGGCGGAATGGGCGGTAAAGACTTGTGGAGAGTGCGTCTGACCGAAGCTGGAATGGGTGGGGTGGAGAATCTTGGAGCACCTGTCAATACCCCTGGCGACGAGATGTTTCCTACGTTTCGACCCAATGGCGACCTCTATTTCTCAAGCGATGGACATGAGGGAATGGGAGGACTCGACATCTATATAGCTCACCCAACAGCATCAGGATGGACTATAGAGCATCCGGGCTACCCGCTAAACTCCATGGGCGACGATTTTGGAATGACTTTTGAAGGCAATAAAAACCGTGGATTCTTCTCTTCTAACCGTGGTGATGCCCATGGATGGGATCATATCTACAGTTTTGAAAATCCTGAAATCATACAGACGGTCAAGGGATGGGTCTATGAGCGAGAAGGCTATGAACTGCCCCAAGCTGTGGTCTATATGGTGGGAAACGATGGCACTAATCTCCGACTTAGCGTGATGAACAACGGCTCGTTTACACAAACGGTGCGTCCTGGAGTGGATTATGTATTGATGGCATCATGTCCAGGATATCTCAATCATCAGACCGAACTGCATGTGGTGGAAACCGAAGAGTCGCAAGAACATGTGTTGCAGTTTCCGTTGGCAAGTATCACTGCTCCTGTACTGATAGACAATATACATTATGATTTCGATCGTGCCACACTACGACCAGAGTCAATGGCAGCGCTCGACTCGCTGGTAACGCTGCTGAATACCAACCCGTATGTGGCTATCGAACTGAGTGCCCATTGTGACTATAAAGGCAAGGGCGATTATAACAAACGATTGTCGCAAAGGCGGGCTGAAGCTGTGGTGCGCTATCTGACAGCACACGGAATCAGTGTCGACAGACTGACGGCTGTGGGGTATGGAAAGGAACAACCAAAGACTATTAAGCATCGTCTGGCGGTGCGTTATCCCTTCTTACAAGAGAATACTGTATTGACGGAAGACTTCATTAAGACACTAACTCCCGAACAACAGGAGATATGCAACCAATTGAATCGCCGCACAGAATTTCGTGTGACCAATACTACCTATGGCATGTTTGATGCCAACGGACAACTCATTCGGAAGTGATCTATAAGAATAAAGTGGGGTGTAATGGGGAAATTGGTGGTCGATCGGTGGTCGATGGAAAGTTGTTGATATTAGGCAAGATGCTGAAATATAGTTGGTTGCGATGTTTTTGTGGTCGGTGGTCACAAAATGAATGACTCGCGCACATGCGTATACGTATGCGCGAGATATTTAAGGAGAGCTTCAAGGATTATAGATTCTCTTTTACGCAAACATACAGTTCGTAGGCGCCAGCGATGGCGAGTCCAAATATCAACATGCTGATGGTGGGCAACATTTCTATGAGACCGCCGTTCAGTAGTGACTGCGTGAATACTTCTATGTTGGTCTTGGCGATAGTGATGGCATCGCTCATGAGAAACAATGCTATAGCTATAAGGATACAACCCAATGTCCACAAACGATTGAACCAGTTGGCACGATTGGGCAACCGGCGCATGACACGCTCGCTAAAACCATTGTCTGCAATAGTTTGTTGTGAAGTTTCTATGAAAAATTGTTGCAAGAGTTGCTCGTCTTTTCTATCCATAGCCATTTTGTTTCAGATATTTGGTTAGTTTTTCTTTTCCTCGGAAGAGGATGGATTTTACAGTTCCTTCCTTCATGTTGGTGATCTTGGCTATTTGGTCTATCTTGTAGCCATCGACCAATTGGAGGGTGATGCAAGTGCGTTCGTCGGGCTTGAGCAGTGATAGGGCATGATAGAGATCCATCTGTAGCGATGGATTGCTATTGCCATTGGTCATTGGCTCTGCCACGTTGTCAATGTCGGAAGTGGTTTTTCTGCTGCGCACATAGTCGTAGAATACATTATAAGCTATGCGCATCAGCCAAGTTTGAAAGGAGGACATGGCGCGAAACGAACCGATGTTGCGCCACGCTTTGATAAAGGTGTCTTGCGCCAGATCATCGCTCAACGATGCGTCGCCAAGCGTCTGATGGAGGAAGAATCGCCGCACAGGTGACTGATAGCGCACCACGAGCTGGTCGAATGCTCGGCGGTTGCCCATCATAGTGACCTGTGTGACGAGTGCAAAATCGGTGAGTGACTGCATTGCTTTATCTGCTTTCTTGTTCCACTTGGATATATGGTTTCTCTACTTAGATGTATGCTTTCGTATGCCTAATCTTATAGATTTTGGTGCTGTGAATCATTGTTGTCGCGTGCAGGGTCTATAGTGCTGGCATTTGTTTCGGGCGAGTTGGGAAGCAATTTGTCTTTGGTGAGATATACACTGATAATCTTGCCGAGTCCGATGAAGAATACGAGGGCACCGATGCCGAATCCTAATTCGTCCATGATGATGCCGAGGAATATGGCCAGTCCGATGCCCAGACAGCATTGGCGTACACCTGGAGCATAGTTGGCATTGCTGTTTTTGGCAGAACGCAACAGGTCGGTGGGAATGGGTTGTCCGTTTTGCGCAGCCAGTTCTGCCAAGCGTATTTTGTCTTTTCGGCTTTGACGGATGAAATAGAAGATGAGGCCGATGATTGATATGGGGGCTAAGACAAAGAGTATGAAACAGACGGTGATGACAAATTTTGCACCGAATCCTTCATCGCCTCCATCGTAGTCGAAACTGGCAAAGGGGGCATTGCCACTATTGTTGTTGTAACTGGTGATGGTATCTGTCGCTGTTGCCGTAGTGTCGGAGTAGGCTTCAATAGCTGTTGCAGTGGAAGATGTGGTATCTACCAACTCTTGCGTACGGGGCGTGTGGCGATGCTTCTGCGCCATAGTTGGCACTGATGTGGTGAGTGTGGCGATAAATGCCAGGGTGAATAGTAACTTTCTCATAGCTGTATTCCTTTTGTTTTTGTTTATTTTCTATTGTTTTCGTTTTATTTTCGATTGTTTGACGCGATAGCTGCGCAATAAGTTGCAAAGGTGCAATATTTTTTTTAATTTTGCAAGCAAATGGCACAGTTACCCATAGATTTTACCGATATGGTCCGTCGTACGATGGGCGAAGAACGCTTCGATTGCTATCTGAAGGCTTTTGAAACGGATGCTCCTGTGAGTATCAGACTGAATCCGGAAAAGGCAAAAGGACTTACCGCAGATGGCGAACGGGTGCCGTGGTGTCGCAATGCCTATTATTTGCCACAGCGCCCCAACTTTACTTACGATCCTTTGCTGCATGCAGGGTGCTACTATGTGCAGGAGGCAGGATCGATGTTTCTCGATACTGTCATGCAGCAATGGGTGCCTGACGCACCCGTGGTGATGATAGATTTCTGTGCTGCGCCTGGAGGGAAGTCGTTGTTGGCACGTACTGCATTGGCTGCAGGCAGTGTGCTGTTTTCTAATGAACCTATGCGCAATCGTGCCAATATCTTAGCTGAGAATGTGGAGAAATGGGGATATGCTGACCATTTCGTGACCAACAATTTTCCACGCGACTACCGTCGGGCGAAGATGATAGCAGATGTGGTATTGTGTGATGTGCCCTGTTCTGGCGAAGGCATGTTTCGTAAGGATGAGGCCACCATACGCGAATGGAGTATGCAGAATGTAGAGAAGTGTGCCCGTTTGCAACGTGAAATAGTTGCAGATGCTTGGAGTTGTCTGGCAGATGGCGGACTGTTTATATATAGTACCTGTACATTTAATACTCATGAAGATGAGGAGAATATACAATGGATGATGGATGAACTGGGAGCAGAGGTGCTACCCGTAAAGGTGGATGCTGCATGGAATATCACTGGTTCGCTACTTGATGGATTTAACCAACCTGTATATCGTTTCATTCCAGGAATCAGCAAAGGCGAAGGACTGTTCCTTTGTGTGTTGCGTAAGGGTGGGATATGGCAACAAGGACAGTCGTTGAAGTCCTTATGTAAGTCGCAACAGAATCTAAATATCATCTATTGCCCCAAAGCACAACCTGATATGGTAAAGGTGGAGGTGAACTATCAACAGGCTATGGCTTATCTGCGCCACGAGGCCATTACCCTCGGTGCAGATGTACCACGCGGTATGGTTGGTATCTGCTTTGAGGGACATCTGCTCGGACTCGCCAAAAATATAGGTAATCGTGCCAACAATCTATATCCTAAAGAATGGAAAATAAGAACAACCTACATACCTAACGAATATGAAACAATACTTAGACATACTTGACCGCATACTGCGCGAAGGAACCCAAAAAGGAGACCGCACAGGAACGGGTACTATCAGCATCTTTGGAACACAATCGCGCTATAATCTGGAGGATGGATTCCCACTGCTGACAACAAAGAAACTACATCTGAAGAGTATCATCTACGAACTGCTTTGGTTTCTTAAAGGTGATACCAATGTGAAATATCTACAAGATAATGGTGTGCGCATTTGGAACGAGTGGGCTGACGAAAACGGTGAACTCGGACCTGTTTATGGACATCAGTGGCGCTCATGGCCTGATTATAATGGTGGAGCGATTGACCAAATCAGTCAAGTGGTGGATCAACTCAAACACAATCCAGATTCTCGTAGAATGATAGTATCGGCATGGAATGTGGCGGAAGTTAATGAGATGGCATTGCCTCCTTGTCATACGATATTCCAATTTTATGTGGCAGATGGGCGTTTGTCACTTCAATTATATCAGCGTTCGGCAGATACTTTCCTCGGTGTACCTTTCAATATCGCATCGTATGCCCTGCTGTTGCAGATGATGGCACAGGTGACAGGACTCAAACCTGGTGATTTCATCCATACCACAGGTGACACACATCTCTATCTTAATCATTTGGATCAGGCGCGTTTGCAACTGACACGCACACCGCGCCCATTGCCTGTGATGAAGATAAACCCTGATGTGAAGAGTATATTCGATTTCCAGTATGAGGATTTTCAACTGGAAGGCTACGATCCATATCCACATATTAAAGCGGAGGTTAGCGTATGACATTGCATATTATAGCTGCTGTGGCGCGTAATCGGGCCATAGGTTTTGAAAACAAATTGCTCTATTGGTTGCCCAATGACTTGAAACGTTTTAAGGCATTGACAACAGGACATACCATTATCATGGGACGTAACACATTCCTTAGTTTGCCGAAAGGCGCACTGCCCAACCGCCGCAACGTTGTGTTGAGTCGTACGGTGAAGGAGATTCCTGGTTGTGATGTTTATGCAACGCTTGATGAGGCACTGGCCAGTTGTCAAGCAGATGAACAGGTTTATATTATTGGAGGTGCAAGTGTTTATGAGCAGGCACTTGACAAAGCTGACCGGTTGTGTCTGACAGAGATTGATGACACGCCACAACAAGCCGATGCCTTCTTTCCTGACTATAGTGATTGGAAAGTAGAAACGAAAGAAGCGCACTCAAAGGATGATAAACATGCCTTTGCGTACGCTTTTGTGGATTATGTTCGGTCGTAATCCGAGTTTATTGATATATCGTTCCGATAGACCGAATGTATCGGCTACTATCGGAATGATTTGTTTTTAATCTTGCTCCTCGGTGAAATCAACTACAGGAAGTTGTCTGTCAAAGACTGTGTTGAAAGAAATCAGAGTTTCTGATGAGGCCAATCCCAACGGCTGCAGTTTGTCGTGGATGATGTTGAGCAGATGATGGTTGTTCTTGGCGTAAATCTTGATGAACATATCAAAATTACCCGTGGTATAGTGACATTCTGTTACTTCGGGAATCTTCTGAAGTTCGGCCATTACATCGTCAAATTTCTCAGGGTTTCTTAGGTTGAGTCCTATATAGGCGCAAGTTTCATATCCTATCTTTTCTGGATTGATGATAAACTGTGAGCCTTTGAGTACACCCATGCTGGTGAGCTTCTGAATGCGCTGGTGAATGGCAGCGCCACTCACATCACAGGCTCGTGCCACTTCAAGAAATGGTACACGTGCGTCTTCTGCGATCATTCGCAATATCTGTTTGTCTAGATTGTCGAGTTTTTGTATTGCCATTTTTTCTACTTTTTACTATTTGTGTGCAAAGTTATGAAAAAATAGCGACAGTTGCAATAATTTCTAGTATTTTTGTGCGTTTTTCTTTTAGATTATTACTCATTGTCTGTTTTGTCGGTGCGATTTGTGGCTGCATAGTTGATTCTGAGTGCACCAGCTTGGCGCAATGCTTGCTTTACATCGCTGATAAGTCCCATGTCGGTTTGGCTATCTGCAAGAATACTGACCACCATGTGTTGACGATCCTCTGACGGCATGTGGTCGCGCTCTGTGGCAATGGCTTTCGGCAGTTGATCTATGGTTACACTCTTGCTATTAACCTGTATGCGGGTTTCATTATTGTTGCTGTTGCCTTGACTATCGGTGGGATGGCCGATATATACGTGGATGACACTGCCTCGATGCTCAGTTTTTTCCAGTTCGGTGCCTTGAGGCACAGTGAAGCGAACTCTGATATTGTCCTCACGCATGTGGGTGACTATCATGAAAAAGAACAATACGGTGAAAACCAAATCGGGCATGGATGCAAGGTTGAGACCTGGCATCTCGCGTTTATGACGGCGGAAACGACTCATGGGCGACCTCCTTTCTCTGTTGCTGGCGTTGCTTTTGGTGAAGTAGGTGTCGTGATATTATCGGTCACTGCTTCACTGATGCGCAGGGGATAACGCTGGGTGATGATATTACGCTGTTGGTCGTTGCACTGAGTGAAATGTATGCCGAATTGCTTTTGTGCCATTGTTTCACGTAAGGTATGGAATGCTGCCACAATGGTGTTCTGCATGTTGAAATAGGCATCGTATGATGTGCGACGATCTGTGGTTACCTCTATCATGAAACGTTGGCTCTGTCTGCTTGCCACAAAGGATTCTACTTCGTGTTGCAGTTGTTCGTCAGCTACTGTTTGTCCGTCAATCCACAGTGCATCGTTTGCATCGAGATGAATTTGAAGTACATTACTGCGATTGATGTCGGTGGTGGCTGATTGCTCTGACTTAGTTGGTGGTAGTTGGCGCGAGAGACCTTTGTCGCTGTTCATCGATGATGTCATGAGAAAGAACACCAACAACATAAAAGAAATATCGGCGGTGGACGTGGTGTTCAGTAGTGGAACTTCATGGTGATGACGACGGATGAACATAGATGGCAAATTATTTTTTCTGATGGATACGACGGTTTATGCCTGACAGGCCATAGGCAACGAAACATGCTGCCACAACCATCATGATCAAGGATACTGTGATGAGACCATCGGTGGTCTTTAGCCAAAAACGGTCTGTGTAGCTAATGCCGTTGATGATTATGGGAGTAGAAGATCCAGCAAGACTGGCAATGGTCAGAAAGAGCAGGGTGGTGATAGCAACTCCATAAGCAATTCTTCGTCTGGGTACTCGGTTGCTTTCAGCAATGCTATCTGTGCGGTTGCGTAACGAGCGCACTACTGACAATACCATGACTATTGCCACGATGATTATTGTGGCATAAATGAGCCACAATATGACTTCTGCCAGTAGGTAATCACCAATATTAGTCATGCTGTTGCTTGTATTTGGATAAAGCATCTATCAAGCTGATGGCACTTTCCTCCATCTGCGAAGTGAGATGTTCTATCTTGGAGAGTATATAGTTGTAGAAGAATTGCAGAATGAGTGCTACTATAATACCGAAGATGGTGGTGATAAGTGCCACTTTCATGCCTTCTGCAACGATGGTTGGACTGATGTCGCCTGCCGTTTGGATGCGGTCGAAAGCTATTACCATGCCTATTACGGTTCCGAGAAATCCCAAAGAAGGTGCGGCGGCGATAAAGAACTTAATCCACGAACACCCCTTTTCCATATTGCTAATCTGTACAGAACCGTAATTGGTGAGCTGACGGTCTATCTGGTCGAGTGGTTCTTTCTGATGGAGTAATCCTTGATAGCAGATGCTTGCCACAGGACCACGTGTCTCGCGACAGAGAGTCTTGGCACCTTCTACATCATTGGCTGTTAACCGCTCGTCAATGTCTTTCAATAGCTTTTTCGCATTGATTTCTGATAGGGTGAGGTAGAGTATGCGTTCGATGCAGAAAGCCAGTCCTGCAATGAGCGCTAATGCTACGAGTGACATGAAACCTGCTGAGCCCTCAATAAATTTCTGTTTTAGCATCTTGTGGAGACCACCACCTCCTTGAGCGGTAGGGTCCATAGCGTTTAAGTCGGCATCGATGACAGCCATTGCAGAATCGTTATCGATGGTGTCGCTCACGGTAGTGGCAACAGAATCGTTGTGGGTAGAATGCTGGGCCAGTGCCTGTTGCATGACGAAAGTTAAGGCAAATACAGCCAGCACTATCGTCCATTTGCGTCTTATGTTACGTTGATACATATTTCTTGTTTCTCTTTTTCGGCGACAAAGTTACTATTAACTAGTCGGAAAACAAAAGAAATCCCGATTTTTCTTCTGACTATATACTTGAATTTAATAGATTGACGATGCAGAGTTCAAAGAAATGCTAAAATTGTTCTTTTTTTCCGTAATATTATTAAAAATAAACGGATTGCATTGTGGATAGGCCGATTTTCCTTTGTCGTTTCGTAGAAAATCCTTAATTTTGCATGTCATACAGAAGAATTTTATCATTTAAATAGCATAACATGAACAAGAAAGTTGTAAATACTGTGGTGGTCATCGTCATCTTATTGCTTATCGGTGGCGTGGCATATCTCGCCATCAGTTTGAATCAAGAGAAACAAGCCAACAAGGATATGCAGGAATTGGCGGCTCTCGACAAAAAGGAAATGGAAAACGAATATCAGCAGTTCGCCGACCAATATAATGAAATGAAAACGCGTATCAATAATGACTCTATCGTAGAACAATTGACTCGCGAACAGGAACGCACCCAACAACTTCTTGCTGAACTGAAGAAGACAAGATCTGATGATGCGGCAGAGATTACACGCTTGAAAAAGGAACTCGCACAGGTGCGTAGCATTTTGCGTAGCTATGTGCTACAGATTGACTCACTCAACCAACTCAATGCAGAGCTGATGAATGAGAATAATCGCGTGCGCGGAGAACTTGCACAGTCTAATCAGCAGAATATGGCATTGGCTTCTGATAATATGTCACTCTCTGAAAAGGTTGCCGTTGCTGCCCAACTGAATGCAGCTAATATAGATATTGTGATGCTTTATAAGAAAGCATTTTCATCAAGTTCTAGGGATCGTGTTAAACATCCTCATAAAATTGGTGGATCTACCCAAATGAAGGTGCGTTTTGTCTTGACACGCAATGTGACCGCTCAGAATGGTATGCGTACTATTTATGTCAGAGTACTGACACCTGCGGGTAATGTATTGGGAGCTGGTGAACGCTGCAACTTTGAAGGACAGCAGATTGCATGCACTGCAAGAAAAGATGTGGAATATACTGGTGAAGAAAAGCTTATAGAAGTATATGCTCCGAAAACTACACTCACACCTGGTTCTTATCGTGTGCAGGTTATTGCTGATGGACATGAGATTGGTACACGTACCATCGAACTTGAGAAATAATAGCAGATAGACCTTTTTATATTATTTATGAAACGTATTACAGGATATCTATTAGCTACTTGCGTGGCTTTGCCTGTCGGAGCACAAACGACGCTCACCTTAGACAGTTGCAGAGCTCTGGCACTCAGCAACAATAAACAGTTGGCTGTGGCACATGTCAAACAAGACATAGCTGCCAATATACGCAAGTCTGCCCGTACGAAATATCTGCCACGTGTCAGTGCCTTGGCAGGTTATGAATACACAAGCCGCGAAATATCACTTCTCAGTGATGATCAGAAGAAAACTCTTGGTAATATGGGTACCAATGCGACAGCAGGAATTGGCGGAAAGGCTAACGAGTTGTTGCAGGCTGTACCACAAGGTGTATGGCAACAACTTGGACAGTTGGGATTCACTCCTGAGGGAATCCAACAACAACTTACTGCAGGTATAGGAAGTTTGGCAGGATCGCTCAACCAAGTGGGCGCTGGTATTGTAGATGCTTTCCATACCGATACTCGGAGCATGTGGGCTGGAGCCATCATGGTGACACAACCTGTTTATATGGGGGGTGCTATTACCGCTATGAACCGTATGGCAGATATTGGTGAGCAGTTGGCTGCCAATAGTGCGCATGCTCAACGACAACTCACACTCTATAGCATTGATCAAGCCTACTGGCAGGTTGTTTCGCTCCGCCATAAGCAGAAATTGGCCCAGAGCTATCTCGACCTCGTCAAAAAGCTTGATGGTGATGTACAGAAGATGATAGAAGAAGGTGTGGCTACTCGCTCCGAAGGACTTAGCGTTAGTGTGAAAGTCAATGAAGCAGAGATGACCCTTTCGAAAGTCAATGACGGATTGACACTGGCAAAGATGTATCTTTCCCAGTTGTGTGGACTGCCGATGAATGGAAGTGTTACACTCGCTGATGAGGAAAGTGAAAATATTGCTCAGAACACCTCTTGTGCAAAAGCCGATGCTGCTGTCGCTTTTGAACAGCGTCCGGAAATTCGCATGTTGCGCAATACCCTTGATATGACACAACAATCTGTCAAACTCCTAAAGGCTGGCAACCTGCCTCAGGTGGCTATTGTTGGTGGATATGCTGTTAGCAACCCTAATCTCTTCAATGGTTTCGAACGCAAATTTGGGGGAGTGTGGAATGTTGGTGTGTTGGTACGAGTTCCTGTATGGAATTGGGGAGATGTGACCTATAAGGTGCGTGCTGCTAAGGGCGCATCTGCTATTGCCTCGCTCGAACTCGAAGAAGTGAAAGAGAAAATCGAACTGCAGGTTAGCCAAAGTTCATTCCGACTCAATGAGGCAAGCAAAAAACTTCAACTGGCTATGGCAAGTACGCGCAAGGCGGAAGAAAACCTTCGTACTGCAAATCTCGGATTTCGTGAAGGTGTCATCCAATCCACTACAGTGATGGAGGCACAGACTGCTTGGCTTCAGGCGCAGTCTCAGAAGATTGATGCAGAGATTGATGTGCGTCTCAGTCAAACCAATATGCAGAAAGCACTTGGTACATTGGAAAATTAAGAGAGAATAAACGATACAATAAAGATAGAAAATAGGAGAAAGATATTATGTCAGCAAAATCACAACATAACAACGTACTATTAGCCATCCTGGGATTCACTACAGTTGTGGTGGTTGTGGGAATTATCGGCTTCTTCGCTTTCAGCCATGAAAAGGAAAATATCCAAGGACAGGTGGAAGTTAGTGAATACCGAGTGTCAAGCAAGGTTCCTGGACGTATTCTTGAAATTCGTGTCAAAGAGGGAGACTATGTCAAAGTGGGAGATACACTTGCTATTTTAGATGCCCCTGAAGTGCGCGCCAAGATGGAACAGGCTCAGAGCGCAGAGAATGCTGCTGCCGCCCAAGAGGAAATGGCACGTAACGGGGCGCGACAGGAACAGATACAAGGTGCCTACCAAGTATGGCAACAGGCCAAGGCAGGACTTGATATTGCACAAAAGTCATATCAACGTGTGCAACGCCTTTTTGATGAAGGTGTGATGAGCGCCCAAAAGCGCGATGAAGCATTTGCCAACTATAAAGCCATGGAGGCTCAGGCTAAAGCTGCGGAGAGTCAGTATAATATGGCTCGAAATGGTGCACGTCGTGAAGAAAAACAGGCAGCACAAGCACTTGTTGGCAGAGCCAAGGGTGCTGTTCAGGAAGTTACCTCTTATATTAATGAAACTGTTCAGATTGCCCAAATGGAGGGTGAGGTCAGCAATATTTATCCAAAAGTCGGCGAACTCGTTGGCACTGGATCACCCATCATGACTATTTCTATTATGAGCGACCTATGGGGCACCTTCAATGTACGTGAGGATCAGTTGGGTGGACTTGCTGTTGGGAAAACCTTTAATGCTTATGTACCTGCTTTCAACAAAACTATTCCTATGAAGGTTTATTATATGAAAGACCAGGGGTCCTATGCAGTATGGAAGGCAACTAAAGCCAACGGTCAGTATGACTTGAAAACCTTTGAGGTAAAGGCACGTCCCACACAGCCACTTGAAGGATTGCGTCCGGGCATGTCGCTTGTCATTCAGGACTAACGGAAAATAACATACTTTTTAAACGATATTTTGAAACAGCTTCGACAAATATACGGAATTGCGGTGCGTGAGTGTGGCATTATCTGCCACAACCACATCTATTGGCTCTGTATGGTGGTATTTCCTCTGCTGGTGATGTTTTTTTTCACAGCAATGATGTATGAGGGGAAACCGCTCAAAATGCCTGTTGGAGTGGTTGATCTCGATAATTCTTCTACTACGCGTAGCATTATTCGTCGGCTCGATGCCTTCCAAACATCACATGTTGTGGCGCGTTATCCCAGTGTGGCTGAGGCACGAAAAGCAATACAGGAAGATCAAATCTATGCCTTTCTTTATATACCCGAAGGCACTACAGATGATCTGATGGCAAGCCGACAGCCGAAGATGTCGTTCTATTATACGCAGACTTCTTTGGTGGCAGGCTCGCTGTTGTTCAGTGATCTCAAAACTATTTCCACATTGGCATCGGCTGCTGTCGGTCAGGCCACACTGCTTGCCAAGGGATTTACTGACGAACAAGCACAAACCTTTCTGCAACCCATAAAGGTCGATTTGCATCCGCTCAACAATCCGACAACAGACTATAATGTCTATCTCTCCACTATGCTTGTGCCAGGATTGATGATGCTCTTCATGTTTCTTATCACTCCATATTCTATTGGTACGGAACTCAAGTTTGGACGCTCCAAACAATGGATGGAGATGGCTGACAATAAGGCATGGGTGGCTCTCATTGGTAAATTCACACCACATGCCCTTGTATTCCTGATACTCACCATGACTTATGCCTACTATGTCTATGGCATACTTGGTTTCCCACATCCGGGTGGAACACTGCGCATTATCATGCTCACACTGTTGCAAGTATTTTCTTCTTTAGGTTTCGGCATCTTTATGTTCGGCCTTATGCCATCTCTGCGTATGTCGATGAGTACCTGTTCGCTGTGGGCAGTGCTAAGTTTCTCAATGGTAGGATCTGCATTTCCTGCCATGGCTATGGATGGTGCTTTGCAGTCGCTGGCATGGCTCTTTCCATTGCGTCATTATTTTATGATTTATCAGACATGTATCTTCAACGACTATCCGTTGGCAGATGCATGGTCGCATATTGCAGTTCTTGTTGCTTTCGCCTTGTTGCCCATATTGGTGGCACCAAAGATTCGCAATGCCATGTTGAACTATGTCTATATTCCCTGACGCGCTATGATGAAAAAACTATTCAAAACCATAATCAGTGGTATATACGACGCTTGTCTCATATGGAAGGATGAGATGCGCCAGACCTTTAAAGACGAGGGTGTGCTCATTTTCTTTATCCTTGTGCCCTTAGGCTATCCGCTGCTCTATTCTTGGATCTATAACAATGAGGTAGTACGTGAAGTGCCTGTTGTAGTTGTAGATGATTCACATTCTTCTGCCAGCCGTCAATTTATACGTTCCTGCAATGCTACACCGGATGTAAAGGTGGTGTGCTATGCCTCAAATATGGATGAGGCCAAGAATCTTGTGGGGCGACAAGTTGCACGTGCCATCTATCATATACCTGCAGATTTCCAGTCGCGTTTGAATCGCATGGAACAGACAGCCGTGGCTGTATTCTGCGATATGAGTACAATGTTGACCTATAAGGCTGCATATATGACAGCTATAAGTGTGACCCAACAGATGAATGGTGAAATTCAAGTCAGATTGTCGGGTAAATATACCCAACGGGAAGAAGAAATACTGACCCAACCGCTTGACTATGATGCCCAACCGATTTATAATCCATCGGGAGGTTATGGATCCTTTATATTACCAGCAGTGCTGATCCTCATACTACAGCAGACATTGGCATTGGGTATTGGCTTGTCAGCCGGTTCTGCACGCGAAACAAACCGTTTTGAAGACTTAGTACCTATACAGAAACACTATCATGGCACTTTCCGTATTGTTATGGGCAAAGGATTGGCTTATTTCATGATTTATGCCATTATGGGCACATACCTTACCGTTGTAGTGCCGAGAATATTTGATTTCCCATGTCTGGCTCATTGGCAAGACCTTCTTGCCATGCTGATACCCTATATTTTAGCATGTATTTTCTTTGGCATCACCATATCATGCATAGTGCGTTATCGTGAGAATGTTATGCTCTTGGTGGTATTTGCCAGTGTTCCCCTTCTGTTCCTCAGTGGAGTTTCGTGGCCTCAGTCTAATATTCCTGGCTTTTTGCAGGGTATTTCATGGATATTCCCCTCTACCTTTGGTATCCGTGCCTATGTTCGCATGAACTCAATGGGGGCTACCCTCAGCGATGTATTGACCGAATACCGTGTGCTGTGGCTGCAAGTACTGGTATATTTTGTGTTGGCATGCCTTGTCTATCGCTATCAGATACTCCTGATGCGTCGCCATATCTTTGACAGACTACAAGATATGAGGAAGAGAAAAATGGAAAACAACTGATTTTGGGATAAAAGGATAATCATAGTGTGGTATCAGATTAACGAACCAAATGTCCTGCATATATGATCTATCAAATACTGCATCCGTTGATCAACGGATGCAGTATTTCCATATATTATAGTATAGAGTCATCTCTCTAAATGCGAATCCCTTTGCTATCACATCATTTCGCCATTTAATACAACAGTCTTGATGATAGGTGTTGTATAAGCGTATGGTATGAAATTGAGCGAAGGCAGAGGGTGGGTGATGAAGAAATTTGCCACCTTTCCTTTGGCAATGCTTCCATATTCAGCACTTTCCCCCATAGCATAGGCTCCATTTATTGTTGCGGCATTGATTGCCTCATTTGGTAGCAGACGAAGCTTTATACAAGCCAAAGATACCACAAATTTCATGTCACCCGATGGAGTGGAACCAGGATTATAGTCGCTTGCAATAGCTATACCTAATCCTGCATCTATCATTTTTCTGCATTTGCCATAGGGCATGTTCAGGAAGAACGATGTGCCAGGCAATACAGTAGGCATAGTGTCGCTATCCATCAATATATCTATTTTCTCTTCTGTCATGCTCTCAAGATGGTCAACAGATAGTGCATGATGCTTGACTCCCACCTCAACACCCCCTGATGATGCTAATTCGTCGGCATGTATCTTTGGGCGCATTCCCCATGCAGCAGCAGCTTCAAGCATACGTGAGGTCTCGTCAGGAGTGAAGAATCCACGGTCGCAGAACACATCGATGAAGTCTGCAAGATGTTGGCGTCCAACCTCAGGTATCATTTCGTTGATGATGAGTCTTACATAGTCTGCTTGCGACATGCCACGAGCCACAGCATGTGCACCGAGAAATGTCGAAACAATCTTCGCTTTCGATGTTTCTTTCATGCGCTGTATCACACGTAGCATTTTTAACTCATCATCGATATTGAGTCCGTAGCCGCTTTTTATCTCTATGCACCCCGTTCCCTTTCGTATCACCTCATTAAGTCTGCACATGCCCTGACGGTAGAGTTCATCTTCGGAAGTTGAGTGCAACAAGTCGGCAGAGTTTAGTATGCCCCCACCACGACGAGCTATCTCTTCATAGCTTAGTCCATTGATTTTATCAACAAACTCCCGTTCGCGGCTACCAGCAAAGACAATGTGCGTGTGTGAGTCGCACCATGATGGCAACACCATACCACCATCAGCATCGATGATGTTGTCGATGTTGTTGTGTGGTGGTATGCCTTGTGCCATGCTACCGAACTGAGCAAACTTGCCGTTTTCGACAAGTAGCCAAGCATCGTCAATTGTGTTGATGACGCCCATCTCCTTGCCCTTCAGCCGAAGTTTAGACTCGTATTCTATGCCAGCCAAGCAGCCGATATTTTTAACAAGCAATTTCATATATTCAGATCTGTTTTGTTTATCCTCTCAGAAATTCCACTGAATGTGCGATATGGGGATACATTACCTCATCATCCACGATGAAAGGCACCACCTTTCTGTAGCTTTTATGTATGGCCTCTATTGTTGGTGATGACTTCAACGGACGACGGAAGTCAAGAGCTTGTGCGGCGTTGAAGAGCTCTATGGCAAGTACTCGCTCTGTATTAAGTACTACCTTGTAGAGTTTGATAGCTGCATTAGCCCCCATGCTTACATGGTCCTCTTGACCTTGACTTGATGGTATGCTATCCACCGATGAAGGCGTAGCCAATGTCTTGTTGAGACTAACTACAGAAGCTGCGGTATATTGTGTTATCATAAAACCGCTGTTCACGCCAGGGTTAGCCACAAGGAAACTTGGCAATCCGCGTGTGCCACTGACAAGTTTATAGATGCGACGTTCTGAGATATTGGCTAGTTCGCACATAGCTATAGCTAAGAAGTCCATAGGCATAGCTATAGGTTCGCCGTGGAAGTTGCCTGCAGATATTATTAGGTCATCGTCAGGACAAACTGTTGGGTTGTCTGTTGCAGAGTTTATCTCTACGTCAATTGCCAAGGTTACATAGTTTATAGTATCCTTTACTGTGCCATGTACCTGCGGAATACATCTGAATGAATATGGATCCTGTACATATTGCTTTGGCTTCTCCACAATCTCACTGCCATTGAGTAGTGCGCGCATACGTGCTGCAGTAGCTATTTGTCCATTGTGTGGTCGCACCTGATGCACAGCATCAGTGAAAGGAGCTGTCAGACCATAGTAGGCATCGAGTGACATGGCAGCAATCTTGTCTGCCCATTCGCTTAGTCTGTGCGATTGCAACAGTGCCCATACTGCGAAAGCTCCCATATTCTGTGTACCGTTGAGCAATGCCAAACCCTCTTTCGATGCAAGCTGAATAGGTTTCCAATCAAACTTCTTCAGCAATTCGGCTCCTGTAATAATCTGTCCTTCATATTCCACTTCACCACGTCCTACGAGTGGCAATGTGAGGTGTGCCAAAGGAACAAGGTCGCCGGAAGCGCCTAGAGAGCCTTGCATATATACTATGGGATAGACATCATTATTGAAGAAGTCGATGAGGCGGTTGACGGTTTCTAATTGGCATCCCGAATATCCGTAGCTCAGCGACTGTATCTTTAGCAGGAGCATTATTCTTACTATATCATTAGGCACACGGTCACCTGTGCCACAAGCATGCGACATCATGAGGTTTGTTTGCAGTTGCGCTAGATAATCTTCTCCTATACTGACATTGCACAGTGAGCCAAAACCTGTAGTGACGCCATAGATAGGCGATGTGGTTTTCTTAATCTTTTGGTCAAGATACTCACGGCATTTCACTATACGCTTCTGTGCGTTGTCGCTCAGCTCTATTTTGTATCCACCATACACAATATTACCTATCTGCTCTATCGAGAGGTGTTCTACTGAAATCTTGTGAGTCTTCATAATCTTAGGCTTTTTTCTGTTATTAGTTATACATTGTTGTTTTGTAGATGGGGCAGTGATCTATGCCCCACCCATTAAGAATTCTTAGTTTACTTTGCGTATTTACTTATTATGTCGTCATCGACTATATTGGGCATTGTAACCTGCAAGCCTTGCGAGCGCATCATTTCGCGTTCGATGCTATGGATGGAACCTTTGTTGCGTGCCCATGCACGTCGAGCAATTCCATTATTTACATCCCAGAACAGCATTTGGCGTATGTTACGGCTGCTGTCTTCGCTACCATCAATCACCATACCAAAGCCACCATTTATAACTTCGCCCCAGCCTACGCCTCCGCCATTATGAAGTGAAACCCAAGTGGCGCCACGGAAGGAGTCGCCGATAACATTCTGTACTGCCATATCGGCGCAGAACTGTGAACCATCGTAGATATTACTTGTTTCGCGGAATGGCGAGTCGGTTCCTGACACATCGTGATGGTCGCGGCCAAGCACCACAGGACATGTTATGTCGCCATTTCGTATAGCATCGTTGAATGCTAATGCTATCTTAGAGCGTCCCTCGGCATCTGCATACAGAATGCGAGCCTGTGAACCTACCACAAGGTTGTTGCGACTTGCTTCGCAAATCCAGTGTATGTTATCTGCCATCTGCCCCTTTATTTCGTCAGGAGCATTTTGCATTATCTCCTCAAGTACATGTGCTGCAATCTCATCAGTCTTGGCAAGATCGGCAGAATCCCCCGATGTACATACCCATCTGAATGGTCCGAACCCATAGTCAAAAAACATTGGTCCCATGATGTCCTGTACGTAGGATGGATAGCGGAATTTACCGTCTGCCTTACAAATATCGGCACCTGCACGTTTCGACTGCAATAGGAATGCGTTGCCATAGTCGAAGAAATACATACCATTGGCAGCAAGACGGTTGATGGCAGCCACTTGTCTGCGCAACGAAGCTTGTACATGCTTGCAGAACTCATCGGGCTTTTCTGCCATCATCTTCTTCGACTCCTCAAGCGTTAGGTCGGCAGGGTAGTAACCGCCAGCCCAAGGATTATGAAGCGAGGTCTGGTCACTACCAATGTCCACGTGTATATTTTCGTCGGCAAGTCGTTCCCAGAGGTCAACCACATTGCCTACGTATGCCATCGATACAGTGCGCTTCTCATCAACGCTTTTGCGAATGGCAGGAATTAATTCGTCCAGATTGTCGTGCAACTCATCTACCCATCCTTGGTCGTAACGTTTCTTAGCAGCCAAGGGGTTTATTTCTGCCACTACACTAACCACTCCTGCTATGTTTCCAGCCTTAGGCTGAGCACCTGACATGCCACCGAGTCCCGATGATACGAAGAGCATGCCATGTATGTCGTGTGCCTTTCCCTTGCCACTTAACTGTTTGCGACAGGCATTGAGCACCGTGATGGTGGTGCCGTGAACAATACCTTGTGGACCGATATACATATATGATCCTGCGGTCATTTGCCCATATTGACTAACACCGAGAGCATTCATACGCTCCCAGTCATCTGGTTTTGAATAGTTGGGTATCACCATACCATTGGTTACTACCACTCGTGGTGCATTCTTGTGTGAAGGGAACAATCCGAGCGGATGGCCTGAATACATCACTAATGTCTGCTCGTCCGTCATCTCGCTGAGATACTTCATAGTGAGCCTGTATTGTGCCCAGTTTTGGAATATAGCACCGTTTCCACCATATACAATCAATTCGTGAGGATGCTGTGCCACTTCTGGATTCAAGTTGTTCTGAATCATCAGCATGATGGCTGCCGCTTGCTTTGAATGGTGTGGATATTCGTCGATAGGACGAGCGTACATTTTATAGCTCGGACGATAGCGGTACATATAGATACGACCATAGTGGTCAAGCTCGTTGATAAACTCTGGTGCTAATACTTCATGCAGATGTTTCGGGAAATAACGGAGGGCATTGCGCAGTGCTAGTTGGCGTTCATCGGGTGTGAGTATCTCTTTGCGCTTAGGCGCATGATTGATATTGTCGTCATATGGCATAAGCTCTGGTAATGAGTCAGAAATGCCTATTCTTATTTCTTCAGAAAATGTCATAGTCATCAGGATTTAAAGTTTTTCTTCTACCAATTTCGTTATTTCAGCCTCTTCGATATTAGCTTTAGCTATCAGCTCGTTGGCTTCACCAATAAGTTTTTCTGCCTTTTCACGGTCTTTTAGCGAACTGGCATTAATCTTCACGTTCATACCTGCACCAAGCACTGCTGCTCGAGCAGCCAATGTTCCCACTCCAGCATCGGATACGCTGTTGGGGTTGCCCTTTTCTAGCATCTTGCGGCATATTGCAAATACTTCGTACGATGCCTTCATTGTTTCGAGTGGCACTTCTGTTGCAAAGAGAGTAGCAGTTTGGATGGCTTCCGATCGTGCAGCTTTCTCTTCTGGAGTATTCTTAGGCATACCGAATGCAGCCATGATGCGGTTGAAAGCCTCTGTGTCTTTGTCAACAAGATGAAGTAAGCGCTCTTGCAATGCCATACCATCTTCTGCCACAGCAGCAAATTCACTCCATTGATCATCCCAACCAGCCTTGTGGCTCGATAGGTTTGCTACCATGGTAGCGAGTGAAGCACCCAAAGCTCCCATATATGCAGAAACAGAACCACCACCAGGAGCAGGACTTTCGCGTGCAGTTTCCTCTGCAAATTCCTTAACCGTAAGTCCAACTAATAGATGTTGCTGCTCTTCACTATCAGCCATTACCGATTCTATAATTTTCTCTTCAGGCTTAAACTCTTTAAGGTCTGAGAGTCCAAGCGATTTGATGGCGATATTTAGAATATCTTTTTTCGGTATTCCTGCCGAACGTTGCTGTTTGGCAAGGAAGTAGCGGCCAGCCTCAAGTAGTGTGCGCTCTGGTACAAGACCAACAATCTCGGTGCCTGTGACACGTACACCGCGATTTTGTGCACAGCGACATACTTCATCGAAAGCCTTATGAAGTGGGGTTACATTGATATTGGTGATATTCATCGATACCTGAGCAATACCATATTCGTCGATATACCATCCGATGGCCTTGGTACATTTCAGTGTGCCAGGTTTCATCATTGGAGTACCGTCTGCATTCAGCAGTTTCTTGCCGATAATGGGATTGCCCTCACGCATAGGACGTCCTTTTTCTCTTACATCAAAGGCAATGGCATTGGCGCGACGTGTGGAGGTAGTGTTGAGATTGAAGTTGACTGCAATGAGGAAATCTCTTGCACCAACAACGGTACATCCAGTGCGAGCCACCTGCTCATCGTATGGTCGGCGACCGAAGTCTGGAGCTTCTGTATCGTCATTGATACGTTCTGCAATTCCTTCGTATTCTCCCTTGCGGCAAATGGCAAGGTTTTGACGTTCTGGTGTGAAAGCTGCCGCCTCGTAGCAATAGCAGGGGATGTTAAGTTCGTCGGCAATGCGTTTGGCGAGTTGGCGCGAAATCTCGGCACACTCCTCAAGTGTTATACCGCTTACCGGTACAATTGGCAAAACATCGGTAGCGCCAATACGTGGATGTGCTCCATGATGTTGGCGCATGTCTATGAGCTGTCCCGCTTTTCTTACAGCCTTGAAGGCTGCTTCTGCCACATTGTCAGGCTCACCTACGAAAGTCACAACAGTGCGATTTGTTGCTTCTCCAGGGTCAACATCGAGCAGTTTAACACCTTTCACGCTTTTTATCTCATCAGTAATCTGACGGATAACGTTCATGTCGCGGCCTTCGCTGAAATTAGGCACACATTCTACTATCTGCTTAATTTTTGCCATCGTATAAAAGATTTTTAGTTAGTAGCAAATCTGTATATAAACACTAGGTTTTTACTTTATGTTGCAAATATAAGAAAAAAGAAGATTGAAAACAAGTAAATCGTACATATTTTTATAATTATTATGCAAAATCCCCATCATCTTCCACGTTAATGTGGGGTATGATGGGGAGATTGTTGTAGATTCAGCTGTATCTAATGATTGATAACGTCGGTATAAGTGTGTAGATTATGATTTTTTGACACCAACGATTTCGGTCTTGGGCAGTTCCTTGTTACGGCGGTTCACTACAGTTACAACAGCCTGTGCTAGATTGATGAATGCAATGCCTGTTGCGCTGTCACTATTGAGAGCTGCCGGAGTGCCTTGGTCGCCACTGTCGCAGATGCCTTGTACAAGGGGTATCTGTGCCAAGAGCGGAACCTGCATCTCTTCTGCCAACTGTTTGCAACCTTCTTTACCGAAAATATAATATCGGTTAGTGGGCAATTCTGCAGGAGTAAACCATGCCATGTTCTCTACCAGACCAAGAATGGGGACATTGACTTTCTCGTTGCGATACATGTCGATTCCCTTACGAGCATCTGCCAAAGCTACCTGCTGGGGGGTCGAAACGATTACAGCACCAGTGATAGCGAGTGTCTGCAATAGAGTAAGATGGATATCGCTTGTACCCGGTGGGGTATCGAGAATGAGATAGTCTAGCTCTCCCCAATCGGCATCGGCAATAAGTTGCTTTAGGGCATTGCTTGCCATGCCACCACGCCACAATGTGGCTGTTTCGGGTGAAACAAAGAATCCGATAGACAGAAGTTTTACGCCGTAGGCTTCAATAGGTTCAATGAGGTCGCGACCATCCACATTTACTGCATATGGACGTGCATCCTCTACATTAAACATCTTTGGCATAGAAGGTCCGAAAATATCTGCATCGAGCAGACCTACCTTATAGCCCAGACGTGCCAAGGCGATAGCGAGGTTTGCTGAAACAGTACTTTTACCCACACCGCCTTTACCGCTACTTACTGCTACCACATTCTTAACTTGTGGTAATAGTTTGCCAACCTCAGGACGTGGCTTTGATTTGAATTCGGTGGTAATCTCTACCACAACGTCTTTGCCACAATGGTATTTAATGGCTGCCTCGGCTGCCTTGACAGTTGATTTAAGAAATGGGTCGGTGTCACGTGGAAACTCCAGCACTACATGAACGTGCCAGGGTTCATTGTCTGCAGACGGTGCGGCAACGGCAGGTTGATCGGCCACCATACCGCTTTCAACAAGGTTTTTCTTGGTGCCTGCATACGTCACAGTCTGCAGTGCATCCATAATCATTTGGGGATATAGTGTCATTTTAATTGTTTGTAATATATAAAAAAGCTGATGGTAACACTGCTATATCGGTATGTCATCACCGTGAAAATTAGAAATTTACTCCAAAGTTGACAAAGAGGCTACGGGTGTGAGCTGCCTCAAAATCATCGTGGCGCACATTGGCAATACCCAAATCGAAACCAACTTCAGCATAGATCATGTTGTATTCGGCACCGCAACCTAAGCGGAGACCACCATCGAAACGTTGGAAACGGTCGCTGTCGAATGCACTTGATGTTGTGCGGTCTGCATAGTTTTTTATCTTTCCGCCCACACCGAGTGCGATATAACCACCTAAGAAAGGTTGGAGGAAGAAGTCATCGTCAGCATTGATGTTGTATTTTACCACACAGGGAATTTCTATATAACGCAGACGATAGGTTTTTTTGATTCCTTCTGACAGACTCTTACCACCCTTTTCTGAATAGTAAGCGCCGGCTTCGAGCCATATTGGAGTATTGTTGGCGAGCTGCAAACCATAGACGGCACCAATGTTTAAACCGGTGCGTGCGTCAAGGTCAAAGGGTGCATCGTCACAACTCGTGCTGGCTGAGTTCAGTCCCAAACGAATACCGTAGTAACTCTCGGTGTCGTTGTGGTTGTAGCGGCTGCGGCTGCGATTGGATTGGTACTGTGCAAATGTCGGCATAGCCATGACGGTAGCCAACAATATTAGGATAAATTTTCTCATAGTCGTTGTTGTTTTTGTCTGTTATGTGATGCAAAGATACATATATTTATTGGATTACGGAGGGGGAAAGTCCTAAAAGGCTTAGGTATTTTCCTAATATATCCTAAAGAGGACAATTATTCCGCACGAAAGCGTGACAATCCGTTGTCGAGCCAATCGGTGTATTGTTTCACATCTTCGTTATAGGAGCGACTTGGAGCAAGTGCATGACCGTCGGGGGTCAGCAAAACATAGAACGGCTGGGTATTGGCGCCGAACTTGCTTGCTTGTAGGAAACTCCATTTGTCGCCTACAGTACGTAATGTACGCATGCGTTTGCCGTCGTTCACTTCAATGGGTTGTGCCAATGGTGTCTTGTCGTCAACATACAGCGAGATGAGAATATAGTCGTCTGTTAATCGTTTTGCTACATTGGCATCGCTCCATACTGCCGCTTCCATCTTACGGCAGTTGACACAACCGAAACCTGTGAAGTCGATTATGACAGGCTTACCTTGTGCCCGTGCAGCTTCCATTCCTTGTTCGTAGTCCTTATAAACAGCTTCAACGGTTTTGCCTGATTGCATATTGAAGTCTTGTGTGAACATGGGTGGCGCAAAGGCGCTAATGGCTTTCAGTGGAGCTCCCCACAATCCAGGTATCATATAGATGGTGAAGGCAAAACTGATCAGACCAAGGAAGAATTGTGGGATGGGAGTTCCTTCTGACTTGTCGGCAGGGCCATGACCGGAAAAATGAAGCCATCCCATAAGATAAGCACCAAGCAGAGCGAAGAGGGCAATCCATATTGATAGGAATACCTCACGGTCGAGCAAGCGCCAACCGTATGCCAGATCGGCTACACTGAGAAACTTCATAGCAAATGCCAATTCGATGAATCCCAATACAACCTTAATGGTGGTCATCCATCCGCCTGACTTAGGTACTGATTTAAGCAATGAGGGGAATAGGGCGAACACACCAAAGGGAATGGCGAGTCCGATGCTGAATCCCAACATACCGAGCGTGGGACCAAGTATATTGCCTTGGGTAGAAACAGCTACCAATAGGAAACCTATGATAGGACCAGTGCAAGAAAATGATACCAGTACCAGGGTGAATGCCATCAGGAAGATGGAGAGATGCGCTGTGAAGAATGATTTGCGCATGGAAAGTTGGTCGGCTTTTTCGTCAATCTTGGTGGACCATGACGAGGGCAAGGTCAATTCGAAAGCGCCAAAGAAAGATGCTGCAAAGACGATGAGCAATAGGGCGAAGAAAATATTGAACCATGCATTAGTGCTTAAGGCATTGAGGGCATTAGCACCGAAGAGGGCTGTAACGAGCAGTCCCAATGCTACATAGATGATGATGATGCTCAGTGCATAAGTCAATGCTTCGCGGATGGCTTTCGTACGTTCTTTATTGCGTTTGAGGAAGAAAGACACTGTCATTGGGATGATGGGCCATACACAAGGTGTTAGTAGTGCGAGGAACCCTCCAAGCAGTCCTGCCAGGAAGATGTATAGCAGTGAATCATCGGGAGTGGTATTGTCGAACGATTGTAATTCTTGGGTGATAGGAGTCCAAAGGGCATTGCCTGCTACTGCTGCAGTGTCTGTTGCTGCGGATGTATTAGCAGTACTGTCAATGGCAATACTGTCGTCCTTAGCTGTGCTTTGATCGCTCAGCGTACTGGCATTGTCAATGGACTTTTGTGCCTGTTCTTCTTTATTCGCGTTGTCAACGATTGTGGCTTTACCACTTGTCTTGAAGTTTGCACTTGACGGCGGCATACACATTTCATCGTTGCATGCTCCGTATTCAAGATAACAGTCGATGGTGTAGTTGGCTTGGGTGAAGCGAATCTTCTGCACAAAGGTGGCGGTATGTTCGAAATAGCGAACCTGTTGGTCAAAGAGGTGATCAAACTTGCTAAGTTCCTTACCCTTTGCCTTAAGTTTTCCTACAAGTGTGGCTCCCTGAATTTTTACAGTATTGAAAGTAGCGGAGATAGGACCTCCATTGCCGAGATTAGTGGAATACACATGCCATCCGTTGTCAATCTTGAGGGTAAAGATGATATCGGCTTCTTGGTTGCCGGTTTCTTTCAATTGTGTGGAAACGTGTACAGGATCGGCCAGTTGGGCTTGTGCAGCCACAAGGCAGATCATACCTATAATAATAAGGAAAAGTCTTTTCATAGTTATGTCATTTCAAAGTAAGTTCTACTGGACAATGGTCTGAACCATATATTTCGGTGTGGATGGCAACGCCTTTCACATCTTCCATCAGTCGTTTGCTGACAAGGAAATAATCAATACGCCATCCTGCGTTCTTTTGGCGAGCTTGGAAACGGTACGACCACCATGAATAGGTGGAATCGTCGGGATGTAGTGTACGGAATGTATCTGTAAAGCCTGATTCAAGGAGCGTTGTCATCTTCTCGCGTTCCTCATCGGTAAAACCAGCATTGCGACGGTTAGTCTTGGGATTTTTGAGGTCGATCTCTTCGTGTGCCACATTAAGGTCACCGCAGAGGATGACGGGCTTCCGACTATCCAGTTCTAATAGATACTGCCGAAAGTCATCCTCCCATCTCATGCGGTAGTCCAATCGGCGGAGTCCGTCTTGTGAATTTGGAGTGTAGCATGTCACTACAAAATAGCGGTCCATCTCCAAGGTGATAACACGTCCTTCATGATCGTGTTCGTCAATTCCGATGCCATAACTTACGACAATGGGTTGATGGCGAGTGAAGATGGCAGTACCAGAATATCCCTTCTTGTCGGCATAGTTCCAGTATGACTGGTATCCGTCATACTGCAAATCGAGTTGGCCTGTTTGCATTTTTGTCTCTTGTAGACAGAAGAAATCTGCATCCAACTGTTTGAAAACATCGCTGAAGCCCTTGCCCTCGCAAGCCCTCAGACCATTGACATTCCATGAAATAAGTTTCATAAGCGCTTTGTAAACAAGACGGACTTCTCGTTGTGAGAAGTCCGCCATGTAGTTATTTAATAGGTGAGTCTATCGGTTAAAATTTTGCCATCTTGATGGCTACCACTGCACATTCGTCACCTTTGTTGCCCAATCGTCCGCCTGCGCGATCCTTGGCCTGCTGTAGGTCATTGGCGGTGAGCAGTCCGTAAATGACGGGAATGTTGTTGGTGGCGTTAAGGCGTGCAATGCCTTGGGTCACACCTTGGCAGATATAATCAAAATGTGGTGTTTCACCACGTATTACACTACCGAGGATGATGATGGCATCATAGCCGTCGTTGAGAGTCATCTGGCGTGCACCGTAGATGAGTTCGAACGAACCGGGAACGGTTTTTACATGGATGTTTTCGGGCAATGCTCCGTGTTTCTCCAATGTGCTAACACATCCCTGCAACAGTGCTCCTGTTATTTCTGGATTCCACTCGGCTACAACAATGCCGAATATCATGTTCGATGCGTCAGGGACTGCATCAAAATCGTAGTCGCTCAGGTTATGAAGTGCTGTTGCCATCTTTATTTATTTAGCAGAAGCACGTTCGATATAAGCGTCGATGTTCTGGTACTGCATTGACTGGAAATACTTCTTCTTGATCTCTTGATAGAGTTTCAAAGCCTCGTCTTTCTTGCCCTGGCTCTCCAGAATCTCACCGGCCTGAATGAGGAAGGTGGGAGAGAGTGAGTTGTTGTCAGCCATCTCGGCAGCCTTCTTCAAGTGGTCAACGGCCTTGTCATACTGCTTGAGGTTTGCATAAGCATTGCCTAAAGCGCCTTCAGCAGCGGGACTGATCATTTGGTCACCCTTGGTATTGAAATTGTCGAGGGCATCGGCAGCTTCCTGCCATTTACCGAGGTTAGCCTGGCAGAGACCGATGTACAGCTGAGCCAAATTGCCTGCCTTTGTCGAAGAATAGTCGCTGGCTACTTTTTTGAAACCAGTCAGAGCCTGTTCGAATTGTTCGTTGTTGAAGAGCTCCTGACTCTTTGCCAATTCTGTGCTGGCAGCGTCTTCACGTGGAGCAAGATAATAGTTGTTGATGAGGATGCCGCCTACGATGAGAACGACAACTGCTACTACACCGATGATGATGGCTTTCTTGTACTTATCAAAGAATGCCTCTGTCTTGTTTAACTGCTGCTCGGTCTCGACAGCAACTGTTTGGTTTTTGTTTGCCATTATTGTTGTTAGTTTTTTTATTTGCGTTTCTGTATAGCTCCATAGAGCCAAGTTTTGCGTGGCAAAATTACTCATTTTATTGCAGATACTGAAATTTCTTATAGACTTTTTTCGTTTTTGACTGATAAAAGGTGTAACTTTGCACCATAAATGATACTCAGAAAACTTTCCATCATCAATTATAAGAACATTCGGGAGACTTCTATTGATCTCTCTCCGAAGATGAATTGCTTCATCGGACACAATGGCGCTGGTAAGACGAATGTGCTCGATGCGGTATATTATCTTTCTTTTTGCCGTTCACTTAATAACCCTATTGACTCGCAGGTCATCTGTCACGACGAACCTTTTTGTGTTGTTGAGGGTACGTATGATGATGAACATGAAAACGAAGAACATATTTACTGCGGTTTGAAACGTGGTGTGAAGAAACATTTCAAACGCAATAAAAAGGAATATAAGAGACTCTCTGAACATATTGGATTGATTCCCATTGTTGTCGTTTCGCCTTCCGATACCTTGTTGATTGATGGAGGAGGGGAGGAACGACGTAAGTTGATGGATCTTGTTATTTCGCAGTATGACCGGCAGTATATGACACTATTGACAAACTACAATAATGCATTACAGCAACGCAACATATTGTTGAAACTGGAAAATCCAGGGCCGGATCCGACATTATTGCAAATCTGGGAGGAACAGATGGCTGAAGCAGGAGAAGAGATTTATCGCCGAAGGTCGGCTTTTGTGACAGAGATACAACCGCTGTTTCAACAGTTTTATACACAGATTTCCTCAGGTTGTGAAAATGTTGGATTGGAATATCTCTCACATGGACAGCGTGGTCCCTTGTTGGATGTCATCTCTCGTGATCGTGCCAAAGATCTTGCCGTTGGCTATTCTTTGCATGGTGTGCATCGTGATGATTTGGTCTTCACGCTTGGTGGCAGACCCATGAAGCGCGAGGGGTCGCAAGGTCAACACAAAACGTATGTTATTGCCTTGAAATTGGCTCAGTTTGAACTGCTCAAGCGTACAGCATCTCATACAACACCCTTACTCTTGCTTGATGATATCTTTGATAAATTAGATGCAGGACGTGTGGAACAGATTGTGCGATTGGTGTCTGGGGATGCTTTCGGTCAGATATTTGTAACAGATACAAACCGCACACATTTGGATGCCATCGTTGGATCAACAGCAAGTGACTACCGTATGTTTGAGGTGGATAATGGTAATATCAAACTACTGACAGCCCATGTTTAGAAGACAGACAGAAACTTTGCATGATGTATTGCTGAAGGTGTTGCATAAACAAGGATTAGAGACTCCCATCCTTCAGAAACGCTTGGTAGAGGCTTGGCCTACGGTGGCAGGACCTGTTATTGCGCGTTATACTACCGAAGCATATATATACAACCAGACGTTGTTTGTTCGTTTGTCAAATCCTGCCTTGCGTGCAGATTTGTCGATGCAACGGCAGGTGTTGGTGCAACGATTGAATGATGCAGTAGGTGAGCGTGTGATAATTGATATTCGTTTTAGTTGACTATATTGTCATAATTGCATCCATCAAGATGTCGTGGTCATCGACTGGCACTTGGTCAAGAAGTCGATGTGGATAGCAGATTCCTATTTTATAAGCTTGTGGACAAAGGGAAAGAAATCTGTCGTAGTAGCCTTTACCGCGTCCTAACCGATGACCTTGTTTGTCAAAAGCCATTCCTGGTACCATTACAACGTCAATTTTGGAATAGTCCGTGAAAATTTCACCAGTTGGTTCCATAATGCCGAAAGCTCCGACTTCCAGCTGGTTGGATTCTGTGTAGTGGTGTATCTGCATTGTAGTGTCGCTGACTACACGAGGCAATAGAATACTCTTTCCTTCGTCAATCCATTTCTGGAAGAGCGGTTCTAAGGGCACTTCGTCTGGTAGTGCACAATAGGCCATTACTATTTGTGCATTGCGGAGATGCTTATTACTGTCTAATGCTTGTTGTAACGCAAAAGCTTCGTCGGGTGAACCTTGTTGTCCACCGCGACGAAGCATTTTCCGTATATCTTGTTTGGTCATCATAAGTACTATGCCAATAGACGTTTTCCTCGTGCTAAGCCATATCCTCTACCTAGCAGTACGGCAGTTTTCTTCTTGACATTCTTTGCGGGAGCTTTTGGAAATGCCTCGTTGGCATGGAACACCCGTAGCGTCTCGATGATGGCAGGGTCGTCGGCATTGAGATATTTCAGCCATGCTTCTTCGTTCATCATGTTATAGATGATGCGGCTATTGATATAGCGTTCCAGAAGTTTGTGAGAGCGTTTAATCATCAGGTTGCGACGTTTCAGTCCGCTCTTGTCGGCAAAGGCAGCAAACTGTTCTACGGTATTCTGCTTGACGAGATATTTTGCCAATTCTTCTGTTGTGGTAAACTCGTTGAGCTTTTGGCGGTTGTTGTCTGTGTAGTTATAGGCAAACTGCAGGATGAGTCCTGTCATGGATGCTGCCTTATAATAAGAGGTGTATGCGGTAGTATCTTCTGCAATAAAGATGTCGGGCGTGATTCCACCACCACCGTAAACCACTCGGCCGATGCGTGTAGTATAGGCACGTCCTGAATGTTTGATGCTGTCTTGTGAGAAGAACTCACCGTGTTTGTATCTTGCCAGCATGTCATCTTCGTAGTCGCTATTGTCGCCTGCCACGTATGGTTTCTGGATGCAACGACCTGATGGGGTGTAATAGCGAGCAATGGTAAGTCGGATCATGGAACCGTCTGAGAATGGGATAGGTTGTTGTACCAGTCCCTTACCGAATGAGCGTCTGCCTATGATCGTACCACGGTCATTATCTTGTATGGCACCGGCAAGAATCTCGCTGGCAGAGGCAGATCCTTCGTCGATGAGTATTACGAGTGGAATGTGCTGATAACTACCGCGGCCATCGCTTCTGAACTCCTTGCGTGGTGATTTTCGTCCTTCCATATAGGTGATGAGTCGGCCCTTGGGCATAAATTCGTTGGCAATCTGTACGGCAGATTCCAGATAGCCGCCAGTATTTCCACGCAGGTCAATGGTCAGGTTCTCAAATCCCTGTTGGGAGAGCTGTGCCAGTGCGATGAGCAGTTCTGCATAGGTATTCTCGCCGAAGTTCTTGATACGTATGTAGCCTGTCTTATCGTTGAGCATATAGGTGGCTGTCACGCTCTTGGTAGGAATTTCTCCTCGTGTGACAACGATGTTTCGTATCTTCTTTTCGCCATAGCGCAGGATACCGAGTTTTACTTTCGTATCTTTTGGGCCTTTCAGTCTGTGCATGGCTTCTTCGTTGGTCAGGGTTTTCCCTGTGAAGGGTTTGCCATCTACCATCACAATCTTGTCGCCTGCAATGACGCCAGCTCTTTCTGCCGGTCCGTTGCCAATGACTTGTTGAACATGCAGGGTGTCCTGTCGGATGGTGAACTCTACACCGATACCAGAGAATGAACCTTTTAGGTCATCGTTGGTTATCTGCATGTCTTTTGCTGAGATATAGATGGAGTGGGGGTCGAGTTCTGCCAGAATCTGAGGCAAGGCTTTCTCCACCAAATCGTTGACGTCAACGGAATCTACATATTGTGCGTCGATGATTCGCAACAGGTTGTTGAGCTTGTTGCTGCTGGAGTTGATGATGCTCAGACGGTTGCCTGAGAAGTGGTTGGCATAGAATGTGCCTATGAGAATACCGACAATGACGCTGAGCGCCATGAGAAGCGGTAGGAATCGGTTAGTCTTTTTCTCTTTCATCTTATTCGTTGGGATTGAGGTATGTTGTTTCTATTCCGGCGCGTTCCAATAGGTCTATACCGTCTGTCAGGCGGTATTTTTCACCATAGACCACGCGGCGTATGCCTGCCTGGATGATGAGTTTAGCACACTCGATACATGGTGAGGCTGTGATATAGATGGTGGCACCGTCGGAATTGTTTGACGACCGTGCCAGTTTGGTAATGGCATTAGCTTCGGCATGGAGCACATAAGGCTTGGTGACGTTATTGTCATCTTCGCAGACATTCTCAAATCCGCTTGGCGTTCCATTATAGCCGTCGCTGATGATCATACCTTCTTTCACCACGAGTGCGCCTACCTGCCTGCGTTGGCAGTAGGAGTTCTCGGCCCAGATGCCTGCCATCCTCAGATAGCGGAGGTCAAGCTTTCTTTGTTTCTCGTTTGATTCCATTTCTTTTCAGTAATGCGTCGATGGTGGGTTCTCCCTTACGGAAGCGTTTATAGAGTGTCATGGGGTGTTCTGTTCCACCTTTTGACAGAATATTATCTCGGAAGCTTTGTGCGGTCTGCTTATCGAAAATGCCATGCTTTTTGAATACGGCGAAGGCGTCTGCATCGAGTACTTCTGCCCATTTATAACTATAGTATCCGGCGGCATAACCTCCTGCCATGATGTGTGAGAACTGTACTGTCATGCAGGTGTCTGGCAGTTGGGTGCCGATAATGGCTTTTTTCCATGCTTTTTTCTCGAACGTCAGAATATCGTCGTCAAAGGGCTTGCGCTGTGTGTAGTATGCCATGTCGAGCAATCCGAACGATACTTGTCGCAGACATCCTGATGCTGCCATGAAGTTCCGGCTTTTCTTGATGCGTCGGATGAGTTCGTCGGGCATTGGTTCGCCGGTCTTGTAGTGGAATGCGAAGGTGCTGAGGAAGTCTTTCTCTACTGCATAATTCTCCATGAACTGTGAAGGCAGTTCTACAAAGTCCCACCACACATTGGTACCAGACAGGCTTTCGAAGCGAGTGTTGGCAAACATGCCGTGGAGTGAATGTCCAAATTCGTGGAGGAAGGTTTCTACCTCGCCCAGTGTGAGCAAGGCAGGTTTCTCATCTGTGGGCTTGGTGAGGTTCATCACCACACTGACATGTGGACGTACGTTCTCGCCCTTTCGTGTGATCCATTGTCCTTGGTATTCGGTCATCCATGCGCCACCCTGCTTGCCTTTGCGGGGATGGAAATCTGCATAGAATACGGCGAGATAGCTTCCGTCGTTATCAAACACCTCGTAGGCTTTTACGTCTGGATGATAGACGGGAATGTCTTTGTTTTCGCGGAAAGTGATGCCGTAGAGTTTATTGGCGAGTCCGAATACACCTTCTATCACCTTTGAGAGTTCAAAATAGGGGCGCAACATTTCGGCGTCGAGGTTGTAGCGCTTCATTTGCAACTTATGTGAATAGAATCCGGAATCCCATGGCATCATTTTTTCTACATCCTTATGTGCCATTTTGATGAGTTCGTCGCGCTCTTTGATGGCTGTTGGGCGGTAAGCGTCAATCAAGTCGTCAAGCAGTCGATATACGTTTCTCACGTTGGATGCCATGCGGTGTTTCAATACATAGTCTGCATAGGTTTTGAATCCCAGCAGTTGGGCTATTTCGCGACGCAGGTTAACAAGGCGTTTGCAAATGTCTATATTGTTTTCGCTGTTGTTGTGGGTGCACACGGTATTACGCTCCATATACATCTGTTTGCGCAGGTCGCGTTGTGTGGAATAGGTCATGAACGGTGAGTAGGATGGAAAGTCGAGGGTAAATACCCATCCCTCTTTTCCCATTTCCTTGGCCGTTTGTGCGGCAGCCTCTCGTGCGGTATCGGGTAGTCCGTCGAGCTGTTGCTCATCGGTGATATGGAGTGTGAAGGCTTTATTCTCTTTCAGCAGGTTTTGTGAAAACTGCAAAGAGAGCATAGAAGCCTCTTCTGTGAGTTTGCGCAGACGTTCCTTGCCTTGTTCGTCGAGTAGTGCACCACTCCGTACAAACCCGTCATAACAGTCGTCAAGCAAACGCTGCTCCTCATCGGTGAGACGTCTGTGGTGCAGATGCACTTGACGGATGCGCTCAAAGAGGCGTGGGTTGAGTCGCACGTCGTTGGAGTGTTGTGTCAGAATAGGTTGCAACTTTTGTGCCAACGCATCCATCTCGTCGTTGGTTTCAGCCGACATCAGATTGAAAAATACAGCAGAGACACGTCCCAACAGGTCGTAGTAGCCCTCTTTGTCTTCATCGTTGGTGACGATGGTGTTGTCGAAAGTGGGCTTCTCTGGATTATTGATGATTTTGTCAATCTGCTCGTTGTCACGGCGTATTCCTTCCATGAATGCCTCTTCGTAGTCTTCAAGTCTGATTTTATCGAAGGGCACAGTATCGTGTGGAGTATTGTAGGGTACTAAAAATGGATTCTGATGTTCACTCATACTAACGTTAATTTATCAAGGTGCAAAGATACGAAATATGTAGCATACAACGAAAGAAAACGCGTTAATTGAAATTAAAATATACTACAAATTATCGTGTCTGGCTGTCTTGACAATTTTTTGTGGTTGATAAGCGGGAGTATCATACGCTTCAAAATGCCCTTCACAAGACTTATCCATGTAGAAATCTATTGGTGTTTTTCCAATATCAAATACAGTATTTTTCCTTCGGGATGTGTTCGGGATGTGTTCGGGATGCTTTCTGTTTATAATCAGCAATCTGCCTATATAGTATTTCCCATGTGAGTCCCATGTGAGTCCCAATATTTTGCTTGATTATGGGAGCTTGTTGGGAGACATTTCCTTGATATAATGTTTTTATGTTATCATGATGCCGTTAGGCTTCTTACCACCCTTCAGTTGTAAACTGTCGTTATGATGGCGTATTTTTGTTTCAAAGGTCATTCCCTTCTGTAGCGGTCGTGTTCCACATCAGAAGTCTTTCTATCAAGGGAATGACGATGCGGCCGCGATGAAGGGAGAGTAGGTTTTCCGTTTGCATTTGGTTGAGCGTTTGTGAGATGTCGCGCACTCTGGCGTCAATCATTTCTGCCAACTGTCGCATGAGGATATGGAACGTTTTGGGGCCTGCGGGGTATTGACATTGCGAGAAGAAATAGCGAATGAGTCGTTCGCGAAGATCTTTTGGCGCCGATTGACGTGTTCGGTTGTCGTACCGCTGGCAGGTGGTGGCAAGCAGATTGACATAGTTGAGGCGGAACACCAGTTGTGTTTCCATCAGCAGACGCACTTCTGCTTTGTCGATGGTAAGGATATTGGTGTCGGTCAACGTGGAGTAGGTGTGTTGGTAGTGTTGTTCCACACCATAGAGTCGTTCGGGTTCAAGCACATAGGGTGCAGATAGTTGTTCGACAACCCGACAGGGTCGTGGACCGGAAAAGTGTTCTGACTGCAATTGCCCGTTGATGAGAAACACCAATTGTTCGCATCGGCTTCCAGCAGTCCATAGTGTTTTCTCTGCGGGATATTTATGGAATCCGATACGTGTGTGTGCCACAACCTCCATGAGTTCCGAATGGCTCATGCCTTGGAACAGGGGAAATTGTAACAGTTTATCGTAGAGGTGTATGGCGGGCATGTTGCTTAGGGTAGTTGCTCTATTTTGTTTTTCATCTCAGGTGAGTACCAGACAGCAATTTTTCCCTTTTCGTCTGTATAGATGAAGTAGGCCATCAGCTGTTTTTCCTTTTCCAGTATCTGCTTAGCCCCTTCCATCCCCATCACCATAAATGCTGTGGCATAGGCATCCGCTTCAGCACAGGTGTTGGCAAGGACGGTAGCCGACAACAGACTATGCTGTACGGGATATCCCGTCTTTGGGTCGATGGTGTGTGCATATTTTCTGCCGCCTTTGTAATAGAAGTTGCGGTAGTTGCCGCTGGTGGCCATGGCAATATCGCTCAAGTTGAGGATTGTTTGGTATTCGTTGTTGTAGAGCAAAGAGTCTTCCGTTGGTTTTACCACCCCGATGCGCCATGGTGCTCTTCGTGCGCTGACACCACGTGTGGCAATCTCGCCACCTATCTCTACCGTGAAGTTGTTCACGCCTTTTTTCTTCAACAGTCTTGCCACGGCATCCACTCCGTAGCCTTTGGCAATGGCAGAGCAGTCGAGCATCAGTCGAGGGTCGGCTTTTTTCACTTTCATGTGGTCGATAGAAACTTTTCTGTAGCCTATGAACTGCTGGATGGAATCTACTTGATGGCGGGTGGGCATGTTTCCACTTTTGAAGCCGAACCCCCATGCGTTGACCAGTGGCGCTACGGTGATGTCGAATGCTCCTTCGGTGTTTTCTGATATGGTTTGTGCCAGATTGAATACTTCAAGAAACATGTTGTTGACCTTCATGTCCTTGTTGTTGTTGACATTGGAAATGATGGAGCTCTTGTTAAACATCGACAGGGCTGCGTCAACCTTGTTGAGTTCTGCAAGTATTTCCTTTTCGTAGTCTTGATCCGACTGGTAGGTGATGCTGTAAGTAGTGCCGAATATAAAACCTTTGTTGGTGAGGTAGGGCATGTTTTGCTGTTGCCGAATAATCAGCACGGTGCCGATGATGAGTACGACGAGAAATGGTATTTGCCAAATCAGGCGTTTCTTGTTTTTTGCAGACATGGTTTTAGGGATAGTTTGTGTTGTTTTAAATGTCGATAATCACGTTGAAATTGGCGGCAATACGTGTGTCGCCATAGGTACCGAAACCAGGAATATACCAGGTTTGTCCTGCTGTTCCGTCGTTGTGGGCTATGCGTCGTTTGTAGCGCACATTCCATCCCAGATGGATGGGACCGCTGATTTTAGCATCAATGCCGAATACTGCTTCCAGCCAATGTTGCGAACATTGCATGTCTTGGATGTCAACGATATTACCCCCTTGCCATACGGGGTCGTCCATTTCGCCACGCATAATATCTACTTTGTAAGAGGTGAAAGCATAGCGGAAACCGCCATACAGACGATTGGGACCATGTTTTTTCTTCAGCAGATTCCAGTCCATACCGATGCGGAAGTATGGCGCTCCGGTTTTGTAGGTAATGCCCGTCACCTCATCGTTCTCGTGGTTGGCTTTACCGTAACCCACCTCTACGATGGGAAACCATTGGTCGTGGAGATTCAGTCGGAATGCTCCTTCGTATTCGCCATGGTCGCTGAGTGCCAACATGGCAGGGCCAACGAGGTCGAAGGAAACGGCAAATCCCCTGAACATCGGTATCGAGTCTTCCGGTATGATGATGTTTTTCTGTTGAGCCCTACCGTTGCCGGTGGCTGCCACAATCAGCAGAAGACTAATAGCGATCCTTGAGATATAAGTGGAAATGTTCTTTCGATGCGTCATAGTTGACTTGGGAATTGTTGATGGATAACGAGTCGATGATGTGGTGTGTTGACTTCACCGACAGGATAGTATGAAAGTAGGAAATCTGGCAATCTACCGATTCGAAATGTGGTTGGTTGCTCTTTTCCACCCAGATCGTGTCGCGATAGGTATTGCCCATCGTGTCGAGGAGTGTCATGTGGAGTGTATCGACGGGGTTGATGTAACTGATGTCGAGGTCGAACGTAGTTACTCCGGTGATGCGGTTCTGTAGTATTGTGTCGCGTCCGTCGGCGCATCGGCTGCAGATGGATAGGGTATCTACCTTCAGAGTGTCGGCTGTTCCGTTGGCTTTCTTCAGACTATAGACCGTATATACACGGTTCTGTACCGGACAGTCGATAGACGAGCAACCTGCGATAGCCAGTAGAGTAGCGACCAACAGACAGGGTAGCCAGTAGAGGCTGCCTTGCTTGCAGTATTTCAGAATATTGTGTTGCTTCTGTTGCATGGTTTTACGCTTGCTCAATTTTTATTTCTTCTTCTATCTGATAGTCGTTTCTTCCTGCACTGTTACGGCTGATGAGGTCGCCCAGGAATCCAGCCAAGAACAGTTGTGTACCAATCATCATCATCGTCAGAGCGATGTAGAAGAATGGTGAGTCGGTAACCAATCGCATGGGAATGTGGCAATAGAGTGCCCAGAGTTTCTCGGCTCCGATAATGAAGGCTGATATGAATCCTATCATGAAGACGAGTGTGCCCAAGAAACCGAATACGTGCATCGGCTTTTTGCCGAATGTTCCAAGAAACCAAAGGGTCATCAAGTCAAGGTAACCGTTGACGAAACGATTCCATCCCATAAACTTCGATTTGCCGTACTGGCGTTTCTGGTGGTGTACTACTTTCTCACCTATCTTGTCGAAACCGGCATTTTTTGCCAGATAGGGAATGAAACGGTGCATCTCGCCGAACACTTCTATGTTCTTTACCACATCACGGCGGTAGGCTTTCAGCCCGCAGTTGAAATCGTGAAGGTTCTTAATGCCGCTCACCTTGCGTGCCGTGGCATTGAAGAGTTTGGTGGGGATAGTTTTTGAAAGTGGGTCGTGGCGCTTCTGTTTGTAACCGCTCACCAGGTCATAGTGCTCGTCCATTATCATATGGTAGAGTCCTGGAATCTCGTCGGGCGAGTCTTGCAAGTCAGCGTCCATCGTAATGACAACATCGCCTTGGGCAGCCTTGAAACCGCAATAGAGTGCGGGACTCTTACCGTAGTTGCGGCGGAATTTGATGCCTTTCACGTGTTGTGATTTAGAAGCCAGTTCGCGGATTACGTCCCAACTGCGGTCTGTAGAACCGTCGTTGACGAAGATAATCTCGTAACTGAAATTGTTGGCCACCATCACGCGGTCTATCCATGCGTGGAGTTCAGGTAGCGACTCGTCTTCATTATATAAGGGTATAACTACGGAAATATCCATTTTTTCTATTCTTTTATGTTTGGTATGTATATAGTGTTCTATTGTTTTTTGCGCATAAACAGAGCAATGGGCAGTCCCCAGAAGAAACCTGAAAGAATGACCGACGACAGCACGTTGAGGGCATAGTCGATAGGTCGCAGTTCGCTCAATATGCGCAAACTGTCGTTCATTTCTTTGTCAACGCCGTAGAGCTTCATGGCTTGTTGGCTTTCTGGAGATTGCAGAATGTCAGTAAACTGGCTTATCAGATAGCCATTGTCAAGATAGGCAAAGTATATGAAAGTAGCAGCCGTCAGTAGCAAACCGCCATAGAAAAAGGTGAGGATGCTATAGGCGTAGCCCAGTCCAAACGATAGCCTTCCTTGACGGCCGTAGTCGCGATAGTGGCGCAGACGGCTGGCCACGAAAAAAGGTGTAGCCGCAATGGTCATCAAAGCGACAAATGTGAGGAGCGGTTGCGACATACCTAATATATAGCAAGCGAACGCCCCAATCATAACGAGCGAAAGCAATGCGCCATCTTGGCGAGCAAACGCTTTCAGTTGTACGTATTCCTGTGGTGTCATCAATATTCGAATATCGTTTGCAAAGGTAGTGCAAACCGAGCGAAATACAAAGAAAAAGCCCGTTTTTCTTTTATTTCCGAGGTGCCTCCTACCTTGGGGCTGTCAAGCCCAGAGTAGTGCAAACCGAGCGAAATACAAAGAAAAAGCCCGTTTTTCTTTTATTTCCGAGGTGTCGTTAGTCTAAGACTGTAGGTTTGTGGTCGTGTGAATCATGCGAAATACAGGAGGGGCAACCGGTCTCTGTTTATTTCTGCTATACGGGCAACTATAGAGTCGTAAGTTGAAGATAAGTGGGGAAGAAACTTAGAAAAACGCTTAGAAAAGTGTTAAAAACGAAAAAACATCACGACTAATGCCTGTTATTTGGAAACTTTTTAGTACCTTTGCACCCGATTTCGCCCATTAGGGCAAAAATCAAACAATAAAAATGGGCAAGTCCTGTACGGCCAGCTCCCTCGGAATCCTCCAGGACGGGAACGTAGCAAAGGTACTTGGTTGTAGCGGCGCGATACAGACAGCTTGCCCACCCGCCTCTTTAGCTCAGTTGGCCAGAGCACGTGATTTGTAATCTCGGGGTCGTTGGTTCGAATCCGACAAGAGGCTCAAATGAAGAACGGACTTCCATGCAAGGAGGTCCGTTTTGCTTTTCTTATATTGAAGTGTTCTAGCCACAACGGGTTCTCGCTTTATGATTACCATATTTTTACGCGCACACGCGAGAGTCTGCAAATGCTAACATCGAACGCCATGATGTCGTAACAAACATACGATCACGGACTTAAGTGGTGTTAGATGACTATATCTTTACGTGCATCGAACCCCCATCGAACATCTGTTAAATACTCGTTGCACATGGTGCAATCTCTGTGGGAAATCCAAGTAACAACGAGGCTTTTGTTGTGTGTATTTGGCTAAGAATGTACGTGGCGTTTCGCGGCAATTCTGTGCAACGTTCCAAAGATTATTGCCAAACGTTTGAAAACACTCTTGCCAAACGTTTGAAAACACTCTTGCCAAACGTTTGAAAACACTTTTGCCAAACATTTGAAAACACTTTTGCCAAACATTTGAAAACACCCTTGCCATACGTTTAAAAATACCTTTGCCAAACGTTTGAAAACATCTTTATCAGACGTTGGATAATACTTTTATCAAATATTGGATAATTCCTTTATCAAATATTAGATAATACTTTTATCAAACGTTGGATAAAAATTTTATCAGGTATCGGCAATAGTCCTGATAAACATGGGCAAGATATTCTCTGGTGGTCGATGGTGGTCGAAGTGTGGCCGTAACGCGTAAATATATAGTCATCGACCACCACTTAAAGCATTGTATGATAGCGCATTATGCTATAGTGGTGGTCGAGTGGTCGATTTTTTTTGAAAACTATATTTTTGCCGTTTAAGTTGTCGAGATTGTCATTACCGTTAAAGAGAACAAACGGAAAAATAGCTTGTCTAATCTATATCCACAACAGTAATGCCTGAACCGCCAAACTGGACATGCTCGTCTTTCGCACTCTTCACGTTGGGCACGGTATTTAGATACTGACGAATCAGTTGGCGAAGAACTCCCGTTCCTGTACCATGTAGGATTCTCACACGCGACATTCCCACCAGTATGGCATCGTCGATGAAGTGCATTACGGCATCAACGGCTTCGTCACCACGCATACCTCTTACGTCAATATCTTGATGGAAATTGTGTTTGCGGTCTTCTATGGTGCTACGAGTCATCTTCGAGGTTTGCACAACTAAGGCAGCGTGGGGAGTTTCGGTCTTGGGCGCTTCTTTCTGTTTGCCAGTAAGTTCCAATTGTTCCAGCTTCATCTTGGTCTTCATGTCGCCAAAGATGACAACGGCATTCTTGCCTGACAGGCTCTCCACCTTACCTACCGTATTCAGTCCTTTGATGCGGACATTGCTTCCCACGGTGATGGGAGCTTCCTGTTTCGGTTTTCCTGCTGATGTAAATACAGGCGATGGCGTTGCTGTGGGATTGGCGGCCTGTTCTTTCTTTTCCTGTTTGCGCTTAGCCTTGCGTTCGCGACGTTCCAGAATCTGTCGCATTTTGCGCTCTATCAACTCATCCTTCTCGCGAGTGTCAATCTCCAATACCTGTTGCTTGAAGTCGTTCAACTCCTCACGAACCAGTCTGGTGCGCTCCTTTTCAGCTTGTGCCTCCTTGATTTCTCGGATAGCATTCTCTATTTTCTTATTGCTTTCGCGCAATAGTTCTTCGGCTTGCTCCTTGGCGCGACGCAGAATGGCTTTGCGCTCTTGTTCAATCTCTTCAATGTGGCTTTCGTATTTGGCAATGCGACCTTCCAACGATTTCTCATGCTGATGGATGGTCTGGCGCTTGCCCTCCCAATAGCGTTTGTCGCGCACAATATCCTGTAGGTATTTATCGCTCTGGATGTATTCTGAACCAACGATATCGCTGGCATCGCTGATAACTTCTTCTGGAATACCCGTTTTGCGAGCAATCTCGATGGCAAACGAAGAACCGGGCTGACCGATTGACAACTGAAACAGCGCCTGCATCTGATGGCGATCGTAGAGCATGGCGCCATTGATCACTCCTTCATGGTCTTCATCAAAATGCTTCAAGTTCTGATAGTGAGTGGTAATCACACCGAATGCCTGCTTCTTCCAGAACTGTTTCAGTACGGCTTCGGCAATGGCTCCACCGATGGCTGGTTCGGTTCCACCGCCAAACTCGTCAATGAGCAATAGGGTGCGTTCGTTTGATTGACGCATCATATTCTTCATATTGAGCAAATGGCTGGAGTAGGTTGAGAGGTCGTCGGCAATGCTTTGTTCGTCACCAATATCAATCATGATGTCTTGGAATACACCCACCGTGGAACGTTCACTCAACGGAACTGACAGACCGCATTGCAACATATACTGCAACAGTCCTACAGTTTTCAGACATACAGACTTACCACCGGCGTTAGGACCGGAGATGATCAACAGTCGCTTGTCGCGTGTCAGAATGATGTCGAGCGGAACAACCTTCTTGTCTTGTCGGGCTAAAGAGCGTTGCAACAACGGATGAACGGCACGGATCCAGTCGAGATGAGGCTCCGACTGTACCTGAGGTTCAAAGGCATTCATCTCTTGGGCGAGTTCGGCCTTTGCACGTATCAGGTCTATCTGCGCCAGGAATTGGTATGAGTCGAGAATCTCCTGCACGTGAGGTCTTACCTCAGCAGTAAATACCGTAAGGATGCGGATAATCTCACGTCGTTCGGCTGCTTCCAGTTCGCGCACCTTGTTATTGGCTTCCACTACCTCTGTCGGTTCTATAAACACCGTCTTTCCAGTAGCACTCTCATCGTGTACGATACCTTTGATGCGGCGCTTCAGTCCCGGTGCTACGGGAATCACCAATCGTCCGTCGCGCATGGTAGGTGCCACGTCCTTATCTACCAGGCCATCGCGTTGTGCCGCATGTAATATAGTATATAAGGTACGCGATATTCCACCTTCGGTCTGAGCCAACTCATGGCGTATTCCTGCCAATGTCATAGAAGCAGAATCTTTGATTTTTCCGAATTTGTCGAGGATAGAGTCTATGCGACGAATCATAGCGGGGAAAGTCAGCACGTCTTCTGCCAATCGATGAAGGGCAGGGTAGGGATATTCCGGATTATCTTCGTCACCTTCATTCTTGTTGAGGAATGTCACAATCAGCGAGATGGTTTCCAATGACCGGCGCAGATCAAACAGTTCGTTCTCCTCCAGATGGGTATTTTCCAATCGGATGCGGGTTATCGACTGTCTGACATCAAAGAAATAGTTCAGGGGAAACGAATCCGTTTCCTGCTGCAATCGGCGGAATTCTCTCACCTGTTCCATCCATTCATTAATGGTGTCAGCATCATCAGTGAAGTCGATTTCATCGGCTTTCTCCTTGCCCAGAGTACTCAGACAATGGCCTTTCAACAGTGTGCGTATTTCGTCGAAACCTATCTTGGTTTCAAAGTTCTTCGGGTAAATCATGCCACAAAATTACTCATTTTTGCCCTATTTTGCAAAAAAGTTCTTGAAAAATTTGCATAATTCAAAAATTACCCGTACCTTTGCACTCGCTTTTCGACCAAGGAGAGATGGCAGAGTGGTCGAATGCACCGGTCTTGAAAACCGGCGTACTGAGAGGTACCGGGGGTTCGAATCCCTCTCTCTCCGCGCAGAGTCCTGTAAATCGCAAGATTTACGGGACTTTTATTTAATGGTCTATTTTCTTAAATGAGCCCAAATATAGGCTTACCCG
>SAMEA104315426__coassemble_134_pt1 | contig 117922 bp, 88 predicted proteins | sample SAMEA104315426__metabat2_low_PE_024 | metagenome-assembled genome bin SAMEA104315426 (sample SAMEA104315426) | gut metagenome | biome: Monkey gut; feature: monkey-associated habitat; material: faeces | place: China | collected 2013 | reverse complement strand
TTTATGAGACTACCAACTTTTTTATAAACTATTTCTTATCCCGAACTGGGGTAAAATATGAGGCATTTTTCACAATATTAAACTTTATTAACTCTCAAACTATTGCAAAGGGACACAAAATAGAGTACTTTTGTATAAGCAAAAATTTTATATATGAGGGACGAGTTACTAAAACACATTAGGAACATAAATAAAAAATCATCAGTTCAGGGTCGAATCTTGGAACAGTTTGTATCACAAGGTACTTTTACTATTCCAGAAATGTCAAAGGCTGTTGGCGTTAGTCTGCCTACTGCGACAAGTGCCATCAACGAACTCATCAAAGCAGGACTCGTAAGAGAGGTCGGAAAAAAAGACATCTCTTCCGGTCGCATTCCTATGGCTTATGATCTTGTTCCTAACGCAGGCTATTTTGTTGGTGTAAACCCTGAAATGGACTGTCTTGCTCTTGCTGCAAGCGATTTCTGCGGCAATCTGATTACAGAAAAGGTAAGAGTTCCTTATACATACGAAAATACTCCAGAGAATCTGGAGCAAATGGCAAAAATTATCAACGATTTCATTGCTACACTTCCTTTCGCCAAAGAAGAAATCCTCCAAATTTGCGTGAATATTGCAGAGCGTGTGAATCCTTTTGAGGGAAATGCCTACAACATGTTTACCTTCCTTGAGGAGTCGCTGACCAGTAAACTCACTAAACTCATTCAGATTCCCGTCTGCATCGAAAACGACACAAGAAGCATGACATTTGCTGAGTTCATCAAGGGACGAAGCAAAGGACTGAAGAATGTCATTTTTGCCAACGTATGTTGGGGCTTAGCTATCGGCATTATTATTGACGGAAAGCTCTACTACGGAAAGTCGGGATATTCTGGCGAATTTGGCCACATGACAGCCTATAATAATAATATCATCTGCCATTGCGGAAAGATCGGTTGCATAGAAACAGAAGTTTCAGGAAGGGCACTTAAGAGAAAACTGACAGAGAAAATCTTGAATGGAAAGACGTCAATCCTCTCTGATAAGGTGCTCAATAAAAAAGAGGAACTCACCATGCAAGACCTTCTCGACGCTATCGCCAAAGAAGATGTGCTCAGCCTTGCAACGCTACAGAACATCGCTGACGAACTTGGTAAACAGCTGGCTGGTGTCATCAACATCTTCAATCCTGAAATGCTGGTCATCGGCGGCGAAATGTCGGCAACGGGCGACTACCTCACCCTCCCTGCAAGAATGGGCATCAAGAAATTCTCTCTCAATATTGTAAATGAAGATTCGCAGATTGTGACTTCAAGTCTAAAAGGACTTGCCGGCATTACAGGAGCATGCCTCATGGCAAGACACAGACTGTTGAATGATAGCATAAAAGGCTAAAAAAACAGCACTATTTTTTGTTTACAGCAACACTTCCAGCAAGCAACCGTCAACTTGTACAAAGAGTCTAAAACGTTGCAGACTGGAAGTCGCTCCCACCTGTCTCCCATCAATAAGCATTTTTTTAGAACTCACTTGGGACTCACTTGGGACTCATTTGGGACTCACTTGGGAAGAACTACGCACATAAAAGGATGGTTATAACTCGAACGCATCCCGAACACATCCCGAAGACATATAGAGAGCAATCCTTTGGACGACAAGCACAAACCACACTTTGGACTTGAGACGAAAAACTCCACAAGATAACAATTCATCCGACAATTGTTTGGAATTTCGGGAAAGAACATGTAAATTTGCAGTATCAATACAAAAAACTTAGAGCATGAAGAAATACGATTACCTCATTGTGGGAGCTGGACTATATGGATGCACCTTCGCATACTTTGCCCAACAACAAGGAAAACGCTGCCTTGTGATTGACAAACGCCCACAACTGGGTGGAAACGTCTATTGTGAAAATATAGAAGGCATCAATGTCCACAAATATGGAGCACATATCTTCCATACATCCAACAAGAAGGTATGGGATTTCGTCAACTCATTTGTAGAATTCAACAGATACACCAATTCACCTATTGCCAACTACCAAGGCAAGCTCTACAACCTGCCTTTCAATATGAATACCTTCCACGAAATGTGGGGAATCAACACACCTGAAGAGGCTTTAAATATTATCGACGTGCAGAAACAGCAAGCCGTAGAAAAGATGAAAGCCGACGGAGTGACAGAACCTCGTAATCTGGAAGAACAGGCACAATTGCTTGTAGGCCGAGACATCTACGAGAAACTCATCAAAGGATATACAGAGAAACAATGGGGAAGGAAATGTACAGAACTGCCCGCATTTATCATCAAACGCCTACCTATCCGACTGACCTACGACAACAATTATTTCAACGACAAATACCAAGGTATCCCCATCGGAGGATACAACAAACTGATTGACGGTCTGCTTGAAGGCATCGACACCCAAGTCAACGCAGACTTCTTTGAAAATCGCGAATATTGGGAAGCGCAAGCGGACAAAATTCTCTTTACCGGAAGAATCGATGAATTCTACAACTTCCGATTCGGAAAGCTCAACTATCGTACCGTACGGTTTGAACATCAGACCTTAGACACTCCCAACCACCAAGGTAATGCCGTAATAAACTATACCGAACGCGACGTACCATACACCAGAATTATTGAGCATAAGCACTTCGAGATGTTCGGACAGGCCGTATATGACCTGCCCAAAACAGTTATTTCCAAAGAGTATTCCACAGAATGGAAAGATGACATGGAGCCCTACTACCCCATCAACGACCAAGCAAATACTGCTGTTTACCTACAATACGAAACGCTGGCAAAACAAGAAGCCAACGTGATGTTCGGTGGTCGTTTGGCAGAATACAAATACTACGACATGGCACCTATCGTGGAGAAAGTCATGAACTTGCCACTATTTGCCTCTGAAAGAGAATAGCGACTTCTAACTACAAAACTCAAAAACAACGGCTACATAATGTTGAGAATAGAAGCACCATTACTTCCCGTAGCCATTGCTTTGATAGTCGGCATCGTCATAGGCGAGTGGATAAAAGCCCCAATAGTGGTTTTCGCCGCAATGGCGGGAATACTTATCATAACACTCTTCCTCCGTTATCATCCCCGTTGGCAGACCACTACTATATTAATATGTGTAACGCTGTTCGGTTGCATCATACGACAATACCAAGAAAACAACATGAAAGTCTGTTGGCCGGAATATCCTGCAGAATGGCAAGCTGTAGTAATTGACGAACCGATAGAGAAAACAAAGACCATGACGGTTGATGTATTGCTGGCAAACTCCCGACAAAAGGTACGTTGCCATATTGCCAAAAGCAACGACAGCCAAGAAATATCCGTTGGCGACGGACTGATTCTGACAACACACATCCATGAGATTAGAAACAAAACATCCAATTTACACCATTCCACAACACGTCAAAACTCTAACAAGATCGCTTCTGATCATTTGAAACAACAAAATCATTCTAAAAACCAAAACCACAATACCTTCGACTATCAACGATTTATGGCAAGCAGAGGATTCACAGGCGAAGCATACGTACGCCCCTTTGATTGGGACTGGGGAATTGTGGATATCAGCCACCTCTCACGCATCGAACGCCTACGGCTGCGCTTCATGACCTATCGCAGCGTCCTGCTCAAGCATATCCAAGAATGGAAACTGGACAAAGCAACAGAAGGAGTCATCAAAGCCATGACATTAGGCGACCGCTCCGACCTCTCTCCTACCGTCAAAACCACCTATACTCAGGCTGGAGCCTCCCATATCCTCGCGTTGAGCGGCATGCACCTAACCATCATTTTCTTCATCATCAACCTTTTGATGAACTGGCGAAAAGCAGAACTCATTTCCCAAGCCATCATCGTGACCACATTATGGGCCTATACCTTACTGGTAGGACTATCGCCAAGTGTCACACGTTCGGCATTCATGATATCTGTCTATGCCTTGCTTTCTGTTGGCTATCGTGACTCTGCCCCTATCAACACATTATCATTCACAGCCATTGTCATGCTAATAATCAATCCATTAGCATTATACGACGTCAGCTTCCAACTCTCCTACGTTGCCGTATGCACAATACTATTAGGAAACAGTCTTTTTCGAAAAGCCATCCCCATCGAATGGCTCATGAACCATCGGATAGTCAAATGGATATGGGGCATAACTCTTGTATCCCTTGCAGCACAAATAGGAACGGCCCCTTTAGTGGCTTATCACTTCGGAGTTTTCAACCCCTGCGCCTTGTTGGCAAACTTCTTTCTTATACCCCTTGCCACCCTAACCATTATCCTCACCATCCTCGCCCTGACAACAATATGGTTTCCGTGGCTATCCGACCTATTTGTCATGGCCCTTTCGTTCGTGGTAAAAACCATGAACCACCTACTTCAATTAGTCACAGAAATACCATACAGCCACCTCAATTTTGAGCCTTTTAGTGTGATTTTGACACTATTTATTTACATACTCATGGGAATTGCATTTATTTTATCTATAAAATATCTTAAAATGCATTGTATTATCAAATAATTGTGTACTTTTGTAACCATAAAACAAAAAAAACAATATTAGTACTAAACAACAAATTCATTATGACAAGTAACAACATTCCTCAAGTCAAGCTCGGCATCGTAGCCGTTAGCCGTGACTGTTTCCCCATTGCGTTGTCAACACAGCGTCGTGAGAACATCGTTAAAGCCTACAAAGGCGAAGTTTTCAACTGCCAGACAACAGTAGAGAACGAACAAGATATGCTCAAGGCCATTGAAGAAGTAAAAACTGCAGGTTGCAACGCATTGGTTGTATTCCTCGGCAACTTCGGTCCTGAGACTCCTGAAACTTTGATTGCTAAGAACTTCGACGGTCCTTGCATGTTTGTCGCAGCAGCAGAAGGCGACGGCGACATGATCAATGGCCGTGGTGATGCTTACTGCGGTATGCTCAACTGCTCTTACAACCTCGGCATGCGCCACTTGAAGGGCTATATCCCTGAGTATCCTGTAGGTACTGCAGAAGAAGTTGCCAAGATGATGGCAGACTTCGTTCCCGTTGCTCGTACCATCATTGGTTTGAAGGGTTTGAAGATTATCACCTTCGGTCCACGTCCTCAGGACTTCTTCGCCTGCAACGCTCCTATCAAGGGTCTCTACGAACTGGGTGTTGAGATTGAAGAGAACTCTGAGCTCGACCTGCTCGTTGCCTATAAGGAGCACGAGAACGACCCACGCATCGATGCCGTTTGCGAGGATATGGCAAAGGAAATGGGTGAAGGCCGCTACTATGCAGACCTCAGCCGTCGTATGGCACAGTTCGAGTTGACTCTGCTCGATTGGGCTGAAGCTCACAAGGGTTCACGCAAGTATGTTGCATTTGCCGACAAGTGCTGGCCTGCATTCCCAAGCCAGTTCGGTTTCGAGCCTTGCTATGTCAACAGCCGTCTCGCCAGCCGTGGTATTCCCGTAGCATGTGAGGTTGACATCTATGGTGCACTCTCTGAGTACATTGGTATGTGTGCTTCTGACGATACCGTTACTCTGCTCGACATCAACAATTCTGTACCTCAGTACATCTACGACGAGGACATCGTGAAGAAATACGACTACAAACTGACCGATACCTTCATGGGCTTCCACTGTGGTAACACTCCTCAGTGCAAGATGTGTGCAAACCGCGCCATCAAGTTCCAGCTCATCCAGAACCGTCTGTTGGAGAACGGCGGCAAACCCGACTTCACACGTGGTACCCTGGAAGGCGACATCGCTGCAAGCCCCATCACATTCTATCGTCTGCAGTGCGACTCAGAGGGCAACCTTCGCAGCTACATTGCAGAAGGTGAAGTACTTGACGTTCCCACACGTTCATTCGGTGGTATCGGTATCTTCGGTATTCGCGAAATGGGTCGTTTCTATCGTCACGTCCTCATCCAGAAGGGTTATCCTCACCACGGAGCCGTTGCCTTCGACCACGTTGGCAAGACCCTCTTCGAGGTATTCAAGTATCTCGGCGTGAAGGATATCGCTTACAACCAGCCTAAGTCTCTGCCTTATCCCACAGAGAATCCATGGGCATAATACGAAAGTAACATTTCCCAAATAAAATCAACAACGGCTGCCTCCATATCGGATGGCAGCCGTTTTCTTTATTTTCAATCTTTAAGCCCACATCTACAGAAAGGCCTATAAAACAGAAATCATTTCTATATTTGGAAACGTCCCAGACAATAGTCATTTGGTTTTACATCAATATAACCACCTTTTCCACGCACATACTCCATCAACTGACTGAAGGTATGGTTCATGCTGAGCAAAGCAGGATTGCCAACCATAATCAGATTCAACCGAGCACGAGTCATAGCCACATTGAGCTTGCGGTCGATAATCACGCCTTCCTCTTCAAAAACATTATTGGTCAAGAAGTTAAGTTGATAGGGCTGATGAACAGTAAAACCATAAACGATATAATCGCGTTGACTTCCTTGATAACGTTCCACCGTATCGATGGTAATACCGTGAAGGACGGAGATACCGTACTGATCGATTGCATTACGCACAGTTGAAATTTGGTTTCTATAGGGTACGATGACGCCAACAGTCGCTTCTGTAGAAAACGAATGTTCCGTCAGTTTATAGATCTGAAAAACCGTTGCAGCAATCATCCGTGCCTCAATAGTATTTGTTTTTACCGATGGAGACAGACGTGGACGTTCTGCTGCCACGAAAGCGATACGATGTGTTGCCAACATCTTGACAATACCATTATCAGAGTTCACTTGGAGCTGTGGCAACAACTGATGGCCGAGCGGCACTACATCGAGTTTGTCACCATAGAAGGCATGGTTTGGGAAATCGGCAATATCCCGATGCATACGTCCCTGTTTGGTAAGCATATAGACAAATCGTGAATCATAACCACCTGCGGTCTTGAAATGAGCCAGCAAGCGTTCAAACAATGAATTACGACAGTCTGTGAGATGAATATCATGTAGTATGGTTTCGCTGACAGCCGACTCTCTTTCCGATTGTTGCACAACAGCGGGCAACTGTTTGTGGTCACCAATCATTACGATGCGATCTATAGCTTCCTTAGGACCATCATGTGCACTTAGCAATCCGATGAGATGTGGTTCGAGGATCTGTGACGATTCGTCGATAATGGCCAGCGAGAAATGTTTGAGAGAGAAGATAGACAGACTGGCGTTAAATGCCGCTGTTGTACCACAGAACACCCTTGTAGTATCTATCAACCGTTTGACAGCATTCCCTGTTTTCTCCTTGACTTTATTGCTGAGCAGATAATCACAATACTCTTTGGCGCAAGAGAGTTCACTACCAATACGTATAAAATCGAAATCAGCATCCTCTTCACGTATTTCCACCAGTTTACTGCATATCTCATCAACAGCTCTATTGGTATATGACAACAACAGCACACTGGTACCTTCTTCCAACAATTCTTCCTTGAGGAGATTGACGAGTCCATAGGAAGTTTTTCCAGTTCCTGGCGGTCCGATAATCAAGAAGAGGTCGCGTGCTTGCTTTGCACGAAGAGTCAAGGTATTGAAGTTACCATAGTTGCCTTTCAACACACACGAAGTATCAATCTTAGGATCGCGTTGCAATAGAATCAGATCACGCCGACTTTTGGTCGCAGAAAGAAAACTATGCATACCGCTATATAATGCATTGGAAGATGATTCAAACATATCATGTTCTATCGCCCACCAATCATCTTGATGGTCATCAAAGATTCTGGCATTCTGGGCATAACGAAGTCGAAGACGTATCTGTTGCTCACCAATATCCTCGATGTTCGCCCTAATAATCATCTGCTGGCAGGCATCAGGCACCTGTTCTTTCTCATAACGATAGAGGATAACGATATCGCCCACACGGAAATTGGTTGCATCAGCCGACTCCGTGTCGTTGAACTTGAAAGTGACACTACAAACACCCATTTGATTACTCTCCATACTATCGATACTGAGACTATCAAAAATATTTCCTGCCGCCTTTTTATCTTCAAGAGTGGCATGCCAGATATTGGCAAACCCAGAGTCCTCCTTTTCTCGGTTACCCACTTTTGAGAGGAGAGTCTCATTCTCGATAAATCGCATGAATCGAAGATAGTAAGCACGTTCAAGATCTGTAGCCCGTCCGATGGGATCAAGCAAGTCCGATAGTTCTTGCCGTGTATATCTCTCCCACAATCCTGTAGTCGACTTTTTACTGTTTAGCTTATCGGGGGTGAGTTGGGTTAGGATATCCATACCTTCTTGGGCATACATAATTTCCGACCATGCGATCATATTACGTATCTTAATGGCACGCAACAGCAGTTCGGGACTTTGCGGTACCATGAGCAGACCTTTTTCATACTTGGAATAGAGCAGCATCAGATATTTGAGTTGTTCGGCATATTTATTGAACTGATACTGAAAAAGTGCACGATACAGGATAATCTGTACAGCATGGCATTCACGAGCTCGTGGCACATCGGGATCATAACCAGGAGTATTATAGCCAACAAACTCACCCTTGCCCGATTTCTGCTCTATAATGGTATATGCCCCATCCTTTTCATAGAGCAGGTCGAAACGACCTTGTATGCCGAGCACATCGCTGAAGAAAGTCGGTTCGAGCATGACATCATTACTGTTATATTCACCAATAGTCTGAGGCAAATCATGCCCAATGAGTTTATCGATATTCCGCTGTTGCACGGCAGCATCATTTTTAAACTGTGCGAAACCCTGCCTAACCTCGCTACAGGCTATCAGCGCCAACACATTATCTTTAACGAACTCACGGACACTCTCATCAACAGACACATGGCGACCATGAATGGTATCGTCAAGCATACGACCAGCCAGAAGGCCGAGATGGATGGCAAGTGTATTAGACTGTGGTTTTATTTTATTGATGAGGTTGACGACAGCCGACTCTGCATAAGTGGTGAAACAGTTGGCAATATTGGTGATATTGACCAGATAGTCAGGTTCTAGGATTATCAATTCTGGATAATATATTTCACCCCTATCGTCCTTACGGAGACGCACCAGATTGAGCTGTGCTCCCTCCCATAAAGCATCTTTCAAATAGCCCCAATCAAACTTTCCCTCACGCGTCAATATTCTATTGTCTTTACCATAGCAAATCTTAAGCGTACTGTTGTTCATCTCTTCCGTTGCCCAGATATAATCATCGTCCCAACGTTCGACAACTACACGCATGACACGCTCATCGAATTTTCCCCAAGTGGTATTTCTGTCAGCAATGGGGAAATACCGCTTTAACGATTCCGGCAACGGTTCCTTTCCACAGATATGATAGACCAACAATGCAGTAGCCTTGAGGTTATGAGGAAAAGCCTCTGCCAGCTTCGACTCCGTAAGAATGCCCTTTCTGTTATATTCAGGGAAGAGTTCTTTTCGCGTCAACTGTATGAGCGATGCCACCCGATATGGTATCTGATATTCCTTGATACAATAGTCTAATTTTGCAAATGCTCCCACAAAGGCGATGCGGCAGTCAGCAATGCCCTGTTCCACAACACGTCGGAACACATCTCTGACCATATCATATCTGACATTGACGGGGTCAGCAGTAGTGCATGCCTTTTCTAGCAGCAGATAGAACGATGAAGCTGTATCCAGACCTATGGTTTTTACAGCTGTATGGTTTTGCCCTACCTTTCGTTCCCATTTTTTCTGACTATATACCTTATATTTCATAATTTTGGCATTTCTTTCATATCCTTCGACGTGCAAAGATACAAAATCTATCTCACACGTCCTACAAATTGACAGGATATCATGACACAAGGAAACAAAAACGAAATAGAAAAGGTAGCCTTTCGCTTGGTTGTTTCAAAAGAATTGCTTATTTTTGCAAACACATCACAAGATCCCCCCTAAGGATGTAATAGATTATCTACTAAAACAAACTACATAAACAAAATGACAAACAAGAAAAACATTTACCCATCCGGTGTCTTTAAGTGCATCATCATGGTCACGCTGTTTCTGACCACCATAACGGTTGAAGCCAAAAAGAAAGCCACGCCAGCCACATGGCCTGACGGAACAGTCATGGACGCATGGTTTACAAACAAAACAAAGATCAATCCGGAAACACTCGGCAGACAGTATATGGTTACTGACTACGGCGTGAACAACGACAGTACTATCGTACAAACAACAGCCTTGCAAAAGGTCATAGACAAGGCCGCCAAGGAAGGAGGCGGTGTGGTAGTTGTACCTGAGGGCACATTCCTCACCGGTGCACTCTTTTTCCGTCAAGGCACACATCTGCATATAAAACAAGGAGGAAAGTTGAAAGGTTCAGACAACATCATCGATTTCCCTGTACTGACCACCCGCATAGAAGGAGAAACCTGCAAATACTTCCCTGCCCTCATCAATGCTGACGGACTCGACGGTTTCACTATCACAGGAAACGGCACTATCGACGGTAATGGTCTGCGCTACTGGCAGGCATTCTGGACACGTCGTTCATGGAATGCCAAATGCACCAACAAGGATGAGCAACGCCCACGACTGACCTATCTATCCAACTGCCGCAACGTTACCATACAGGATGTGCGACTGATCAATAGTCCTTTTTGGACCAACCATATCTACAAAAGCGACCATGTGCGCTACCTCGATTGTTATATCTATGCTCCTACAAGTGGCATCTATCCTCCAGATCCGAAACGCGGTGCCCCCAGTTCAGACGCCATTGACATTGATGCCTGCACCGATATATTAGTTAGCGGTTGCTATATGAATGTGTGTGACGATGCCGTGGTATTGAAAGGCGGAAAGGGAACATGGGCCGACCGTGACTCCACCAACGGTCCATGTGAACGCATTCTTATAGAAGACTGCCACTATGGTACTGTTCACGGATGTCTGACGCTGGGATCAGAATCTCTCCACGACCGCAACATCATACTGCGCCGTTGCCATACCGACAATGCCAACCGTGTGCTGTGGCTCAAGATGCGACTCGACACCCCTCAGCACTATGAATATGTGACGGTAGAAGACATTACAGGCTATTGCCGTCGGTTCCTATTCATCCACCCATGGACACAGTTCTTCCAAAAAGGAGACCGTGATCTGCCTCCATCCCGATGCAACAACATCTCCATGCAACGCATAAAGGTAGAAACACCAGATATGTTCGATGTGAAGCCATCCGACAAATACATCCTTGATGATTTCACATTTGACGGGAAACCCATGACATTCTAACAAAAAAACGACGGATGACCTATGACAGAAACAGCGGTCATCCGTCTTTCTTTTAAGAAAACCGTCATATCATCTACTGACTCAAGAAACCAAAGACAATGCAACAACAATACCACTTTGCCGTTGACCTCGGAGCAACAAGCGGACGCACCATCATAGGCGCCATTGCCGACGGCAAACTACAACAAGAGGAACTGACACGCTTCGACAATCCGCTCATCACCACTGGCGGACATGTCTATTGGGACATCTTCGCCCTTTATCAGGAAATTATCAAGGGACTCACAACTGCTGCCAAACGACAACTCAACATCGTCAGCATAGGCATCGACACATGGGGTGTGGATTTCGTACTCGTGGGCGAAGATAATGCCATCATGCGCAATCCCCTATCCTATCGCGATCCATATACTATAGGACGCATGGAGGAATACTTGGAGCAAGTGTGCAGCAGACAACAAGTATATGAAACAACAGGAACACAATTCATGAATTTCAACTCGTTGTTCCAACTCTATGCCATGCGACAGGAAGGCAATGTAGCGCTAAGTCATGCCAAAAAAATTCTCTTCATTCCAGATGCCCTAACATGGATGTTGACAGGAACAAACATCTGTGAACGTACCATCGCATCGACATCACAAATGTTGAACCCAAAGACTGGAGACCTCGACCCAGCACTGTTAGAAAGTGTGGCATTACAACGTAATCAGTTTGGCGACATCGTAGAACCAGGCACTATCGTAGGCCATTTGACAGAAGAGGTACAGCACCTCACTGGACTGGGATCCATACCCGTAGTGGCAGTAGCAGGACATGATACCGCCAGTGCCGTGGCAGCCGTACCTGCCACTGACAAGCACTTTGCCTATCTTTCCAGCGGTACCTGGAGTCTGATGGGTATAGAAACACCAGAGGCCATCATCAACGAACAAAGTCAGGCATACAACTTCACCAATGAAGGCGGCATAGAACATACGACACGTTTCCTCAAAAACATCTGTGGCATGTGGCTCTACGAACGCTGCAGAAAGGAATGGGGTGAAGAGGTCAGACAGATGGGGCACGCCCAACTGCAGGCATTGGCCATGAAAGAGACGCCGTTCCGTTCGCTCATCAATCCCGACGACACCTCGTTTGCCAACCCTTCAAGTATGACCACAGCCATACAGGAGTATTGCCGCAACACCAACCAGCCCATACCGCAAACCCCTGCAGAGATCTGCCGTTGTATCTTCGATTCTCTGGCACTTCGCTACCGACAGGTATTCGGATGGCTGAAAGACTTTGCGACAAGTCCTATCCACGTGCTCCACATCATCGGCGGAGGATCACTCAACAAGCATCTGAATCAGATGACAGCCAATGCCATAGGCATTCCCGTCATAGCAGGACCACAGGAAGGTACAGCCATCGGCAACATCATGATGCAAGCCCAAGCAACTGGAGGTGTTACCAATATCTGGGAGATGAGACGCATCATAGCCCATTCCATCGAGATGCAACGCTACGAACCTAAGGACAAAGACGCATGGGATGCCGCATACTCGAAATTCTTGAAAATTACAAAACAACAATAACAAAACTAACAAAACAATGAAAACAGATCTGATAGAAAAGGCTTATGCCGTAGCGAAAGAGCGCTACGCTGCCATCGGTGTAGATACAGACGAGGCTATTGCACTGCTCGAAAAGCAACAGATTTCACTGCATTGCTGGCAAGCTGACGATGTAGTGGGATTTGAGCGCAACGATGCCTTGAGCGGTGGCATACAGACCACGGGAAACTATCCAGGAAGAGCCCGAAACATTGACGAGGTCAGAAAGGACATCGAATTTGTAAAAACCCTGATAGCAGGAAACCATCGTCTCAACCTCCATGAAATCTATGGTGACTTCGGTGGAAAGTTCGTTGACCGTGACCAATGCGGTGTAGAACATTTCCAGAGTTGGATAGACTGGGCAAAAGCCAACAATATGAAGCTCGACTTCAACTCCACATCATTCTCACATCCCAAGAGCGGCAGTCTCTCGCTGTCTAACCCCGACCAAGCCATTCGCAACTTCTGGATAGAGCACACCAAGCGCTGTCGCCGTATTGCCGATGCCATGGGCAAGGCACAGGGCGACCCCTGCATCATGAACATCTGGGTTCATGATGGTAGCAAGGATGTTCCTGTACAGCGTAAGAAATACCGTGAACTGTTGGCTGACTCGCTCGACCAAATCATGGCAGAGAAACTCGATGGAGTGAAAAACTGCTTCGAAGCCAAGCTCTTCGGTATCGGACTGGAATCCTATACCGTAGGATCACACGACTTCTATACCGCCTACTGTGCTACCCGCAAACAGATGTACACCCTCGACACCGGTCACTACGAACAGACCGAGAATGTTAGCGACTTTGTATCGACCCTTCTCATGTACGTGCCCGAACTGATGCTCCATGTCAGCCGTCCTGTACGTTGGGATTCAGACCACGTGACCATCATGAACGATCAGACGCTCGACCTCTTCAAAGAACTGGTTCGCTCAGACGCGCTCGACCGTGCACACGTCGGCCTCGACTATTTCGATGCCTCCATCAATCGCATCGGCGCCTATATCGTAGGCACTCGCGCCACACAGAAATGTATTCTCCAGGCACTGCTTGAACCCAAAGCCCTGCTCCGTGAGTATGAAGACAACGGCCAGTACTTCGAGCGTCTTGCCCTGATGGAAGAAGCCAAATCAATGCCTTTCGGTGCAGTATTCGACTATTTCAACATGAAGAACAACGTGCCCGTAGGTGAAGAGTATATGGCCTGCGTGCAACAATACGAGAAAGATGTGACATCAAAACGCTGATATTTGTCACAGAGATAACACGAAAAATCACCCCAAACCGCCTCCCCCTGCATCAGAGTGAGGCGGTTTCACCATATTTATATAGGCAGTTTTTGAAGAATACCACAAATATGGTATGCGGAATGCCCCATATAGGGTATTTCGGGTATGCAGATTTCGCCGTACCTTTGCATCGTCAATCAGACAAACAGGATGAAGCGACAGCATAACATTCCATCACCTGTTACAGAGAACGACACAAAATAAAAAACAAAATAACACAAACCAAAAAGAAAGGAAACAAGTTATGAGCAACAACAAGAAACTTCACTTCGAGACACTCCAACTGCATGTAGGTCAAGAGCAACCCGATCCAGCAACTGATGCCCGTGCCGTGCCCATCTACCAGACTACATCATACGTGTTCCGCAACTCACAACATGCTGCCGACCGTTTCGGTCTGCGTGACGCAGGAAACATCTACGGCCGACTGACCAATTCAACCCAAGGAGTCTTCGAAGACCGCGTTGCCGCATTGGAAGGCGGTGTGGCAGGACTGGCTGTAGCCAGTGGAGCAGCTGCCGTAACCTACGCACTGCAAAACATCGTATTGAACGGTGACCACATCGTTGCTGCCGATAACCTCTATGGTGGTTCGTTCAACCTCATCACCCATACACTTGCCAACCAAGGTGTGACAAACACGATTGTCAATGTAAACGACCTTGAAGCACTTGAAGCTGCCATACAACCCAATACCAAGGCTGTATATGCAGAAACCTTTGGCAACCCCAATGCCGATGTCACCAATATCGAAGCAGTAGCAGAAGTGGCACACCGCCATAACATCCCCCTCATCATCGACAACACCTTCGGCACCCCATACCTCATCCGCCCTATCGAACATGGAGCAGACATCGTCGTTCACTCAGCCACCAAATTCATCGGCGGACACGGTTCAAGTCTTGGCGGCGTGATCGTTGACGGTGGAAAATTCGACTGGAAAGCCAATGCCGATAAATATCCCACGCTGGCCAAGCCAGATCCCTCATACCATGGTGCAGTATTTGCTGATGTTGCAGGAGCAGCAGCCTTCGTCACCCGCATCCGTGCCGTCATCCTTCGTGACACCGGCGCCACGATCTCTCCCTTCAATGCCTTCATCCTGTTGCAAGGTCTGGAGACGCTGAGTCTGCGCGTAGAACGCCATGTAGAGAACGCGCTGAAAGTGGTAGAATTCCTCAGCAAGCATCCCAAGGTGGCAAAGGTCAACCATCCTTCGCTCGCCTCACACCCCGACCACGAGCTCTACAAGCGCTATTTCCCTCAAGGCGGCGGCAGCATCTTCACCTTCGAGATCAAGGGTGACGAGAAAGACGCATGGAAGTTTATCGACTCACTGGAGATCTTCTCCCTCCTCGCCAACGTTGCCGACGTGAAGAGTCTGGTCATCCACCCCTATACCACCACACACTCACAGATGAGTCCCGAAGAACTGGCACAGCAGCACATCACCCCCAGCACCATCCGCTTGAGCATCGGTACAGAACATATCGACGACATCATCGACGACCTGTCCCAAGCATTCGACAAAATATAAACCGTAAATTCTAAATAACTATGGCAAGAATCGCAAAACAACTGACCGAACTGATCGGCCATACCCCATTACTCGAACTCACCAAGTTCTCTGCTTCCCATGGACTGCAGACCCCCATCATTGCCAAGGTGGAATATTTCAATCCTGGCGGCAGTGTAAAAGACCGCATCGCATTGGCGATGATAGAAGATGCCGAACAGCGGGGTATACTCAAACCCGGTGCAACCATCATCGAGCCGACCAGTGGCAATACTGGTGTAGGCCTTGCATTGGTATCGGCAGTAAAAGGCTACAAACTGATCCTCACCATGCCCGAAACAATGAGCATCGAACGCCGCAATCTGGTGAAGGCATACGGTGCCGAGGTTCGGCTGACCAGTGGCAAGGACGGTATGGCAGGAGCCATCAAGGCCGCCGAAGAACTGCGCGACAGCATACCAGGCAGTGTCATCCTACAGCAGTTTGAAAACGGTGCCAATCCAGCACGCCACTATGCCACAACCGGTCCTGAGATCTGGCAGGATACCGATGGAAAGGTAGATATCTTCGTTGCCGGTGTAGGCACAGGAGGAACCGTCAGCGGTATTGCCAAATACCTCAAGGAGCAGAATCCCAACGTAAAGATTGTTGCCGTAGAGCCCCTCTCTTCGCCTGTTCTCAACGGTGGTCAGAGCGGTCCTCATAAGATTCAAGGCATTGGTGCAGGTTTCGTGCCCAAGACCTATGATGCCTCGCTGATAGACGAAGTGCTCGACATCGACAACGACGATGCCATCCGCACAGGTCGCGAACTGGCACAGCAGGACGGTCTTCTGGTAGGCATTTCTTCTGGAGCAGCAGCCTATGCCGCCTCGGTATTGGCCAAGCGCCTGGAGAACGCAGGAAAAACCATTGTCACCCTATTGCCCGATACCGGTGAGCGATACCTCTCTACTGTGCTCTATGCTTTCGACGAATACCCACTATAAGATTCATATTGACGTTATTTGATAAAAAAGAATAATAAAATTTTGTAGTGTAACCTATTTTGGTTATCTTTGTGGCTGAATAACTATAAAGATGCTCGCCGCAACAGATGCAAAGAAAACCAAACAAAAGGTTCATATATACATTGGTAGCCATAGTCCTTTTCAGCACTATGGCTGCCAATGCTTCGTCTTCCAACAATCATACAAGAACATACACCAACGAACATCCGCTGATCTATGAAGACTGTTGGGATATGTACCCCTACTCCTTTCTTAACGAGCAGGGCAAGCCCGACGGCTACAACATCGAGGTCATTAAGATGATTTTAGAGAAGCTCAAAATCCCTTATACCATTGTATTAAAACCAGTCACACAAAACCAGGCAGACCTCAACCATGGCAATGCCGACCTTATCGTCGTCAGATCAACAGGATTCTTCAGTCGCTTCGGCCATTATAGCCGCAACTCCATATCACTCATCACCATGAGTTTGGCAACACCGATCGACAAACCCGTCAACATCCATACGTTCAGCGACCTGAGTAAGCAAAAGGTCACTATCCTTGACAGCGGCATGGTGCATCGCCTGATGATTGACTACGAATGGGGAGCGAATGCCATCCCCGTGAAAGACATCAACGAGGCCATTCTCAAAGTGAGCGACACCGAACAAGGGCAGGTCATCTGGTACAAGCCGTCGCTGGAGTATCTGAAGCGGACGTACAACCTCGACAACATCCGGATTACCGATGTCGATATTCCCCTGGGTGAGGCGCGTTTCGTGTCCCACAACCAGCAGTTGCTAAACCAGATAGACAGTGTCTATACCCTGCTCAATTCCGAAGACCGCTTCGAACCGCTACAGAACAAATGGTTCTACCCCGACCGCGGCGAATGGCAGATGCCGGCATGGGCATGGTGGCTGATGGGCATTGCCACACTGCTGACCATACCATTGCTGTATAGCCTATACTACTTCCGTCGCAAAGACAGGCAGCTTGCCAAGTCCTACGACTTGCAGAACCAGCGTATGTCGCTGATTTTTGAAGCCAGCGGCGTAAGAATGTGGACCTACAACGTCCACACCGACTCCTTCAACTGGTATGATCGCGACAGCATGAACTATATCACCTATCCTGCTGAAGAATTCTCCCACCGCTACTACCCTGGCGACTTCAACCGTCTGATGCGTGTCATCGAGCAACTCATAGACGGGAGCATCACCGACGAACAGGTATCGCTTGACATCAAGGCGATGGATGCCGAAACAGGCGACAATCAGGAACACGACTTCCAGATGCAGCTCTCCGTCCTGCAGCGCAACAAGAAAGGCAACCCTATTGTCATTCTTGGCACAAAGAAAGACATTACCGACGAACTCCGCTTGGAGCAGGACGCCGAAGAGCGACTCATTCGCTACAAGACCATCTTCGACAGTTCAACGATCGGCATCATCGTGTTCAACGCAGAAGGACAGCTCACCAATATCAACGAAAAGGCATGCAGCCTCTTCCAGTGCGACAAGAAAGACATCATCCGCCAGTCGCCCTCTTTCCGTACACTTTTCGAACTCGAAGAGGATCACATCGAAGCGTTGGATGGTGTATCGATGTGTCGGAAGGTGGACTTCGACAATCATCTCACCAGCAAGGAGCTGGGCCATATCATCAACCAGAGCGGCACACAGATCTTTGAGATTCACATGATGGTGGCTTGCGACGAAGCCAACAAGCACGCCAACAATCTGTTGGTGGTCATAGAGGACATCCGCCAGCACATCGAGATCAAGAAACAATGGAAAGATAAGTTGGCAAGGAAACGAGACCTGCAGCATCAGCTCGACAACTATATCGACCATACCAACTACCTGTTGAAGGTCAGCGGCATGCGCATGGTGCGCTATTCTCCAGAAACCCATACGCTGTGTGTCAAAGACAATCTCAGCCATGTGCAGTACGAACTGACCCAGACCCGTTGCATGACATTGGTTCACGAGCGTTCGCAGAAACGCGTCATGCACCTGTTGAGCAAGATGGACAACCGTCCGCAGGAACCTTTCTTCATGGAGGTGATGACCGTCATCCGTTCGGGCGAGAACCCGTTGTGGCTCAGATTCTGCATGACACCTGTTCATGATGATATTGAAGAGAAAGACGCCTATTTTGGCATCTGCTACGACATCAGCGAACTGAAAGCCAACCAACTGCGTCTGGACGAAGCCTACAACACCGCTCGCGAGATTGAGCATGCCAAAAACAGCTTCCTCAAGAATATGTGTTACGAGATACGCACACCGCTGACCGCCGTTGTGGGATTTGCCGAAATGCTCTCTACCGACATCACCCCAGAAGACGAGCATGTATTCACCAAAGAGATACTCGACAATTCCGACCACCTCCTGCGACTGATAGACGAGATACTCTTCTACTCGCGCATCGACTCCGACATGGTGAAGATCACCCCGACACCCACTGAGTTTACCGAACTCTTCAAGACAAACTGTCAGCGGGGATGGGACATGGCACACCCCAACGGTGTCAATTTCATCATGGAAATACCCTACGACCAACTGGTTCTCAATATCGACGGCAACAACATAGCCCATCTGCTCACATCGCTCATCAGCAATGCCGCCTTCACGACGAAACACGGTTTTGTCAGAGTGCGTTTCGACTATATCGGTCGCCGTCTCATCATCTCCGTAGAAGACACCAGCGACGGCATCAGCGACCGCGAGCTCCAACTCATCAAGCAGCATACCGGCGGCAGCATCGACGAGCGCATCGGCATCAGTCTGCCCGTCTGCAAGCAACTGGCAGAGATGATGAGCGGAACACTGGAAATCAGTTCTGAATCAGGGCGGGGCACCATCGTATGGGTCAGCATTCCCTGTCAGGCATCACTTATCAAACGTAAGAAGTTCATTTAACCATGAGAGTTAGTTTTCTGAGACATATCATGACATTGATTGCTGCCCTGCTGACCGTCAGCACGGCATGGGGAGACGCACCGCGACAGAAGGCGCAGTACCAGCGCAGATACGACGCTGCCCACCCCGTCATCATTGTGGGCGACTGGGACAAGCCGCCCTATGAATTCCAAGACGACACGGGCAGGCCTGCCGGCACCAATGTTGAGATCATGACAGAAATATTAGACCAACTCGACATCCCTTATAAATTCGTACTGAAAGAGTGGGCCAATGCCCTCAAGACCTTCGAGCGTGGCGATGCCGACCTGATTCTTGCTAATGCCGGACGCTACAGGAAACCGCCTTTCTGCTACACCCGCAACATCATCAACTACAACCGCATCGTGGCTGTCACCTGCGGCACAACATCGTCCAACAGTTCACTCAAAGAACTGGTGGAAGCCGGTACGGTATTGAAACCAGCCGACTATACGGCGCATTATTTTCTTGAAGAAGACTCATCCTATCTCAGCCGATTGGAATTTCAGTCGCCCAAGATAGCCCTTATGGGCGTATTGGCACACGACTTCAAATACTACGTATGGGGTGAAGAACCGCTGAAATGGAAAATCAGACAACTCAATATGGACAAGTCGGGACTCATCCTCAACGATGTGGGCATACCCGTCAGCGAGATCCATGTCATCGGACGCGATACGAAACTCATCGCAGACATCGACTATGTCTATTCCCAACTGAAACAGCGCGGACGGGTGGCACTCATCAACGACAAATGGCTGCATCCAGAGCGCATCCGTAAGAAAACCATCCCCATGTGGGGGTATCTGATGATCGGCGCGGTGATGTTTGCCTTCCTATGCTATATGGGCAACCGCATAGCGAGAGGGAGGGTGCGCGCCAAGAGCCAGCGCAACAGCGAACTCGATGCCATGATGACGCGTGCCCTGCAGATGGGCTACCACTACGTATTGCAGTACGACCTTACCTCGCGCATACTGGTCAATCAGTACGGCAGTCTGTTGCCCGACGAGGGCATGTCGTGGTTCGACTTCAGCCAGCGCCTCCACCCTGCCGAACGCAACAACTGGGTGAGACGGCTCGAACAGCTGAGAGATGGCAGCATGGACAAACACGTGGAACTGAGTGGACGATGGAATGCCGGCACTAAAGACAAGCCGATATGGAAACACCTGCGCGGCCACTTCGCCGTCGAGCAGGATGCCTACGGACAGCCAGTAAACATCTATGCCGCCATAGTCGATAAGACCCACAACGTGGGACTGATCCACGAAGCCAACAAGATGGAGCGGAAGTTCCTGCAGTTCTTCCAATTCTCAAAGGTGGCCATGGCAGTCTATAACCAAAACGGATGGATAGAAAACAGCAACGAAGAGATGAAACGCATCTGTAAAGCTGATGCGAAAAACGCACGATTGCTGCAGAAGACCTCACTTTTTGACATGCCGATGTTTGCCGACGCCTTCAACGAGAGTCGCCACGACCCCATCTTCCTCTGCCACCTTGCCCCCGCAGACAGCGACCAGGGTCGCGAGGCATGCGTGGAATACAACGTCGTCCCACTCTTCGACTACTTCGGCCGTGTCTCCAGCTACCTCCTCATGGCTTACGACATCAAAGCCCAGAGCGACACCTACCACCATCTCATCATGTGTCAGCACGAATGTGATACGCTCCAGCGATACATCGACTATAACGAGAAGCGACTGAAATACATGTTGGAGCACTCCGACTGGACGATGTGGGCTCTCGATCTACGCAATAAGATGATCTACTATTCCCACACGCTGAAGCATGCAGACTATGTCATCGAGTTTGAAAACTACCTCAAGCAACTGCCAGCAGCGCTCTACGACGAATACAAGATCAGCGACGAGAGCATCGGCCGCTTCCAAGGACCGTTCCACGTGAAGCGGCAGCTCAACTCCTCCGCATTCAGCAAAGGTCCGTGCGCCCACGACATCTACGGTCGCGTGCGCAAAGGCGACGACGGATCCACCCTGGGCTACAGCGGCATGCTCCACGACATCACCAGACTGGAGAATCTCAAGAAAGAAGTGGTCGAAATCAGCGAGAAAACCAAGAACAGCGCCAAGCAGAAGAGCGTCTTCCTCGCACAGATGACCCATGAACTGCGCACACCCCTCAACTCCATCGTAGGATTCTCCGACATGCTAAAATATGCAGAATCAGCCGGTGAGCGTGAACGCTTCATCCACATCATCCGCACCCATTGCGACATCCTGGTGCGTCTCATCAATGGCATCCTCGAAGCCTCCACCATCAACGACAACCCGATGGACGTCAAGCCCGCCGAAGTTGACTTTGCCGAAGAGTTTGAATACATCTGCCAATCCATCGAGATACGCGTGCAGCGCCACCATCTGCGCTTCGTCACCTCCAAACCCCTGAAGAAGCTCAGAGTATCGATCGACATCGGTCGCGTGCGCCAGGTATTCAGCAATTTTGTGAGCAACGCATTGAAATACACGAAGAAGGGCAGCATCTGGGTAGGCTATCGCCTGGAGAAGCGCAACGGTCAGATGGGCATCTATGCCTTCTGCGAAGACACCGGAGCAGGCATCCCCCACGACAAGCAAAAAGCAGTTTTCGATCGTTTCGTCAAGCTCAACGAGTTTGTGCAGGGCACAGGCCTCGGCCTCTCCATCTGTAAGTCCATCGTCACCGCCTGCCATGGCGACATCGGCGTAGAGAGCGAAGTGGATAAAGGTTCTAAATTCTGGTTCTGGATTCCTGTGGAAATTATTGAAAAGGAATAGAGGGAAGGGGGCTTCACCCCATTCTCACGTACCAAAATTATAATTTTCAAAATATTTCGACCACTCGACCACACATCCACATAACTCACTAACATAGAAGTCATTACAGTGTGGTCGAATATTAGATCATCGACCACACAACGACCACAGTTACAAGCAAACTTTTTGTCAACATCGATACCAAGCGTTGGCAAAACGTTAGATAATACCTTTACCAAACGATAAACAGCACCCATACAAAAGTTGTACAATACTTTTGCCAAACGTTAGACAATATCTTTATCAACATTGTACAATACTTTTGCCAAACGTTGGACAATACTTTTGCCAAACGTTAGACAACACCTTTATCAAACGTTGGACAACACCTTTATCAAACGTTGGATAATATTTTTATCAGGCATCGGCAAAAGTTCTGATAAACATGGGCAAGATATTCTCTGGTGGTCGAAGTGTGGTCGAAACACGTAAATATAAAGTCATCGACCACCACTTAAAGCATTGCGCAATAGCGCATTATGCCTCAGCGGTGGTCGAGTGGTCGAATATTTTTGAAAATCATAAATAAACCCCATCAGACGCTGCACCACATTGGCTACAGCGACTGATGAGGTATCATCCAATATCAGCATTGGACAGTGTGGACTTATGGGCTGGAAGTTATGCCAGCAATGCCTGTTGCAACCAATAGGTCACAATGCCTGCAAGATAGCCGACGAAGGCAATCCACGTGATGCGCTTCAAGTACCAACCGAAGGTGATTTTCTCTAAGCCCATGACAACAACACCGGCTGCAGAACCGATGATGAGCATCGAACCGCCTACTCCTGCACAGTAGGCGAGCAACTGCCAGAAAATGCCATCGATGGCCATGGCGCCTGTCTCGGCTACGGGATACATGCCCATACAGCCTGCTACCAGGGGTACGTTATCGACTATGCTGGAGAGGACACCGATGATGCCGTTGATGACGTAGTAGTTGCCGACAAAGACTTCGTTGAGTCCGGTGCCCAAGGCGGTGAGGACGCCGATCTCCTGCAGCACGGCTACTGCCATGAGGATGCCGAGGAAGAACATGATGGTGGAGAGGTCGATGCGCGACAGGAGGTCGCTGACGCGCTTCGCCATAGTGTCGTCTTCGCTAGTGTTGTGATGGAAGATCTCGGTCACGGTCCACAGTACGCCGAGCACGAGGAGGATGCCCATGAACGGAGGAAGATGGGTGATGCTCTTGAAGATGGGCACAAAGACCAAACCGCCTACGCCGAGCCAGAAGATGATGTTGCGTTGCACCTTGGTGAACTGGCTGACTTCGGCGGTGACGAGGTTCTGCTCTTTATCAAACTTTCCACTCAACGAATATTGCAAGATGAAGGCGGGCACCAACATCGATACCAACGAGGGGATGAAGATTTCGGTAAGAATGCCCTGGGTGGTGATCACTCCCTTGATCCACAACATGATGGTGGTGACGTCGCCAATGGGCGAGAATGCGCCTCCTGAGTTGGCGGAGATAATGATCAATGCGGCATAGATGAGACGCTCTTCACGCGACTGTACCAGTTTGCGGAGTACCATGATCATGACGATGGAGGTAGTGAGGTTGTCGAGGATGGCAGAGAGGAAGAAGGTGGCAATAGCCACACGCCACAGGAGTTTGCGCTTGGAGCGTGTCTTCATGATGTCGCGCACGAAATTGAATCCGCCGTTGCTATCGACTATCTCTACGATGGTCATGGCGCCCATTAGGAAGAACAGGGTGCCTGCGGCATCACCTAGATGGTGTTCTATCACTTCGGAGATGTGGTGGAGCACACTGTCAGAGGCTACATCGGGATAGTATGCTCCTGGTGTTACCATGAACAGGGTCCAGCAGACCACACACATGAGCAGCGCAATGGCTGCCTTGTTGATTTTCGTCAGACTTTCAAGGGCTATACAGAGGTAGCCTGCAACAAAGGCGACGATGATGAACATTGTAATTGTACTCATTTTGATGTAATAGTTCTATTTATTGTTTTATATTGTTTATTTCTCTTTTGAAGGCCAGGCGGAAGGGGTTTGGGGATAGAAGTGCAACAGGGGTGCGCCCTGCAGTCCGCTTCGCATCAGTTGCCATCCGTCGTAGCGTGTCTTCTTATAGTTGATACCTACGAAGTTGATTTCCTTGAATTTTCGCCATTCTACACCACGTCTGTCGAGATCGCGTATGCGGTTGGCTGGCAGATTGGTCACTTCGATGCGCAGGGTGTTCGTGCCCTTGCGCAAGGCGTCGCGGCAGTCGAGCTGGAAGGGTGCTGCCCATGCACAGCCGATGAACTTGCCGTTGATATATACGCGTGCCGACTCATAGACTTCGCCCAGCGAGATGATGCAGGCCTGGGCGGCTTGCTTTCTGGTCAGGCGGAAGGCGGTCTCATAGACTCCAGTGCCCATGGTCACCGATGCGGAGTCGCCGAGCGTCTCCCAGGTCTGCGGAGTCGGCATGGTGTAGGTTTCGCTGACACGTGGCGTCTCGTCGAGGAACGACAAGGTCCAGGGGCCGTCCAGCGGCAGGGTCTCTGTCGCTGCTGTCATACCGTATTGGCCTGTTGACAGGGGACGGTCGGCAGCTGTTCCTGTTTGCAGGATGATGCTCTCTCCCGACTGAAGACAGACGACAGGAGCGTCGGCAACCATAGGCAGACGGTTCACGTCGCCCGTCATGGGATTGTAGCAGACGATGTGTTGCGTGGGTACGGAGAGTGCAGATGCGCTTAACTGACAGTCGCGGGGCGAGAGATTGGCAACGAAATAGATGTAGCCATCGTCGGTCTTTCTTCTGATCAGACGCACACCGGGATTCGTTCGCCATGGTTCGGGTTTGGCAAGATGCGCCATCGCCTGTCGGTCTTCGCCATAAATAATATAAGGTGTGAGGTTCTGTAACAGGCTCTGAAGTCTGTCGTCAACGGTGGTGCCTGTGGGGATGATGATTCCCCTGTAGCGTGTGCCACCAGGCGTGACGAGTTGTCCGTTATCGACCTTGACCTGTGCCAGTTGGCGGTCGCTGATATAGTCGCAATCATAGCCGAGGCTGTCTATGCGGAGGATGCTCCGGATAAACTGCGGACATTTCTCGTCCATAGTATGGATGTCGAACTGCATGAGGAGGTCTTCCCCACCTCTGCGGTCTTTGCTTTCCCACTTCGCGTCATCATTGCGAGGTTCGCGGATGCGCCACATGTCATGGACGGGCAGATAGACCAGAAAATCATTGTCGGGCTGTCCCATTTGCAGGAACGACTGGCAGCGCTCGATATACTGCATCAAGAAAGGGGCATCGCGCCAGATGCTGTTGGTGGGACTCATATCGACCGATGCATAGAATTTCCATCCTGGCCACGGATCATGCTCTGGGGTGTAGCAACTGCCATGAAAGAAGATGCGGTTGATGCCGCAGGAGAACATCAGGTCGATGTCGGGCTTCATCTGCGACAATGAGGTGCGGAAGTGTTCTGTCAGCCAGGTGAGCGTCTCGCTGCTGGTCAGCGGCTTTCCCATCACATGTGCTGCCGACGATGCGTATTTCAGCATCGACACATCGCTGTAGTTCTTGAGGGTCATGCCGGAGTCTCTGCGCAGTCCGCGGATGCCAAACTCAGAGCGTCCGAAGCTTTCTATCTCCGGTATATCTACGGCGGCATAAAGATCGAGCAGATTGGCAGGAGAACCGTGGGCTTGGTTTCTCACCGATACCCCATGGCGGTGTGCCCAAGCCACCCACTGCTGGGTGAAGTTCTCATAGAGCAGGTCGCTCAACGTCTCACGATAGTCGTGGAGCGCCTTATTACCGTCACCACCGTCAAGAAGTTCGGGCAGATGGTCGCGCAGGTCGTAGCCACGGCGTTTGAGAAATTCGTCGAAGAGCGAAGGGGTCCAGTTAGCCTTATACACCTCATAGGAGTCGTTGAAGAAGGTATGGGGATAAGGAGTCTTGGTGTTTTCAAACGCTTGGGTGAACCTATTGAGATAATGTGCCACCGCCTGACGGTCGAAATGGTCGATGACGAGTCCTTCACCACCGGGTGCAGCGCGTTTCACCTTCTGACGCGTGCGTGAGGCATAGACGCTGATGACGCGCCACTGGCGTGGTTGGCTGGTGGGATATACTCTGGTGCATTGCCATTGGGCATAGGGGCGCTCCTTGGCAGGCACTGCCAGTCGGCACTGGTCGGACGGGCGCTTGTCGGAGGTGATCATGCTGTCAACGAACACGGCCTTGCAGGCTGCCTCGTCTATCGTGACCTCAGGACCTCCGAAGGGCCATCCTGTTCCGCAGTTCATATCTACCTCGATATGATGGGCAGCGGCAATCTGCTGCACATCGCGCAATGCCGCCATCCACTGCGGAGAGAGAAATGGGAGTTCATGGGCTTCGTTGCCCTTCACACCATAGAGCGGTGTGATTTCCACTGCCCCAATGCCCACACGGGCATACTCGCCAAGGTTCCATTCCAGTCCCTGGTGGTCAACGGCAGATCCCAGCCACCACCATCGGGTGCCTGGACGTGCTTCGGGTTTGGGTGAAGGCCATGTCTGTGCGGTCGTGCCAATGGCAGTCATCATGGCGATCAGCAGTAGGATATATTTTGTTTTCATTGTTTCACACCTTAATCATATACATCGTTCATATCACACATGGGGGTTATTCGTCCCTGGTGATCATGCGGTAATACTCCACTCCGCCAAGGAGGAAGCATCCGGTGCCGTAGTCTTCAAAATCGGGTACGCGGTCGTAACTCAAGGGCTGACCGGCATAAGGATCTTTGCCCGTGCCTTGCATCCATCCGAGGAAGCCGTCCTTGTGAACCGCCTGTTGCACCATCCCCTGCCATGCCCGACGGCATGCCGGCTCATACTTGCCTTCGTCAAGGAGTCCCTGGCGTATGCCCCATGCCATGCCATAGAGGAAAAGCGCAGTACCGCTTGTTTCGGGTATGGCATAATGGGTGGATACCAGACTGGGATTCCAAAAGCCATCCTCACGCTGACAGTTGAGCAAGGCGCGGCTCATGGCCAGGAAATCTTTTTTCAGTTCCTTATAGACCTTGTCTTTCGGCGACACCTGTTGCATGCAGCGCACCAATGCGGCATAGACCCATCCGTTGCCTCTCGACCAATAGCAGGGTTTGCCGTCGGGCTCATGATAGGGCACCACATAGTCGGCATCGCGCCACCACAATCCGTCTTTGGCATTGAAGAGTCCGCCTGCCAGCGTGTTTCTGCTCCAACGATACATCATCATGGCATGTTGCTGGTAACGTTGATCGTGGGTGATGGCTGTCATCTGGAAATAGAGCGGCATGGCCATCTGAATGGCATCAATCCATGTCCACCAGCCATAGAGCGCATTGTTGGCTTTAGGATTGTAGGTTTTCATCTGCAGGTCGAGATTCTCTCTCACCTTACTGATCTTCTCATCGCCTCCAACCTGCAGATAGCGCATCAGGTAGGTCTGACCGCAACACTGGTCGTCGGCATTGCACGTGGTCACACCATAGCGGGGAGTCCACTGATGGGACGCTGCCCAGCGGTCGGTATAATCGGCATAGCGCGCATCGGGATCTATCTCGTAGAGCGCCATCAGTCCTTCATAATATACGGCACGGGTCCATAGATTGCTCGTGCGGCTGCGTTTCACCATAGTAGGCAACGTCGGGTCGGCATAGCGTCCCATGAAATAGTTGTTGACGCGACGCAATACCTGCATCGTTTCTGCTTTTTCGCAGGTACGGGCCTGTGCGGCAGTCAGTGCCAAGAAGACACAGACCACCCCTGTGGTCCATCGTTTCATTCTCATGTTAAATTGGTTTTATCAGTAGTTTTGTTTGTTTTCAAGGTTCAAAGGTACGACATTATAATCGAAATACAAAATTTTATTTCCTATATTGTTTGTCATTTCGGAATTTCTCCGTATCTTTGTCGAAACAAACGATAACAGTATATAATATGATAGACGTTAAGCAGACATTATCCGCAGCCGAAGAGCGCATGGAGATGGCGACCATGTTTCTAGAAGAAGAACTGAGCCGCGTGCGTGCCGGTCGCGCCAACGTCGCCATCCTCGATGGCGTGCGTGTAGAATCCTATGGTTCGAAAGTACCCTTGAACCAAGTAGCTAACATCTCTACACCCGATGCCCGCACCATAGCTATCAAGCCTTGGGACAAAAAGCAGATTCGCGAAATAGAGAAAGCCATCATGGACTCGGATGTGGGCATCACACCAGAGAACAACGGTGAAATCATCCGTCTGGGTATCCCACAGCCTACCGAAGAGCGTCGTCGCGACTTGGTGAAGCAGTGTAACAAGATTGCTGAAAGAGCCAAGGTGGAAGTGCGCAACGTGCGTGCCGACATCAAAGACAAACTGAAGAAGGCTATCAAAGACGGACTCTCAGAAGACCTGGAGAAGGATGCCGAGAACGACTTGCAGAAATTGCACGACAAGTTCATCAAAAAGCTCGACGACTTGATGGAGGCCAAGAACAAGGAAATCATGACCGTATAAGCCCGTGAAAGGACTCGTCATAAAAAACACCGGCAGTTGGTACACCGTCCTTACGGACGATGGACCAACTGTTGATTGTAAAATCAAAGGGAATTTCCGACTACGGGGGATTCGCTCCACCAATCCAGTGGCTGTGGGTGACCGCGTGGAAATCATCACCAATCAGGAAGGCACAGCCTTCATCACCGAGATTGAAGACCGACGCAACTATATCATCCGCAAGTCTATCAATCTCTCCAAACAAAGCCACATCCTCGCTGCCAATGTGGATCAGGCTCTACTGGTCATTACCGTGGCACGACCGGAGACAAGCACTACCTTCATCGACCGTTTTCTGGCTTCGGCAGAGGCCTATCGGGTGCCTGTGATATTGGCATTCAACAAGACCGATACCCTGACCGACGACGAACAGCATTACCAACAGATGATGATCAGCCTCTATGAAACAGTAGGCTATGAGTGTCATGCCATTTCGGCAGCAACAGGTGACGGGGTAGCATCACTAACCGAAAAGCTCACTGGAAAGATCACCCTGCTCAGCGGCAACAGCGGCGTAGGAAAATCAACCCTCATCAACTGCATCCTACCGGATGTCAATCTGCGCACAGCAGAAATCAGCGATGCACACAACACGGGTATGCACACCACTACTTTCAGCGAGATGCTCCGCCTGCCCGACCAGAGCGGTTGGCTTATCGACACACCAGGCATCAAAGGATTCGGCACTTTCGACATGGAGCGCGAAGAGCTCACCAGTTATTTCAAAGAAATCTTCGAGTACTCCAAACAGTGTCGATTCAGCGACTGCACACATACCCATGAGCCGGGATGTGCCGTTATCAAGGCGGTAGAGGATCACTACATTGCGCAAAGCCGTTATCAGAGTTATCTCTCAATGCTTGACGATAAGGATGAGAATCGCTATCGCGAAGCCTTCTGACTCCACTCGCTATCGAGAAACCTTCTGCCCCCACTCGCTTACAGACAAACACCAGATGACACCTATCGAAGCACGATATTCCAATGGAGTGTCGTGTTTTTAAGGTTTTAGAGTGATCTATTGCAGGTATTGTAGATGTTGCAGGTATTGTAGGCGTTGTAGGTATTGTAGGCGTTATAGGTAAGGCTAAACGGTTGGTTAATCCTATCAATCATTCTACCGACTAATGACTTGGTTCTTGGGGATGAAGCAGGCATGCATACCCCAAAAAGCATCAGTCGCTGCAACCCAGAGGCTACAGCGACTGACGGTATATTGAAATATCACATTTTACTCACCTATTGTAATGGTGTATTGTGACATGAATGAAGCACCGGGCTGCAGATGGTTCATTAAGACTTTGTCCTTAAATTCACCTTCCCATCCGCGTGGATCACCCAATCCATACCATGGTTCAAGACATACAAACGGGGCTTTTTTCTGATAGGGACTCCAGAAAGCCATCACCGGACATTTGTAGTCGAGCGTTACAGCAGGACGACCGTCGGTGTCGAGCAAAGACACACGATGGGTCTGGCAACGATGGAACTTAACGGAGTCGTCCTTGAAATATTCATCGTTGAAACGAATCACACCTTGATCGGTATCTGCAGGAATCTCCGTCATCTCATGACTACCATCGGCAAAACTCTTCAGATTGGTCATCGGCTGAGCGTTGTCCAATACAAGGGTACCTTTCAGTTCGTCGCCTTTCTTCATGCCTGGCACATTGAAAGCTGGATGACCGCCTATCTGGAAATGGATCTCCTGGGTGTCGGTATTCTCCACATGCCAAGTCACAACAACCTTGTTGCCATCAAGACGATAGCTGATGGCGAGATTGAAATGATAGGGATAGACCTTCAGGGTCTCTTCACTGTCATGAAGGGCATACGTCACGCGGTCTTTGGATTGTCTCACCAGCGTAAACTCGGTATCACGGGCAAATCCATGACGTGGCAAATGATATTGCTTGCCATCAACGGTATAGGTATCGTTGTTGACGCTGCAAACAATAGGAAACAGTATGGGTGAATGTCTCGGCCAGAAATCAGGGTCTGCCTGCCAGAGGTATTCTCTTCCGTTGTTGTCTGTGATGCTTTGGAGTTCGGCTCCCAGCGGTGCCACCTTGATGGCTATCCGTTCGTTTTTAAGTTCTACCATATTGTTGTTATTTGTTTTAGATATGTTTCATTATTCGTTTGGAATGACGAAAGTAGCAAAAACTTTTGATATTGACAAACTTTCTGTAAGTCTTTTAGTGTAAATTAACGAAACAACAACCGCAGCGTAGGATGTCACAAAGGACAATCTCTACACTGCGGTTGTAACCGATAACCGATGGTTCGGCGGAAAGATTCCGCTATCAGAACTGTTCGAGCAATCGGATTCGTTCTTCGGTGCTGGGGTGTGTGGCAAAGAGTCCGTTAATCATACTCATCACACTCTGTGCGTGACGACGGGGATGAATAATGAAGAGTTGGGCTACATCTTCACGCTCCACACGTCCGAGGCCTGGATTATTGGAAATCTTACGCAAGGCGGAAGCCAAGGCCAGGGGATTCTGGCACAGTTCGGCACCACCGGCATCTGCCATAAACTCACGTTTGCGCGAAATGGCAAAACGGGTCAGCAGTACAAAGACATAGGCAATGGCTGAGCAAAGCAGGCCGATGAGCAGCACGATGATGACGGAGAGTCCGCTGTTCTTATTGTCGTCGTCACTACTTACATGACGGTTGCCACCGCCAAACCAGAATATGTTTTGTATGACATGCATCACCATGCTCATCACAGCCGATACTATACCTACGAAGATGATGCTCGTGATAAGCAAGCGGGTATCATGGTTGCGGATATGGGTCAGTTCGTGACCTATCACACCAGCCAGTTCCTCGTCGTTAAGCACCTTCAACAGTCCGGTGGTGACGGTGACCGTATAGCTCTTGCGGTCGATACCGCTGGCAAAGGCATTGAGCTGCGGATCGTCAACCACACACACTTTTGGCATGTCCATACCTCCTGCAATACAGAGGTTTTCCACAATATTATATACCCGCGGATTCTCCCTGCGCTCTAAAGGGCGTGCGCCTGTGGCTTGTCTGACCATAGACGAGTTGAAGCAATAGGCAATGAGAAACCATACGGCCACACCGCCAATGACCCAAGGAATGGTTTGTAGGAAATAGTCGTTGACTACTGCTGCATCGAAGACATTGACCATATTGCCATATTCGTCATAATAATATGTGCCGAAATAGCTGATCAATGCAAGAAACACCCATACCATTCCTAAAAGAATGGCGGGAAACAGCAAGAGCAACAAGAGGGTATAGAAATTGTTGCGCTGGATTTGTGTCTGAATACCAACGTATCTCATCGTTCTCACTTAGAATTTGATTTCGGGAGCTTTCTCAAACTGCGCACGCTGTTCCTGGGGTACTTCAAACATGGGTTCAGCATGGAAGCCAAACATGCCGGCGATGATATTGCCTGGGAATGTCTGTACGGCATTGTTGAGTTCACGAGTGGCTGAGTTGAAATAACGGCGTGATGCTGCAAGTTTGTTCTCGATATCCGAAATCTCACCTTGCAGTTGCAGGAAGTTCTGATTGGCCTTAAGGTCAGGATAAGCCTCAAGGGAAACTTTCAAACCTGACAAAGCGGCAGAGAGCTGGTTGTCTGCCTGCACCTTGTCGTTGATGGTCTGTGCGCCCATGGCAGCAGAACGGGCTTCGGTTACACGCTGCAGGAGTTCCTTCTCGTGGGTTGCATATCCCTTAACCGTTGCCACGAGTTGCGGTATGAGATCAAATCGTTGTTTGAGTTGTACATCGATATTGGCAAAGGCGTTGATACGGTTGTTACGCAGTTTCACGAGATTGTTGTAGAAGAAGATAAGAATCAATGCAATTCCTACCACTGCCAAGATAATAATAACTGTTGTACTCATAGTTTTTTCTATTAATCTATTAAATGAATATAATTCTTTTCTATTATAGACATCAAAGATACTGCCAAAGTTGCAGATTGACAAAAAAATTAAGCTTTGTTTACATCTTTACTGATAATTTATAGGAGATACAGCAAATTTATATAGGAGAAAGATGGGAGGTACATGGGAGCTTCGTATTCCAAAGAGAAAAAACGGAAAAATCCGACTGGCAGTTTCCTTTACGAGGAGAAATCTGTCAATCGGATTCTGTAGAGTGACTTTAAATAATAGTCTAATTCATCTGGCGCAACACTTTCTCATAATAGTTTTGAGTGGCTCGCTTCGAGTAGTTGTGACCTCCATTCCATGCACGAATGGCATACTCCACGTTGTTTGCCTTGTTGTAGAACGACTGTATAAGAAGAAACATCTCTTTCGATTTCTTTGCATTGAATCGGTCGTTCATTGTGTAGCGCTTTTTGCTCTGCCTCATCTGCAGGATGCGATTGCATTCCTTAACACAGATAGGTGTAATCTGCATGATGCCGCACGACTTACCACTTACGGCTTTAGGATTACCTTGACTTTCTACCTGAATAATCGCGCTGATAACAGGAGTCCAGTCAAACGAGCGTTCATTGTTCTTCGTTCCTGCCGAAGCATTGATGGAACAGGCCATCATGATGGCCAATGTAATCAATACATTTCTAGCAATCTTTGTCATAAATAATCCTGTTAAGCATGACCGTCTCACCACGAGACATTCAACCGTCACACTATTGTTAACGGGCACAAAGGTACGACTATTTTTTGGAACTACCAAACTTTACTCCGAAATGAGACGTTGATTATCAATTAATTAACATAAATCAACTGCTATTCACAGACGAAAAGGCATAAAAAAAGGGGGCTTTCGCCCCCAATTATGCATGTTAACAAATCATCAATTATCCTGCTGAAAGAGTGGATCTTCTGGCATCACCATGATGGGTTTCTGATTATAGTCTTTCAGGAGTTTCTCGCTCACATATTTCTTATTGACTACGAGTCGGAACATGTATTCGCGGAACCATCTGTCGGTCATAATGAGGCATCCTTTCTGTCCCCAATCACCTCCCCAGGAGTTTTCGACTTTCCACTTTGTGGCCTTTCCGTTGGCATCAAGATCCACGGCAGTAAGTGTCATGGCATGGGTAGAGCCACTGTCGAATGTAGAAATGCGCTGGGCTTTGTCCATGGTGAATGAAGTACCGAAGAGAGAGGCATAGTCGAAATTCTCTGTATCGGCATAGCCACGTTTGCGGTCAAGTTGCTTGCCTACATCATAGCTGGAATAGAGCTTACGACCGTCTTTGAGCGATGCTACAGCGAGCTGTTCTATCTCATCCATAGGCAAGTTGAGGTACTTCCAGTTGTGTCCGTCATAGGTATGGCGGTCGTATTCCACCTCATAGGTCTTATAATAAGGACGACGCGGATCGTTCATCACCATGATAAAAGTGCCATTGATAGGTCCACCAACCACTTCCTCTGCAAATGTCTTTGGAGTATAGTGTTTAACTGGAGTCTTTGCTCGTCCGTCCTTGCCTTTGAAAGCATAGTCAAACTCCTTGACGGGTTCACCAAGTGTAAGGGCAAGGATATTGTAGATTTCAGAAAGGGCGGTTGCCTTAGCTTTCTGCACATCGGCTGTTTTCTTGCCATCTGCTACCATCTGGCGCAGTTTCAAACCATGTTCACGCAGTTTGGACTTGACGATAGAGGCCATCTTTGCCGTATTTTCTGCCGAGAAGCTTTCGGGTTGAACACTACTGGGCACAAGGCCGTACTTTTCTACCAAGTCTGCCACACCACAGAATGTTCCTCCGTCGTTGATAGGACTTTGGAAGAAGAACTGCACGCGCTGGTCTTCAAATGGCTTCTTCGCATGATCTATCACGCCTTGAAGCATCAAGTTTGCCTTTTCAAGCTGGTCGTAGAAGAACAGATAGTTTTGCGAGAGCGAAACGGTCAACGAGTCTGTGCGTTTGGCAAAATTGCCACGCAGCACATTGAATCCGCTAAACATCCAACATCTTCCACTTGACTTTTGATTGGTGATAGACTGACTGGGTGTCTCCACACTAAAATAGGTATCGAAGGCTCCTGCATTGGCTTTGTTGACAGCCAAGCCGTCGATAGAATTGGCAGCTACTGCATTTTGCAGCGCACGACTGGCAGGATTTGCCTGATGTTGCTTTTCAAATTGGTGCATCATCTGCGGAGAGATACCACCGGCATTTTGCGCCTCGGCATTGATGACGAGTAACATGGCTGCGGTTGTTGCCATTGCTGATTTGACGAAGTGTCGAGTAGTCATTTTCATTTGCGTCTTGCTTTTTTGGTTATTGATTTCTTTTTTTGCGTAGTAGTATTCTTCTTTTTGGTTTGCACAATATTTTTCTTGTTTGTGGAAACAACAGCTTGGGGCTTATAATACTTCATAGCCTCAGGCATCCAGGCCTGTATCTGTGCTATACGTGTGGCATCGGTAGGGTGAGTGCTGAGCCATGATTTCGAGCCTCCACCAGTAGCTTGCGACATGCGTTTCCAGAAATCCACAGCTTTCTGTGGATCATAGCCTGCCATGGCTGCAAAGATAATACCGAGATGGTCGGCCTCACTCTCGTGGTTGCGCGAATATTTCGCACTTGCTCCCTTGGCTCCAAGTCCGAAAACCGTTCCGGCTATATTCTGCAGTCCGCTACTGGCACCTGCTCCTTGCATCAAAACGCTGAGGGCTTGTGCGCCATATTGTTGTCTGATGAGCGTACTCATCTGCTCGGCAGAGTGCTTGGCCACCGCATGGGCTATTTCATGTCCGAGAACTATGGCAAGCGAAGTCTCGTCTTGAGTGACAGGCAACAGTCCTTCATAGACCACAATCTTACCACCAGGCATACAGAAAGCATTAACCTGCTTGTCTTGTACGAGATTGAACTCCCACTTGTAGTTGGCAACCTCACTGGAAAGGCCGTTGGCGTTGAGATAAGCCACAACGGCATTTGCAAGGTTCTGCCCCACTCGCTTCACCATGTTGGTATTTGCCACATTCGTGGAAGGTTTGGCGGTTTTCATGTATTCCGCATACTGTTGATTACTGAGGCTGAGCACTTTTTCGTCGCTCACCATCATGTGTTGTTTTCGTCCTGTGATAGGTACCGTCGTGGTGGTTCCACAACTGGCCAGTACGGCTACGGCAACTATCAAAACAATCAATTTAGCTTTATTCATTGTTTGTATCCTTAGTATCTTCTTTCTTATAGACATCAAATTGATATCAAATGCAAAGATACTACTTTTTTTGTACTTTAGCTATTTACAAAGGAAAAACATCATAATATTTGCATAAAAAGCACTTCAAAAACCATTATTATACTACTAAAACAGCACGATCCCTACGGGGAAATATTACAGCGTATCAAAAACGCATAAATACGCATACCTATAAAATAAAATAGGGAATGAGACCGTATTTGTTGCATGATTCAGAAAAAAGCTGTACCTTTGTGCTGAAATTCAGAAAACTATTATGGGAAAGATTATTCTGACGGGCGACCGTCCTACAGGAAAACTGCACTTAGGCCATTACATTGGCTCACTGCGCAGACGTGTTGAACTGCAAAATGCCGGAGGCTACGACAAGATGTTCGTATTCATGGCAGATGTTCAGGCACTGACAGACAATGCTGACAATCCAGAGAAAATCAGACAAAATATCATCGAGGTGGCCCTCGACTACCTTTCAGCAGGACTTGATCCTGAGAAATGCACCTTGTTTATTCAAAGCCAAATACCAGAACTGGCAGAACTGACCACCTACCTGATGAATCTCATCAGCGTAAGTCGCGTACAGCGCAACCCAACTGTGAAGACAGAAATCAAGATGCGCAACTTCGAGGCAAACATTCCCCTCGGATTCTTCTGCTATCCTGTCAGCCAAGCAGCAGATATCACGCTCTTCAAAGCTACTACCGTTCCTGCCGGAGAAGACCAGGAACCCATGTTGGAAGTGACTCGCGAATTGGTGCGTCGCTTCAACCAAACTTATGCACCGGTACTGGTAGAACCAGAAATCATGTTGCCCGAAAACGCAACAGCACGTCGTCTGCCCGGCACCGATGGTAAAGAGAAAATGTCGAAATCACTTGGAAACTGCATTTACCTCAGCGACTCTGCTGCTGATGTATGGAAGAAGGTGAAGAAGATGTCTAACGGAGAGCCACGTATGAGCTTGGACGAACCGGGACATCTTGAAGGAAATGCTGTTTTCACCTACCTCGAAGCTTTCAGTAGCGATGAAGACTTTGCTGAGTTCTGGCCAGAATTTAAGACTCTTGAAGAACTCAAGGCACAATATGTGAAAGGTGGTATCGGCGACGGAACAACCAAAAAGTTCCTCAACAATGTGCTCAATAAATTTATGGAGCCCATCCGCCAACGTCGTCATGAATTCGAGCAGGATATTCCTGAGATCTACAATATTCTGAAAAAGGGTACTGAAAAGGCACGCGAGACAGCAGCTCAGACCATGTGTGAGGTACGTTCTGCCATGCAGATCAACTACTTCGACGATACCGAACTCATCCGTCAGCAGTCAGAACGTTTCAAGAGTTAAGAACTCTGATAGGCCGAGACTATAGCCGACACAAAACAGACACCAAAGAGATTATAATACAACAACAAAAAAAACGATTGGGTTATGGCAGATTACATCATGAACAACGTATGGCAGGTATGGGCCATCGCGGCCGTTATTTGTCTCATACTCGAATTATCGTCTGGTGATTTCTTTATCATCTGTTTCTCCATAGGAGCAGTGGCGTCGGCTATCGGAGCTGCAATAGGATTGAACATCTATTGGCTATTGGCAATCTTTGCAGCAGTAGCGTTGGCCAGCATCTTCTTTGTACGCCCGATAGCATTACGCTATCTGCACAAGAACGAGCCCAACCGTCCTAGCAATGCCGATGCACTTATCGGACGAATAGGACGTGTCACAGAAACCATCAAGACGGGAGACTACGGAAGAGTTGCCATCGACGGTGATGTATGGAAAGCTGTCAGCAATAGCGCCACCGATATCACAGCAGGATCTACCGTAAAGGTTACGGATCGGAAAAGCACCATCATCCAAGTGGAATCAACAACAAGTATAAACGAATAAAACCAAGACATTATGGAAGCATCTTTATTCACCTATGTGCTCATCGCCATCATCATCTGCGTAGTAGTCTTCGCCAAGATGGCACTAGTTATCATTCCACAGTCGGAAACAAAAATCATCGAACGTCTCGGTCGTTACTATGCGACACTCAAACCAGGCATCAACGTCATCATACCATTCATTGACCGTGCCAAAGCCATCGTCGTGCTGACACGTGGACGCTATGCCTACTCTGACAATATTGACCTCCGTGAACAGGTTTATGATTTCCCATCACAGAACGTAATTACGAAAGATAACATCCAGATGGAGATCAACGCCCTACTCTACTTCCAGATTGTTGATCCCTTCAAGGCTGTCTATGAAATATCAAACCTGCCCAACGCTATCGAGAAACTCACACAGACCACCCTCCGTAATATCATTGGTGAACTGGAACTGGACGAGACACTCACCTCACGCGATACAATCAATACCAAGCTTCGTGCCGTACTCGACGATGCCACCGACAAATGGGGCGTCAAAGTCAATCGCGTAGAACTCCAAGACATCACACCACCAACAAGTGTACTCAATGCCATGGAGAAACAGATGCAGGCAGAACGAAACAAACGTGCACAGATTCTGACTTCAGAGGGTGAAAAAGCTGCGGAGATTCTTGCATCAGAAGGTGAGAAAACCGCTATGGTGAACCGTGCCGAAGCACAGAAGCAGCAAGCCATTCTCCATGCAGAAGGTGAAGCACAGGCACGCATCCGCAAAGCAGAAGCAGAAGCAAAGGCCATCGAACTTATCACCGAAGCCGTAGGAAAGAGCACTAACCCTGCCAACTATCTGTTGGCACAGAAATATATCCAAATGATGCAAGAGCTGGCAAATGGCGACAAGACCAAGACTGTCTATCTGCCATACGAAGCCACAAATCTCCTGGGAAGCATAGGAGGTATAAAGGACTTGTTTAAGACCACAGAATAACCAACACCTTAATTATATAGAGCAAAAACAAACAACCCTATAAAAGAGATATGAAGAAACAACTCAAAAAGGTACTCGTGCTCGGTTCGGGTGCCCTGAAAATCGGACAAGCCGGAGAGTTCGACTACTCAGGCTCTCAGGCGCTCAAAGCCCTGCGCGAAGAAGGTATATCATCGGTACTGGTAAATCCAAACATTGCCACTATCCAAACCTCGGAAGGCGTTGCCGACAAAGTGTATTTTCAACCCGTCAATACGTATTTCGTAACAGAAATCATCAAGAAAGAACGTCCTGATGGCATCCTGTTGGCATTCGGTGGTCAGACAGCCCTCAACTGCGGTACCGAACTCTATCTGTCTGGTGTTCTTAAAGAATATGGTGTAGAAGTGCTCGGCACAAGCGTAGAAGCCATTATGAACACCGAAGACCGCGACCTCTTCGTCAAGAAACTGGCAGAGATTGACATGAAGGTACCCGTGAGCCACGCTGTAGAAAACATGGACGACGCGCTCAAGGCAGCCCATAATATCGGATTCCCCGTAATGGTACGTTCTGCCTACGCATTAGGCGGACTGGGCAGTGGTATCTGCCCTGACGAGAAAACATTCATATCTCTGGCAGAAAGCGCATTCACCTTCGCACCACAGATTCTCGTAGAAGAGAGTTTGAAAGGATGGAAGGAAATTGAGTTCGAGTGTATCCGCGATGCCAACGACCACTGTTTCACCGTAGCTTCAATGGAAAACTTCGACCCTCTGGGCATCCATACTGGTGAATCTATCGTAGTGGCTCCTACCTGCTCTTTGACCGAGCAACAGGTGAAGATGTTGCAGGATATCACTACTAAATGTGTACGCCACTTGAATATCGTAGGTGAGTGTAACATCCAGTTTGCCTTCAATGCAGAAACTAACGACTACCGCATCATTGAAATCAATGCACGTCTGAGCCGTTCATCTGCACTTGCTTCAAAAGCAACGGGCTATCCCCTCGCCTTCGTAGCTGCCAAGATTGCTTTGGGCTACACGCTCGATCAGATTGGCGAGATGGGAACAACATCATCAGCATACGTGGCTCCAAGCCTCGACTATATGATTTGTAAGATTCCACGCTGGGACCTTACCAAATTTGCTGGCGTATCACGCCACCTCGGTTCATCCATGAAGTCAGTCGGTGAGATTATGAGCATCGGACGTTCATTTGAAGAGATGATCCAAAAGGGACTCCGCATGATTGGACAGGGTATGCACGGATTTGTAGGCAACGACCACACACGCTTCGATGACCTCGACGATGCATTGGCAAACCCAACAGACCTCCGTATCTTTGCCATCGCACAGGCCATGGAAGAAGGCTATACTATCAAGCGTATCGAGGAATTGACCAAGATTGACGTATGGTTCCTTGAACGATTGAAGCATATTGTTGACCTGAAACATCAGTTGATGGAATACAATGCCGTAGAAGACGTACCCGCCGCCCTTATGCTTGAAGTGAAACAGGCAGGATTCTCAGACTTTCAGATTGCACGTTTCGTACTCAAGCCACAGAGTGGCAATATGGAGAAGGAGAACCTCAAAGTACGTGAGGTCCGCAAACAGATGGGTATCATGCCTTCGGTAAAACGCATCCCTACTGTAGCATCTGAACATCCAGAACTGACCAACTACTTGTATTTCACCTATACACACACACCAGCATTTGCTACCCCCGACGGCAAAGCATACAAGACCGCACACGACATCAGCTATTATAAGAACGAGAAATCAGTAATCGTTCTCGGTTCTGGCGCCTATCGCATCGGTTCAAGCGTAGAGTTCGACTGGTGTTCGGTTAATGCAATCAACACTGCACGCAAACTCGGCTACAAGTCGATCATGATCAACTATAACCCCGAAACCGTATCGACCGACTACGACATGTGTGACCGCCTCTATTTCGACGAACTGTCGTTAGAGCGTGTTCTTGACGTCATCGATCTTGAAATGCCACGCGGTGTCATCGTCTCTGTAGGTGGACAGATTCCAAACAACTTGGCAATGAAGCTCTACCGTCAGGGTGTTCCTGTATTGGGCACCTCTCCAGTTGATATTGACCGTGCCGAGAACCGCGACAAGTTCTCTGCCATGCTCGATAAACTAGGAATTGACCAGCCACGTTGGCGCGCTCTGACTTCGTTCGACGACATTAAGGAGTTTGTAGATGAAGTTGGTTATCCCGTACTGGTACGTCCATCCTATGTACTCTCAGGTGCAGCCATGAACGTATGTTACGACGATGAAGAATTGCATCGTTTCTTGAATATGGCAACCGAAGTATCCAAGGAATTCCCCGTAGTGGTAAGCCAGTTCATGCAGGAAACCAAAGAGATTGAGTTTGATGCTGTTGCCGACAAGGGTGAGGTTATTGAATATGCCATCTCTGAGCATGTGGAATATGCCGGTGTCCACTCTGGTGACGCAACCATGGTTTTCCCCGCACAGCATATCTATTTCTCAACTATCCGCCAGATTAAGAAGATTTCCCGCAAGATTGCACAGGAACTCAACATCAGCGGACCGTTCAACATCCAGTTCCTTGCCAAGAACCGTGAGGTGAAGGTTATCGAATGTAACCTGCGTGCATCACGCTCATTCCCCTTCGTATCGAAGATTCTGAAGCGCAACTTCATCGAGACAGCAACCAAGATTATGCTTGATGCTCCCTATTCCCGTCCAGCCAAGAGCGAGTTCGACATCGACCACATCGGTGTCAAGGCATCACAGTTCTCATTTGCCCGTCTGCAGAATGCTGACCCCGTACTCGGTGTTGATATGAGCTCTACCGGTGAGGTAGGCTGTCTGGGCGATGACCTCAACGAGGCTTTGCTCAACGCACTCATCGCCACTGGCTACCGTCTTCCCAAGAAGAGCGTTCTCATCTCTTCAGGAGCCGCAAAGGGTAAGGTTTCATTGCTCGAACCAGCCAAGCAGCTCGTCAAGAAGGGTTACGAGGTATATGCCACACCAGGCACAGCCAAGTTCTTCAATGAGAATGGTGTGAAAGCCACTGCCGTCAATTGGCCCGATGAGGAAGGCGACAACAATATCATGCAGATGATTGCTGAACACAAATTCGACTTGATTGTCAACGTTCCTAAGAACCACACCAAGCGCGAATTGACCAATGGTTATCGCATTCGTCGCGGCGCCATCGACCACAACATCCCTCTGATGACCAATGTGCGTCTGGCAAAAGCCTTCATTGAAGCCTTCACTGCCCTCCGACTTGAAGACATCAAGATCAAGAGTTGGCAGGAATACAATGCTTAATAATAAATATGATTAGATATTATCTCACACTCCTGTGCATGTTGTTCACAATAGGGCTTCATGCACAGGAGTCTCCTAATTCACGCCAAGCGCGGCGTATGTTCAACGAGGCCTATCAAAAGGTCTATGGCCCTCAAGGTTCACGTTTAAGCTATAGTGTCAATATCATAGGCATCTACAAAGCCCAAGGAACTATCTGGACCAAAGGAAAAAGCAGTAAATTTGTAGAAGACCGCTACACAGCATGGAACGACCAAATCACCTACACCCGTGTAGATCGGAAGAAGAAAACCGTTACCATCTATCGTTCTGACGATCAATCACGCGATAAATATGCCTCAAAATTCACATTCAAGCCCGACAACTACAACTACCATATTGCTAACGACAAGCGTGGTTATGTCATCACACTAAAGGCCAAGAAGGGCGTTAAGGGCATCAAAGAAGCAAACGTACTGCTCGACCACCACACACGAAATCCCATCAGCATCCGTGTGAAGGTAGGCTTTTTCCACACTACAATAAAAATAACCAATTTCAAAACGGGTGGTATCAGCGATCAAGCATTTGTATTCCCCCGTCAGCAATACAGCAATTACGGAATTATCGACAACAGATAAGACAATGGAGAAAAAAGGATTGGTACTTGAAGGCGGTGCAATGCGCGGACTATGGACTGCTGGCGTCATCGATGTGATGATGGAAGCAGGCATTAAGCCCGACGGTATCATCGGCGTATCTGCAGGCGCAGCATTCGGTTGCAACTATAAGTCACAGCAACCAGGACGCGCCATCCGTTATAACAAACGATTCGCCAAAGACAGGCGCTACAGCGGTTGGCATTCACTCTTCCGCTCTGGCGACTATTTCAATGCCGAATTTGCCTACCATATCGTTCCCCACGACTACGACATCTTCGATTCAGAGACATTCGCCAACAATCCCATTGAGTTTACTGTGGTCTGCACAGATGTAACAACAGGAAAAGCAGTCTATCATCAATTGGACCATGTTGATTATGAAACATTGGAGTGGATACGTGCCTCTGCCTCCATGCCTATGGTTTCAAGAGTTGTTCCTATCGGCAATCACCAACTGCTCGACGGTGGTGTCAGCGACTCCATTCCTTTGGCCTATTACGAGAGTCAGGGTTATAAACGTAACATCGTCATCCTAACCCAACCAGCAGGCTATCGCAAGTCTCATAACGCTCTGATGCCTCTCATGCGTTTGGCACTCCGTCATTATCCCAATATGATAGAAGCCATGGATCAGCGCCATCTGATGTATAACAGTCAATTGGACTATGTGACACAAGCAGAAAAGGAAGGTCGATGCCTTGTCATTCGTCCGGAAGGCAAGATTCCCATTGGCCATCTCTGCCATGACCCCAAACGCATGCAACTGGTTTATGAACTGGGACGCGAAGTAGGTTACAAGCAGTTGGATGCCATCAAGGAATATTACCGTTAAATACCCCCTCTGCATCAATACGCACTATACAGACGATTACAATTAGTGTATAGCGCAATCAGAATAAAAGAATATCAATTAGAAGGAAACAGTAGAATATGAGAATCGACATTATCAGTGTATTACCCGAAATGATTGAGGGCTTTGTTCACGAAAGCATTCTTGCACGTGCCGAAAAGAAAGGGCTGGCGGAAATCCGCCTGCACAACCTGCGTGACTACACACTCGACAAATGGCGTCGTGTGGATGACTATCCGTATGGCGGTTCTGCCGGAATGGTCATGCAGTGTGAGCCTATTGACCGATGTATTACTGCCCTGAAGGCTGAGCGTGATTACGACGAGGTGATATTTACCTCACCCGATGGTGAGCAGTTCAATCAACATATTGCCAACGACCTATCATTGAAAGGCAACCTTATCATCCTCTGCGGTCACTATAAAGGTATTGACCAGCGCGTTCGCGACCATCTCATCACAAGGGAAATATCTGTTGGCGATTACGTGCTGACAGGAGGCGAACTGGCAGCTGCCATCATTGCCGATGCTGTTGTACGTGTAGTGCCTGGCGTGATTGGTGACGAACAGAGTGCCCTGTCTGACTGTTTCCAGGATGATCTATTGGCAGCCCCAATCTATACTCGCCCTGCCGACTATAAAGGTTGGAAAGTACCAGAGATTCTGCTTAGCGGTAACGAGGCCAAAATCAAAGAATGGGAATTGGAACAGGCCTTAGAACGCACGCGCCGTCTCCGCCCCGACCTATTGGGCGAATAATCCAAACAGCCCCTACAAAATAATTTCCATCTGATTTTGCAATCAACAAGATGCAAAGTCAGATGGAATTGTTATACTCCAGTCAATTGTTCCTGATTGACAAAGCGTTCACCAAGCATAAAGCCCTCCTCATAGAGCCGTTCCAGTTTTTCCACATCACGTGTTACCCTTCCCACCTCCATGGGTCGTTCTGGACGTATGACCATGATCTCTCCCCAATCCTCCATACGTTCGATAAGTTCCAACTGGCGATTGTATTCCGCAACACGACGACTCAATGCCACACGCAGTCTGGGATAACGAGAATACACAAAACGCGGCACCTTCAAATCAGGTTCCGACGAGCGATAGCCCCGGTTTCTCGTCAATATCACCACATGTTCAGTATGTCCAGTATCCATGGAACGCACAACCGGAATACTATCTACAATACCTCCGTCAAGCATCGGTATTCCATCAACCTTAGTAATCTGTGCCACAAAAGGCAAAGAAGAACTCGCCTTAACAATCTGTGTGAGACGCTGGTGGTCGTAACGCTCGGAGAGATATTCCGCCCTTCCCGTCAAACAATTTGTGGTGACGGCTTCAAACACAGCGGGATTATGTTCATAGGTATCATAATCGTAAGGCACAATCTCATTTGGAAAACGATCATAAAGAATGTTTGCATCGAAGATCGTACCATCTTTGATGAGTTTCTTAAGCGAAATATAATCATATTTCTTCAACATATCAATATTGGAGTAACGTGCCCTTCGTGCTTGATGGCTCATATACGACAATCCATTACAGGCACCCGCCGATACTGCCACAACATATGGAAACCATATCTCATGTTTCATAAAGGCATCAAGAACACCCGAAGTGAATACGCCACGCATTCCTCCACCTTCCAATACCAATCCTGTTTTAGCGGTTATTTTCATATTTCTCTCCCGTTATCGTTGTTCATACAATCTTATTTCGGCTGCAAAAGTAGTATTTTTTGAGTTAACAGACAAATCACAACTATAAAAACATTGAAAAATGGCATATCTATCGATTATTTTTCGTAACTTTGCGCATACTGAAAACCAATTTCTATAAGATATGAAAAAGATTCTCGTTTCTCTCTGCCTAACACTGGCAACAATGACCGTCAGCGCCAAGACCTATTCCGTCAGTTCGCCCAACGGACTGATTACCGTCAATGTGTGCACCGACAACCAACTACAATGGGATATCCGAAAGGATAATACCGTCATACTGCAACCATCCGCAATCGGACTGAAAACCGACATCATGGATTTCGGACAGAACGTCAAGGTAAAGAAGACTCGTTCGTCAAACGTGAGGAAGTCTTCTGGCAACTATGGCCTGCTGCAAATGGTATGCAATGGGCTGATTGTCGAGTTTCGTGTGTTCAATGATGCAGCAGCCTATCGCATCGTCCCCACCAAACCCTTGGCAAAGGTAGTCAATGAGACCGCAGAATTTCGTTTCGCTGCAGACTATGAAGCATTCATCCCTTACGTCAACGACAATCGTGCAGGAGAGCGCTGGTGCTACTCGTTTGAGTCATACTACGACCGTCAGCGTCTCTCTCAGATGTTTGCAGACTCACTTGCTATCACTCCCACAGCCATCTGTCTCCCAGAAAAGCGCAAAGCCGTTGTGATGGAGGCAGACGTAGAAAACTATCCCGGCATGTATCTCAAAAAGGGGAAAGGCAATAGTCTTCAGGCAGCATTTCCTCCCCTGCCATTAAAAGAGGAGATAGGCGGTTACAATCGTCTGAATCTTGTACCAACACAACGTGCAGAATATATTGCCGAAAACGTAAGTCGCATGCCATGGCGCATCGTTGTGATCAGCGACTCAGACCGTGAACTATTGGGCAACGACATTGCACGCCGCCTTGGTCCTGTATGCCGCCTGACAGACACCTCATGGATTAAACCCGGGAAGGTAGCTTGGGACTGGTGGAACAACACCAACCTGACAGGTGTCGATTTCCGTGCCGGCATCAATACGGAGACTTATAAATACTTCATCGACTTTGCTCGCAAGAACAAACTCGAATACATCATCATTGATGAGGGATGGAGTGATCCCGAAGACCTACTCCTCTTCTCTGACAAGATGGATATGGCAGGCATCATCGACTATGCCCGTCAACAGGGTGTCGGTGTCATTCTCTGGTCGTCATGGCGCAACCTCATTCAAAGAGGTCATGAAAAGATGGAAGAGATTATGAAACACTATGGTGATATGGGTGTGAAAGGCTTCAAGGTTGACTTCTTCGACCGTGACGACCAACGCGCTATCCAGTCTGTCTATGAAGTAGCCGCATGTGCAGCACGCCATCACCTTTTGCTCGACCTTCACGGCATGCGTCCTTTCGGCGTACAGATAGCATATCCCAATATCGTCAATTTCGAAGGAGTGAAAGGTCTGGAGAACTCGAAATGGGAACCACGTGTCGGTGACGGTCCACTCCACGACCAACCTATGTACGACGTCACCATCCCCTACCTCCGTGCATTGCCTGGTCCGTTTGACTATACTCCAGGCGCTATGGTCAATGCCGTTCGATCACAGTTCTTCGGCAACAACGACCATCCCATGAGCCAAGGCACCCGTGTTCATCAAATGGCTATGTATACCCTGTTTGACGCTCCACTCCAGATGTTGGCTGACAGTCCTTCAAAATACATGCAGAATCAAGAATGTACCGATTTCATTGCTGCCGTTCCTACCGTCTTCGACGAGACTGTCGCCCTGGCCGGTGAGATGGGCGAATATGCTGTAGTTGCCCGTCGCAAAGGTAACACCTGGTATGTAGCAGCCATGACCAACTGGACAGCACGCCATCTGACCATAGACTGTTCGTTCCTTGGCGATCACCGCGCCACAGCCGACATCTTTGCCGATGGCATCAATGCTGATCGCGAAGCAACCGACTACCAGCATCAACGCATTGAAGTAGATGGCAAGAGCCGTCTGCCCATCTATATGGCTCCGGGTGGAGGATGGACCGCCATCATCCGCTGACATATAGCTATCATCAAGAGATAAGAGTTCGATGGAATCATTGCTTCCACCGAACTCTTCTTTTTGTAGTCCAAAGTAAAAGTGCTTCAACAATCACAACTATCTTGCCTTGCCTTTGTCATCAAATAAAAAAGGCAACATGCAACAACCATGACACTACTCGAAATAGCATAACAGTCACATTTGTCCCGCCTTGACACTCTTTATCACCCTTTTAGACAAAAACACGATGGATGACCTTCATAAGAAAAGCCATCCATCGTGTTATATATTAATAAGGTGGGAATCAGCGGATGCGATCAGCTGCCCTAACCTTACGTTCATCGGAGAGAATACCCTGACGCGCCATAAAACAAAGTATAATGGCAATAGCAGGGAACACAGCAGCAATATTAACATGGAAATCTGCTGCATTAGGAGCCAGGAACTTGCTGAGCACAGCCAGTGCCACATACCATATCACATGGAGCATGATGTTAATCAGACAGAAGCTCGCCTGCAGAGTGCGATGCGTATAGCGGAAGATGGTATAGACACTCAGTGATGCTGCCAACAGCATGACCATAAACAATGGCCACGGCAGGTAGCTGAGCGCTCCACTCGGAGTTGTCATCCACAAGCTATAGACACGATGCAGAGTAAATCCATCGGCACTTACAGTAGCCAATGGGAAACACAATGCCAAGACGCTCATTACGGCAGCCAAGAAGAGAAAGATGGTCTGCTTACGCTGTATCATGACCGTATTAGTTCAGTTCTTCGCTATTCTGTTCGCGAGCAGGATCACGCCAGTAGATTTCGCCATCTACAAACTCCTGTGTAGCGAGCAGTGTAGGTTTCGGAAGCTTCTCGTAGTAGCGTGAGATTTCAATCTGCTCACGGTTTTCAAACACTTCCTCGAGTGAGTCGTTATATGAGGCAAACTCAGCCAGTTTCTTCGACAGGTCTTCTTTGATCTGAACGCTAATCTGGTTGGCACGCTTCGCGATGATAGCAACACTCTCATAAAGGTTTCCGGTCTCATCACAGAGATCCATGATGTTACGGGTAACGGTGTTAACCGGTGCTTTTGATTTCTTGTAATCCATTGATATTTATCTTAAACTATTTTACGCTGTTAATACTATCTTACTGTTTATTGCTGATGAAACATCAATCGCCAGTGATCTTCTTGCACTTGGCAATATACTTGTTGGCACGAGATGCTTCTTTAGAATCGGGATACTCATTGAGGAATCCATAACATTCATCCTCTGCATCACGATAGCGCTCCAGTTTTTTCTCTTCAGAGGAATTTTCTGCGAGGTCAAACTTGCTACGCATGATAAGTACCGCAAACTCTTCGCGCAACTTGGTATAGGGGTATGTTTTCAACGCATTCTGCGCGGTAATGATACATGCTTCATAGTTACTCTCTGTATTGGCATTGATATTTCCGAAATATCCACCGAGGTTGTAATACAGTTCAGCCGAGAGATACTCTTTCTTCACGAGATTGTCCTGCAGGTCGAACAGGCGCTGCTGTGCCTCTCCCCTCAATTTAGAATCAGGGAACACATCCAAGAACTGCTGATAGGCATTGATAGCGCCTACTGTAGGCGTCTGGTCGAGTCGTGGTTCAGGAGTGCTTTCGTAGAGCGACTGTCCCACATTGAAGGCAGCCTGCTCTGCAAATACACCTTTTGGATAGGTGGCATAATATTTCTTAAAGGTAGCGCTGGCAGCTTCAAAGTCGTGGTTGCAATATTGTGACAGTGCCAAAAGATAGAGGCTCTCTTCTGCAGTATCAGTACCTTTTCTGAAAGTTACCACATCCTGCAGCAACGAAATGGCCTGTTGAAACTTGCCTTCTGCAAAGCATTGCTTGGCAAATTCATACTTATAATCATTGTCTGGTGACTTATAGACATTGTTAAACTCTGCGGCACAACTGCACATCAGAGCAGCCATACAGAAGATAATGATTGACTTCTTGTTCATTCTCATACTTTGATTTGACGTGCAAAATTACTCATTTTCTACCGAAAAGCAAAGGTTTTCAAACGATTTTTAGCAATTAGTGCGCTGCAATAACTTTTTTTACGAGGAAAATATGTAATTTTGCATTTCTATGAAGTTTGAACTGACCTCCAACTACCAACCGACGGGTGACCAGCCAGAGGCTATCCGCCAGTTGACCGACGGTATCACACGTGGCGATGCCGCTCAGGTATTGTTGGGTGTAACAGGATCAGGAAAGACCTTTACCGTGGCAAATGTCATTGCCAATGTCAACAAGCCCACCCTCATCCTGTCACACAACAAGACATTAGCAGCCCAGCTCTACGAAGAGATGCGGTTTTTTTTCCCACACAATGCCGTAGAATACTACGTGAGCTATTACGACTACTATCAGCCGGAAGCCTATCTGCCATCTACAGATACGTATATCGAGAAAGACCTCGCCATCAACGAAGAGATCGACCGACTGCGTCTGAGGGCTGTCAGCGCATTACTCTCTGGCCGAAAGGATGTGGTCATCGTCTCTTCTGTCAGTTGCATCTATGGTATGGGAAGTCCTGTTGCCATGCAGGAAAACGTGATAGAGGTTCACAAAGGTCAGATTTTAGACCGTAATGCACTCCTTCGCCGACTCGTCTCTGCACTTTATGTGCGCAACGATATAGAACTGAAACGCGGTTGTTTCAGGGTCAAAGGCGACACGGTAGATATTGCCATGGCATACAACGAAGTCATTCTGCGCATCACCTTCTGGGATGATGAGATTGATGCCATCGAGGAACTGGACGCCATGACCATGGATCGGCTGTCTTCCTTTGACGAATACAAGCTCTACCCAGCCAACCTCTTTATGACTACCGAGGAGCAGACCTCCATCGCCGTCCGTCATATTCAGGACGACCTCATGAAGCAGATAGCCTATTTTGAGGAATTGGGCGACGATATCAAGGCGCAGCGCATCAAAGAGCGTGTGGAATACGACATGGAGATGATCAAGGAGCTGGGCCATTGCTCGGGTATCGAGAACTATTCGAGATATTTTGATGGAAGACAAGCGGGCGAGCGTCCCTACTGTCTGCTTGATTTCTTCCCCGAAGACTACCTGATGGTGATTGACGAAAGCCATGTCAGTGTGCCGCAGATCAGTGCCATGTATGGTGGCGACCGCGCCCGAAAGCGCAATCTGGTGGAATTTGGTTTCCGTCTTCCTGCCGCCTTCGACAACCGTCCGCTGACCTTCGATGAGTTTCAAACCATGACCCATCAGGTCATCTATGTATCTGCAACACCAGCCGACTATGAACTCCAACAGGCGGAGGGTGTCGTCGTCGAACAGCTGATCAGACCCACCGGACTGCTTGACCCAGAGATTGAGGTAAGACCCACCGAGAATCAGATTGACGACCTGATGGAAGAGATCCAACAGCGCATCCAACGCAAGGAACGCGTATTGGTGACAACGCTCACCAAGCGCATGGCAGAGGAGCTCAGCACCTTCTTGCTCAACCACGGCATTCAAACCGCCTATATCCATAGCGAAGTGGCCACGCTCGACCGCATCAAGATACTCGAAGACCTGCGCAACGGCACCTTCGATGTCTTGGTAGGTGTCAACCTGCTCCGTGAGGGTCTCGACCTCCCGGAAGTATCGCTCGTTGCCATCATCGATGCCGACAAAGAGGGATTCCTTCGTTCACACCGCTCACTCACCCAGACGGCAGGCCGTGCCGCCCGAAACGTCAACGGCAAGGTCATCATGTATGCAGACCGCATCACGGCATCCATGCAACTGACCATCGACGAGACGCTGCGCCGCCGCATGAAGCAGATGCACTACAACGAGGAACACGGCATCACCCCGCAACAGATCAAGAAGAATCTGAAGCAGAGCGACCTGCGCCAGGAGACAGAGGGTACGGAACAGAAGGGCTACAAAGCCTATGCCGAACCTGTCGCATCCGCTGCCTTTGCCGCCGACCCCATCATTCTTCACATGACGAAAGAACAACTGGAAAAGAGCATTGCAGAGACCACCCGACTGATGAAGGCAGCCGCCAAAGAACTGGACTTCCTTCAGGCAGCGCAATACCGCGACGAGATTATCAGATTGCAAAAGGAACTGGAATTAAAATAAATTATCACATTTTTTTAGGTCATTCGCACGATATTTCGTACTTTTGCACCATTATAAAAGAGAACAAGACAGATGAAGAAATGTATATTGATGTGTGTCGTCATGGCAATGGCCCTGACCGCCACAGCGCAAAACACCTGGGAAGAACCCGAAAAGAAGGAGGAGAAAGTTGCCGTTGTCGAAACGAATCCGATGGAGAAATACCTCAAGGGTGCAGTCCCCGAAGTGAACGGCAAGGTGACTTTTACCAAGACCTTTGATGCTCCGGGCAAGACCGCTTTTCAGATTTACAACATCCTTGGAAAATACCTGCAAGGCGTGACTCGCGAACCCCAGCAGATCAACAGCCAACTCATCAAGGCCGACACTACCACCTATGAGATTGACGTCAAACTGGAAGAGTGGCTCATCTTCCAGAAGACAGCCCTTGTGCTCGACCAGACCCGTTTCTTCTACACCATCAAAGCCCAGTGTGCCAACGGCAAAGCCACCCTCACCCTGTCCAACATCCGCTATAATTACGATGAGGAGCGCACCCCCATCCGCATCAGCGCCGAAGACTGGATTACCGACCGTGTGGCAGTCAACAAGAAGAACACCAAGCTGTATCGCCACAGCGGCAAATTCCGCAAATGTACCATCGACAGAAAAGATTACCTTTTTGAACAAATAGAAGGATTACTCCAATGAGAACACTAAAGAACATACTCAACACCATCTTCATTTTCGGAGCCATCATCGGCATGTATCTTTATTATAAAGGAAACGATGCCGGAACCATCGTTATCATGGTGGCTATGGGTTTCAAATTTGTAGAAGTGGCATTGCGCCTCTTCAAAAAAGATAAAGATAAAGACCTACAGTTTTGAACAAGTTTATCATCACGCTGGCATGCACCCTGAGCATGACCCTCAACATCGTGGCGCAGAGCAATCCCACCCGCATCACCGATACGGGCGACGGCTTCAACGTGACCGACGATAACTCCACCCGCAGTTTCAATCCCAACCATCGCGATTCTGTGGCAGACAAAGAGATCCCCATGGGTGTCCATACCTGGACGGTTGACAGACGCTATGGCGATGTCACTCCGGCTGTTACCGATACCCTGCCCCACCTCTACCAGAACTCCATCTTCAACACGGGTGTGTTTGGCGAGTACAATACCATCGGCAACAACTATACGCCGCGCATCAGCCGAATCATCATGGATCGCCCGAAGACCTCGGAGTTCTTCTTCACCCAGCCCTACGACTTCACCATGAAGGAGCCCGATGCGTTTCAGTTTGTCAACACGCTGTCGCCATTCACCAATCTAAGCTACGACAACTGTGGTGACAAGCAGAACGGTGAAGACCATATCGACGCAAAATTTGCTGTCAATGCCAACAAGCGGTTGGGCTTCGGTTTCGACCTCGACTACCACTATGCCAGAGGTTACTATCAGAACCAAAGCACCTCCCACTTCGGGGCATCGCTCTTTGCCTCGTATATCGGCGACAAATATCAGATGCACGCCCTGTTCTCTACCTACCATCGCAAGGCGGCAGAGAATGGCGGTATCACCGACGACAACTATATCACCCACCCTGAGAGCTACGACGACCAGTTTAGTGAGAACGAGATACCGACGGTGCTCTCTAAAAACTGGAACCGCAACAATTCCAACCACCTGTTTCTCTCCCATCGCTACAATATCGGCTTCTACAAGCGCGTGGCGCTGACCGAAGCGGAAAAGAAAGCCAGGGAGTTTGCCAAGGCGTCAGCCCAAGACAAGAAGCAGCGCGACAACCTCCGCAACAATCAGGATGGTGACGATGCTAACGGCAACAAGCGCCGCAACAACAAGCGCACCACCGATCCTGTTGCCACGGGCAGACCCGACGGAGCCCGCATCGCAGGCGATCTGCCCAAGACTGGCGAGAAACCTGCCGATCCAGACTCCACCCGTATTCAGGTCACCTCCCAGCAGATGGCAGACAGTTTGCTGGCTGTGCAACACCAGAAGGATTCGCTCGACGCCAACACCAAGCGCATCTACGTACCCGTCACCAGTTTCATCCACACCCTCGACATCAATAGCTTCAGTCGCATCAATCAGGCGTATGCCTCTCCTGCCGGCTATTATGCCAACACCTATTATAAATATGATGACCGTGGCATCTATGGCAACGACTCCATCTACGACCAGACGAAATACCTCTCTGTCAAGAATACCTTTGCCGTAGCGCTGATGGAGGGTTTCAACAAGTATGCCAAGGCCGGCCTCAAGGCATTCGTCAGCTACGACCATCGTAAATACCAGATGCCCGACCTGTTGCAGGAGGGTGATGAAGGCTACTATATGCGCAGTTGGTCTGAAGGTCTGGTGAGTGTGGGCGGACAGCTGTCGAAGACCCAGGGGCGCACCCTCCATTACAACCTCGACGGTGAGTTCTTCCTGACGGGCAGCAACGCTGGTTCTGTGAGTCTTAATTTCAATACCGACGTCAATTTCCCCTTGTTTGGCGATACTGTGCGACTGGCTGCCAAAGCCCATTTCGACCGCATCACGCCAACCTTCTTCCAGCGCCAGTACCACTCCAAACACCTGTGGTGGGACAACGGCGATATGAGTAAGGAGATCCGTTCCGGCATCGAAGGCATCTTCACCATCGACAAGACCCACACCCAGTTGCGTGTGGCTGTCGAAGAGATCAAAAACTACACCTACTTCGGCATGGAGTATGCCATCGACGAAAAACATAACTTCACAGGGCTGCAGGGCAGTGTCTATCAGGAGGGTGGCAACATCAACCTCTTGACAGCCCAACTGCGTCAGAACTTCAAGTTGGGACCTTTGCATTGGGAGAACATCGTGACTTACCAGAATTCGAGCAACAAGGACGTGCTTCCCGTGCCCACTGTCAATATCTTCACCAACCTCTTTTTCAAATTTCTGGTCGTGAAGCAGTTGACCGTAGAACTGGGTGCCGATGCCACCTTCTTCACCAAATACTACGCGCCCGACTATCTGCCTCAGATCGGCCAGTTTGCCGTACAGAAGAATGTCGAGTCGCGTGTGGAACTGGGCGGCTATCCTTTTGTTGACGTCTATGCCAACATGCACCTGAAGCGCACCCGTTTCTTCGTCATGATGAGCCATGTCAACAAGGGTATGGGCAACAAGATGATGTTCCTTGCGCCCCACTATCCACAAAACGGAAAAGTACTGCGTATCGGTGTTTCTTGGAATTTCTACAACTAAACCTCAATCGGGGTTAACCGACAGAAATCCTCACATCACCCTACCTGCCAGAGATACCGTCACTCAGCGCCAATGGTTTGTTCATAACACTGTTCAAACCATTGGCGCAACTGTTTCGGATTGACCAGTATTTCGCGCAGCGCCTTGAGGTTGCGCTCGTTTTCCGACCCTTGTATCCAGAGTCGTATATATCCCGTCGCCGCATATTTGTTTTCCAGGTGCGATTTGAATCGCTTCCATTGTCCTTCGCGGTCAATGTCGGGGTAGTTGTCCAGCCCAAACTGTATCACCCGTCGGAACACCACCTCAGGGGCAAGGTCGCGGTCTGCTTCTGCCACAATCTTTCCGTAGATACTCCGTGGGGCGTGTGAGGCAGAGGCGCGGTGATCCTCCACCGCCTCCTTCATGATTTTCAGCTGATCGGGCGAGAACCATCGTTTCAGTCGGGCGTCCTGCATCAGTATCTTGCCGCTCGTCAGATGATGCACGGCGCGAGGTCCCGACAGTCCGAGGTCGTGGTATGCCGCCACGACATACACCATGTTGATATCCGCACCTGTAGTTTTCGCCAGCGCCAGCGACCGTCTCACCACTCTCGTGACATGTTCCATGCCGTGGGCACGGTCGAAATCAGCATACCGTGGGAGGATCTGTGTCTCCACAAAATCAATCAAATCAAGACTGGGATTATTGTTGTTCATAGAAAATGGGCTTATTTTTTGCAAATGTACGCAATAATCTGTACTTTTGCAAGACTTTACAGACAAAAAAACATATAATGAACGAAGAGAATATCAAACAAAACTCCTGGAAGGCCTGGCTGTTGGCAGTCCGTCCTAAGACCCTCACCGGTGCCGCCGTGCCCGTCATGATAGGTAGCGCCTTGGCGTATGTCGATGCCCAAGCCTATGGCGACGATGTCTTCAACTGGCTGTCGGCATCCCTGTGCCTGCTGTTTGCATTGGTCATGCAGATCGACGCCAATCTCATCAACGACTTCTTCGACTATGCCCATGGCAACGACGACAGCGCCACCCGTCTCGGTCCTTTGCGTGCCTGCACCCAGGGCTGGGTGTCTCTCGATGCCATGAAGCGTGCCATTGCCCTAACCACATGCGTGGCGTGTGTGGTAGGTCTGCCCCTTATCATCTTCGGCGGTCTCGAAATGATTCTGGTCGGCATCTGCTGCGTAGCCTTTTGTTTTCTCTACACCACCCACCTGTCCTACCTGGGCTTGGGCGACATCCTCGTGTTGCTCTTCTTCGGCATCGTCCCCATCTGCATCACCTACTATATCCAGTTGCATACCGTCACGCCTTCTGTCGCTATAGCGTCCGTTGCCTGCGGACTGGTCATCGACACTCTGCTCATCGTCAACAACTATCGCGACCGCGACAACGACCAGCGCGTCGGCAAGGTCACCCTTGTAGTGCGCATCGGTCCGCTATGGACAGAGCGTCTCTACCTGCTGTTGGGCGTGGCGAGTTGCCTGTTGGGGATCGTGTTCTGGTATCAGGGTCATCCCCTCGCCTTCTTCCTGCCCCTGATCTATCTGGTGCTCCATGTGTTCACCTGGTTGAAGCTGCGCCACATCAATCATGGTCGTCGCCTCAACGAGTGTCTGGGGGAGACCGCCCGCAACATGCTGCTCTACGGCATCATGGTGTCGGTGGGGTTGCTCCTTCTTTGAAGCAGAAGAAGTAGAGGCACGCCAGTATCGCCAGCAACACCAGTGTCACAATGGTTTTCAGCAGACAGCCTGCTATGCGCTTGACTATCACAAAGCCGATGATAATCATGACCAACAGTATGATATATATTTGCATGGTTTCTATTCAGCAATTACTTAAACAATGATCGGAATGCTGCGGGGATGGGGGTTTCAAACTCCATCCGTTCGCGTGTGACAGGATGCACCATGCACAACATATAGGCATGGAGGCAGAGTCTGTGGAGCGGATTGTCGCCGTTGCCATATTTCACGTCGCCACACACGGGATGTCCCATGTCTGCCGTATGCACACGGATTTGGTTCTTGCGTCCTGTTTCCAGTTTAAACTCAGCAAGAGTATGGTCGGTGGTGCGCTGCAACACCTTGAAATGTGTCACGGCATATTTTCCGCCGTTATCCACAGGCGATGAGTAGGTGACATACGCCTTATTGTCTTTCAGCCAGTTTGCCACCGTACCGCTGTCGTCCTTCATCTCTCCGCTGACCACAGCCACATAGCGTCTGTCGAAGACGATATCGTGCCAGTTGTGTTCCAGAATCTGTTCTGTATCGATATCCTTGGCATATACCATCAGTCCGCTGGTATCGCGGTCGAGGCGATGCACCACGTGTGCACTACATTTCTGGTGACTCTTCTTGAAATAGTCGTCGAGCACCGTTTTCACGTTCAGCGAACTGTGTCCTGCTGCCATCGAGAGGATGCCGATATTCTTTTCTATCACGATAATCCATCGGTCCTCATATACTATTTTCAGCCATCGGCTCTTAAACTGCGTTTGGTTGCGCTTGGTGCGACTGACTGCCACCTTCATGCCTGGTTTCAGCAGGAAGTCGAATTGGCTGACGGTTTTCCCATCCACTCTCACTCCCCTGCCCTGCAGTGTCAGTTTGATTTTGTTGCGACTCTGTTCCACGGTATCGAGCAGAAACTCCAGTAGTGGTTGTTCCTTCTTCACCGTATAATGGGCATAATCGCCCTGCTGATTATAAGGATTATATTTCATTGTCATATTGCAAAGGTACGAATAAGAGAGAGAAAAACCAAATATATTTGAGTTTTTCCGAGCGAGAGTACCTTGGACCTACAGGTCAAAGGTACGAATAAGCGAGAGAAAAACCAAAAACATTTTTGGTTTTTCCGAGCGACAATAAAAAAGGGAGCACCAACGTTTCTGATTTACCTTTGGCTTATTCTGTCGCGACTCAACAGAGTGAAACCGAGCTTTCACTCTGTCTTCGCTGCTCCAGAATATCCGTGTGACATTAAAAAGGGAGGGGAAAATTTCTGCGTTCCGTGGATAAAAACATGTTTATTACTTTTGTCCTTACAGGACGTTTGGTAAAATAACCATACACACCCAGGGTATTACCCTGGGCTATGAAGATGTTGCCCCATTCAGGGCGTTAGTACCCCAACAAATGGTTATAACGCCAAGCAAGGGCGGACTGCTAATAACGACAAGCTGTGGCGGACTGCTAATAACGCCAAGCTGTGGCGGGCTGAAAGCCCAATGGCTTCCTTAACCCAGGGCAACGCCCTGCGGACATGATGTAGCATATCAAACTACGTCCTGTAAGGACAAAAGTAAATACTGGTTGGTTGATAACATCAAATCTTTTAACTAAAATCCTCGACTAAAATGCGCTCGAGTACCTCGCTTTTGGGAAGAATTTTAATGGGGATCGCATCGGAGATGCTCGAAATACTAACGAAAATCTTAAAAATAATCTTTAACAAAAATATTTTTCGTGTGACATTAAAAAAGCAGCGGCGCATCACGCGTCACTGCTTTCCACAAAGTATATGATTAAGAAAATTCACCAAATCTCAAACTAACTGTGCTTGCCCAACCGTTGGTCTATCACGCAATCCACTCCGATAAGGCTGCCAGAGAATATCAGACACTGTGCCACAAACCACAATACCGACTCGCTGATCTCGCCCGTGGGCGGAGTGAAGAATCCCATGAAGGCAAACACGATGGCTGTGATGATGCAGATCAGCGATGCCATCTGCTTATAACGGATACTCTTCATGATAAGAATCTGCTGTTAGGCAGTGCCCCTCTCGCCTCAGGGGAGCGAGGCACTGCTGTTAGGGTCAGCCCTCCAGTCCGCCACCACTTGGGGTACCGCCAGTGTCACCGCTGCCTTCACCGCCAGTGGCGCCGCCAGTTGACGAGCTACCGCCACCACCGTTTGAACCCGGGTTGTTGTCGGTCACCTTTCCAGGGATGGGCAAGAGTCCCTCCTTGTTGGCCTCCTTGATGCCCATGCACTCGTAGGCGTAGCGGTCTGCGCGAGTCGTTGAGGTGTTGTTAAACTTGCCGCCGAGCTTCTTACCGCTGAAGGGGAGGAAACGGAGGTTCACACCGGCAATCTGTGCCACATCAAACTTCGTTGGGTCGCTGACCGCCTTCTTACCGTCGTTGCGGATGGAGTTGTAGAACGTTCCGAGTTCGCCCAGCTTCACCTTATAGCCCTGCGCCAGCAGTTCGTTGATGCAATCGACCATTTTGGTCATCACTCCGATCACCACGTCGCGGGTATAGACTGATCCGTGGTCTGAGATGTGGGCTGCCAGCTCGTCAAGGTTCACGGTGCCCTGCGAAACGGGTTTTGCGTAATACTTTTCGTAAGAGTTGCTCTTGTTGTTCATACTCTTCTGCAAGCAGTAGCGGATAGTAGTTAAAGTACTCATAATAGAAACAAAATTAGTTAAACAAAGAAGAAAATTATCGCCTGCAAAGGTACGGCTATGTTTTGGCGAAATGTCAGTTAATGTCACTTATTGCCACTTATGCCGTGTTAAAAGAACTTAAAGTCGGGCGCTGCGCCACGCTTCTTTTGCCCCATTGCGGCAAAGGCAGTAACTTTGCGTAAAAATAAAATCATCCTATTTCTATGCCTACACTACGTCCTTACACCTCCATGAGCCGCACCCATCTGGCACAACTCTACTGCCCCGACGTCACCCCTCGCCATGCCTGGCGCACGCTGAAAGCATGGATGGATCGCTGTCAGCCGCTCCTCGCCCACCTCCACTCGCTCGGCTACGACGGTCGTCAGCGCATCCTTTCGCCAGCCATGGTAGCCGCCATTACGGAGTATCTCGGAGAGCCTTAAAACGCCATACGTCAATCGACGAAGGCGATTGGCAATATCCCCTTCGACGATTGGCGTTATCGCCACCGCCGAACGGCATACCTCGCGAGCGCCCCTGTTTACTGCCGATTCGGGCAGTTGCCCGAAAACGGTTACGATTTGAAACCCTTGTTGCAGTGAGATAGAAACTTTAACAGAAGTGTTAATGCGTTTTAACGTTTTTTTTTTGTTAACGCAAAGGTTCGTACCTTTGCAGCCGAGGTCAAGCCTCACGGATACAGTGGTATTCGGTCAAGTTACAAGTTACAAGTTACAAGTTACAAATGAAAACAGAAGCAACGAACGAATAAGGATGTAAAACTTTATTATATTATTATAATATATAATATTATAATATATAATAAAATTATATACCTTACAAATTCTAAGTTTCCTGAGTTCGCAGTACTTGCAACACCATTTGTAACTTGTAACTTGTAACTTGTAACTTATCCACTAACCCTCAAAATAACGAGCTATGACAAAAGAAAAAGAAAACCCCAGTACCGAGAAATCGCAAATCATCAGCGAACTGGCAAACAAACTCGGATTCAGTGTTGACCTACTACAAAGCGTAGTTGGTAACAGAATTAAAGGAACGTTTTCGTTAAGCCAAATAAGCAGAATAAAGCTCGCTTAAACTCTGCCATGGCGAGAAAATGAAGGATGATAAGAAAACAACTTGCAACTTTTTCAAATGATGTTTTGTGATTTTTTCAACAATAGCAGGGAAAGCGCAAACAGCCGTTAAGGGGAGCGGTCGAAGTGTTAAAATGCGCCAAAAAGCAATGCCATTTTGGCAGTTTAACATATTTTGCGTCTATATTTGCACCCAGTTTCACGAAAACGGAAATTATAACATCAAAAAAACATAAAAAGAACATGAAAAAGATTGTGAAAAGCATTTGGCCTGCGGTCTATCTGATGGTGATCGCATTTTCGGCAGCATCGTGCAACAAGACTCAAGCAGCTCCTGCTACTGCTCCGGGACAACCTGTGGATCTGACTTACGCTGCCGACAAGGCACTGCCTTCGGTGGTTTACATTAAATCGGTGATCAACTCTAAGGTGCAAACCGTGGAATATGCCGACCCCTTTGAGGATTTCTTTTCAGACCCCTTCGGCGGTTTCTTCGGCCGCGGACAGAACGGTAACAACGGAAGCCGCAAGCGACAGGTGCAGACCCCGAAACAGGCTGCTGCGGGTAGCGGTGTGATCATCTCTGCCGACGGATATATCGTGACCAACAACCACGTGGTGGATGGCGCTGACGAACTGACCGTTACGCTCAACGAGAACAGTAAGGAGTATTCAGCCCGCATCGTCGGTGCCGACAAGACCACCGACTTGGCGCTCATCAAGATTGATGCTAAGAATCTGCCTGCCATCACCATTGCCAATAGCGACAATGTGAAAGTGGGCGAATGGGTGCTGGCTATAGGCAACCCCCTCGGACTGAACAACACAGTGACTGCGGGCATCATCTCTGCCAAGGCACGCCAGATGGGCGAAGGCGTTTCGTCGATGATTCAGACCGACGCTGCCATCAACCAGGGTAACTCGGGCGGTGCGCTCGTCAATACACGTGGCGAACTGGTCGGCATCAACGCGATGATATACTCTCAGACCGGACAGAACATCGGTTATGGCTTTGCCATTCCTACCGCTATCATGAACAAGGTGGTCGCTGACATCAAACAGTATGGTACCGTGCAACGTGCCATGATAGGCATCAAGGGTAGCGACGTCAGCACCTATGTGGATGTGGAGAAGGAAAAGGGCAACGAACTCGACCTTGGCACCATGGAAGGCATCTATGTGGCCGAAGTGGTGGAGGATGGTGCTGCCGCCTCGGCAGGACTGAAGAAGGGCGACGTCATCACGAGCATCGACGGCAAGAAGATTAAGAAGTTTGGCGAACTGCAGGGCATCATCGCCCAGAAGCGCCCCGGCGATAAACTGACTGTCACCTATCTGCGCAACAAGAAGAGCCATTCCGCTACGCTGACGCTGAAGAACGAACAGGGCACTACCAAGGTGGTGAAGAATGCCGACCTCGATGTACTGGGTGGTACGTTCCGTGCTGTCACCAACAGCCAGAAGGAGCAATTGAACATCGGCTATGGTCTGCAGGTGGCTAAGATTAGCGGCGGCAGACTGAAAGAGGCTGGTGTGCCCCAGGGCTTCATTATCCAGCGCGTGAACGAACAGCCGATGAAGTCGGTGGAGGACTTGCAGAATGCGGTGAAGGAAACTTCAACCTCTAAGGATCCTGTACTCTTCATCCAGGGCGTGTTCCCCACTGGCAAGAAGGGATACTTCGCCGTTCCTCTGGTCAACGAGTAATACCAGTAAAATGATACGCCATCCATTACGGATGATGCACATACTGCGTGCCGCCTTGAAGCGATTCAGGGTGGCACGCTTTTTTCCCCCATTATTAATATTCTGCCATAGGCAACACACCGAGTGTTATTTTTTGAATTAAAAAACATTAAAAGGCACTATAAATCGGCACAAAAGCTTTGCTTATCATAACAAAATACTTACTTTTGCATAACGATATCCTAATCGCAAGAAAATCATTATTAACAAAATCGTAAAATATGAAACCAAAAAATCTATTGGCAGTGGCCATGCTACTGTTGGGTGCAACACCAACGATGGCACAGCAAATGCCCCCTATCCCCGTGGATAGCAAGGTGAAGATTGGTCATCTGGACAACGGACTGACCTACTACATCCGCAAAAACAATTTCCCTGAGCATGTAGCAAGCTTCTATATCGCACAGAAAGTCGGTTCTATCAACGAGAACGAGGACCAGCGCGGACTGGCACACCTCTTGGAACATCTGGCATTCAACGGTACAGAACACTTCAAAGACAATACCCTACAGGAATATCTGCAGAGCATCGGCGTGGAATACGGTCGCAACCTCAATGCCTATACCAGTATTGACAAAACGGTGTATTTCTTCACCGATGTGCCCACCACCCGACCAACGGCTGTGGATTCGTGTATGCTGATACTGAAAGACTGGAGCAACGGCATCTCGCTGACCCAGAAAGCCATAGACGACGAGCGCGATGTGGTGCACAATGAGTACCGCATGCGCATGGTGGGTCAGCAGCGCATGTTAGAGCGCAGTCTGCCTCGCCTCTACCAAAACGAGAAATACGGCTTCCGCATGCCTATCGGACTGATGAGCGTCATCGACGGATGCAACCCCGAAACCCTGCGCGACTACTATCGCAAATGGTATCGCCCAGACAACCAGGCCATCATCGTGGTGGGTGATGTGGACGTAGATCATATCGAAGCACAGATCAAGACGCTGTTTGCCGACATCAAGGTGCCTGCCGATGCCGCAAAAGTGATACCAGAGCAGGTAAGCCCCAACGATACCGCAATCTATGTGGTGGATAAGGACAAGGAACAGCAGTTTGACCTCTTCCTCATCAACATGAAGCACAAAGCTATTCCCGATGAGATGAAGGTCAACATGGACTATCTCCTCATGAAATACATGGACAATGCACTCACCCTCATGCTGAACACCCGATTCAGCGAGAAAGCCCAGGAGCCCGACTGCCCCTATCTGCAGGCTGTGGGCGACAATGGCGATTACCTCATGTCGAGAACCTGCGGCGCCTTCACGCTGACAGGACTCGCCAAGGAAGGTCAAGTCAAGGAGGCGTATGCCGCTGTATTGCGTGAAGCCAAGCGTGCACACGACTTCGGTTTCACTGCTACAGAATATCAGCGTGCCAAGGACGAGATCAAAAGTCAGATAGAGAAAAGCCTTGCCAATAAGGACAAAATGAAGAATGAGCAGTTTACCACACAGTATGTGGATCACTTCATCGCCAACGAACCTATCCCCTCGATAGAAGACGAGAGTGCTATCCTGCAACAGCTCATCCCCAACATCCCTGTGGAGGTGATCAATATGTATGCCAAGAAACTCATCTGCAACAGCGATACCAACTTCGTGACGCTGATGATGATGCAGGAGAAAGACGGTAAGGCATACCCCACCGAACAGCAGTTGGCTGACATTGTGAAAGGGGTGAGGGCAGAGAAACTCGAAGCCTACGTGGATCACGTGAAGAACGAACCCCTCATTGCCCAGCTACCTAAGGCTGGCAAGATCAAGAAGACCGTAGAGAATAAGGTGTTGGGATATAAGGAACTGACACTGTCTAACGGTGCGAAGGTGATCATGAAGAAGACCGACTTCAAAGACAACGAGATTCTCTTCTCTGCAAAAGCCAAAGTGGGATATTCGGCATTTGAGAAAGCCGATCAGAGCAGTGTGATGCTGATGACCCAGGCACTGGATGCCAGCGGTCTGGGCAATTTCACCAGCGCAGAACTGGAAAAGGCCATGGCTGGCAAGCAGGCGAGTGTCAACTTCACCATGGATCCGTTCTACCACGGATTGAGCGGTAAGAGCACTCCGAAGGATATCGAGACACTGATGCAACTCATCTACCTCGATATGACAGCTGTGAAGAAAGACGAGAAATCGTTTGCCAACCTGCAGAACACCTATGCCACCATCCTTGCCAATCAGAGCAACAACCCCAACCTCGTGTTCCAAGACTCAGTACAGAGCACCGTATATCTGGGTAGCAAACTGGCACGTATTCCTTCTGCCGACGACATCAAGGCCATCAACTACGACCGTCTGCTGGCCATGGGTAAGCAGTATTATGGCAATGCCAAAGACTTCACCTTCTATTTCGTGGGCAACTACGACGAGGCTACACTTCTGCCACTCATCGAACAGTATATCGCTTCGCTGCCTGCAAAGGGCAGCACCCTGCAAAACAAGGACATCCCCTATGCCAAAGGCAAGGTGAGCAACGTATTCACCAAGGCGATGAGCAACCCACAGAATCAGGTTCAGGAGATGTGGTATGCCAAGATGCCTTACACACTGAAGGCTGACGTGCTGGCTGACGTGGCAGCTCGCCTGTTGGAGATGAAGTATCTGCGCTCTATCCGTGAGGAACTCAGCGCTGCCTATCATGCGGGTGCCACCGCCTCTATCTTCCCCGATAAAGACGGTTTGGTTGCTGTCAATATCGTTGGTAGCGCACAGCTGAATCCTGAGAAGTCGGATGCTGCCATCCCCTGCTTCTTCCAAGGCATGAAGGAGGTTGTGGCAGGTGCTGATGCTGCCGACCTGCAGAAGGTCAAGGAGATTCTGCTGAAGCAAGCCGATGTGGATAGTCGTGAGAACAGCCACTGGCTTAGCGTGCTGATCACCTATGCCACACGAGGTGTAGATACCCATACCGACTATAAGACGACGGTCAACGAGATTGACAGTAAACAGATATCAGACTTCCTCCAGAACACAATCCTCAAGTCTGGCAACCATGTGGAAGTCATCATGAAGGCTGTGAAGGAATAATCACCGTGACATCCGAATAACAAAACAGGAGGCAAACACCGATGATACGTGTTTGCCTCCTGTTTGTTATTATTGTTTATGAAAACTACTTTCAGATCTTATCGAGAGCCTGACGGATGTCGTCGAGGATGTCGTCACAATCTTCAATACCAACAGAAAGACGAATGAGGTCGGGAGCCACACCGGCCTCACGAAGCTGTTCGTCGGAGAGCTGACGGTGGGTATGGCTGGCAGGGTGAAGCACACAGGTGCGTGCATCAGCCACGTGGGTCACGATATTGATCATGTCGAGCGAGTCCATAAAGCGGATAGCGGTCTCACGGTCGCCCTTCAGTCCGAAGGCTATGACGCCACACGAACCGCCAGGCAGATACTTCTCTGCCAACTCATGATAGGCATCGCCAGGCAGTCCGCTATAGTGTACCCATGCCACACGAGGGTCTGCCTGCAGAAATTCTGCCACACGCTGGGCATTGCTGCAATGTTGTGCCATGCGCAGATGGAGTGTCTGAAGACCGAGGTTGAGGATAAACGAGTTCATCGGTGCTGGGATAGAACCTAAGTCGCGCATGAGCTGCGCAACGAGTTTGGTGGTATAGCCCATCTTTCCGAATGCCTTGACATAGGTGAGTCCGTGGTAGCTCTCATCGGGAGTGCAGAGTCCGGGGAACTTATCGGCATGCGCCATCCAGTCAAACTGTCCGCTATCTACGACAACACCTCCCACCTGCGATGCAGTGCCATCCATGTATTTCGTGGTACTGTGGGTCACGATGTCGGCACCCCATTCAAAGGGGCGGCAGTTGATGGGAGTGGCAAAGGTGTTATCTACAATGAGAGGCACGCCATTGCGATGGGCAATGCGTGCGAATTTCTCGATATCGAGTACGGCACAGCCGGGATTGCTGATGGTTTCGCCAAACACCGCTTTGGTATTGGGACGGAAAGCCTTTTGTATTTCCTCTTCGCTATCGTTGGGATTGACAAAGGTACATTCAATACCCAGTTTCTTCAGGGTGACGCCAAAGAGATTGAATGTGCCACCATAGATTTCGTTGGAAGTAACGATATGGCTGCCAGCCTCACAGATATTAAACACGGCATAGAAGTTGGCTGCCTGTCCGCTACTGGTCAGTACTGCCCCTACTCCACCTTCGAGTTGTGCTATCTTCTTGGCCACAGCATCGTTGGTAGGATTTTGCAGACGGGTATAGAAATAGCCTTCTTTCTTCAAATCGAAGAGCATCGCCATTTCTTCAGAGTTATCATATTTAAAGGTAGTACTCTGGATGATGGGCAACTCAATAGGTTCACCGTTTTTCGCTTCATAGCCTCCCTGTACACAGATAGAGGCAGTTTTTAGTTGTTTTTTCATTTGCAATATCTTGTTTTATCTGTTTTGCGTTGCAAAGGTAGTGCAAACCGAGAGAAGTACAAAGAAAAAAATATTTTTTCTTTTACTTCCGAGGTGCAGCCTACCTAAGACCGTCAGGTCAAAGGTACGATTAAGTGAGAAAAACTCCAAGAAAAATAGCCAACAAGAATAGGAGTTTTCAAAAAATATACTTATCTTTGCAAAGGAAGACAGCCATGAGAGGCTTATACGGTTAAGAGTTGTTAAGATTGTGGCTGTCTCATGCAATCTATCCCTATCATCGGCATTTACCAGATAAGAAACAATTTGAAATTAAAACCATACAACAACAATGAAGCACTACACAACAACCGCGGCGATACTATTGACTGCCGCCCTTACCGTTTCATGCAACAGTAGCAAGAAGCTCCAAAACCCCAACAATCCTTCGACAGACAATACTGTCGTTGTCACTCCCTCTAACTCTACAGATATGGATGAAGCATACCTCACACTCAGCGATGCACAGCGCGACATCGTCAACCGCAACAATGTCTTTGCACTACAACTCTTCAATCAGGTTAGCGACCACAGCAGCAAAGTGGTGTCACCACTGAGCGTAGCATACCTCATGGGGATGTTGGCTAACGGTGCAGATGGTGTCAGCCAACAGGAAATCCTTAAAGCTATCGGCTGTGAGGGTATCGACATCAACGACCTCAACTCGCTCTATCAGAATATCCTGCAAACTGCCGACCGACTGGATCAACAGACCACGGTAAGCATTGCCAACTATATTGCCGTGAACAAGGCATATCGTCTGCGTCCGCAGTTTGTCAGCACCGTAATAGACCATTACATGGCTGGGGTGGAAAGTCTGGACTTCAGCAATCCCGCCACAGCAAAACATATCAACAACTGGTGTTCCAAACATACTGACGGCATGATTCCTTCCATCATCGACCAGACTGATCCTGCAGCAGTATCTTATCTGATGAATGCCATCTATTTCAACGGCACGTGGGAGAAGAAGTTTGATGCACGCAAAACCAGTGAAAAGAATTTCCGTGGATACACCCGCGATATTCAAAAGGTGGAGATGATGCACCAACGTAACAAGTTCCTATACGCAGAAATGCCACTCTACAAAGCCGTTGTGCTGCCATACGGCAATGGTGTCTATCACATGACTGTATTGCTGCCCAACGAAGGTAAAAGCATCAGCGAGATGATGGCATCTATCGACGCTTCGACACTCTCTACCCTGACCAGCAAGATGGACATCTGCAATGTCAATCTGCAACTGCCGAAGTTCACCACCGAGACCAACATCCCGCTCAACGGCATTGTCAGCACACTGGGAGCACCCAGCATCTTCAATCCTGCCGAAGCCGACTTCAGCAAGTTTGCCGATGGTCAGTTCTATGTATCACAGATGTTGCAGAAGGCTAAGATTGAAGTGAGCGAGAAGGGCACCAAGGCTGCTGCCGTTACTGCTGCTGTCATGCTGACGTCACTCGGTCCGACAGACTATCGTGATGTCAACTTCATTGCCGACCACCCGTTTGTCTATACCATCAGCGATTCGCAGAGCGGCGCCCTGTTGTTCGTTGGACAGTTTACTGGCAATAAGTAATCGATAAGGCGTTGGCCTCATCCCCCATTCCACTTCCGGTGATTGAATCTGCTTGGTTCAACCAACGGAAGTGTTTTTTTTATCCACATGACGGCACGACACGAACTATTACCAACTGACCGATTGAACAGAAAACACATTTGCAACCCAGTTGCAGAAAATAGCAGTTGATACTTATATCATTCTTCGATATTAAGACATTTCATTAATTTTGCACGGAATAAAAAAAAAGAAAACCTGAAAAAATATGAAAGACAATATCAAACGACTGGCAATAGTGATAGCTGCAACACTGGTGGCTGTAGGTGGATTTACACTACTATCACACGGTGACGACGATCACCACGATGCACATGCAGGACATAGTCATGCAGAAGACGAACACCACGATGAAGAACAAGATTTCAAAAACATACCTCTAACAGCTAAACAGATAGCTACTATCGACTTAAAAACTGACTCTGTACAACACCGTGAACTCGATGCTACAATCCGCGTCAACGGGTCGATAGTTTTGCGCCCACAGTCGATGGGTAATGTTGCCTCACTAATGGGTGGCGTGGTAAAGAACATCCTCGTGAAAGACGGACAACACGTGACAAAAGGTCAGGTGGTGGCAACCATAGAAAATACTGATGTGGTGACACTACAACGCGAATACTATGCTTCCTACAAAGAATGTGAAATGGCACAAATAGAAAAGCAACGCCAAGAAACACTGGCACAGCAGGGGGCAGGTGTGCAGAAGAACCGCCAACAGGCTGAACGCAACTATCAAGTGGCTCATGCTACGATGATAGGTATTGGTCGCCAACTGCAACAAATGGGTATCAGCACCAATGCCGTAGGACGAGGAAAGTTTACCACAACATTCCCTCTACGTGCTCCCATCAGCGGAACAGTATGTCAACTCAATGCACCACTGGGCAGCTATGCTGATATGCAAACACCACTGATGACAATCCGCAATAATGATCAAGTGGAGTGCGACCTGAACGTCTTTGAGAAAGACCTGCAGAAAGTGAATAAAGGAGACCGCGTATTGCTGGCACTCACCAACCAACCCGGCATAGAAGTCAGCGGACAGGTTTATGGCATCAACGACTATTTCAACGATGGTACAAAGAGTGTTGCCGTACATGTGAAACTGGACAGTAACGCCAAAGCACGACTGATAGACGGAATGTTTGTCACAGGACGCATTGCCACTGGCAGACAGCGTTGCAAAGCACTGCCCTCAAAAGCCATTGTCAATACCGATGGTAAAACCTACATCTTTGCACTCGACAAAAAAGGAAAAGACGGGGACTGTGTGTTCTCACGACATGAGGTGACGACCGGAGTGACCGATTCTGGATATACCGAGGTGGCACTCTGTAAACACATACAAGACGGACAGCAAATCGTAACAGAAAACGTGTTCTATCTGGCTTCGCTCATTGGTGAACACGGTGAACACAACCATTAATATAGCTAATACCTCTCTATGTTTCAGAAACTGATAGATTTTTCCGTCACACACAAACTGACGATAGGCATTCTGACCCTTGCCATGGCGGTATGGGGTATCGTATCATTGGTGCATCTTCCCTTCGATGCCACACCAGATATTACTGACAATCAAGTACAGGTCATCACCCAAGCTCCTGCACTGGGCGCACAAGAGGTGGAACAATACATCACCACCCCGATAGAAATGGCATTAGCCAATATCCCGCGACTGGAAGAAAGACGCAGTATCTCACGTAGCGGACTATCGGTCATCACACTTGTGTTTGACGATGCTGCCGACATCTACTGGGCTCGCTCACAGGTGAGCCAAGTACTGATGGACGTGACCAAGGAACTGCCTGCCAATACAGATACCGAGATGGGACCTATTGCCACCGGACTGGGTGAAATATACCACTATACCATAAGAGCCAAAGAGGGCTATGAAGACAAATACACGCTGACGCAATTGCGCACCATGCAAGACTGGATAGTGCGCAAACAACTGTCGGGAACACCTGGAGTGGCTGAGGTGAGCGGATGGGGAGGATTTGTCAAACAGTATGAAGTGGCTATCGAAACCAACCGACTGACTGCCTACGGACTGACCGTGGGCGATGTCTTTGAAGCACTACAAAAGAACAATGCCAATACGGGCGGCAGCTATATCGAACAGGATGCTAACCAATACTACATCCGCGGATTGGGTGTGCTGAACTCTGCCGACGATCTGCGCCAAGTGGCTGTCAAGACCGTTGATGGCAACGTAGTAAGCGTGGGGGATGTGGCTACCATACAGATGGGACATGCAACACGTTTCGGAGCAGTAACACGCAACGGTAATGGTGAAGTGGTGGCTGGTATTGCCATCATGCTGAAAGGTGAAAACTTCCAAGAAGTGAGCCAACGCGTAAAGGATCGCATCAGCCAGATACAGAAATCACTACCGGAAGGTGTGGTCATCGAACCATTCATAGACCGTACCAATCTGGTGAACCGCGTGGAACATACCATTGCACGCAACCTCATCGAAGGCGGACTCATCGTCATCTTCGTGCTGATACTCTTTCTCGGCAACTGGCGGGCAGGTATCGTTGTGGCAAGTGTTATCCCACTGAGTATGCTCTTTGCTTTCGGTATGATGAAGACATTCGGCATTGACGGTAACCTGATGAGTTTGGGAGCCATAGACTTTGGTATGATAGTCGATTCGGCGGTAATCATCGTCGAAGCGGTGGTAACCCATATCAACAGTAGTGCCGACAAATACCCTACCCTGCGGCTGACACGTCAGGAGATGGACAACGAGGTGCATTTCTCGGCATCACGCATCAGACAGAGTGCTGCCTTCGGCGAAATCATCATCATGATTGTCTATATCCCATTGATGACACTTATAGGAATTGAAGGAAAAATGTTCCGCCCCATGGCGTTAACAGTATTCTTTGCCATACTCGGCGCCTTTATCCTTTCATTGACCTATGTGCCGATGGCAAGTTGCACATTCCTGAGCAGAAAGGTACATACCCAAGAAACGGTTTCCGACAGGATGCTTGCCAAACTGCAAGAATGGTATCGACCGATATTGGAATGGACGCTGCAACGTCGCAAAGATGTCATTACCATTGCCGTTGCACTGTTCTGCGTCAGCGGTGTAGGCTTCAAGTTTTTGGGCGGTGAATTTATCCCAAGTCTGGAAGAAGGCGACTTTGCCATCGAGATGAGTATGGCACAAGGCACGTCGCTCTCACAAATGGTGGAGAGTTGCAGCAAAGCAGAACAACTCCTGAAAGCCAAATATCCTGAAGTAAAACAGGTGGTGAGTCGTATCGGCAGTGCCGAGATTCCTACAGACCCGATGCCGGTGGAACGTGCTGACATCATGGTGGCACTGAAGCCAAAAGCCGAATGGACTTCGGCAAAGACTACCGACCAACTCATGGCGATGATGTCGGAAACACTAAAGAATATTCCCGGTCTTGAAGCCGAACTGACCCAACCCATACAAATGCGAAACAATGAATTGCTAACGGGTATCAAACAGGATGTAGCCATCAAAGTATTTGGCGAAGATCTCAACGTATTGCAACAGCAAGCTGCTAAGATTGCAGGACTGGTGCGCAACGTAAGAGGTGTCAGCGGCGTACAGGTAGAACAGGTTTCTGGACTCCCGCAAATACAAGTGCGCTACAACCACAACCGCATGGCTGCCTATGGTGTCAGCGTAGATGATGTGAACCGCATACTTGAAACAACATTTGCAGGCGCCACAGCAGGTGCTATCTATGAAGGCGAGAAGAAATTTGACGTGGTGGTACGACTCGACAATCGCAACCGCACGGTAGAAGAACTTCGACAGTTGGCAATTCCCGTTGGCGAAGGCATTACGGTGCCTTTAGAACAATTGGCTGATATTGTCAATGAGCCTGCTCCGTCACAGGTTTCCCACGAGAATGGCGAGCGCCGCATTTACGTCGGTTTCAATATCAAGGGACGCGACATGCAGTCAACCGTGGAGGAGATAGAAACGCTGATGAACGAAAAGGTGCACCTGCCCGAAGGCTATTATTACACCTATGGCGGTGAATTCCAGAATATGCAGAGTGCTATCAACAGACTGAGCATTGTAGTGCCTATCGCGCTACTGATCATTCTGCTGTTGCTCTATGCCACAGTGAAGAACCTGCGCGAATCACTCTTTGTATTCTCTGCCATCCCATTGGCTTCCATCGGTGGCGTATGGGCTTTATGGCTCAGAGGTATGCCCTTCTCCATATCGGCAGGTGTTGGTTTTATTGCCCTCTTCGGTGTGGCTGTGCTCAACGGTATTGTACTGGTGGGACAGATGAACCAAATGCAACGTGAAGGCATAGCGGACATCAACCAACGCATCACACAGAGTTGTATGATTCGCTTACGCCCTGTTCTGATGACTGCCCTTGTGGCGTCAATGGGTTTCCTGCCTATGGCACTCTCTACGGGCGATGGCGCAGAAGTGCAACGCCCATTGGCAACAGTAGTGATCGGTGGACTCATCACTTCCACCCTGCTCACACTTCTGGTGTTGCCTGCGATTTACCGCACATTTACAAAAGAATAAATCACACACCTTATATATTATAGAGTAAGACACTATGCGACACATCATCCTCACAATAATGGGTACGATAATAAGTGGTGCTGCCATGGCACAAATGCGCCACCTGTCACTTCAAACATGTATTGACATGGCGATGAAGCAGAGCCCGACAATACGTATGGCAAACAAACAAGTGGAACGGGCGCAGGCATTGCAAGGCACGGCATGGGACTTGGAAAAGACAGAGCTGTCGCTTTCGCAAGACCCTACATCGGGAGGTAGTCCTGACAATGCACTGTCGGTAACGCAGAGTTTCGACTTTCCCACAGTATATATTGCCCGACGTCAACAGTTAAAAGCTGAGACACAAGCCGAAAGGAGCAGACTGGAGATGGAACAAAAAAACGTGGAGGCTGCTGTGGCTTCTGCCTATTTCCAACTGGTTTATCAGGAACAATGCCTTCGTAACCTAAGAAGACAAGACAGCATCATGACACGCTACCGTACCGTGGTGCGCCAACGTATGGAGGCTGGAGAGACAGGCAGACGTGAACTCATCAATGCTGAACGCTTACAGCGAGAAAACCAACTCGACATCGTACAAGCTGAAAATGAGGCTGAGAATGCTCGATTGCAACTGATGCAGGTGATTGGCACCGATGAACCCATCACTGCCGCAGACGAACTGTTAACTCCCATAGAATTCGTCCTACCGGCCTATAACTATCAACAAACTCCAGAAGGACGGTTCTCCAACGACAAACTGCAAGCTGCTGAACGCCAGGTGAAGGTAGAAAAAAGCGGTTATGCCCCTTCCCTCTCACTCTCACTACGCAATCAGATGGTTATCTCTTCATGGAATCCCTACAACGAAGACCGTAGCAGATATGACGGTGGAAACTTCATGGGCTTTGAGGTTGGTGTAGGCATTCCCTTGTTTTATGGCGCTACCAAAGCACGCGTCAAGGCTGCTAAAGCTGAGCGCGAGCAATTGCAAATACAGATTCAACAGGAAGCACAACAGCGTGAATCTCAATACAACGCACTATTGAGCCGTTGCAATGCTGCACGCCAACGAGTGGAATACTACGCCGAAAACGGTTGTCAGTGGAACGATGAGATGGTGAGACTTGCCACAGCTGAATACGAACAAGGCGAAATCGGATATGTAGAATATGTAGGCATACTGAAAGATGAAATCGATGTCTATCAGAAACGCGCAGAAGCCATCAATGAATACAACCAAACCGTCATAGAATTACAGCGTCTGTGCGGTACTAAATGATATTTACCACATCTATTCTTCATAGACAAACATCCTTTGTCCATAGACGAACCAGTATCCTTGCCCCCCATGATCCAAGAATAAATCATGGAGCAAGGATACAAAAATATTATAAAAAGAGGTTTTTTGTTTTGGTCTTTCGAAAAAAATACTATACCTTTGCAAAATACACCAAACCAAAAAAACCTATGAGACAGCTGAAGATCAACACATCCATCACCAACCGAGAGAGCGAATCTCTCGAGAAGTACTTGCAGGAAATCGGTAAAGAAGAACTGCTAACAGTAGATGAGGAAGTGGAATTGGCACAGCGTATTCAGAAAGGCGACAAGCGCGCTTTGGAGAAACTGACAAGGGCCAATTTACGTTTCGTTGTTTCAGTAGCCAAGCAATATCAGAACAGAGGACTATCATTGCCCGACCTCATCGACGAGGGCAATATAGGACTCATCAAGGCTGCTGAAAAATTCGACGAGACACGAGGCTTTAAGTTTATATCTTATGCCGTTTGGTGGATCAGACAAAGTATCCTGCAAGCCATTGCAGAACAGAGCCGATTGGTCAGAATGCCACTCAATCAACAAAGTGCGTTGAGCAGAGTGACCCATGAGGCTAATAAGTTTGAACAAGAACACGAGCGGAAACCATCGTCGGAAGAACTGATGCAGCTTGTTGATTTGCCGCAGGATAAAATTGACGAAGCGCTCAATGCTCACACACGCCATGTATCGATGGATGCTCCATTTGCCGATGGTGAAGACAGTAGCCTCATCGACGTGATGGAAGATACCAACTCACCGATGGCTGACCGAGAACTCGTAAGAGAATCGCTGCGAGCAGAAATAGAGAATGCGCTGAAAACACTCTCCAACAAAGAGCGCTCTGTAATAGAAGCCCTCTACGGTATCAACTCACCAGAGATGACCATGGAAGAGGTGGGTGAAAAATACGGTCTGTCGCGCGAACGTGTCAGACAGATTAAGGAGAAAGCCATTAGGAGGCTACGTAATAATACGAACAACACGATGTTAAAATCATATTTAGGACAATGAAAACAATGACAAAAGCAATATTATTGCTTCTCATGGCGCTTACCATGCCAATGGTAGTCAACGCCAAAAACATAAAGACTCCGAAAGTCTATATCTTTGGATTTTCAGCTTCTTTCCAAGATTCCACCATCTACATGACCGATGTGCAGGAAATCACCAACGTCTGGATAGAAAGCAAAACAAAATTTCTGTTGGGCAGAGAACACTACTCACGCCAACTCAACGAATACCTCACAGCACAACAACACCCCAATAGGGTTTGCTTGGTAATATTTGCACTCAAAAGAGAAGATGCAGAGAAGAAATATCTCAAAATGAGAAAACAATACACGTCGAAGTCGAAACGCAAATACGATATGAAGTATCTCAATACCAACGACTTCAAATTCTCTACAGTCAATCTTGACATAGAAGAAGAACCAAAGAAATAAACGCAGAAAAGATAGTAAACAGTGTTTCGGTCTGCCGCTGGCATCAGCAATGGTGCGAGAGGAAAGTCCGGGCAGCATAGGACGTCCCACTTCCGAAAACAGAAGCAGTTGGCGACAGCTGGATATGGAAGAAGAGAATGACCGCCCGCAAGGGTAAGGGTGAGAAGGTGGTGTAAGAGACCACCAGCCGACGGGTGATCGTCGGGCTGTTCCATCTGGGAGCTGCAAGTTCACGTAAACCATCGTCTGAGGGTTGTCCGCCCGAGTAACAACGATGGAGGGTAGAATGCTAGAGACGTAGGGTGACCTGCGTAGTAGATAAATGGCAGACGCCTTGCCTTGGCAAGGAACAGAACCCGGCTTACAGAAACACTGTTTACTCTTTTTTTTATATACTCTACATTCCTTATCTTCCTACAACATGCGCTACAACTCCTACAGTACATGGATACGGCAACAGTTTCCATTTCGCGTACAGAAGATTGCCGTTGATGCTGGTTTCTCTTGTCCCAACCGAGATGGACACATCAGTACAGGAGGGTGTATCTTCTGCGACAACCGTACCTTCAATCCATCATACTGTAATCCTGAGAAATCCATCACAACACAACTGGAAGAGGGAAAACAGTTTTTCAGTCATAAATATCCGGATATGAAATATCTGGCATATTTTCAAGCGTACTCCAACACTTATGCAGATATAGACACACTGAAACGCCGCTACGAGGAAGCTCTTGACGTAGAAAACGTGGTAGGACTGGTCATCGGCACACGCCCAGACTGCATAGACGCGACAACACTCAACTATCTGGAACAACTGAACCAACAGACATTTCTCATCGTGGAATACGGCATCGAGTCTGCCAACAACACCACGCTGCAACGCATCAACCGCGGACATACTTTTAAGACATCATGTCAAGCAATCGAAGCAACTCATGACAGAGGCATACTTACTGGTGGGCACGTCATATTGGGACTTCCTGGTGAAGATGAGGCAGAAAGCATGCGCCAAGCCGATTTGATATCTGCCCTACCGCTCGACTTATTAAAAATCCATCAATTGCAAATCATTAAAGGCACACCATTGGCACGCCTATACCAACAAAATCCTTTTCCGCTCTATACCGTTGATGAATACATCCGTTTGGTTACAGCCTATTTGGAAAGACTAAGACCTGACATCGTGGTAGAGCGTTTCGTGTCGCAATCGCCAAAAGAGATGAAGATTGCCCCACAATGGGGATTGAAAAACCATGAGTTTACCGACCGCCTCCTAAACTATATGACGAGGACGAATGCCCAACAAGGCCGGCTCTATCATGCACTCGGATATCAATAAGGTTTTATGACTGGCAATAGTCTTATGAACAATTGGGGATTAATAGCAATCATTATAGAATGGTATCAGCCCCGTTTTTGAAGCACCAAACGCTGAGTATATATTTACACCACATTATCTTACACCCATTACAGTATTACAGTATTACAGTTTTCAAAAAGCAAAAACAATGGGTTTCCAGCATTTTTGCCAAGCAAAAACATGAAAAATCCATTATATAAGCCTAAAAATCGTTTTCAAAAACTGTAATACTGTAATACTGTAATGGAGCGAAACGACAAATATTAGCACAATTTCTTTACATAAACTTTCCAAAGAAAAGGGCAAAAATAAAAACTATGGGATTCTAAAGTACAAAGGGCAACCATCTAAAGAAACGTGGTTGCTCATTCCACGATAGCATCGTGACTGTTGAGCAACTGCTGAATAGACTTGTGTCGATTAGACTTCATATAGCGATCTATTGCATCAACTTCTGGATTACGAAAAGCACGCCTTCCAACAATCTGATTAGCAACCCATTGAATTTTTCCAGCACGCAGCTCACGATGTATTTCCGCTTTGGTCAAGCCATCAGGTGTTGGGAACATACTCAAAATATAGAATGCCACGCAATCGGGAACTATCATCTGACGAGTCATCATCGCACGCTGCGCGTCAGAATAATGCTGCTGATAAAATGGATAGTCGGCACCTAAATACTTATCGAGCGAGACACCAACCATATTGCTATCTACTACTATGCTCTGGTCAAAAGAACCAATCTGAGTATAGATGGTAGGAAGCACGATATCGGGAAACTCTTTTCTCATGCGCTTGAAAGCCTTCTGCAAGTCATGCGACACATCATCAAGACTGGCAAACTCCACCTGTACATCTGCCAACAAGCGCTGAAGCGTGGAATCGCAGAAGAAATGGCGGAAACGTTGGTTGATGCCAACATCATTCACATGGCCTATATGCAACACATCCTCTATCAACATCCGAGTCTGACCAGGATAGTCGGATTGCATCTGCTGCAAAGCGGAATAATCGCCAGTGGTCAGATAAAGCATCTCAATACGATCATATCGGTCTATCAACGACTGGTCATGCCCCATTTCAGTATCGCCCGATTTCAGGCGCCACTCACAACCGAGGCATATCAGCATCACAACCGACAAAAGTATATAAGTTTTCCGCATTGATATAAAAAAGGCCGTCTTTGAAATATTATATAATGTTAAAATACACCGCAAATTTACTAAAAAATATTTTATATTCCAAGTTTTAAGCAAAAAAAAGATAAAAAACAAGGTAAAAAGGCTAATTTTGCACAAGAAAAACTAATCAGAAAACAAACATAAGAGATTTTCGGTATATGAAACGTAAAATAGCAACTATTGCCCTCTGTGGCTTGTCTTGCTGTGTACTTATGGCACAGAAACAATTAGACATTACTGTAAAAAACACCATGAAGACGGAGCGTACCGCCCAACCCATCGTGATTAATCTTGCTCCATACGGTACTGACATCCGTCAAGCCATCGTTAAAATGAACGGGCAGGAAATTGCATCTCAGCTGGACGACCTCAATGGTGACGGTTGTTACGATGAACTCTGTTTCATGGCAGATATGCCAAAGAAATCTACGACAACCTACAACGTAGAACTGCTCAACAGCGGAAAACCAAGAACATACAAGCCTCTGGTGTATGCTGATATGATACTGCTCAACAAGAAAGTAAAGTCCAACAACGAGCAAAACCTGTTTATCAGCAGTCTGACCGTTGAGAACGGCACAAACCCTTACTGGCAGATGCATCACCACGGACCAGCCTTTGAAAACGAGTTGGTGGCTTATCGCATCTATTTCGATCATCGTCAGACCGTAGATCTCTATGGAAAATACCGTAAGGGACTGGAACTGAAGGAAACACAATTCTACACCAACAAGCAGCAAAAGGAGGCTGGCTATGGTGACGACGTGCTCTGGGTGGGTAACACATTTGGCCTGGGCACTATGCGCGGATGGGACGGACAGCAGCCTACCCTGTTGGAGGATGTGGATCATCGCACAGAACGCATCATCAGCTACGGGCCCTTACGCACGATAGTAGAAGTGGTGGATGACGGTTGGAAAGACAAAACTGGCAACAACGCTTTCCATCCCTATCCTATTACGATGACCACACGCTACACGCTCTATGCTGGTCGCCGCGACTGCCAAGTTGATGTATTTTTCAGACAAGCAGTTGCCAACCATCAATTTTCTACAGGTATCATCAATGTGAAAAACTCAACGGAATACTCCGATCATGATGGACTACGCGGTTGTTGGGGTTCAGACTGGACGGTATCGGCCAAAGATTCTGTAGGTCATAAACGCGAAACAGTTGGATTGGGCATTTGCCTTCCCATGAAACATATTGTGAGCGAACAGCCTGCCAACAAAGACAACTATCCTTATGTCATCGGCGGTATCGATAAGGCCATGCGCTACTATATCACGTTCGGTTCAGACAACGAGACCTTTGGCTATCATTCTGCCAAAGACTGGTTCGACTACCTCCAGTTGTGGAAGAAAGACCTCATGAATCCCATTGTGGTAACGGAAAAGCTCCGTCAAACAAAATCCGAATAACGTTTGCGCCCTTTGGCATAATACTGCCAAAGAATACTAAACGTACAAGTATCCGTCAGGCTGGCAGAAGTCCTGCCGGCCTGAATTGTTTTACGGTCTTCTGCAAAATCCTTATGCCAACGGCGGAAGGCATGGCGTGCACGATAAACAGCCAGGAACTCGCTGACATTACGGTCAAGCAGGAGCGACTTCCATGCAGCCACATAGTCAAGCACCCAACGCATCAGCATCACCTTGTGAAGCTGTTTATCGGGCAGACATTTATAAAGCATGGTAAGATTATTGCGGAAATTGAGGAAGGTCTTCATCGGATTGCCCTTAGGGAGCGTTCCTCCTCCCACATGATAGACGTAACTCTCTGGCAAGCAATATATCTTTCGTCCGCTAATACGCAATCGCCAACAGAGGTCGATTTCCTCATTATGCGCAAAGAAACGACCGTCAAGTCCGCCCACAGCCCAATAGTCGGCAGAACGAATCATCATAGCAGCACCTGTTGCCCAATGTATTTCCTGTCGGAAATCATATTGTCCGTTGTCCTGTTCTACCGTCTCGAACACACGTCCGCGACAGAAGGGATAACCATAACAGTCGATGAAACCTCCGCTTGCTCCAGCATACTCAAATCGGTCGCGGTCATAGATGGAAAGGAGCTTAGGCTGACAGGCTGCCACTTCAGGATGTACATCCATAAACTCAATAAGGGGTGTCAGCCAATGATGGGTCACCTCAATATCAGAGTTGAGCAGCAGATAATACTCTGCGTCTATCTGTTTCAACGCTTTATTGTAGCCTTCAGCAAATCCCCAGTTTTTATCAAGAGGAATGGTTCTGCACGATGGAAACTCGCTGGCAAGCATAGCGAGCGATTGGTCTGTCGAGGCATTATCTGCCACATAGATTACAGCTTCATCCTTGGAGTATTGTAGAACGGTAGGCAGATATTGATGCAACATTTTCTGTCCGTTCCAGTTGAGAATAACAATTGCCAGTTTATCCATCTTTTGCGGGTTGTGATATTGAGTTGTGATGTTCTTGTTTATTTTAATGTAACACGTAGGGCACTATGATCGTGATTGAAGTCGCCAAGTCTGACGGTCATCAGCTGGTTGTCATATTCCTCACGTGCTTCTGCGGCAGGAAGTTCCACACGAACGTAGTTTTTGGTGAATCCATGCATGGCTTTGCCTCGTGGTGCCTTTTCAAACAGAACTTCGGCTGTAGTGCCAATAAACTGGCGATAGAAATTTTCGGTCTTCTGATCGGAGAGTTCCAACAGTCTTCTACTACGCTCACGCTTATCATGATCGCTGACCACATAGGGAATGGAGAGTGCCGATGTTCCAGGACGCTCTGAATAAGGGAACACGTGAAGCTGGGTAACATCGAGCGATTGCAGGAATTCAAATGTTTCCTCAAAGCATTCTGGTGTTTCGCCTCTACACCCCACCATAACATCCACGCCGATAAAAGCTTCAGGTGTTACTTCCTTGATGCGATGTATCTTATCGGCAAAGAGTTGACGGTCGTAATGGCGGTGCATCAATTTCAATACCATATCACTTCCACTCTGTAGCGGTATGTGATAATGGGGCATGAAAGCACGACTCTGAGCACAATAGTCGATGAGTTCATCGCTCATCAAGTCGGGTTCAAGACTACTGATACGGTAACGTGAGATTCCTTTCACTCCATCCAACGCCTTGACCAAATCTACAAAGCTTTCACCGGTAGTCTTTCCAAAGTCTCCGATGTTCACACCAGTCAACACAATTTCCTTGCCGCCTTCGGCAGCTGCCTGCTCTGCTTGTTCCACCAGAGAGGCAATGGTTGGATTGCGGCTGAAGCCACGTGCGTATGGAATGGTACAATAGGTGCAAAAATAATCGCAACCATCCTGTACTTTCAAGAAATAGCGAGTGCGATTGCCTCGTGAACAACTGGGTGCAAAACTCTTGATATCTTTGGTTTTCTGCACAAAATAGTGGCCTTCTCCGGATTTAGTCTTTTCATCCTGCCCATCGGAAACAGAAATATCGGCTCTCCCCAACTCTTCACCCCATTTCTCTGAGAGAAACTGGATGAGTTGCGCCTTCTCGTTGGCACCAAGCACAAGACTTACCCCTTCTATTTCACTCACCGTTTGAGGTTTCAACTGAGCATAACACCCCGTAACGACAACAAAAGCACCAGGATTCTGGCGCACCAAACGATGAATTGCCTGACGGCATTTATGGTCGGCAACCTCCGTAACAGAGCATGTATTAATGAGACAGAGGTCTGCCCGTTCACCTTTCTGTGCTGTTGTCACTCCCATATCATGGAGCATCTTTCCAAAAGTCGATGTTTCAGAAAAGTTCAGTTTACAGCCCAAAGTAAAATAGGCGGCTCGTTTTCCTTGAAATGCCGATGTATCAATCATATCTTATTTATATATATTACGTTTTCTCGTGCAAAGGTACGATTAAGTGAGTAGAATACAAAAAGAAAATTAAGTTTTTCTTTCTACATTCCATTCCCCAGACTCAAATTAAGCACTTCCAATAATTACTATACCTATCTTATACCGTCGGGATGAGTTCGGGATGTCTTCGGGAAATCAGTACCCATAAAACACACATTCTATTTACCACGTCAATCCCAAGTAAGTCATAAGTAAATCCCAAGTAAGTCCCATAACTGACGGACGATAATAGGAACACGATGGGAGAATAAAAGTAAGTAAGAGAGAGACGCAACCTACACAAAACTGCTAATACAGGGATAGAAAAAGCGATATAAACGGCGCTTTCTTAGTTGATGATTGGCCTAAATTGCCCAAAGAACGGCAATTTAGAGGCAAATTGGGTAAAAGACAATGTGCTCAAGTAAATGCAAGAAAACGGGTTTTTCGCTGTTTTTTAAGAAATGCGCCAAGATTATCCAAATTTTAACATTTCGTATATACCTGTATATCAGCACTTTGCAAAAAAAGTTACAAAACAACACTAAAAAAAGTCTTAAAAAAAAGAACAACGTATTGAAAAAATGCCTACCTTTGCAACGTTTTAATAAACAAATGATTGTTTTACAGATTTAAAAAGCAAAGAAAAATGAAAAAATTGGTATTTATGTTCGTAGCTATTGCAGCTATCTCTTTCGCATCATGTGGTAACAAAGCTCAGACTGCTGAGGTTGACACCGATTCTGTAGCTGCTGTTGACAGCGTTGCTGACAGCACTTCAGTTGATAGCGTTGCAACTGATAGCGTAAACTAATTCGCTACGAATTGAGAGAAAAAAGCCGCTGGACGAGAGTCTAGCGGCTTATTTTTTTGTCCTTATGCAACAAAAGGGAAAAGTTCTACTTCACCTTTCCCCTACGTTCTAAACCATAAACATGATAATCACCTGAGCAATTATCACTCTTACAAACATACCGAGAGGATAAACCGAAGTATAGGCCACGGCAACATGTTCGCCCTCAATGGTCTCGTTGGCATAACCCAACGCCATGGGGTTTGCCATCGAACCACAGAGCAGACCACATATAGTACCGAAATCAAATTTCTTGGTCTTCAGGGCAATAATGCCTATGATAAGAAGTGGAAGCATAGTAAGCAATAGTCCAACTCCTACCCACAGTAAACCTTCAGGACGTATGATGGTTGCAAGGAAATCCTTACCGGCAGCCAGGCCCAGACAGGCCAGATAAAGCGAAAGTCCCAACTTGCGCAACATGAGCGACGCCGACCGCGTAGTATAACTAATGAAATGTACACGAGGTCCCAAGGCACCTATCAAAATTCCCATAATAATCGGACCACCGGCAATTCCAAGTTTCACAGGAGTACTCATTCCTGGAATAGAAAACGGAATCATTCCTAAGGCAAGTCCCAACAGTAATCCAAAGAAGATGGCTCCGAGATTAGGTTCGTTGAGCACTTGTACTGCGTTACCTAAGAAAGCTTCTGCATGGTCAAGATCATCTGGAGTACCAACCACGGTCACTCGGTCACCATATTGCAAATGGAGAGTATCGGTAGCAAGCAGTTTGATATCGCCACGCATCACACGACTCACATTAACCCCATAAGTCTGTCGGATATGGAGTGAACCGAGCATTCTACCATTGAGTTTTACTTGTGTCATGACAATTACACGACTCTCCACCGATGAATCAATAGAGTTCCAGTCTATCTGCTCCCTATTCCAGTCTTTCACTACGCGTTTACCAAAGAGAATATCCATGGCAGACACCTCATTACGTTTAGTCACCACAAGCACATTATCACCTATTTGTAATTCGGTAGAGGCAATAGGAACTATCACACGGTCTCCACGCCATATGCGCGAGATAATAAACTGACGGTGTGTCATCTGCGATATTTCAGCAATCGTTTTACACGAAATGGCAGGATTCACCACTTCATACTGCCCAACAAATGTCTGGTCTTCATCATCTTTATTATGAGGTTGCAAATCTTCCGGTTTGACAAAGAATTTTCGCAACAGAATCATAACAAATATCACACCAACCACACCAAGCGGATAAGTCACAGCGCAGCCCAGTGCAGCACCACTATGCGACAGATGGGCATTGGAAAGTGCCTGTTGGGCTGCACCAAGTGCCGGAGTATTGGTGGTAGCACCACAGAGGATTCCGACCATATCAGGTACTGAAATGGGCAATACCAAACATAACGATAGCGCCATGACCGTGCCAAGCGCAATTACTCCCATACTCCATATATTGAGTTTCGTACCTTCGTGACGCATCATACCAATAAAGTTGGGACCCACATGCAGTCCTAAGGCATAAACAAATAGCGACAAACCGAATGTCTCAGCAAATGTCAGCATTTGTTCGTCAGCAGAAAAATGCAGGCTTCCTGCCACAATACCTATAAAAAACACAAAAGCCATGCCTAGCGAAATGCCTCTAATATGAATTTTACCAAGGGCAAGTCCTAAAGAGGTAATGAGCGACAGCACCACTACAGTCTGTACTGCTGAGTGTATAGTAAAAAGACTTTCAATCCATTCCATTTTTTGTTGTTCTTTTAACGAGTAGTTTTCTTATTTATTCTCTGTTTCTTGATATTCCATACGCTATTTTCCCCCCATATCTATTCTGCCTCACAATAATCAAGGCATGGGTGAAAAGAATTCTCATGCAAAGATAAACAAAAAGTTTGAATTACTCAACATTAAGCCTCAAAATACCAATAAGAACAGGTACGAATGAAAGAATAAACACAAGCCCCAAATCGGTCATCAGAAAAAGTTGTCTTGCGATTTCTAACGACCGATTTGGGTTAAATTCAATCTAAAACTTCATATTCTCTTTTAAAAGAAATATGCCCAGAAAGAATTAGGGAGCAAGTTGGGAAGTTGCGATTTCTGTCCGTTGTTGAGCAATTTCATCACATTCTGAAAAGCATCCTGCGTCTGCTGACTAATCTTGTAGAGTTGCATCACCTCGGGTTCTGAGGCCGCTACCAACATCAATGCCTGCTCATAATAGGCAGGAATAGGTTCTCCGTGCGCATATTGTCGTTCAGCAATAACCTTAAAGGCTGGATAAAACTGATTACCGTCTTTATTGGCCAAGAGACCACAAAGCAACACATCTGCATATTTCCGTTCTGTCGGATAGCGGTCTGCCATGGCTCCCATAGCTACCAGAAGATCAGCAGAATAGAATTGATCCAACCGTTGTTCATAGTCGGGCTTAGCATTTTTAATGGCTTCCAACTGCGGACGACGTTCTTCTGCCCATGACTTCATCACGGTCGAATGACTCAATATATCAAGGTATTTCTTTGCCAACGGATAGTTTTTTATTTCCAAATTGGTTACTGCCAATCGTCGAAGTACATTAAAACTGGTACCGAAGGTTGATAGTATCTGCTGTTGAAAACTCTGTCTAACAACCTCATTGGGCATATTCATCGAACGGAAAAACAGGCTATTGAAATGGCGGCAGAGCGGTTCGTCATGGTCTTTGAAGATAAAGTCCTCCGCAGATGTCACGCCATAGAGGAACATCTCTTTGTTCAAACGCCCCTTCTCTATCAAAGCCAGTAAGGCAAATCGTCTGGCTATAAAACTCTCTTGTGCAACCCCAGGAGGTGTAAGTTCCAGTATTTCATCCCATTGCCGGTCTTCTGCAAGACATTCCAACTGACAATAGAACGCATGTATATTGTTGGATTTATCTTTATAACCAAGTTGATAGACCGAAGCCAATAAGAGCATTAACGTGGCCACCACAGCCACATAACCATTCGAGATAAATGACGGGAAATGGAATATTCTGTGATTTTTTAGTGTTAGGATGAATACTATCAAGGCTACGCCCCATGAAACCAATACGGCAGTAAGTGTCTTGTCCAATTCATTATCCCAGAACTGGTTGCCCACGACATAGACCACAGGAATCATGGCTATCCACAAGAGTTTACGCGATTCCTTGAAAAGGCGCACCACAACAATAGCTGCAGCCAGAAACACCATGACAGGAAGCAATGCCTGAACAGTAGCACCTACTACTGGATAATAATAGAACTGCATCAGCCAGGCTCCAACAACCTTCAACACGTCTCCTGGCATTACCGCACCAAGGAATATCATGTCAGACGAAGAACTATAGAAAGTATAATTTTCCATCCATTTCAGGACATAATAAAAATTATTATACCATACGAGCCAAAGGCTTACAAAGAGAGCAAGGGCAGACAAAGCCACTGCCACAGATGTTGATATCTTGGGAATTTTCATCATTGTATCAGTTTATCGGGACAACGAAATAGTTCTACTACCTCTTGGGGCATTTCCACCCTGCCATCCACAAAGTCAGGAATATTATATGATTTCAATCGCAGAGTATTGCTGCGCGGATCTTTCTGTGGCAACAAGAAAGGCTTGTGTGCCTTGCCATTAGCATCGAGGTAACCGAAATATACACGAGTATAACGACCATCAAGACGCCGACTGGCAATCATTGCCCATCTGTCATTGGCAGACCACGCATGATAGCTATCTGTCTGATCCTTTGCATTCCACACATCCACATCCACAGGTTTACCCGTCGTTAAATCTATCATTTTCAGGTCAGCCTCGTTGTGCCAAATAGGAAATGTGCCATAGTCCGCCAAAGTAAACAACAGGTATCGACCATCGGGAGAGATTCGTGGGAACGAAGCACTTCCTCCTTCCATACGCGCATTATATAAGGTATCGACCTGTTCTCCCAACAGTCCTGTTTGACTGTCGAAAGCCACGCGCAGGATAGAATAATGCATTTCCTTGCGCTCATCAGGAAGTTTCTTGGCAGGTGCCGAACAGAAATAGAGCCACTTACCATCGGGTGACCAAGCAGGGAAAGTCTCCATTCTTTCTTCATTGAGAAAACGATTGTCTGCAGTCACCTGATTCTCTTTAGTATCATACAATATCAAGTCTGAGGCACGGTCATAGACTTCCAGTGGCTGACGCCCCTGACCGAAGAAGGTTTGGTTGGTGGTGTTCGATGAAAAAGCGATGTATCTGCCTTCGGGATGCCATGCAGGATAGACAGCACCTTTCTGTGGTCCCATTTTCTTTGGATCCACCTTTTTCAGTTGCCCATGATCAAGAATTATTGTGCCACCATTCTCTCCACGGGCATGAAACATCATGCGCTTCGCTGAGCGTCGGTCGAAATGATGACAGTTGATGCAAGCACTCGTTGTAGTTTTATTAGATACGATCTCGCGCTCACAAAAACTACCAAGCTCACGTTGGTAGATGCCCATGAATTGCCATGCTTCATACCCCGGTTCTATCAGTCGATAGGCAATCCAAGGATCAATACTATCCTTTGCCACAGAAATATTAAATGGACGATAACCGATACCATCTGGATGCTTTTCATCCCAGACAGCCACCTCTACCTGCATTTTCCTTCCAACAGTCTGTTGCAACAGGTGTTGCCAGTCGTCTTCGGGAATATCAATAACTTCGTCGCCATACACAGCCAATAATTCCTTTTCCTCCACAAGGAAACGCGCCTGAATATGTTCAGCTCCTTCTATCATGAAGTTGAGTGGTGCGATATTTGATGGAATAGTCACATCAGTATAATCGGGAAAAATGCCGGGCAGCGCTTGGCTTTGTTTTGCAGGTTTACGCATACCGCCACACCCCATTATGAATAGCAGGAAGCAACAAGCCCCCACCCCAATAATCATTTGTTTTAAATCATTCATCTATCCATAGTTTTAGACATGCAAAGATACTCAATTTTTGTCAGATAAGAGCATCTTTACACCACAAAAAGTAGATAAACAAACGAGGACCGTGCCAAAGACACAGTCCTCGTGCCGGATAAACACGTTATCCTTGAAGTATTAATAAAAACTAGTTTCTTATTCTACGGTGCCTTTGCCAGCCAGACCGTCAGCAAAACCAGCATAGCAATGCTTGCGGTTGTAGTTGCTGTCCCAAAGTCCAACAGGCTCGCCTGCACGCCATCCACTGTTGGCAGGAGCATCGGTAATACACCAGTTGGTGATACCGTATTGCTGTGCAGCAGGCACATACTTGAAGTATGCCGCAATAACATTCTTGTAGTATTCAGACATCTCTCTGTGTTGCTCATCAGTAAGATCCTGTGTCTTCAGCTTGTTACCGTCTGCATCCACATAACCCAGATCAAGTTCAGAGATCTTCACGAGTTTACCTGAAGCTGCAAGGATTTCGAACATCTTCACAATGTGCTGGAACTTCGAGTTGCGTGTAGTCTCGTTAGCATAGTAAGAGATGTGCATCTGCGTACCGATACCATCAATCTTAGTACCGTCCTTCTCCCATTCCTCAATCCACTTCACGAGTGACTTAGCCTTCATATTATCATCCCAATCAGACTCGAGATTATAGTCGTTGATGAAGAGTTTCAGTTCACCTTCACCACCATTCTCAGCGAAGCGCTGACGAGCCAGTTTCACAGCGGTGCGCACATAGTCAACATCACCGAGGTAATCCTGCCAATAGAAGTTGTTGGCAGCATCTTTCTCGCTCACTGTACCACGAGTAGCCGACTGCAAGTCATACTTGCCATCACCATCAAGGTCATCACCAGCAAGAGGCTCATTGACAACGTCCCATGATGTAACATAGCCGTTGGTTGCCTTCATCATACCAGTAATCCACTGATCCATAGCCCAAGTCAAGGTATCCTTCTTCTCTTCATCGGTGAGTTCAATCTTGTTGGTTTTCTCCATTACGCCCCAATGTACGTCAGCGAAATAGTAGTCAACAGCGTGATCAACCTTACCTATGTTGAGATTGAAGGCAATGGAGTGCATGGGGTTAGCATCTGTAACCTGTGAGGGGATGGTTCCTGTCATCTCATACTTCTGCCACTTGGTAGTAAAGTTGGGATTGGCAGGGAGACAAGCCCAGTGGATATAACCGCCAGGAGCACCGTGACACTGAGTAGCAGAACCGATGTTCTCGGAAGCCTTGTAGTAGAATGAAATCTTATATTGGTCACCAGCCTTCCAATTTATCTTTGGAGTATAGATGAAGAACTGAGTATCCCATTCATTTGCAGCATTAGCATTACCATGGATTACGATGCAGTTCTTACCTTCTGGACCTCCAGCAACAGCTGTTGGAGTGAATTGCCCTTTACCAGCTTCAGCCACCACAAAGTTATCCATTGACTTACCGCTTTCCATTGCGCCATTGGTGATATAGTCTTTGAAGACTTCCATGACAGGAGTCTCAGAGTGGGTAATCTGAACGTTCTTGATATAGATGGAACCTACAAACTGACCAGTCTGACAGAGAACAAATCCACCATCGGCAGTGGCCACAAACTCTTTCTCAAACTCTTTCCATTCTGTATCGAAACCGAAAGAGCCTTCTGCACGACCACCCCAGCCGCCAACGCCCCAACTCATGGTACCTTGACCAGTAGCCTTGATAGTCATCTTCAACTTATAGGTATTACCAGCAACAGTGGGCAGAGCATCAGCCACATGATACTGAACCATCCAGTTGTCAATAGCTTTAGCGTTGTCAATCTGAAGAGCACCTTCTACGGTGTTAACCTTGATATTGGCCTTCACCTCATCGGGAGCCCAGAAGTAATAGCCAGGAGCAGTACTCCAATCTTTCTCATAGTCAATCTTATCAACCTTGGCATCTGGATCCACCTCAATTTCCTTGGCAGCTATAATACCATTGAGATAGTTATTGTTCTGCTGTGAATGCCAAGCCAGCGTATGACCATAGATGGTAATACCATTTTCTTTAGCGTTGTTGACAAAGGTTTCAACGGTACCGAAGTCCATTTTGCCATCATCTTTCACACATGAAGCGTACTTCATGGCGTTGCCCGCAGTCATCTCATCATAGTTAGAGTTGGCCAAACGGGTCACCAGACCGTCAGCATTATAGTCAGAGGCAGCCAGAGCCACACCCAACTTGAAGTTGGGGTGCTCTGAACGGTTGACGTATGTTTTTAATGCGTCGTAGTCTGCAAGATATTCCATGCCTGCAATAGAGGCTGGTTTTTCGAAAGCATAGCCCAGCTTGTCGTCATCGACACACGAAGTGGCGAGAGCGGCAGTAGCCAGCAGCATAGCTCCTAAAATCTTGTTTGAATGTTTCATACTTTTGTTATTGTTTAAATCAGAAACCTAATTACTTTTCGAAGGCGAACCAATCGGATTTCACACCACGGTCGCGAACAACTAATGTATCCTTGGTAGCACACTTGATGCCGCTATACTCAACGGTGTAGTCAAGATAGAGCACATCGCGGTCTTTACCACCCCAACTGTTCTTATCGCCTTTATCAGCATACTGGCCTGTACCAGTAGCAGTTACACCTTCTACATTCGACGATACGGTACAAGTACCATTGCCATCGAAGTCGAGTTTCAACAAGCAATCAATATTGTTGCCGGCATTATCCTTTGCAGGACGATCCCACTGTACGCTATTGATACCAAGAGTCTTAAACTGGTTGAGCACTACTTCGTCCTTCTCTACGAATCCAGCATGACGTACCACTGTTCTACCGTCAGCGTAGTTATCAACACCACGACGCAGATAGTTTGACTGGTACTTGCTGATATATTTCACAGCATAGAGCACGTAGTTCTTAGGAGCCACATCCCAGTCACCAAGGTTGGTTATTGAAGGATTCTCAATACCTTCTTTGGGTTTACCAGAGAGGATACTGTCAACACCCACAGCGCTAACCATCTTCACAGGAATCACGTAGTTGAGTTCAGTAGCTTTAGGATCGTTGAAGAAATCATCGGTCAACTGTACAGTCACACCACCGATCACCTTACCTTTAGGGATAACGATCTGATTGGCAGCAAGTTTATAATAGTTGGAAGGCATAGCCACTACTGGCTGGTCTGTGCCCTTGAACTTCATACCGTCGCAAAGCGAGTTGTCAACAGCAATCTGGATAATCACATCGTTTTTGTTGTCATACACACCACCCATTGTGGCAACGATCTGACACTGGTGGTTATTGTCCAGTTTGGTATCATACTCAGGATCTTCACCCAGAGTAATGGTACGGATAGGGTTCTGTTCCCCCTGATAAGCGAAATAAGTTGTCGAATATTCGAAATCGGGGAAATCCCAATCGCCATTCTCACAAGAAGTAGAGGCAAGAGCCAGAACCCCAAGGGCAACCATCGCTTTGATATTATTCATTTTCATTGTTTTTCAGTTTTTATTAATAATGTCATTGATTACCAGCCCTTATTCTGTTGGAGCTGATCATATTTCAGGGTCTCACTGTAAGGGATAGGACCCCAGTACATATAGTCTTTGTATGAACGTGTTTCTACGTCAACCACCTCATAGTGTGCGGGGTCGCCAGTAATCTTCATACCTTTGACAGTCTCATTCAAGTCTGCCTTCCAACGACGGAGATCCCAGAAACGGAATCCTTCGAAGCAGAGTTCTATACGACGCTCGTTGTGAATCAGTTCACGCATCTTATTTTTATCGGCAGCACATTCGTTCAGATAGGGGTCGTCAACGTTGGCACAGATGCCAGCACGTTCACGGATAGCCTTCATCACATCGTATGCTGAGAAGCCCATACGACTGTCTCTTGGTCCCCATGCCTCATTAGCAGCCTCAGCAAATCCGAGGAAGAATTCTGTGAAGCGCATGAGTGGTTTGATGTGGTGTTTACCCTGCTTTGAAGTAGGATTACAGTTCACATCACCATTGAGAAGTTTACGCATGTAGTATCCAGTACGTGTTGACTCACCGTCCTTCTTGTCCATAGCATTGTTGTCAGTACCATCGGCAGCAGTAACGATTTCCTTGCCACCAAACATAGACTTGTTCAGCACAATGAACTTAGCCAAACGTGGGTCGCGGTCTGCGTATGGATTCTGAGCATCATAGTTTGCTGCAGCAGCGCTGATGGGATAACCGTTTGCCATGGGGAATGCATCAACGAGGTTCTGTGAAGGATTGATACGACCTTTACCAAACATTGTTGGTGGGAAGTTATTCTCCTCCATGCCAGAGCTTTCGCCAGCATTAGTACGCCAGAGCCATTCATTAGTATTCTGACCATTAGCGAGGTTCTTCAAAGCGTCGGCATTGGTAAACCAGTCATCACCCTTAGGATCGAGTTGTGAGACAGGATTAGAACCTAAATATTTGCAAACGTCAGCCATAGCCTTGGCAGCTTGTTCCCAGGTCACACCAGAACCTTCTGCAAAAGCAGGACTGGCTGCCAAGAGGTAAGCCTGTGCACGTACAGCTTTAGCAATGCGTGCGCTCATACGGTTCTTTGCAGTCACACCAAACACACGGTTGTACTGCGAAGCAGCAGCACCGAGTTGCTGGTATTTGGCAGGCACATCACCATCAGCATTGACGTCACCATATTCTTCAGGCAGCAATTCCACAGCCTTATTCACGTCGGCATCAATCTGAGCGATACACTCTTGGAATGTGTTACGTGGATAGTTGAACTGTGAATTCACATTCTCAGGCTCAGTCAGAATGGGTACACCCAGCAGTTTGCCATCTTCTGTCCATCCAGCGTGAGCACGGAGCAGGTGATAGATATAGAGGGCGCGCATACCATAGGCATCACCTTGGAAACGCATCTTATAGAGTTTTGACGAAACTTCGTCAGCAGCCCAAGTCACGTCCTCAGAAGTTTTGAGGAACAGGTTGATATACTGCATAGAGGCACGCAGATGCTGCCACTGATCGAGAGGATTATTGTCCTTGCGCCATGCACCGCCTGCAATTTTACGGAATCCGTTGTTCACATCGTTTGAAACAGCATCGTCCGTAGCGGTTTCCGACCAAGGATAGCTCTCACCACCGTTACCCAAAGGATTGCTGATATAGGCATGTGCCAACAGTCCGGCAGCCCATGAAGGCATTTCCTTCAGGTCTTCCTCGCCTTTAAAGTTCTCTGGAGCTGGATTGAACAAGTCATCACAGCTGGTCAACGAGAGCATCAAAGGAGCTATCATTGTTGAAAGTATTGCTACTTTTTTGAATGTTTTCATTTTTCTTTGATTTATGAGTTACTAATTAGAACGAAGCTCTGAAACCAATGTTGTAAGAGCGCATCTGAGGTGCACCACCGATGTTGGTCTCAAGGATCTTACGCTCCTTGGCAATGGTCAGCAGGTTACTTCCACCCACATAAACGTCGATACCACGTACGAACGAACCTTCGAAGAGGTTGCTTGGAAGTGCGTATGTAATCTGTACGCGCGAGAGGTTGAAGCGATCAGTGCTATACATCCAGAAGTCTGAATAGCGGAAGTTATTGTCACCATTGGTAGTGGTCAGACGTGGATAAGTGGCAGTAGCAGCAGTCTCGGGAGTCCAAGCGTTGCGAACTACCTCAGAGTATTTACCTGTACCGCGAACCCACCAGTAAGAGTCGCTCTTCATGGCATGGCCACCCAACCAGAGGTTACCCATTGCAAAGAAGGTGAAGTTCTTCCACTTAGCAGTAAGGTTCAGACCCATGCGGAATGGAGTGTCCCAACGTCCGAGGAATATACGGTCGTTATCGTCAATCTTACCGTCGTTGTTCATATCAACATACTTGATATCACCAGGTTTTACCTCACCAAAGGTCTGCTCAGGAGCTGCATCGATTTCTTCCTGTGAGTTGAAGAAACCATCGCTCTTCAAGCCCCAAAGTCCGTTGAGCGGACGACCAATAGCTGAGAGATAATCAAACTCTATGTTCTCGTCGCGCTTGTCGGCAGTACTTTTATACCATGTGCCGCTTACACCGAGGCTCAAATCCACTTCACCGATCTTCTTGTTTCCATATACACTGAAGTCAACACCAATACGTTTGTCAATGTTGTAGTTCACATAAGGAATAATAGAAGAGGTAGGATAACCAGTCTGTGTGAAGTAGTTCGGGAAGAGCGAAGTGGCACGTGTCAACATACCATCCATCTTGCTGGTGAAGAAGTTCACGTCAAAAGTGATAAGTTTGTCGAGCAACGAACCGCGGAGACCTACAGAGAACTCCTTACGCTTTACGAAGCCCATGTCATAGTTGTCACCACGCTGGAACTCAGTAGCAGCACCGCCTTCGAGGTCACCCCATGAATACCATCCACCAGTCTGTAAGATGGTCTTATACATGAAGTATCCGTCTTCGTTATCGCTGGCAGTGATGTCGATATCCTGGTTGATGATACCACCAGATACGTTCACCATCAAATCATCAACGAAAGTATCTTTCAGCACATCCTTAGTAGGACGCCATCCCAAAGTCACTGTGGGAGAGATTGCAGCACGGTTGCCTGCAGGCAACTTGGTTGAATATGGCATAGCAGCGCTGAAGTCAAAATAGTAAGTGTGGTCGTAGTTATACGACAACTGCAAGCCGAGGTTGGCATTGGTAGTGCGATGGTAGTGACCATTGCGCTGAGTCTGCCAAGCATTGGCGAGTGCCATAGCGAACACGTTGTGTACGCCATCAAATGTACGAGCCCAATCAAACTGTCCGCTAACATTATAAGTATAGCGGTAAGAAGAATCGCTGATATACTGCTGACCGGTCTTCTTGTCTTCACCATACTGGGTGATGCTACCAATCATGTCAGGACCGTTATAGTTAGTCCAAGTTGGTGAGAAGGTAGCATAGCTGTTGCTATAACCCTGGTTGTAGGTAGAAGCATAGTCGATACCGTATTTAGCACGGAACATCAGACCCTGTGTCAGTGCAGCGAGATTTATGTCAAACTCAGTATTGAACTGGAACTGACGACTTACAAACTTGTTGTCACCTGCTGCGAAAGCATCAGCATAAGGGTTGGTGGGGTTCGACTGTGTACCACCGAAGAAGAATCCATTTTGCAGGTAGTTACTGTTCATCACCGTACCGAGCGATGCTTTGTCGGTTGACTCGATAAAGCTGATGGGAATCAATGGAGAAACGAGATGTGGACGCAATGTAGCGGCCTCTGCCCACCAAGCAGTCTTTGCAGCGAATGCATCGTAGAAGGTCACATTAGCATCGGCCTTAGCAGACAACCAGTCGTTGAATTTCACGTCCATGTTACCACGCACGAAAAAGCGGCTGGTAAAGTTGTCCTTGGTATTACCCACCTTCAACAGTTCGTTGTTGCGATAGTAACCTAAAGTAGTGTAGTACTTCACACGCTCTGTACCACCTGTAACTTCGACGATTCCCTCATAGCGAGTGGTGAAGTCACGACGATACTGGCTGTCGTACATATCAAAGTTAGGATAACGGTATGGATTCTTTCCAGAAGCGAAGTTATAGATTTCCTCGTCTGAATAGTTCTTATCATAACCGTCATTGATACGAGCTTGGTTATAGTAACTCATATATTCAGCAGATCCCAGATACTTGGGGAACGAGATGGGAGTACCAATACTCATGTCAGCATGTGCGTTGATACGGAGGTCGCCCATCTGTCCGCGCTTGGTAGTAATCTGCAACACACCCTTAGCGGCACGTGGTCCGTAGAGCACTACGGCAGCCGAACCTTTAAGCAGGGTAACTTGGTCTATTTCCTGTGGAAGCACGTTGTTGGCATCGCGAACCATTCCATCTACCACAACGAGATAGTCGCCATATCCCCAGAGACCGCCATTGACACCGCCGACCACGTTTTCGATATACTCGATACTGCTGGTGGCATAGTTCTTTTTGGCCATCTCCTTCATGTCTATTACCGACACACCGCCCATAAGGTCTTGTTTATCGACAGCGCGGAATGCCACTTGCACCTTGTCGAGCGTATCGGTCTCGGCTTCTTGGGCATAAACACCTGTTGAGCCTGCAACCAAAGCTGCACACAACGCAAGTCCTTTATATATATGTCTCATTTGTTATTCTGTTTAATCATTAATATTACCATTACCAACCAGGATTCTGGCCGAATTCAGGATACATCGTAACATCATCGATACGGAATGGCAACCAATAGTGTTTAGCCGAAAGCTTACGTGTCACGAGAACTTCCTGTTCAAAGTTGACCACAGCATTGTCCTTTGGTGCATTACCATCGAAGGTCACACTTGGATCACGGTCAAATGTCTGCTTGGTCTTGATAGTGTAAGGATAAACGGTGAGGAGTTTCCAACGACGGAGGTCATTGAAGCGATGGCCTTCGAAAGCCAACTCTACAGCACGCTCACGGCGTACTTCACTCATAAACTTCTCTACGCTACCAGTAAAGCTGGCATCAACATGAGCCACACCTGCACGGTCACGGATCACATTGATAGCATCCTCGGCAGAGAGATTGCATCCACTGGCTTTCGCTGTGGCACTTCCATAACCCTCTGCAGTAGCCTCTGCATAGAGCAGATAAACCTCAGCCAAACGCAGCCATGAGAGGTGCATGTGGAATCCCCAACCATAATCGTTATCAGCCAAGTTAGCACCGATGGGTATAAACTTATAGTTCAGATAACCAGTACGTGAGGTTGACTTCGGGTCGTTCACGCCATTACCACCATTATAGAAGTTGGCAAACTCGTAAGGACCATACTTGGCAACATCGGCAGCCACGTTTTTGATCATCTTCACACCATCATAGACAATGTCGTGATAGAAACGTGGGTCGCGGCCTTTCCAAGGATGATGCTCATCGAAACCAGAAGCAGCGTTGACAGTTCCATCTTCGTTATAAAGAGGTTGTCCGTTAGCCATACCATAGTAGTTTACATAGTTAGCAGTAGGACAGAGAATGATACCGTCACCGTTACAGATAGCAGAGAGCTGGTATGAGTTCATCTGACGCCAGTATGAGTCGGCACCGAATGAAGGGCTACGCATGATAGCTTCGGTAGAACCAGGCATCAAGAAGTCCTTACGCTCATAGAACAGTTTGCTGTAGTCTGTAAAGTCAACGAGTTTATACTGGCACTGACCTTTGTCAACCATAGTAAGCACTTCACCGAGCGCATCGGCAGCAATCTTACAGTAGTTGGCATCATAAGTGCGCAAATCGTTGTCTGTTCCATTGACCATCAGTGGGCTACCGGCATAGAGGGCAGCTTTACCAAGATATGAGAGCGCCCAAATCTTGTTAGGACGGAAGATATTGTTACCCTTGGTAGGACGACCAGTATCGGTATCATCCCAATTGACAGGCAACAGTTTAGCAGCTTCACGGAAGTCTGCAATCATGTGGTCTGCACACTCCTGATAGCTCATACGTGGAAGTCTGAACTGCTCCTGTGGATTAAGAGGCTCAGTCATGTAAGGCAGACCTCCCCAATAGGTAGTCAGTTCGAAATAGAACCATGCACGGAAGAAGAGCAACTGACCTTTGATGAAATTGCGTTGTTCCTGAGTAGCATCAGTGAGCATACCATCTTCAAGGGCCTTCAGACCGATGTTTGCCTGACGGATGGCATACCATCCACCACCCCAGAGTGACTTCTTGAAACGGTCGTCTTGGTTAGAACCCTGATCAATAGACCAGTCACGGTCCAAGAAAGTGGTACCGTTCTTACCCGAACCGTAAAGGAAGTCGCGGTATGAACCTTTATCAACTGAGTAGCCAGCCAGATATTCGCCGGCACCGGTAGTGATGATTTCATCATCTCCCCAGTTGAATGAGCTTACCCAGTAGTGCTTGGCAACATCGGGGATGACGTTATACATCACCTCGACATATCCCTGGAAATTCTTGAAGTTCTTGAAGGCGTCTTCTTTCGACAATACAGTCTGCTCATCACGATCCAGATAATCGGTACATGAGCTGAGTCCGAGTGTCATGCAGAAAAGTGCACCAAGAACATATATAAATGTTTTCTTCATTTTCTTTGCGTTTAAAGTGTGATTTTGAAACCTAAGTTGAAACGCTTCTGAGTAGGATAAGCACTCCATCCACCGGTATTTGACTCACGGTCGTCTGGCATATCAGTCCAGAGGGCGAGGTTGTTACCGTTGACGAAAAGCTTCAGACTCTGAAGTCCAAGTGAGTGGAGCCATTTCTCCTTAGAGAAGGTGTAGGCAATTTCTGCATATTTCAGACGGAGATATGAACCGTCGAACATGAAGCGTGTACCATCTGTATATGGACTCTTCTTAGTCAGCCATCGTGGCAGGGGCACATCACCGGTCTGGTTTTCCTTGGTCCAATAGCTACCTTCATGGTAAGCGGTGTTACGTGTACCGCCGAGACTGCTCAAGCCCACCGAACGTGATACGTTGTTGGTGCCATAGAACTGTACGAAAGCAGAGAATCCCTTGAAGTCAACACCAATCTGGAAGTTGCAGGTATTCTGAGGGATACTGGTGAATCCGTAAGGAATATAGTCGTTAGAGGTAATCTTACCGTCACCATCATAGTCAAGGATGATATAGTTACCGGGCATACGCTCGTCGTCGTTTTGGTCGTGAGCGGTACTACCATAGAGTTCGTCCCAGTTGTTATAGTAGCCCTTGTCAACATAGCAGTAGGTCTGACCGATACCCTTGCCGGCGTTCTTCTGGTAGATAGGTTTCAGTTCTGGGTCATCGCGGTCGATGATTTCACTCTTAGCGTGGGTGAACGATACGTTACCCCAGAGACGCCAGTCCTTATTGAGTTGTTTATTGAAGCGGATGTCAACTTCATAACCTTCACTGTTCACTTTACCCTTATTGACTGCAGGAGCACCACCGCCGAAGTATGAAGGAACGGCACGGTTGTTACCTGTAATCAAAATATCGGAACGCTTCTCCTTGAAGTAGTCGAACGATCCAGTGATCAGACCACCGAAGAATCCGAAGTCGGCAGCGATGTCGAGCTTCTTAGCTTTCTCCCAGTGGAGGTCGGGGTTACCAAACTGTGTCTGTTGCCACCAAGTATAGGGACTCTTTGCAGGATCCACACCTGTACTGTTCTGACGGAAGGCACCTGAGTTAGCCCAGAGATCCATATAGAGCCAGCGCTGGTTTGACACCTGGTCGTCACCGATTTCACCGTAAGAAGCACGGAACTTCAACATATCAATAATGTGCTTATCGCGAAGCACCTTCATGAACTTCTCTTCACTGATAGTCCATCCGATAGCACCTGAGTTGAAGAATGCGAAACGGTTGTCGGGTGAGAAGAGCTCAGATCCGTTGTACGCACCGTTATACTCAATCATATATTTATGAGCATAGTCGTATGTGGCACGGAATACCCAGTTCTCACGATAGTAAGGCTGCTGGCTACCAGTAGCATACTGTTCACGGTTGAAGTTACCCATGGCACCTACGTTGTGCTGACCGAACTGACGTGCCCAGTTTAACTGTGCAGAGTAGTTCAAGCGACGATATGACATCCAGTTATTCACGCTACCAGCACCTGTTTTCCAAGCCTTGTTGTTCTTAAAGTCAAACTTGTAGTTCTTGTCGGTAGTAACATTGGTTACAATCTGACCGGTCTCAGGGTCAATCCACTGTGTGAAGTCATCCTCCCAGTCGGTGGTATCATCAATACCGCGACCTGTTTCATTGAAGGCGTTGTCGAATGCCAAACGTACCTGTGCATGCAATCCCTTGGTGATGAAGCCGAGGTCTTGTTCCAAGGTGAAGTCGGTGTTCAAACGGTCATTAGTAGTATAACCGATACCGTTCACGATCAAGTCCATCATTGAGTTGGTAGCAGCCTGGTCGGGGTTCGGAGCATAGTAACCGAAAGCACCATTGCTGTAGATAGGACGGAAGGCATCAGGTGAGATACCATAGAAAGCAGACCAAACGAGATTTTCATACTGACCCTGTGTAGCTTTCTTCACTGCGTGTGAACCAGAGAGGTTTACGTGCAATTTAGTTGTCTTGGTAAGATTGAAGTCCAAGTTGCTGCGCACGTTGACACGGTCGTAAGAAAATCCTGGGTCGTAACCACGGAGTGAAGGCATCTTCTTATAGATGTCACCTTCATGAGCGTAATCGACGCTTGCGAAATACTTGGCAAATTTAGTACCGCCAGAGATATTCACGTTAGCCTGATACGAAACTGCGACGTCCTTCAGCAACTCATCGACCCAGTTTACGTTAGGATAACGTTCAAACTCCTCCTGGTTGGCAGGATGGCGATACTTATTAATACGGTCACGAGTCAGATAGTAAGCCCAAGCCTCAGGACGGTAGGGCAACTCAGCCTCGATCACATCATTACGCAGACTGAGCGCATCGTAAGCATCCATCATATCAGGAAGCTTCGAATAACTCTTCAGCGTAGTGCTTGCACTAACATTGACCGTAGCCTTGCCCTCTTCACCACGTTTGGTGGTAATCAAGATTACACCGTTGGCACCACGTACACCGAATACTGCTGTGGCTGATGCGTCCTTCAGCACGGAGATGGTAGCAACGGAGTTGATATCAACGCTCGACATGGGGCGCTCGATACCATCGACAAGGATAAGAGGTGCACTGTTATTCCACGACGTCACACCACGAATGGTGATGGTTGGATCTTCATCACCAGGCTGACCAGTAGTCTGCATGGTAACAACACCAGGCAGGTTACCCGCCAAGGCCTGTCCCAAACTGGTCACACCACCGGTGCGCTCCAACACTTTCGCCGTGGTTTGCGTAATGGCACCGACCACAGACTCTTTCTTCTGTTGACCGAAACCAACAACAATTACCTCTTGCAGAGCGTTATCGTCAGAAAGTTCGATACGCAGATTGCGCTGCTTACCAACCTTCACGCTCTTGGTAACCATGCCGACGTACGAGAATTCCAGAACGGAAGCCTCAGAAGGCACGTTGATAGAGAAATTACCATCGAAGTCGGAAACCGTACCCGAACTGGCATCTCCCTTAATTCTCACTGTAGCTCCGATGAGACTTTCACCAGAACCATCCACGATCGTACCCTTGACCGTGATTCCCTTCTGGGCAAATGCGCCCAAAGTGAAGAGCATCAGCATCGCGATCAAAGAGAGCGAACGCTTCATTGTTAACACTTGTTTAACCATGTTTTTTCATTTTTGATTGATATTTTGTTTTAGGTTGCTGAATTCACAGGCTTATTTCTGCGTACAAAGTTACGTATTTACTATAGTTTTCACTTTTCGCAGAGTAACAAATACTTTATTCAGACGAAAACACCTTGCGATTACGCACAGTTCCGTCCTTTAACACTTGTTTAATGATATAAACACCCTTTTGCGGTTTTTCCACCTGTTCACCTCTTATATTATAATAATAGGTGTGAGCCACTTCCTGTGAAGAAGCCACCGAACCGATGCCCGAAGCGTTTTGTTGTTTCTCCCACCATTCTTTATACCATTGGAAACAGGCATAGGCACAGCACTCCTCAAAGAGATTATATTTTTTCGCATTCTGGAACGCTGGTCGCACAGTGCCATTGGCGAGATATTCGTCAATATCTAGATAGTCATGGGTATGGGTGAGTGTCATACCGATATTACCGAAGTGGTCATGCACGGCTTTCCACGCTGCGCCCCATTTCGACGTCGAACCAGTTGCCCAACTGCCAAAGTTGGGAACGACCCATTGGTTCCACTCATTATAGTGTCCCTCCGATGTGCGTCCGGGATCTTCTGGCGACCAATCAATCTCGGTCACCATGACGGGTTTGAAATCCACTACCGGCACATCATTATGGAAATTGGTAATGAATGTCTGTGGATTGCAGTTATTATCGGTAATGTTGCCATACCATCCAGAATAGACATGAACGGCATAACCAAAGTTATTATCACTGATAGGATACTCCTTATAGCCCACATAGTTCGACTGATAACCTGCACCCGGCACCCAGATTATTCCGGTGAATCCTGCTTGCCGAATAACATCTACTACGGGTTGGAAGAAATCGTGCAAGGCATTGGGAGCGAGGAATTGTCCTTTACCATTGTCATACCCATACTTTACGCCACTTGCCGAATAGACATTGACGGGTTCGTTGGCGAGTTCGATAGCTACTTTACCAGCCAACGCTTTAATCTCTTCATGTTGTGCAAATTCCCGCCAAACGGTCTTCAGATAATTCTGATAATTGTCTCCCACCTTAATATTCTGCGGACAAACACCCGGAGGGCGCACAATGACATAAAGTCCGTGGGCAAGCGCTTTCTTTATAAGAGGTATATAAAGCTGATTGAGGAAAGTCTTATAGCGAGCGAGCGAGAATTTAGAAATATCCGCCTCATTGGTTGCATTTCCGCTATTGGTCCAACAAGGATCCATGTGCAGACGGAACACATTACAATAAGATCCTTGCGACTTGTCGGTAATAGCCGTGAAGATTTTCTCAAAGAAAGTCAGACATGGTGGAATGTCGGCTGTGTCGTAACCGGGCTTCCACGATTGCCATCGCCATCCGTTGAAATAGCGGTTGGGCGTGTCCATCACACCATGCAGCTGAATAGCCTTACCAGTGGGATCAACCAACTGTTTGCCGCTAACCTTCAGAGCGGGCAATTCAGTTGTGGTCTGTGCCCCTGCTCTTGCAACATTTGCAAAAAGCAGGAGTATCAGCCACAGCCGAATTGATTTTGAATAGTTGAATAGTTGCATTGCTTCTTTTTTAGTTTTAGGAAACCATGTACAATGGTTTTTTCTGTTTTACATAACCCAGACTGCATTGGGGTCTAAATGGTTGGTTTTGTTTGATTGCAAAGTTACGAAGTATTTCGCACGAGTAGTTTACAGTGTGTAACATACACTTTATATGACATATATCATGTATCAAAACCTTTGCATCATGTACCAAACAACACATTTTCCCCATATAAAGGATGGTTTTGTGCCATTTTCTGTCGTTTTATAGAGGTTTTAACACTTTCATATAAAAATACATGTAACATAGAAAAAAACACCGCTAATGATGGTTTATTGCGGAAAAAGCAGTAATTTTGGACCAGAAACAAATATCTAACCCCAAACATCTCCTAATGGTCTAACGACCCTTGGGGGCTAAAACAAGAAAAAGACAATGAAACAAATCCATTCAGAACAGGCTCCAGCAGCCATCGGTCCTTACAGTCAGGCCATCGAAGTAAACGGTTTCGTATTCGCATCTGGACAGATTCCTGTAGATCCTGCCACCGGCAACTTTGTAGAAGGCGGTGTTAAGGAACAAACTCGCCAATGTCTCACCAATGCCAAACATGTGCTTGAAGCCGCAGGCACCGATTTGAGTCATGTGGTAAAAACCACTGTCTATCTCGACTCTATGGACGATTTTGCTGCCATGAACGAGGTTTATGCCGAGTTTTTTGCTCAGCCCTACCCTGCCCGTTCGGCTGTTGCCGTTGACCGTCTGCCCAAAGGGGCTTTGGTCGAAGTAGAGGTTCTGGCTGCCAAATAAGCATTGCCATGGTATATAGCGACCGCCGGGTCATTATCTCGTTGCTCATCGTGGGTATCGCCATGATGGGAATCCTTTTTGTGCTGACCGACGACAACCATACAGAATCGGTACGCGCACGTAAAGAAGCTCCAGAAAAGCCCAAGCATAGCTATTATCACACCCAAGGACAGCGAGTGGAGTCGTTTGTGTTTGATCCGAACACAGCCGACTCTACCCAACTGCTCCGTTTGGGACTGCGCCCATGGCAGGTGCGCAACATTTATAAATACAGGTCGAAAGGTGGCATCTATCGCACTAAAGCCGATTTTGCTCGCCTTTACGGACTGACCGTCAAGGATTATCGCCGACTGGAACCCTATATCCGCATCTCGGCAGACTATCAGTCGGCAGCATCACTGGTTGCCGACAACCGTCACCCACGCGACACCTCTCGTATGCGACGTGACTCGCTCTACCAGCATCGCGACACTACGAAATGGATTAAGAAGATTACCAACACCCAACGCATCGTGCTCAACACTGCCAACGAGGAAACGCTACGTCAAGTGCCAGGCATCGGCACGTTCTTTGCCAAGGAGATTATTCGCCATGGTAAATGGATTGGTGGCTATGTGGATGTCAACCAACTCGACGAGATTGAGAATTTTCCCAAGCAGGCCAAACAGTATTTCGTCATCAGCAAGCCCAATCCTGCCAAACTGAAAATCAACGAGTTGTCGTTCTCCGCTTTGCGGCGTCACCCCTACATCAATTTTTATCAGGCTAAAGATATCATAGACTATCGCCGGCTCTATGGTCGTATCCACTCGCTGGCAGACTTAGAGTTTTCTGCCGCATTCAGCGAACATGATTTGAAACGCTTGGAACCCTACGTAGAGTTTTGATTTCACACCGCACGGATATGTTTTTCCTACATTCTATTGTGCGATTCATTTTTTTATAGTACCTTTGCCAGTGCGGAACATCCGCCTAACCTATACATAAAAGAAATGAAAAAACTAACATTACTATTGTTTATGGCTATACAGACCATGACTCTACTCGCTCAGGAAAAACTGGTGGCCCTCAGTTTTGACGATGGTCCCAACACCACCACTACGGTCCACATGCTCGATGTATTGAAGAAACATGGTGTCAAGGCATCTTTCTTCGTCATTGGCAACAATATCACCGAAGAGAGTGCCGTGGTGATGAAACGTGCCCACGACGAGGGCCACGAGATTGAGAACCATAGTCTTACCCACAGTCCGATGTCGCAACTCACGCCCGACTCAATCCGCAAAGAAATCAAGACGACCTCGGCTTTGGTCGAGAAATATGTGGGTGAGGCGCCTGTGTTCTTCCGTCCACCATATATCAATGTCAACCAGACACTGTATGATAATGTCGATTTGGGATTCATCTGTGGTGAAGGTTGTGAAGACTGGCTCGACCATGTCACTGCCGAACAGCGTGTAGAGCGCCTGACAGCTTGTGCACGTGACGGTCTCATCTTCTTGCTCCACGATTTCAAGGGCAACGAACAGACTGTTGCTGCTGTCGATCAGCTCATTCCCATACTGCAAGCCAAAGGTTTCCGCTTTGTCACAGTCAGAGAACTCTTCAAGGCAAAAGGTGTTAAAGCACAGAAGAATCTGATTTACAGCGATGTTATGCGTCCAGAGCATCGCATCCAGTAGCAGCACATTGTTCTTCTAACCGCACCATCTATGTAGTTTCTACACTTCGTGGAAAGCCGCCATAGACGAAAAGAGTTGAAAAGATTTGCATAATTGAGGATAAATCTTTAATTTTGCCCACATAACGTGCAAAATCGATGACATTCGAACAAGAAATAGCCGAATACGAGAAGTTGCGACAACAGTATCAAAACATTGTCGTCAACAAGATGGACAGAGCAGAATACCTCAGCTACAATGAGATACTCTACTCTACCCACTCATGCGCCATAGAAGGCAACACATTTTCTGTAGATGACACACGCGAACTGAAAGAAAAAGGACTGGGCATGATTCCCGCAGGCAAGAGTTTGCTTGAAGCATTCGAAATGCTTGACCATTTCGATGCATTCGAATACATCGTCCAGCATATCCAAACACCACTCAACGAGGAACTTCTGAAAGAAACCAATAGGCGAGTGACTTGCCACACCCTATCCTATAAGTCACCAGATGCTACACCTGGTGAATATACCACAACAGATATGGCAGCAGGCGACACTGTCTTTGGCAGTCACGAAAAACTTGTGGCAAAAGTTCCCGAACTTCTCGCTTCTACCGAAAAAGCTATTCTTGCTGCGCAGACTTCACAGTCTGCTGCAACATCATCGATAGCAATACCACACCCTATGGTCATTGCTGCACGCTTTCATGGTTTCTACGAATACCTCCACCCCTTCCGCGATGGCAACGGACGAACAGGTCGCCTCATCAGCAACTACATCTTGCTACGTTTAGGCCATCCACTACTGATCATCCCAGCAGAACAGCGACAAGAGTATATCTCTGCACTACGTATGATTCGCACCGAAGCCACTGATGAGCACCTTATACTTTTCTTCTTCAAGATGGCAACGGAAAGAATGCGCAACGAACTGAAACAGAAAGAGATCAACACCAATCTATTCAGCACATTCCTCTTCTAACCGTTGCTATCAGCAAAGATGTTTCGCGTGGTCAAGCCCTGACCGGCGTACAAAAATTTAGTTTTTAGAAAATTTCGACCACACGACCACAGTATAGTACTAATACGTTGATTTACAACAAGCTACACCGTTGTCGAAAGCCTTTTCACTGTGTTTTTCGACCACATATCGACCACAGTCTATTTTTTCAACTTGCTCCAAGGCGTTTCACGAGATAGTCTGTACCATATCTGGTGACACGTCTTTCCAAACCAGCAATCTGTTTCAAGTGACGACCAAGTGTTTGTATATTCGCCACACTCAAGCCACTGCCGAACCGAGTTTTCAGTTCGGCATAGATTTTTGCTACTGACAGATACTCACCCTCCATCTCATTGGCTGCCGGTGAGAAACATGCTGCGAAACACTGTTCAACAGGGATGATGGTGGTAAACCGCTCGTTGTTTTCCATGACCAGTTTCGTTTGTTCCTCGTCAAACCATGTTTTCTCACCATTTTCTATTGCCGCAACTGCCTGTGCATAAAGTTGTTCGTGATTGGGACGACAATCCACACGGATAGGAGCAGTCAACTCGATAGCCATAAAACGGCGATTGCCTGACGGATCTGCCAAGATATCGTCCATATTGCTGGTGGCAATAAACGAGGCGAGACGTGGAAATTCCTCAACATGAGTGCCATAGGCGCGTTTGATCTTGATATTAGACAACTGGATGAGGTTTTTCAGAAAACCCTGTTGCACCTTGGGCGATATCTGGTTGAACTCGTCGAGATTGATCAGCAGAAACTGCGACATAGCCTGCAACACCTGGCGTTTCTCGTTGAGTACAAGGTTGTCGTTATAGCCCCATTGCAGTTCGGACGGTAGCAAACTGCGACAAAACGTACTCTTATGGTAACCCTGTGGCGAAATGAGCAGAGGCACCATGCTGTTGCCATACCGTCGGTTATACTGTCCGCGCCATTGGTTGACCATGGCGAGAAACCAGATGCGAAACCATGTTTCCCAGTGTGGATTGGCGGTTGGCACGGTTCGTGCCAATGCTCCGATATGGTCTTGTCCGTCCCATTTTCCATGCAGTCGGTAGAGATAATGGTCCATAGGATTGTATTTGCGTATGATATCCGACTCAAGATAATTTCTCACATCTTTATAGGAGACATTGATTCCTGCCAGATGGAGTTCGACCGCCATGCGTTTTTTCACGCGTTCATCGAGTGGTTGAAAGTCGTAATACGCTTTCTGCCGATTCAGATACTCGGTATATTTCATCAGATCATTATAGCGAAAGTCATAGTGACTGTCAAAATAGGCTATCATACGCTTGATCTCCGAAAGCGGATTTTCCGTTGCATCATCGACTTTCACAGGCGATGGCATATCCAACATATCCGACTGACAATCTACCCCATAGCGATTCACGCGAAGCGGTATTGCCTGGGGATTGTAATACGGATGGGCATCGATGGTGTCGAGGAAATTATCATACAATGAAGATTCTCCCTTCGCTACTTTTCCTTCAATCTGCGAGAGATAGAGCGGTCTGATGCGTGCTGCAGCCTGACGGTAGAGGTGTTTTGCCACTTCTTCATCAGCAGGCAACATGCCATTTTCATCAGCATAGCGCACCAATACCACGATGCCCTTAGCATCGGCAGCGGTCACCACAAGATAGGTAGAGGGCAGAAAAGCGGCATTTGTCTTGGCTTTTTCGAGTGATTTTTTCCCCACAATGTCATCAAAATACAGCATAAGAATACCGTTGTTACGAGTCATCACAAGGTTGCCGTTAGTGTCTTTTGTAAATTCAGCAGTAGGGAACACATGGCGCCAAGTGGGGATGGCATGATGAAAGTCGTAGCCCAAAATACTGTCGGCAACCTCTTCTCGAAATTTTCCCACAGTCTGTTGCGCATCATCATGTGCAATTTGCTCCATCCATTTCACGATGTCAACGGTTCTCAAGGTCTGTCTGTTTTTTGTGTTTCGTCTTGTAATTGTGAATTTCATAGTATTTATATTTATTTGTTGTTCAATAGCTTATGTTTATTTCCCCATACAGGCACCCGTATCTTTCATGGCTATCCAACATTTTCAACCCTTTGCCACATACCTGACAAAAGTATTATCAAACGTTGGATAAAGGTATTATCAAACGTTAGATAAAGGCATTATCAAACGTTAGATAAAAGTATTGTCAAACGTTGGATAAAAGTATTCTCAAACGTAAGAAAGATGTTTTTTCAACGTTGGAAAAATGTTTTTTCAACGTTGGAAACGACTCATATCAAACGTTTGAAAAGAATTGTGCACCTGCATTTTAATGGTTTAACCATCATATTGATCTGTCAGCATGTATTCATCTTCATAATGGTCGAATGTGACATAAGAACACCCATTGTCTTTAAGCATACCAACAATCGCTTGCTGTTGTTCGGAAGACAGATGTTTTTCTCCTCGGTTATAACGATAGAAGGTGGGAATACTGCCCAAATAATTGATCAACTGTTGACGAACTTCGCCAATTTTACCACACTCTACATGCTTCAACATATTGTTCATTCCCCATGCTGTTTTCACCATTTTCAAGCGCACAAAATACTGACAATCACCATTATTGATGGTATCTGGATAAATGGCATATCCTTGATGGAGATCAGCATCTTTGTACTGCATAGAGATTTGTCGAAAACATTGGGCGGCAAGCGGGCATTGGGTGTTGAAACAAAAAGCCCATTGGTCAGTAATCAATCGTTTGATAGTCTGTGTTTCGATAGGTTGTGTTTTCATAAGCTGTTAATTATTAAGTTATTAAATTTAAAAAATGTGTTTCTCGTTATCTGGTTCATGCCCGTTAGGCTGATAGGGCGTGGTGTGTTTTTCCGCCTACAAAGATAATAAATTTGATGAGCGAATGCAAGAGTTTTCCAATATTTTTTTCGGCTTTGCTTTTTCGCCATCTTCAGAATCAATCATTTTTTTCAAACAAAACAGGACGTCGAGAATCTCTCCCTAAATCTGATTTTGGTGGTCGATGTGTGGTCGAAGATTACAGTTTCCACGATTCGACCACACTGGCCATTTTATTCTCCTTCAATGTTTTAGCCCTGTCTGGTGGTCGAGTGGTAACAAAAGTGCGATGTCGCGTGTGCGCATACGCGTGATATATTCCTAATACATAGGAAATACATCCTTTGCTTAATCTTTCCTCCAAATTTATATTTTTGCAGCATACTAAGAAAACAAGCAACTATTAGGCATCAGGCTGTATGGCAGAAAAATGCCGAATTGCATGTTGTCAACATGCTTAGGAATTTTGTGATTTTACAGTCTAAAAACCATGGAATTTTGTGAAAAACGCGCTGAAAAACCATGGAATTTTGTGATTTTACAGTCTAAAAACTATAGAATTTTGTGAAAAACACACCGAAAAAACATGGAATTTTGTGATTTTACAGTCTAAAAACTATGGAATTTTGTGAGAAACACACCGAAAAAACATGGAATTTTGTGATTTTACAAGCAAAATGCTTGGGAATTTTGTGAAAAACAAGTATCTTTGCAAACAAAATAGAACCAAAAAGTATTGATTATGAAGCTTTTGCAAAGAAAGATTGACAACATTCTAAAAGAATGGAAGAAAAACGAGAACAGACTCCCTCTTATCGTCAAAGGTGCACGACAAGTGGGAAAGACAGCTTCTATCTTGCAATTTGCCCATAGCAACTACAAAAATGTGGTAGCCATCAACTTCGTATTGCAACCCAAATACAAAGCAATATTCGAAGAAGGTTACGAGGTGGATGACATCATCAGAAATCTAACACTTATCGATCCTGCTCTGAAGATTGAACCTACAAACACTCTTATCTTCTTTGATGAAATGCAAGACTGCCCAGCCTGCGCCACCAGTCTGAAAGCCTTTAAGATAGACGGCAGATATGATGTTATCTGCTCTGGCTCGCTGATGGGCATCAACTATCAGGAAATAGAATCAAATAGTGTAGGATATAAAGAAGATTACACCATGCATTCCATGGATTTCGAAGAGTTTTTGTGGGCAAAAGGTTATGACTCCTCTTTCATAAATAGTCTATACGACAAAATGACTACCATCACTCCACTTACTCGCATAGAAATGGATATTTTGGAGAAGATATTCCGTGAATATATGACTATTGGAGGCATGCCTGCTGTGGTCAACCAGTTTGTCTCTAACAATAACTTCAGTGGCACACTCAAAATGCAGCAACAACTTCTACTCGACTACGAAGAAGACATTACCAAATATGCACACGGACTCGACAAAGGCAGAATCAAGAATGTCTATGACCACATCACCGTATTCCTTGGACAAGACAATAAGAAATTCCAAATAAGTAAAATTGCCCGTGGAGCGAGAAACAGAGAATATGTGGGAACCATTGAATGGTTGCGCAATGCCGGTATCATCAACGTATGCTATTGTTTGTCACAACTTACCCTTCCATTGAAAGGCAATTATGATCCCAAAACCTATAAACTCTATTATAAAGACACAGGATTGTTGGTTGCATCACTCGACGAAGAATCACAAGAAGACCTAAGGACAAACAAAAACTATGGCACATACAAAGGTGCTATTTATGAAAACATCGTGAGCGATATGCTTGTCAAACAAGGATACAACCTGTATTTCTATCGCAATGAGAAATCCACTATTGAGATGGACTTCTTTATCCGCGATGCCAAATCACTCATCCCCGTAGAGGTTAAAGCCACTGACAATGCCACTAAATCACTTTCAAAACTGACAGCGCAAGATGGAAAATATCCCGACATCCGTTACGGCATCAAACTCTGCAACAAGAACATAGGATTCAATGGGAAATTCTATACGTTCCCCTACTTCCTCACCTTCTTGCTCAAAAGATTGCTGAGCACAAACGCCCTCACACGCTGAGTATATTCCTGATGATGATCACGATAGGCATGCGCATGGTCTGACCCTGTTGCCACATAGATGGCTTTGCGACCATGTGTCTTTGCCTCGTAAAGGGGTTTTAACATGCGATAAGGCACGAAATCATCGCAGTCGCCATGAATAAAGAGCATCGGTTTCACACTCTTGCGCACCTGGTCTATCTGTCGGGCTTCGTCAAACGACCAGCCATAACGTGCCTCGCAGAGCCACGACGTGGTAGTCATCAACGGAAAGGCGGGCAGTCCAAACTGATCTTTCAACTGTGCAGCAAACTCATCTTTCACCGAGCTGAAGCCACAGTCTTCCACGAAGCACTCCACTCTATCGGGTGTTTGCTCTCCAGATAGCGCCATCACCGTGGCTGCCCCCATCGAAATGCCATGAATCACCTGACGCGTTGACTGCCCGTCAGCAAAGATGCCATCAGCCACTTCCGACCATCGCAACACATCCCAACGGTCGTTCCACCCCATCTGTATATGGTCGCCCTCACTTTCGCCGTGGGCATAGAGGTCGGGCAATAGCACATTGAATCCCATATCGTGATGGTAGAGATAGGCAATATGGAGCATACCCTCTGCCCTCACCTTATAGCCATGCACCACCACAGCCGTGCGGTTGGTGCGTTTCGGCGCATAGAGGTAGATGGCATGGGCACGATAGCCTGATGGCATCGTGACAAAGGTATCTTTCACACAGTGGTTCTGATAGACAGAATCCATCCAGTGTATCGTCCACGGACATTCGTCTTTGATGCGGTCTTGCCAATGTTCGGCACTGTTACGCTCTTGTTGTGGATAGCCCAACGAATAGTCGATCATATAACTGCTGGCTCCTGCCAGTATCAATGCCACCAGTATCAAAACAATGGCAACCGAGGCTTGGAAGCGTCTTTTCTTTCTCTTTATCATTGCGTTACAATCTTTATTATCTTTGCTCTTTCATTGGCGAAGATACAACATTTCATGCAAACCTGTATCATCCTCACTCATATTTTATAATATCTTCACAAACGCAAGAGTCTTTCCACCACCTCTTGTCATCGGAATTATTCGTTTCTTATCATCAATAACAAAAAACACCTAACCGATAAAGAAACAAACACGAATTCTTGGTATTCACAGACAAATAGTGTAACTTTGCATGAGACTATTACTACACGCAACAATAACATGTCACTCTAACATGAAAAAAGTATTATTTCTATTGTTTCTAATTGGAACAACTTTTACCGTATCAATATCAGCTTCTGTCAATATACCATTAAACGATGGATGGCTTTTCAACCGTGGCTTTCAAGCATCTTCTTCTGGAATGACAAAAGTAAACCTGCCACATACATGGAATGCAGAGGACGGAATGTTTGGCAACACCGATTACTATCGCGGACTGTGTAACTACACCCGTAAACTGCAACTCCCTATCCAATACCAAGGGAAACGCATATTTCTGAAAGTTGGTGCTGCACAAACAGTGGCTGATGTCTTTGTGGATCATCATTTTGTAACACAACACAAAGGCGGATATACGGCATTTGTGGCTGAGTTGACCGACTTTATCAAACCAGGAAAGGAGAGTACATTGGAGATTCGTGTCAATAATGCGCCAACTATGGATATTGCACCTATATGTGGTGACTTCAATATCTTTGGCGGTCTATACCGTGGTGTAGAACTGATAGTGACCGATGATGTTTGTATTGCACCTGACTATTATGCAAGTTCTGGCGTGTTTTTCACTCAAACAGAGGTAACAGAAAAGAAAGCCGCATTGAAGATAGAAACTCTACTTTCTTCAAAAGAAACATCACTGGATGGTTGCGAAGTGGAATTTCAGTTATACGACAGGGGGAAACAACTTCGTCGCTTGGTCTGCAACGAAATATCGGAAGGGAACAAGGTGGTAATGACCACTACAATAGACAATCCTCACTTGTGGAATGGAGTGAAAGATCCGTTTCTGTATCAAGCTGTTGTCATATTGCGAAAGAATGGACGAGAAATAGACAGGAGGCAGGAGGCAATAGGATTCCGCTATTATCACGCAGATGCAGATAAAGGATTCTTTCTGAACGGAAAGCCATATCGACTCAATGGGGTTAACATGCATCAAGACAGGGCAGAAATTGCCACAGCACTCCATCAGTACAACCATGACGAGGACTTGGATATCGTTCAGGAGATGGGATGCAATGCTATCAGACTCAGTCATTACCCCCAATCCAAATACCTACACCAACAAATGGATCGTCGCGGATTGGTAGCATGGGCTGAAATTCCTTTCGTCAATGTATATGTCACAAACCCCAACTATGACGAGAACCTACGTCAGCAGTTAAAAGAACTGATACTACAAAACTACAATCACCCATGTATCTTGTTTTGGGGACTCTTCAACGAAATCAACTCTGGATGGTTAGACCGCCCTTCTAAAATGGCAAAAGACCTCCATGACTTGGCACATCAATTAGACCCTTCACGCCCAACAATGGGGGCAAGCAATCAAGATGATGATTTCAACGGCACACCCGATTTGATTGCATTCAACAAATATTTCGGATGGTATGACGACAAAATGGGAGAAATTGGCAACTGGGCTGACAACGAGCACCGCAAACACCCAGAAAGGAAAATGGGTATCAGCGAATATGGAGCAGGCGCATGCGTATTCCAACAAACAGATTCATTAATTCACCCAGACCCATTAGGACAATGGCATCCTGAAAACTGGCAAACCTATTACCACATCAGGAATTGGACTGAACTACAGAAACGCCCATACCTATGGTGCAACTTTATTTGGTGTATGTTCGACTTTGCTTCTGCTGGTCGTAGAGAAGGCACCATTCCTGGTCGCAACGACAAGGGACTGGTAACTTACGACAGGCGCACAAAGAAGGACGCTTATTATTTCTACAAAGCCAACTGGAACAAAGACGATCAATTTGTGTACATTGCAGGAAAGAGAAATACACTAAGAAGCTGTAAAACCACTACTATACAGGCATTTAGCAATAGCGGCCCTGCCAGTTTGTATATCAATGGAAAGTCTTACGGACAGGCATTTCCTGACAACGTTAATGTGTTACTATGGAAGGATGTTACACTGGACACTGGTGTAAACACTATCGAAGTAAAAAACAAACACAGTAAAGACACATGTACATGGGTATTGTCTAACACCATTGACTAATATCACTTCCCAACTTCACCTTATCATCGGATTGTTTTTTATCGCAAACAATCCGATGATAAAAACAGAGGGAAATGAATGATATTACGAAAAGAATGTGTAAATTTGCACTGTCGTGTAAAACTCAACATCGGACGCCACACGACAAACTGATGTGTAACAAACAAGGTTGATGTATAACATATTCTCACAACGAAAACGATGAAACACCTACTGATTACTACAGTGGTGCTGATGACATTGGGAACTAACGCAATGGCACAAACTGAAAACGAATGCCTTGACTTCCTCTATCAGCACATGCCCACACCCGACAGCGTGGATTACCCCAAATCGTATTGGCGCAACCAAGTGCGACTCGCACTGAAAGCCAGAAAGACCATGCCATGGGGAAAAACCGTACCCCTATGGGAATTTCAAAACTTCGTACTGCCCGTGCGTGTCAACAACGAAGCACTCGATGAAGCACGTGCCACTATTTATAAAGAACTGATGCCACGACTGAAAGGAATGACTATGGAGGAGGCGGCACTCGAAGTCAACCACTGGTGTCACGAGAAAGTAAGCTACCGACCAAGCGACGGTAGAACCGCTGCACCACTGGCTACCATGCGCAACAGCATAGGGCGCTGTGGCGAAGAGAGCACCTTCGCTGTGTCTGCCATGCGTAGCGTGGGCATCCCTGCACGACAAGTATATTGCCCACGATGGGCACACACCGACGACAACCATGCATGGGTAGAGGTGTGGATTGACGGTAAATGGCGATTCTTGGGAGCATGCGAACCTGAAGCCACGCTCGACAAAGGATGGTTCAACTGGGCGGCAAGTCGTGCCATGCTGGTAAGGGCATTCGACTATGAAGGCAACAGCATCTCTACCACCACGACATACGCTCCAGTCAAGACTCTCAACGTGAAAGTGGTGGACGAGAACGGAACGCCCATCAAGAATGCCACCGTAGATTTCAGGCTATACAACTATTCGGAGTTTTATCCCTTGCATACAGCAAAAACAGATGTAGAAGGATGCGCTGCGTTTCAAACCGGATACGGCGATTTGCAGGTATGGGTGAGCGCTGGCGGTAGATACGGAGCTATGAAGGCTGATGCCTACACCACAACCATGACCATTACCCCCAATCGCAAAACAGGATGCGAATGGACTGAGCAATACGACTGGCATGTGCCGACAACTGTACTTCAAGAACCTGACCGCAGCATTGTAGATACAGTCAGCGCAAATGGAAGACGACTGATGCGCGAAGACAGCATACGCGCTGCCTATCAGCAACAGACCTTCTACAAAGGACAAGACGAGACGCTTCGCAAAGCGCGTAGCAACTGGAAGGTAATAGAACGATTCATCAAGGAGAACCACCCCCATACGGCTCTCGTGCTGAAAGGCCTCAACGAGAAAGACCTAAGCGACGTGACGATTGATGTGTTACACGATGCCTGCCTCATGAACGAAGAGGCTCTAAAATGTGGCGGTGTGCGCATCTCTACCGAACACCTCCGTCCCTTTGTGGCTTTCCTGCAAAAACAACTGCCGAAGATGACCGCTAAGGAATGGATCAACTGGGTGGAACAGAACATTGCTGTAGATAACAGCAAAAATCCAAAACAGCTCTATATCTCAGTGGTGGGTATCTATAACAGCAGACGATGCAACGACCGAAGCCGCGAACTCTTTACCGTTGCGGGCGCACGGGCATTGGGCATGAAAGCGGAACTCGACCCACTGGGCAAAGCAATGGTGGCTGACAACAACGCTACAGCAACAAGCGGATGGCTCAGACTTGCTAACAAAGAAGAGAAAGTGGAACAGGTTGCAATGGGCACATTACAACTGGATGTGCCGAAAGACATCATGTACTACCATGGCTACACCATTTCGAAAATGGTCAACGGACGACCCACACCACTCGACTATGCAGACGATGACCCTACCGTAACAGGCAAATTCCGCGAAGGATTGATGTTGCCCGAAGGCGACTATCTACTCACCACGGGCACTCGACTGAAAGGCGGCGATGTGCTTACCCATAGCACCATGTTCTCGTTGAAGGCAGGAGAAACCAAGAAGGTGAACGTACTCTTCCGCACCAGTCAACACAGTGTGAAGGGCGACTTACAACTCGACGACAGCGAAATCAACTCAAATGCCACTTCCCATCAGAGTGCACAATAACGCTGTGGTCTATTCATGAGAATTCACTATTCATTCAATAAAAATATGATATTAGAACTTTGCTGTGAAAACATCGAGAGCGTAGAGGCTGCTGTCCTTGGCGGTGGCAATCGTATAGAACTGTGTCGCAATTTGGAAGTAGGCGGACTGACTCCCGATCGCGAACTGACCCGTCAGGCAGTAAAACGCTGTCATGAAGGCGGTTTAAGTGTGCAGGTATTGATTCGTTCACGTGGCGGTGATTTCGTCTATACCGATGACGAAGTGGAACAGATGGCTGAAGACATACGCATGGCTATCATCGACGAAAAAGCTGACGGTATCGTGATTGGAGCACTCACCAAAGAGGGTGACATCGACTTGGAGGCTTGTCGCAAATGGATGGACATGGTGCGCCAACCAGACGGCACCTTCTCTTGCGAAGTGACCTTCCATCGTGCTTTCGACAGATGCCGTAACCCGATGGAGGCTATCGAACAGATTGCTGCCATGGGATGCGTTCGTATTCTCACATCGGGTCAGCAACCCACTGCGGAAGAAGGTATTCCCCTACTCCGTCAACTCGTAGAGAAAGCCAAAGAACTGTCTGTGAAATATAGTCATCCGTTCAACATCCTATGTGGTTCAGGTGTTACAGAAGTGAGTGCACCCATCATCCTGCAAGCCACAGGAGCTACAGAGATTCATGGTTCACTGCGCACTGGACGTGCCACAGATGTGGAAAAGGTTAAAAAGGTGATGGCATTTATGGCTAAGCAAGGCTAACCGCTCATCACTACCCATCATCCTTATAATAAATAGGAGGGAATCACACACATCGATTCTCTCTGTTTTTGGTTTCCGATTATTCCATCGGGAACCAGTTTTTTTCTTTAGCCGATAGTACGCTTGTATTTACCCTCTTGCGTTGTTTCCTAATTTTTCTTAAGTTTAAGAAAGTATCGTTGGTAGATTAAAAGAGAATGACTACCTTTGATGTCTGTAACATTCAACAACTAAAGACTATGTCAGAACAATACATTTCCCACTGTGAGACCCTCCGCATTGCCAAGCAGGCATACGATGCCGGCAGTTACTCCACATCTTTCGAGTTGTTGGAGTCGTTAGTCCATTACATTGTATCATCCAAAGCTGCACAGGAACTATCCCCTACCCATCTCGAAGAGTTGCGTGAGGGCATCAAGCAATCGCTTGCCCAGTTTACCACTTGCAAGGATGAAGCATTATGGGAGGAAGCCTCGGAGTTATACGAGTCAGTGCGGTAACGCTGCCAATGGTCTATACATTACTTGTTCAATTTATTGAATATTCCGCCGTATTATGAATAATTAATATTGGGCCATCTATAGAATTAATGATGACTTTATGGTTGTTTGTCAAAAATATACACTATATTTGCAACGTGGTTGACTCCCTCACCTAAAACAGAAATATTATTTTCTCTAACTATAAAAGATTTTATCCTAAAATCCGCAACTATCATCCAATACACGATTAAGGGTAGATTTATGAGT
>SAMEA104315426__coassemble_133_pt1 | contig 118029 bp, 95 predicted proteins | sample SAMEA104315426__metabat2_low_PE_024 | metagenome-assembled genome bin SAMEA104315426 (sample SAMEA104315426) | gut metagenome | biome: Monkey gut; feature: monkey-associated habitat; material: faeces | place: China | collected 2013 | reverse complement strand
CCACGAAGAGGTAATGATCCTCTGCATCACGCGTGATCGTACCGCAGAGATACCTGCCCAAAGGCAATCTCTCAGGCTGTTGCGTCATCAGTTTGAGGTCAATCCCCAACTCCGTATGGGGATAGGCCGACGTATGCTCGCGGTAAGCGCAAGCAAATGGTGAATCACCTTGTAGCATGTCAGTTTTCAAACAAACTGTTACAGTATTACAGGTTTTCAAAAGCTAATCGCACATACACAGCAATGGCTTTCACGGATTTAAAGTTGGCAAGCGAACAGGAACATTTCCCCCTGTTTTTAAGAGAAAATCATGCTAATTTGTTCTGAATAGCTTAAAATAAGCTATTTATGAGCTTATTGCCTGTATTGAGGTAATGATTTGGCAATAGTTTTAACTTCTCCAATATTCATACGTTTGCTTGGCAAGCAACTCTTTTCTTTTGGCAAAGGTACGACAATTACGCTGATAAACGATAAATTTATTTGTTTTTTAGATTATGATGACTGTTGCTGCGAGAATGATGATTGCAATGGCGATAATTGCGGTTGGTAGTCACCTTCTGAAAATGGAAATCAGAAAAAAATCCGTGTGCCGTGCTACTCTACTTCGGTGGCAAACATACGGTCGAGGTCTTGTTGGGTGAAGGGACAGGGTTCTTGACGCAGTTTCGCCAAACGAAACTGCTGGCAGGCGTTGAGGACTGACTGCGCTTCAAAACACTTGAAAAGCATGTCTTTCAGTTCGTCAAGGCGGAGGGCATCTTCCTCGGAGAACCGACCACAGGTCTTGTAACTCATGTGCTGCTCTGGCAGGAGGTCGTGGTAGTAGTACGACCAGACCAGGAATTTCATACACACATCGGGGGTCATGAGAATCTCTTGCATAGCATCGGTATTTTATGGAAAGATTAGCATTTTTTGTGAGATAACAATTGTGACGGATTAGAAATCACAATAGAGGCGCAGACTGGCGACGGTGTAGTTTCCATCGCTATTGCTGATATACTGGAAACTGGGCTGAAGGGCTATGGACTCGGTCAACTTGTATTTCCACGTGACTTCTGCGGAATACTCTGTTCCGTTGTAATAGCGGGAATACTGTCCGGAGAGTCCGCACTCGTTGCGGTCGTCACGATAGGCGCAGCCTACTTCTGCATAGCGGTAGCAGGTGCTGTTGCGATTGGTATTCTCGGAGTATTGCACCATGCCGAGTACCGCCTTCCCGTCGGTTGTCCACAAGGGTTGTTCGCCATAGAGCCACCAGGCGCAACTGGTATGGCGCGCGGGAGCGTCGTCATCATGATTTTTAGACACGTCGCACGATGCATCAGGAGAGCTGTTTTCACTGTCGCTGTCAACGGGGAACTGTCGGGAGTGGATGGCAACACCGGCAAAATAGCGGGCACCTCGATGAGCGTATTCCAGTTGGGAGATGTTGAACATACCATCACGCTTGGGGCGCACCAAGAACGGATTGTCATGACGCTTCCACCCTTTATACCCTACTCCATTATACAGGCTGTTGCGGAAGGTCCATTCGCCTTTTGTCACGTCGAAATAGAGGGTGAGTCCTGACAAGGGGTAGTTGGCAATAGGATGGCTGGCGGCAATCGTGGGAAAGATGCCGCATGAGCTGTTGATGAAGAGGGCTGTGACATCGGAGGTAAAGAAGTCTTCGTTGACATTTCTCACTCCTGCAAAGAGATGGGCGTTGTTCCATTGGTGCATGTATCCCAATACGGCAATGGCTGCTAGGGTGTTCTCGGCATCGATATTGCAAAAGCCCTGCCAGTCGCCAATTACGCTATGGTCGGTTTGTGCAACATGGATGGTGGCTGCCTCAACAGACCCCTTGCCCAGGGTAATACTCAGATTCAGTCGGAGAAGGTTGACCCAATTGACGTTTTTCTTCAAATCCCAATGTCCATCGATGATATACTGACCGCTGACATGCTGTGCTACGGCGCAAGACAGGTAAAATCCGCATAACATCGTTGTCACAATACGTTTCATCTATTCTCTGAGTTTTGTGGTTTCATTGATCACTCCACCTTCCCCTCCCCCGAATTGCGCACCGAGATGCTGGGCTGTTAGCTGAAAAAAGGGCGCACATACGTATGCGCACCCTCTTATGTTAATAACTTATGTATTGATTTACAGAATATTACTCTTCTGTAGCAGCTGAGGTCTCCTCAACAGCGGGAGCTTCTTCAACAGCGGGAGTAGCCTCTTCAGCCTTTACCTCCTCAACGGGAGCTGCCTCAGAAACAACCTTTACAGGAATCACAACCTCAACCTCCTTGTGGAAGTGGATGGTAGCAGCGTAATCACCAACCATCTTAGCATCGCGCATGGTGATGATCTTGCGATCGATGTCGTGACCCAGCTTCTTGAGTTCGTCAGCAACGATGTTAGCATTGACAGAACCATAGAGCTGTCCGGTAGCACTTACCTTAGCAGTGATAGTCAACTCAACACCATTGAGAGCTTCAGCTTTCTTCTCTGCCTCAGCCTTGATAGCTGCGAGCTTGTGAGCCTGCTGCTTGAGGTTCTCAGCGAGAATCTTCTTAGCAGAGGGAGAAGCGATAACGCCCTTACCCTGAGGAATCAGATAGTTGCGGCCGTAGCCAGACTTTACATTTACGATATCGTTCTTATAACCCAGACCGATAATATCTTCTTTCAGTATAATTTCCATATTGTCGTCCTCCTCCTTATTTATTTCATCATATCAGTTACGTAAGGAAGCAGTGCAATCTGGCGAGCACGCTTAACAGCCTGAGCCACGCGACGCTGATACTTCAGTGAGGTACCAGTGATACGACGGGGCAGGATTTTGCCTTGCTCGTTCAGGAACTTCTTCAGGAACTCGGGATCTTTGTAGTCGATGTACTTGATGCCGCTCTTCTTGAAACGGCAATACTTCTTCTTCTTAGTGTCGATAGAAGGAGCTGTCAAATAACGGATTTCTGATTGTTCTGCCATAACTTAAGCCTCCTCTTTTTTACCGGTTTTGTTGCGACGCTTCTCAGCATATTCGATAGCGTGCTTTTCAAGTTTAACTGTCTGGAAACGGATAACTTTCTCGTCACGACGGAAAGCTGTTTCGAGCTTCTTGATCACATTGGGCTCAGCCTTGAACTCTACCAGGTAGTAGAAACCTGTAGATTTCTTCTGAATGGCGTAAGCCATCTTCTTCATACCCCAGGCCTCTTCGTTCACAACCTCTGCACCGTTGTCGGCAAGGAGTTTGGTGAATTTAGCGACCGTTTCCTTTGTCTGCTCATCAGACAAAACGGGAGTCAAAATGAAAACGGTTTCGTATTGATTCATACTGTTTAAAATAAAAAATTGTGTTACTTTTGCAAAATTGCGGGTGCAAAGGTACTGATTTTTTTGTTAATTCCGTCATTTATCGGCAATTATTTTGTATCTTTGCACTAATTTTTAACGAATTACAACACAGAAATGCCTTTTCTATGAATAAAAAATTTGCCTCCATAGGAATTTTGCTGATTCTATCTGGCGTGATAACTCTTGCCACGGCATATTTCCTGCACCATACCACCAATGGTTTGCTGACCACAGGACTACTGCTGATTGTGGGGGGCATCGTCCTTTATGTGGGTGGCATCAAGCATGGCGGACGCTATTGACGGCACACCGCTTTTGCCACCTGCGCAGCAATCTGTTTCATGCCTTTCTGTGAGGGGTGTCCCCATTGTTTGTCGATGCATTCCAATTGGATGTATTTCACCTGATAATGGTCGCAGACGGTCTTCATCGACGTGGTGATCTCGTCGGTCAAGCCATCGTTGATGATGACATAGACCGTGGTGCCGGGATAGCGTTTCTGGATGCCGTCAAGAAGATATGCCATGGCGGGGCGGAAGTGATAGAGATCCCGGTTGTTCCAACCGCCGTACTGGTAGTTGCCGATAGGCGATTTCGCCCAACTGTCGTTCGTGCCTCCGAAAACGAAGATGAGGTCTGCGGGCAATAGGTTGTTTAGGCGGGTGACATACGACCGGTCGCTGTAGTCTGCCTCATCATAGCCTGTATGACAGATGGTTGCTCCTGAAAACGAATTGTTCTGACTGAGGCGGAAGCCGTTGTCGCAGATGAACTGATACCACCAGAGCTGGGTGATATCTTGCACATCGTTGTTTTTCACATCAGGCTGTGGGTACCAAACGGCATTGGTATCGGGTTGCACATAGCCTTTGAAGGTGCTGTAGGAATCTCCAAGGATGGCAACGGACGGTTTTGGCTGTGCCATCAGCGACGCTGCGCAACAGAGCATCGCGCTAACGAGTATCATCAGTTGTTTTGTTTTCATTATTATTGTTGTTTATGTCAGCATCTACAATAGCGTTACTGCCCGTTTCGGCAGCCGACAAAAAAAAGCTCACTGAATATTCTTCAATGAGCTTTGTTTCAGCGGTGCGTACGAGACTCGAACTCGTGACCTCCTGCGTGACAGGCAGGCATTCTAACCAACTGAACTAACGCACCAAACTATTTTGGCAAACCAGCAAGATGATTTTGAGCGGTGCGTACGAGACTCGAACTCGTGACCTCCTGCGTGACAGGCAGGCATTCTAACCAACTGAACTAACGCACCAGTCTTTTCTTGTTTAGCGGGTGCAAAGGTAGTGAGAATTTTTGAAACCACCAAACCTTTTTAAAGAAAAGTTATAAAATTCTTTGAAAAAAGCTGGCATCATGGTATTTTTCCCCGTCAAATAGCCAATCTTTGAGGGTCCTGCCTGCTATAAAACAGTATTTACGGAAGATTTGCAAGGCGGCTTCGTTGCGCTGGTCGATGATGACATAGAGTTGATGGAGATGCAGGATATGGCGGGCATAATCGAGGACCTGTACCACGGCAGCTTCGGCATATCCCCGGCGCTGGTATTGGCGAAGTACCACCAGTCCGAGTTCGGCACGGAGGTGCTGCGGGTCGAAATTGGCAAGGTCGGCAAGTCCCACTACCTGGTGTTCGCTGTTTTCTATGACCAGCCGCACCTGGCGATCGACATAGATATCATTACTGGCATGAACGATGTAGTCGCGGAGTGAATAGCGGGAATACGGCACATTGGCGGTTCCCATGTCCCACAGGGAACGATCGTTCTCGATGGTATAGAGCACTTCGAGGTCTTCGGGTTCCATGGCACGGAGGGTGATAACGGGTAATTGTTTCATGTGAGTAAGTCTTGAGGGGTGATAATGGTTTTGACGCGTGTTCTGACCAGTCGTGAGGGCAGGATGCCTATCATGGCCAACAATGCACGAATCCAGATGGCGAGTTCCACGAGTTTTCTGATGCAGAAATTGGTCTGTGCATGATGTTTCCGATAATAGATGATCATGGCTTTATAGAACACACGGACGTAACTGACGGAGGTCTTGTCGCTGCATCCTCCCTTATAGTGTACGATCTTACAGGGCAGATAGCAGTTGTGCCACCCTGCATCGAGGAGGCGACAGGAGAGGTCGATATCTTCGCCGTACATGAAGAAATCTTCGTCGAGCAGTCCCACCTGGTCGAGTGCCTTCCGGCGCAACATGGCGAAGGCTCCGCTGATCACATCGATCTCCGCCGGTTCTGTCCATGACAGCCAACTCATGTAATAGCGTGCGAAGCGGTGGCTGTTGGGAAAGAGGCGTGCCAGTCCACACATCTTATATAAAGCGACAAGGGCTGTGGGGCGTCCTCGCCGTGATTCCGGTGCGCGTGTTCCGTCGGCATTGAGCATCTGGACTCCTGCTGCTCCCACCTGCGGATGCTGTTCCATGAAATCGACGGTCTGACGGAGTGTATTGGCGCCCACCACGGTATCGGGATTGAGGAGCAGCACATAGGGGCTGTGGCTCAACCGTATGCCGATGTTGTTGGCTTTTGCGAAACCTATATTTCCCCCACTCTCCACCACCTGCACCTGCGGGAAATGGGCCTTGAGGTCTTCGACGGTGCCGTCAGACGACTGGTTATCGACGACGATGATTTCTCCGTCAATACCTTTCATCGCCTGTTCTACGCTACGGATACAGGGTCCAAGATACTGGCGTGCATTATAGCTTACGATGACGACAGAGAGTTTTTTCATTCCGTTTCACCTTTGTTTGTCTCCGCCTCACAGCGTTTTTGCGAGGGATAGACGAATACCATTGCCAACAGTGAGATGATGGCGAGATAGAAATAGGATGCCTTATCGAAGAGTCCGTAACATACCGCATCGATGGCACATACCGACTGGAGCAGCAACTGGCGTGTCCATGCCCAACGGGCATACTTCTCGGGCAACTTGCGGCGTACGGACTGGCAATACATGAGTCGTAAGGCAAGGGGCACGAGTGCGATGGTGAGGCATACTGCTACCATATCGACTACATATTCCACGACAGGATTGGAGATCACCTGCAGAGTTGCGCAGCAATCGGTGGCGCGCAGCAGTACGGTGACTAGCAGGGTAAGTGTCAGGATGGTCCAGAAGGTCACCATCAGCCGGTGTTGCAGATAGAATATTGTCTTAGCCATTTCGTTTGTTGTTTATTCGTTTGCTATATGCTATATAGATGATTACCGTTTCTTATATATATAAATAATGTGTAGCGGTCATTTGCCCTCAAACGGCGTGCGGTTGACGATAGACCTTCCGAGGGTCACCTCATCGGTATACTCCAGTTCGTTGCCTACAGACACACCCCGTGCGATGATAGAGATGCTGACTTCATAGGGAGCGAGTTTGCGGAAGATATAGAAATTGGTGGTGTCACCTTCCATGGTCGGGCTGAGTGCGAGAATTACCTCCCTGACTCCCCCTTCTTCCACCCGCTTGACCAACGAATCGATTTCAAGGTCAGAGGGTCCAATGCCGTCCATGGGCGAGATGACTCCGCCCAACACATGATACAATCCCTGATACTGCTGAGTGTTTTCCACCGCCATGACATCCTGGATGTTCTCCACGACACAGACCGTAGTGGCGTCGCGCCTTGGGTCTGCACAGATGGGGCATCGCTCAGCATCTGAGATGTTGTGACAGGTTTTGCAATAGCAGACATCGTGCTTCAGGCGACTGACGGCCTCCACAAAAGCCTGTACGTCCTTATCTTCTTGTCGCAACAGATGAAGCACGAGGCGGAGCGCCGTCTTACGGCCCACGCCAGGGAGTTTGGAGAACTCCTGCACGGCTCTTTCGAGCAACTGCGACGGATATTGCTGACTGATCATTTCTCTGGTATTATTTTCCCAATTCGTTTATTTTCTCGATTCGTCTTTTATCTCTGAGAGTTCAAGCCACCGCATCGACTTCTCATCGAGTTCGCTTTGAAGCACTGGCAGGCGCTTGCTCTTCTCGGTGATTTCATCGACAGACAGCGTACCGCTGCATAGGGCATCTTCTATCAGGTGCTGTTCCTCTTCGAGTTGTGCGATTTCCTTTTCGAGTTTCTCAAACTCCAACCGCTCTTTGTAAGTCATTCGCCGCCGGTCATCATGCCGGTAGGACTTGGCAGTCTTTCCCTTCGGTTCCTTGTTATCCTTGACCGTTGCCGCATCTTCCATGGCGAGCCACTGGCGGTACTGGCTGTAGTTGCCGGGGAAGTCTTTCACCTCGCCCTGTCCCTTGAACACCAGGAGATGATCGACCACCTTATCCATGAAATAGCGGTCGTGGCTGACGACAATCACGCAACCGGGGAAATCCTGTAGATACTCTTCGAGGATCTGCATGGTCACAATATCGAGATCGTTGGTGGGCTCGTCGAGTACCAGGAAGTTGGGATTCTTCATCAGCACGGTACAGAGGTAGAGTTTGCGTCGCTCGCCACCGCTCAACTTATACACATAGTTGTGCTGCTGTTCGGGTGTAAACAGGAAATACTGCAAGAGCTGGGACGCTGTCAGGCGCTTTCCGCTACCCAGGTCAACATAATCGGCAATGGCAGTGATGACATCGATGACCTTCATCTGTTCGTCAAACTGCAAGCCTTCCTGCGAGAAATAGCCAAAGCGCACCGTTTCGCCGATGACGATACGTCCTTCGTCAGGTTGCACCTGAGACAGTAGCATTTTGATGAAGGTGGATTTTCCCGTGCCGTTGTTGCCCACAATACCCATCTTCTCGAAGCGTGAGAAGTTATAGTAGAAATCCTTGAGGATGACCACATCGTCAAAGCGCTTGGAGATGTACTGACACTCAAAGATCTTACTGCCGATATATACATTGCTTGCCTTGAGGCGGAGCTGGCGCTCTTCCATGCGCTGCTTAGCCACCTTCTCCAACTCATAGAAAGCCTCTTCGCGGTAGCGTGCCTTATGGCCTCGCGCCTGTGGCATTCTGCGCATCCATTCCAGTTCGGTGCGATAGAGATTGTTGGCACGGGCAATTTCTGCGCGTCTCGCATCAATACGCTCCTGTCGCTTTTCGAGGTAATAGGCGTAGTTGCCACGATAGGTATAGACCGTACGGTCGTCGAGTTCGAGGATGACCGAACAGACGCGGTCCAGGAAGAATCGGTCGTGGGTGACCATGAGCAAGGTGCGGTTGCCTCGCGAGAGGTAGCCTTCGAGCCATTCTATCATCTCCAGGTCGAGATGGTTGGTGGGTTCGTCGAGAATCAGCAGATCGGGTTCGGTGAGCAGCACGTTGGCGAGTGCGACACGTTTCTGCTGTCCGCCACTCAACTGCCGCATGGGTTGGTTGAGGTCGCGAATCTTCAACTGCGTCAACACCTGTTTGGCTTTCAATACCTTATCGGGATCGCCCTGGTGGTTGAAGCAGGCATCGAGCACACTCTCGTCAGGGTCGAACCGTGGAGACTGTTCCAAGAATCCAACCCTCAGGTCGCGACGGAAGACGATGTCGCCGCTGTCGCATCCCTCTTTGCCCGCAAGGACAGCGAGAAGTGTGGATTTTCCCGTACCGTTCTTGGCAACGAGTCCCACGCGTTGTCCTTCGGCTATGGAGAAACTGATGTTGTCGAACAGCTGAAGTGCTCCAAACGATTTGGAGAGGTTTTGCACATCAACATACGGAGTGTCCTTCGCCATACTATCCCTTCAGTTGTTGATTGATACTATCAATATAATCCAGGAGTTCGTCCCTACCCTGCCGACTTTCGGAGGATGTCAGGAACATCGGCGGGAGTTCCTCCCATGTTTCCTGCAACTTCTTCTTATAACTGGCAATATTCTGACTGGCCTTGCCTCCGCTCAACTTATCGGTTTTGGTAAACACGATGGCGAAAGGTACTCCCGACTGTCCGAGCCAATCGATAAACTCCAGGTCTATCGCCTGGGGTTCGTGTCGCGAATCCACCAATACAAAGACATTGACCATCTGCTCCCGTTGCAGAATATATCCTCTGATCATCTGATCGAGTTTTGCCACCTCTTTCTTGGAGCGCTTCGCATAGCCGTAGCCCGGTAGATCGACGAGGTACCACTCTTTGTTGATGATGAAATGGTTGATAAGCAAGGTCTTGCCAGGTGTTGCTGAAGTCTTTGCCAACTTGCGTCGGTTGGTCAGCATATTGATCAGGCTCGACTTGCCCACATTGGACCTGCCAATGAAGGCATATTCTGGTTTTGTGTCGTTGGGACACATGCTTACCATTGGTGCGCTCAAACTAAATTCAGCACTTTTTATATCCATGCAATAAAATCTTGTCGGTATGTTATATTACTGAAACCAGCGGATTACACTTCGTAAGGCAACCAGCCAGTCTATACTTGGTTCACAAAGGTAACAGCGGTTTAGTCTTCTTCTGGAGAAATCAACTTATAACCCTTGCCGTGAATGTTGATGATTTCTATCTGCGGATCGTCTTTCAAGTGTTTACGCAACTTGGTGATATAAACGTCCATAGAGCGTGCATTGAAATAGTTGTCGTCAATCCAGATGGTCTTCAATGCGAAATCACGCTGCAGAATCTCGTTGGCATGGCTGCAAAGCAAGCCCAGAAGATCGTTCTCCTTCGTGGTCAGCTTAGACACCTTGTCGCCGATGGTCAAGGTCTGCTTCTGGGTGTCGAACACAAACTTACCGATGTGATAGACCGAGCTTTCCTTGTTTTTCTTGCCACGTACACGGCGCAGGATGGCCTCGATACGTGAAACGAGTTCCTCCATGGAGAAAGGTTTGGTAATATAATCGTCTGCACCGATTTTGAAACCTTGCAGGATGTCCTCTTTGAGGGTCTTTGCAGTAAGGAAGATGATGGGGATCTCTGCGTTGGCACTACGGATTTCCTGTGCCAAAGTAAAACCGTCTTTCTTCGGCATCATGACATCGAGTACACAAATATCGAATTTGGTCTTGAGGAAAGCTTTGTAGCCTACCTCTCCATCGGGGCAGAGTTCTGCCTGGTAACCTTTAGCTGCCAGATACTCACGCAAAAGCATTCCGAGGTTTTCATCGTCTTCGCAAAGAAGAATTTTCAGTTTGTCGTCCATAATCATGAATGTTTAGATGTTATTATTCTATTTTTGTTTATTCTTATTTATTGTTCGTGGAGCACGGGGAGGGAGATGGTAAACTTAGTACCCTTGCCCAGTTCGCTCTCACATTTGATTTCGCCTTGATGCAGGTCGATGACCTTCTTGACATACGCCAGTCCCAAACCGAAGCCTTTCACATCGTGTTTGTTGCCCGTATGCACGCGGTAGAACTTCTCAAAAACTTTTTTGATATTCTCGCGCTTGATGCCCTGTCCGTTGTCGCGTATGGAGAGGTACAGACGGTCGTTATCGTTCCATGTGCGGATGAAGATATTGATCGGTTCTTCGGGTTTGCGGTATTTCACGGCATTATCCATCAGGTTGGTAATGGCATTCTGGAAATGCAGTTCATCCACATAGATGGCTGAATCCACCGCTTCTATCTCGGTAAATATCTTTCCTCCTGTATGTTCCACTCGCAATGAGAAGGTAGAGGCGATATTCTCAACCATCTCGTTGAGGTCGAGTTCTTTCTTCTTGAATACGATGCTCTTCTTGTCGAACATCGACATCTGCAATACTTTTTCTACCAAAAAACGCAAGCGTTTCGACTCATCGGCAATCACCCCACCGAGATGTTTGGTCATGGCTTCTGTCTTGGTCACGGTATTGTCGTTCATCATCTGCGCAGCCAGTGAGATGGAAGCAATAGGTGTCTTCAACTCATGGGTCATATTGTTGATGAAATCGTTTTTGATTTCAGTATAGCGTTTCTGTCGGAAGATCACCACCACGGTAAAGATAAAGGTGATGAGCAATACGATGGTAAAGATGATGGACGGGATCATGAAGCGCACCGATGAAAAGATGTAGCTGTTCATCTCAGGGAAGTGGATTCTCACCAGTCCCATCTTCGACTGCGGGTCGTTGCGGAAGAGCAACTGCGAATAGTTGTACTCTTCTCCCTCGTCAGTATAGTCAGGACAGCGATAGACCTCACGGCCGTCGGTGGTAGAGACGGTGAAATGATAGGGAATTTTCACTCCGTTGTTGAGGAGCTCGGCACGGATGTCCTGGTCGAGCATCTTGAAATTCACACGTTCCTTGAGGGATTTGTCGCTGGCGGTATAAAGGATATTATAGACCACCTCGTCCAACAGTGCTTTCTGATAAACATAGCGCTTGCGAACAATCTCCTGCATGGATTTGGCAGCTTCGGAGATGGAACTCTTGTCTTTGCGGATGATCATGCCTTTGGGTACGCTAGCGGGCTTCATCTCAAACGATTTCATCTGGAAGGAAGAATAGACTGTTCCGTCGTCGGTAGCTACCGAGAACTGATGCGAGTGCTTGATGGTTCCGTCCAGTCCATCGACCATCACCGAATCCTGTCGGAATGCCCGGCGCTCGGTCTCGTTGACATCCTTTTCCAAATACCTCAGCGTCTCGTTCATCTCTAAGTTGCGCGAGGCTTGGTAGAGACTTCGGTTGACACTCTCGTCAAACTGCTCCTTCTTCATCTTGATCATCTCTTCTGCATAAGAGAACTGAAGGAAGAGCAGCACCAGGAACGAGAGTCCCATGATAATAGCTATTGCCCAGATTGTGGATTTCTTCATGTCTGCAAAGTTAGCGATATTACAAACATGGGGGTACTTATCCGTTAATTATCTTCGTTAATTTTAACAATATTAACATAAATACCGATTTTTAGTGTCACATTTGCAACTAAGTACAATCAGTCCTTAGGTCATCGGTGTGTTTTATCACCTTTTTCCCTAAGGACCGATTGAGATTAAAAGTTCCAACCGAAATCGATTCCGAGTTGGAAGGGGTTACCGCGCTGTGCAAAATACAGCGATTCTCCCGTCGCTTTGCTTTGGAATGCGAAGGTATTGTAATGGGTATTGGTGAGATTGCGAGCCCACAGATTGACATGACAGCATTCCAGTTGCACGCCGATATGAGCCCCCAGCAGCGCATAGACTTGCTGTTGGTAAGTATTCATTTCATCCCAATAGATGCTGCCGAGTCCGTTGAGGTCGGCTCCGAAGATGATGGCCTTGAAATTGTCGTGATGAAGGTCAACACGATAGTCTGCAAGCAATGAGAAGGAATGTTCGGGAACAAAAGGCACGCGTTTGCCGCAATAGTCAACAGCTTCGCCTGTCGCATTATTATTGGTGGTGTAATCTTTGAACGCGGCATGGGTATAGGCATAAGTGGCAGCCCAAGACAAATGGTCGGACAGCGCCTGACCGCGTACTGCCAGTTCGAGTCCACAACTGTAACTGCGTCCTGCATTGACCATTTTTCGTCCATAGCCATAATCGCTGCTAAACACAGAGAGTTGTTGGTTGCGAATCTGCATGTAGTATGCAGCTAAATCAGCCTGAACGGTGTTACCAAAGAGATTGAGGTGGGCACCTGCCTCGTAGTTCCAACTCTCCTCCGGTTTGAAGCGGATGCCTTCGAGCAACGTGGCATATTCCTCATCAGTATGGCTGATATTGACCTCAATATCCTTGCGTGCCTCCATGGCTTGTTGCAAAGCACCGCGCAGATTGTTCTGCACATCGGTCTGAATAATGTCGCTAAAGAGTTGGATATTAAATCCTCCACTACGATAACCTTTTGTCACAGTGGTATATATATTACTTCCGTTAGACCATCGATAGAGCAGTCCGAACTTAGGCAACAGCTGTTGGAACGAGGAATGTTCCTGATTGACAAATGGAGAAACCATCTTGACTTTCGCTGCCGAACCCATGATACTGAAGTCCATGTTGGCCTGTCCGCTCGCATCATAGGAAATACTGTTGCGGCTGTAATCGTATCGCAAACCGACGGTAGCGGTAAGGTGTTCGGCTATTTCAATATTCGACTCATGGAAAATGCCGATATTGGACTGTGGAGTATGGAAAGAACTCGGCACCCACAATCCCATGTTTACACGGACACCTCCTAATCGCTCAATCATGGCGGCAGCAGCCGTTTCGCCCATGCGGTCAGCCAGCGAACGGAAGATCTGTCCGTAAATCATGTTGCCGATTCTACTGCCCATCTGCTGACTGAATGCCTGTCCGAAGGTGTTGGGGGCGGTGGTCTTCAACCATTCATGGGCAAGAAACACACCATTTGTCCAGTGCCAACGGCTCTTATTGGCGCTCTTTATGGTAAACTCCTGACTGAGCGAATTGCTCAACTGACGCTGTTCGACCTTGAAGAAGTCGGAAGGCGAATAGTCGGCATCCATCAGCAGACGGTCGCGCAAGAACTGCCAGGAGGTGGTGCTTTGCATGATGAATCCTGCTCCTGAGTATTGGATATGGAGTCCGTTGGTCAACAGATTGCGCTGATAGCAACTTTGCTCGTTCAGACTAGGAGCATCTACGCGGTTGTTGTCCAGATGGAGCACGCCATAAGGGTTGGCGTTCTGGCGAACATACTGGTAGTCGCTGATGAAATCAATGTTCCAATGCGCTGACGGACGAAGCATCAGGCGGAAACGACCGCCTGCCTCATCCATCTTATCGGCAGAACGGTCGGTCTGCGTGTTACGATAGAATCCGTTTGTGCCTTGATAGAACCCTGCCAACGAGAAAGCCGCTTTGGAACTTAACTGTTGGGAGTGTGCCACTTCCACATTACGATAGAAGGCGGTTCCCAATCCCAGTTTCAATGCCGTACCCTGATGGGTAAAAGGTGATTTAGAGTAGATTCTTACCAGTCCGCCTTCTGCATTCATTCCATAGAGCGTACCCTGGGGACCCCGCAACACGTCAACGCGGTCGGTCTGGTAAAGATGGGTGTTGAACGCTGTTTTGTTGGACAGAGGGATGTTGTCAACATACACACCCATCGACGGACTATTGACGCGAGAGCCGATGCCTCGCACGTAAATAGAGGATGTAAAACGTGAGCCATACGCAGGCATGGCAAGCGACGGAACAAAAGCAGAGACGTCTCGAATATCTCCCATTCCATGGTCAACAAGTTGGTCGCGACCTATTACCGTTGAAGCCAAAGGCTGCTGGCGCAACCGATAGGTGTCTTTGGGTTGCGAAACCACAACGACTTCGTCAAGGTCATAAACGCGCGAAGAGTCGGATGGTATATTCAAAGACTCAGCCTTGCTTACTGCAGGCCCTAACAATAAAATTAAAAATAACGATTTGTTTCTCATAACGGCTGCAAAGGTACGGCATATTCTCCGCCTGTCCTATCCACATTTATATGGAAAATTGCATTTTCCGCTTCTGCATTCACTTTCTGCAGTGTCGGGCAGAGGCGTTTCCACTCACATTTCTATGCTATCAAGTAGTTTGGATGCCAACGACAAAGAACTTCGTTTTTTCTGCCAAGTGACAGCTAAGATTTTTCCCCAAAACAGCACATAATTCAAGAAAAAACGTAACTTTACGCTCAATAACTTCAAACTGGACTGTATTTTTATTTTCCAACCTATAATCTTATTCTTTTGAAAAGACCTGCATGAAACAACAGATTTATAATTTGGAAGAGTTTGCCACCAAATATTATCTTCAGGATATATTTGGAGCTTATGCGGCATATTTCACCATAAACAGAAAAGACAATGAAAATGAAAATGAAAACGATGCTGATTTCAAAGTATCTGATACGGCAGAAGACAGTTTCAACAACATGGTGAAGGAGCGCACGCTATTTACTAAACTTCTCTTAGTGGAAAGCGGATCTTGCACGATCATGGCAAATATGAACGGCGTGAAGGAAAGCATCAGCCTTGCTGCCTGCGACTTTCTGATTGTCACCGCCAAGACCATCATTCGTGCCTTGCGCCAGTACATCTGCCGGCAAGAAGGCCATTGCCAATATGATATACGTTCTTGGTATATCTCATCCACATGGAGTTCCTTGCAAATACGGTTTTGTACGAAAGCAGCCACAAGAATGGCTATCAATGAAGTAGGAATACACACTATCATAATATCCTTCAATTCTATACCCGCACCACCAAGCAGATAGGTGCTAATCATCGCTGCAGTGGCTGCAGAGACAGGACTGCCGGTAATACCCAACGAAGCTGCTATGGTAGCCACACTCAACGGCCGTTCTGGACGAATCTTTTAGTTTGTTGCAATCTCAGAGATAATAGGAAGAAGAGAATAACTCGTGTGTGCTATTCATGCCACAAGACAGAAAAGCCATGTGGTGAGTGGACCGAAATAAGTAATGTGGTTCGGATGCTTGCGTAGGAATTATGCTGCCAGTCCTACGAGATAATCAAGACCTCCTGCCGCTTGCAAGGTTGCCGCAGCAGTAATTACAGATACGATGATAAGCATCACGTCGATGGGTAGGCTACCTGGTTTCAGTCCAAAGAGGAACACCAAAATAAACACGCCCACCATACCGTAAATTCCGAGTCCTATGCCTCCCACGAGGGCACCTTTGAAGATTAATGTCAATACAATGGCAAATTGTAAAAGGATAATAGCTGTCGCCATAATACAATATTCTTAATAAGTTATTGTTTTAAGTTTATTTCGTTTGATGTAATTCACATAGACTTCACATTTCCCTTTCAGGATTTCCGTTGCAAAATTACAACATTTATTCAGAACAACGTTTTTATTTTTTTGACGATTTTTTGTAAATTACGAAAGTCATCGGAAATTACTATGTTTTTCCCATATATTCCACTATCATCATATCACTTCCCAGCTGTCATTTTGTTTCCTTCACCCTTATTACAAGAGTTTTCATCACCAAATTCGGCTCAATAATCGGACTCAGAATCGCTTTCACTCAGAAAACAAGAAGAAATTATCATTTTTCTTTGGTTTTTCACTTACTTCTTTGTACCTTTGCAGCCGAAAAGTTGGTTCCGTAGCTCAGTTGGATTAGAGCAACGCCCTTCTAAGGCGTGGGTCTAGGGTTCGAATCCCTACGGAATCACTTCAAAATAGAGAACCAGCAATGGTTCTCTTTTTTGTATTTAATAGGTAGTAAAAAACATACAAATACAGTACACCTTTCTAAGCCGTCAATAAAATCAAACTAAAATTAGAATAATTAAGACGTCACGTAGGCACGTATTGAACATTTACTCAGACAGCAATGCTTATGCCAACCTGTTCAAGACAGACTTTGGTTAAAGGCCATGCTTTTTGGGTTAAACCGGCGAATTACCTCAAATCGCTTTATGGGGTAAGGGAATTTTGTGTTTACGACGTTTCTATTATGCAAGGAATATGTACAATAAAAGAATTTTTGTCGTTTTACAAGCAAAATCCCACTAAACCCTATTGGTTGCGGATTTGTGGAAGAATATACGGAAAGACTTTGTCTGCTAATTTAAGGAATATTGTTTTTATATATGTATAACAGATGTTTTTGTGCCAATAGCAATATCATTGTCTTCTTTTTAAGATCTGTATTAACGGACTGTCATGTGAAAACAACCCTGTTTCACTTCGTATTTAATGTAACACCGGTCTTGTTCACGTATATCGCGAAGCACTTGTGTTAAGACCCATTTCAAAGTATCGTTGCGAACAGGACGCATCACAGGATGATAACGGTTGTAACAAACATCGAACGTAGTGCCGAAAAGATGGCAGCTGCGCTCGGTGGCATTGCCATTACGGCGACGCAATTTGTCAACATCTTCCTCACTACGCAATACGCTGGTTACAATCAGTTGATTGATGGGTATTCCCTTGACATAAAGACTATCATAGAAAGCCTGACCTATGTCTTGCAGCAATACTGCCGCACGAGGCACAAGATAAGGCAGGGAACTCCGGAGATGATCTACATGATAATAAGGACTTGAGGCAATATAAACCAACTCCTTTTTACGTGCTTCCGCATCAGCACGATTGGCAACAGGACGAACGCCCAGGCGCTCAGCAGCGGCAAGTTGCACTTGCTGGCTATCGGGAAAGGTCGTCTTGTAAGGAGGCACATAACCAATCTTGTGAGGTTTTTCTCCTATCTCCGCCACGACAGCCGGAACATTCTGAACAGTATCTGTCACGACAGCCTCGTTGGTTTCAGTAGAATCACAACAGCCCAACAAAGGCTCTTTAATCACGGCCAATGCCACTACAACGGCATAGAAGACGGTGACATATTTTCTTTTTGATATTTTCATTTTTATGAGTTACCGTTTCTAAAACAAACTACCAATTTGATAGACTAACATGCTGACAATCCATGCTATTGCCGTGGTATAGAAGGCAGAGAAAGCAGCCCAAGACCACGATCCTGTTTCGTTGCGTATGGCAATGACCGTAGCTATACAGGGGAAATACAATAATACAAACAGCAGATAGCTGAAGGCAGCAAGCGGTGTGATGCCATCGGCAAGCATCTGATTGCGCAAGCGGCTATATTTGGCAGTATCGTCGCTGAACGAGTCATCATCGCCAAACGAGTCGTCGCCACTGTAAATAACACCTATTGTAGAAGCCACGATTTCCTTTGCACCCACACCGGCAATGAGGCTGACATCGAGTTTCCAGTTGAAACCTTGCAGCTCGAAAACCGGTTCTACGGCCTTACCTATACTGCCAATATAGGATTGCTCCTTTTGTTGGACAGGTGATAATGATTCATCGTGGGGGAAATAACCTAACGCCCAGACGACGATGGAAGCCACGAGAATGATACCACCCATCTTCTTGAGATACTCTTTACCTTTCTCCCATGTATGTCTGCCAATGGCTTTGGGAGTTGGCCAGCGGTAAGGAGGCAATTCCATCACAAAAGGAGTATCTTCACCCTTGACAACAAATGACGAGAACACCTTGCTGACTATGATTGCCACAATCACACCAATGACATACAGCATGATCATCACCCATGAACGGTATTGGGCAGCAAAAAACGTTCCTATGATCATAATATAAATAGGTAGGCGCGCCGAGCACGACATGAAAGGCAAGATAAGCATCGTGATGAGACGAGAGCGCCGACTCTCTATGGTGCGCGTAGCCATGATGGCAGGAACATTACAACCAAATCCCATGATAAGAGGGATGAACGATTTACCATGCAAACCCATCTTATGCATCAACTTATCCATAATAAAAGCTGCACGTGCCATATAGCCGCTATCTTCCATCAGCGAGATGAAGAAATAGAGAATCAATATCTGAGGCAAGAAAACAATAACTGCTCCTACTCCACCAATCACGCCATCAACAAGCATGGAACGCAAGGGACCTTCGGACATCAGCGCAGAAGCCTGTTCGCCCAACCATGAAACGGCAGACTCTATCCAGTCCATCGGGTACTGGCCCAACGAGAAAGTGGTCTGGAACATCACATAGAGAATCAAAAAGAAGATGGGAAAGCCCAGATATTTATTGGAAAGCACATCATCTATAAAATGCGTCATGCGGTAAGTATCTTCCTTGGTGCCTTGCCGAAAGCCCGCTTCTGTCAGAGCGCCATGAATAAAACCATACTTCGCATCCATAATGGCAGTTTCAGAGTCAGTCTTTTTCTCCTCTTTCACACGAAGTTCTGCTGCGTCACGCGCTGCCATAATCTCTTTGGCATTCTCCATCTTTTCCACATAAGCCTCTGCCCGGTCATCATGCTCAAGAAGTTTGATGGCCATATAGCGAGTTGAAAAAAGCGTGCGAACCACCTCGTTGCGCTTCAGGTACTGTTGGATATGGGCAATACCGGACTCTATCTCGTGACCATGGTTGATGTGAATATGGCGAACAGACGCGTTGCAGTCTTCAAACACGCTGATGACCTCACGAAACAGCTCCTGGACTCCCCGACCCGATTTGAATGACGTACAAACAAAAGGCACACCAAAAAGCGTTGACAGCGTTTGAGTGTCTAACGTGTCTCCTCGGCGTTCAAACTCATCATACATATTGAGTGCGCAAACCATTCTGACGTTCATGTCAACAAGTTGAGTGGTCAGATAAAGATTACGCTCGAGATTGGAAGAGTCTATCACGTTGATGACAACATCGGGATGACGTTTCATCAGATGCTCACGCACGTAGAGTTCCTCCGGACTGTAACAGGAGAGCGAATAGGTACCGGGAAGATCCGTAAGATTAAAGACAAACCCGTCGCACGTCGCACGAGCCTCGCTGGCATCAACCGTCACACCACTGTAATTACCCACATGCCCGTGAGCACCACTGGCGAAATTGAAAAGCGACGTCTTACCACAGTTCGGATTACCTATCAGAGCCACATTGATGGTATTGCCAACATGTGCTGGCAAAGATTGGTCGCAATTGTCTTGAACTGTATCTGTCATGGTTTCATGATTCACAACGGGTTGCTGATGGGATGGATCAGTATCCACCACAATCATCTCAGCCTCTTGCCTACGCAGACTGATTTCATAACCCATTACCTTATATTTGACAGGGTCCTGCAATGGTGCATTAAGCAAAACCTCTACATCTTTTCCTCTGACAAATCCCATCTCTACGATGCGTTTTCGGAAGCTGCCATGGCCTTGTACCGTCACTATCGTGGCATGTTGCCCCGTTTTCAGATCGGATAGTTTCATTTGCTATACTTTAAAAATTACGAGTGCAAAATTAGTAAATTATCTGCAAAAAAGGCAAAAACCATACTATAAATCATCAAAAATAGGTATTCCTAAATGAAATGGATTCTAAAGTTTTTACAAGGGAATAGATATCAAACTCATAAATACATATCGTGGGGATAGTCCACGAAAGGTAAAACCTCGAAGTCATCCCGAAGACATCCCGAAGCCGAGAACGAGTCATCAACTCCTATTCATTTCAACTTATGAATGAGAAACAAGCACTTTTTTCTCCGCAAACCTTTACGCAGAAAAATGGGACATAAATAAATATTTTTTTTGCAGTTTCGCAATTAGTTCGTAACTTTGCCCTACATTTAAAAACAATCTATAAAATATTAAGAAATGAAACCGTTAAACAAACATTTCGCACCTAAGAGTGTGATGCCTGAAAAGGTGATTCAGTTTGGTGAAGGAAACTTCCTTCGTGCTTTTGTTGATTGGATTATCTGGAACATGGACCAGAAAACTGATTTCAATGGTAGCGTAGTTGTAGTACAGCCTATAGAAAGAGGTATGGCAGACTGGCTTAACGGACAAGACTGTCTTTACCACGTCAATCTTCAGGGTCGTGAAAACGGAAAGCCCGTCAATACGCTTGAGCGAATCGATGTGATCAGTCGCGCTTTGAATCCTTATTCACAGAACGATGCATTCATGGCATTGGCAGACCAGCCTGAGATGCGTTTCGTCATTAGCAACACCACAGAAGCCGGTATTGCTTTTGACCCTGCTTGCAAGTTGGATGATAAACCTGCATCTTCATATCCTGGCAAACTCGTACAGTTGCTTTATCGCCGTTATCAGACTTTCAACGGAGATCCCACTAAAGGACTTATCATCTTCCCTTGTGAATTGATTTTCCTCAACGGACACGTACTGAAGGATTGCATCTATAAATACATCGAACTGTGGCAGTTGGGTGATGCTTTCAAGAAATGGTTTGAAGAAGCTTGTGGCGTTTATGCCACTCTCGTGGATCGTATCGTTCCAGGATTCCCACGCAAGGAAATTGCTGAGATTCAGGAAAAGATTTCTTACCGCGACAACCTTGTTGTACAGGCAGAGACATTCCACCTCTGGGTGATTGAAGCTCCTAAGGAAGTAGCTAATGAGTTCCCCGCAGACAAAGCTGGTCTCCATGTGCTCTTCGTTCCTTCGGAGGAACCTTACCACAAGCGCAAGGTGACATTGCTCAACGGCCCACACACCGTACTCTCTCCTGTGGCATACCTCAGCGGCGTTAATATTGTACGCGATGCTTGCAACCATGAGGTCATCGGTAAATACATCCACAAAGTGCAGTTTGACGAACTGATGCAAACACTCGATTTGCCTATTGAAGAGCTTGAGAAGTTTGCAAGCGATGTTTTGGAGCGTTTCGACAATCCATACGTTGACCATCAGGTGACCAGCATCATGCTCAACTCATTCCCCAAATTCTGTGCACGCGATTTGCCCGGAGTAAAGACCTATCTCGAGCGCAAGGGCGAACTGCCTAAGGGATTGGTATTCGGTTTGGCTGCCATCATCACCTACTACAAAGGTGGCAAGCGTGCTGACGGTGCAGAAATCGTTCCTAACGACGACCAGAAGATTATGGATTTGCTCAAGGATCTGTGGGCAACTGGTGACACCCAGAAGGTTGCAGATGGAGTACTCGGCGCCGAGTTCATCTGGGGAGAAGACCTCAACAAGATCAGCAATCTCAACGGAATGGTTAAACTCTTCCTTGACCTGATTCAAGACAAGGGTATGCTCGAGGCTGTTAAAACCATTCTTTAAGACATAAGGAATTCTCAAAGGAAAAAGATATGTTTTCATAACTAAAAGGCTACACCTGTTTGGGTGTAGCCTTTTCTTATTCGGAAAATTTTTATAGCACGCTTATCGCCTTGAAAGAATAACGTAGATGACAACAGGTGCTCCTATCAAGGGCGTAATGGCATTAAGAGGTATTATCCCACCCTCACCAGGTAATACCGTCAATATATTGCAAAGCAAAGCCACAGCACTTCCTGTCAGAATTGTAGCAGGAAGAAGAACCCGATGATTGTCTGTTCCCAACACCAATCTCGCAATATGCGGTACTGCCAAACCGATAAATGCCACGGGACCGCAAAAAGCCGTGGTTACAGCAGTAAGGACACCTGTTACCATCAACAGCCAGTTGCGTACACGTATAATGTTTACGCCAAGGTTTTCAGCATAGCGATCTCCCAAAACCAAGGCATTGAGAGGCTTGACAAGAGCTAAAGAAACAGCCAAGGTTATCAAAGTTATCACACTAAAAGTAGGAAGCATTTTCAGCGAAACACCTCCAAACGATCCCATTCCCCATACCATATACGATTTCACCCCTTCATCTGTTGCAAAAAAATTGAGCAAGGAAATGGCAGAACCAGCCATATATCCTATCATTATGCCAACAATCAGCAACATCACATGACTTCGCACCAAGGTAGAAAAGAAAAAGATCAATGCCATGACACCCATAGCTCCTGCAAATGCAGCAAGAAGAACAGCCATGAAACCGCCAATGCTGACAGTTCCAGCCGAAACGCTTCCACCGAAAAACAACATCACCAAGGCTACACCAAGGCCTGCACCACTATTAACACCAAAAATGCTGGGACCTGCCAACGGATTACGAAACGCCGTTTGCAAGATAAGTCCGCAAACAGCTAAAGAAGCACCACAAAGCATGGCAGTAACAGCCTGAGGGAGGCGCGATTCAATCACGATATACTGCCAACTGGGCTTGACGGACTCTTCTCCAATCAGGATGCGAAATGTTTCGCTCACAGGAATCGAGACAGAACCAATCAATAGGCTCACCACAAAAAGCAAGAGCACCATGATGCCAAGCATGATACATGAAATGTAGCCTTTGTTCATTTTGTATTTTCGAAATAGCGTAAGTGTTTTGATTGGATCAAATTGGGATGAAGTATCTGGATGATGTCAGAAAGCAATAGGTCAGGACGAAATGGAGTTTCTTCATAAAAAGACGTCTTCTCTACATTACATCCATAAACTTCATTCTGACGAAATGCTTTCAGCATCTTATAACCGTCGCGCTCCCCTAAGAGATCTGCCTTCGTATAGGTATGGTCACTACTATAACGGAACAGCCAGACGTCAGCTTCGCCAGCTCGTTCTAAAACATTCTCAAAGGGCAGAGACAGACTTCCTCCATGGGTATCGTTCTCCCAAGGGTAGTCACCACCCGCATCTTTAACCATCTGCCCAATGGTGCTGCGTCCACCGGGAACATGCCATACAGAACCTGTCATCTTGTCGAAAAGCACAGTACGACGATGTCCTCCATGACGAGCCTTTGAAGCTTGTTGTTGAAGCATGTGGTAACAGCTATCTACACAAGCGAAAAGACTGTCTGCCTCCTGTTCACGTCCAAGAAGCAATCCATAGAATCGCATCCATTCTGCACGTGCCAACGGAGAGTTTTCCATATACTCTGCACATTCTACAATAGGAATATTGATTTCCTCAACCTTTCCATAGCCACCGCTGTTTTCAAAAGGAGAAAGCATGATTATATCCGGCTTCACATCCATAATCTTCTCTACCATGGGTTGCATTCCACTACCGCAATCTGCTATTTTACCAGCTTTTACCCCTTGTTGGACAAATGGCAGTTTGATATATTTCAAATCAGCAACAGCCACTATCTTGTCCTGTGCTCCAAGCATACCGAGTAAAGAACAATGAACTGTGGTAAATACAGCAGAATGCTCTACGGGTGTACGGATAATGGTAGCCTGTGCAGGCAGTAATGCTTGATCTGGTAACTGTTCGTCTTTCGGAACCAATACATAGGTATGAAGAGTCTTCCCTGATTTCCAAGGATTACGGATTTGAGCCATCGTATATCCCTCATGACGCACAATAGTCAACAAAGAGGAATATTTTAAATGAAGCGTGTCGCCACCATCCTGCACTTCGGCCATTCGGCCTCCGCAGGATGACAGCAACACGGTCATCATTCCAAACAGGATGAACTGACGCATCTCTGTCTATTTAATATTTGATCACATTAGTGGTAACGTTGAAAGCAAAAGCGCAAGGACCTACACCTGCAGTAGCGCCCCACACATTAGCATTCTTTGAAGCGGATACAAAAACGCCCTGTTGTGAATATTCAACGTTGAACATGAAGATCTTGCTATTTGCCTTATAATCAGTTTTGCCAGTATCAGCATTCTTCACGTTAGAAGCAATGAACACGGTACCGACAACTGGATCAACACCAATACATGCAGGGATAATCTCGTTATTAGTATCTGTGTAGAAAGTAGATGTTCCCTGGCTTAAAAGATTATAGACCTGATAAGTAGTCTTGACTGGTTTGTAAGAAGCGTCGAACTCAGTATAATAACCAAAGATATTGCTACCAATGCAATCCATGTCGTTGGCATCCATCAGACGTGTCACCTCATTATTTTTGGCAGAAATCTTATACACACCAGACTTCTTATCGCCAAAGTTTCCAAAATCAAGTACATACATATCGCCAGCAGCAGTCAAGACAATCTTCTGTGGATTAACAATATTATCATTCTTAATAAGACTTCCAACACCGGTAGTCAGGTCGATAACAGAAATAGATGGTTTGGTGCATGCTGCATAATCAGAATTGCAGACATACAGTTTCTTATCTGCTACGCTAATGCCCTCGGGGAAAGAACCAGCCTCATAGATACCTTGTTGGGTGAATGTTGTGGTATCAATTGCAACTACATATCCATTACCTTTTGTTGTAGCAACCCAATTATCATCATACGAAGATTCAGACTTTCCGTAGAATGAAATATACACCTTGTCGCCTGAGGCTGTAAGGTGACGAGGTTTGAGACAACCCTCACCAAAAGTCACATTGGTCTTGATCTGTCTGATAGACTTCAAGGTTTTGGCATCAACCACTTCAAGAGTATTCTCACCAGTTACGGCAATATACATCTTACTACCATAAACCAAAGCATCATTAGGAGTACCACCTAAGGAACGACCATTCTGTGCTTGGAACTGCTTGTTGGCAACCTGATTAGAGGTATAATCGAGGTATGAAACGCTACCGTCGATGTTGCCGCTCATGTTTCCACTACATACAAGGAATGCACCTTTTGTTACAGGAACAATGTATTCATGCTGTTCATTGTCGTTGTCATCACAGGCGGTAAACATAGCTGCTCCCATGAGCAGTACTGCCATACTTAATAAATGTTTTTTCATTTTGAATAAATAATTTAATTATAATTTGTAATTGATTGATATCATCCAACTTCTGCCGGGCATCGGATAATGAGCCACGATACAGTATTGTTTATTAAAGAGATTTTTAATATCTCCACGAATTTCTACATGATGGTTTCCTAAATGGATTTGTTTATATGCTGTCAAGCCAAAATCAACATAGCCTTCTATCATTGTTGAAGGATAATGCTCGTTGTTAGGCCAACGGCTACTCATACCTGTCGCATGCATTATAAAGTTTATCCAAGGATTCTCATAAGCAACAGAACCACTTGCTGTATGTTGAGGCATATAGGCAATCTGCTTATTGTAGTTGGGCGACTCAGGATTAGTTCGGTTTTGCACCTTTTGCAAACTATAACTTCCAGAGAGCATCAACCGATGAGCTTTATTGAACTGGTGTTCAACCTGCATTGTTGCGTCGATGCCTATACAGCGCACGTTACCGACATTGATACACGTCCAAACAAACATATTATATGGTACTGCTACTATCATGTCTTTCACCTTATTGATATAACTGTCAAACGTAAGCGTTGCTGTAGTGTAACGTGAGAGATGAGGTGAGTATGTCACACCTATATTCCACTGGTCAGTTAATTCGGAATTCAAGTCGGTACTGCCATAATGATAGTAGTAACTCTCATTAAAGGTGGGAGAACGAAAAATATTTTTGTAACTGGCACGCAGAAATAGTTCCTCATCTTCAAGCAGTTTGTATGACAACGACAGCGATGGTGAGAGACGATGCATATTTCGTGCAGAATTTATTTGCACATCGGTACGATCTGTCTGTTCGACGTTCTTCTGACGGTTGATAAAAAGCGAATGCAACAGTTTTCCCGTCACGACCCAACGACCAGTTTGATATTTTACAGTAACGGACTGAAGAATACTATGGCGAAACGGATGTCCAATAATGGCGCGCCATGAACTGCCATTCAGATTATTAAAAGAATAATCTGCAGAATAATCCATTGCCCAATGTTTCGTTGGGACAAACAGCAGGGCAGCAGAAGCATAATATTCCCGTTGCCAATAACTTGCATCGTTAACAGCGCCAGGCATTAGTTTGTCGCGATAGATAGATTCGTACCAATTTAGTTTGGCTATGGTTTTCAACGCCCACTTATCTCCCCAACTTTTTTGGAACCCAGCCTGTACAAAGAAGTTGCGGTCATGAAGAGTCTCACCACTAACATTAGTATAGTAATGCACGATGCCAGGCAACTGACGAGAATTGTCATAATAGTAAATCTTACCTGTCAATCGATTTGTTGCATGAGGTTGCCATGAAAAGTTTAACTCGCCATGTCCGCTACTCATGAGACTGTTAGTACGACGATCTTTCGTCACAGTCTTCACATTTTTAATCTCATAAGGGTAATCATTCTCGGCATAAATATATTCAGCTACAGCAGACACGGCAAAGGCCTTAGAAAAACTCTGTTCATATCGCAAATAGGGACTAACATATCCGAATGACCCCATCTTCAACTGAGAAGTTAAATGCGGTTTTCTTTCATCAGAAGGTAAAGGCAATGTCTGTATGTTGAGAACTGCTGATGATGCCGCCTGACGTGCAGGAATGAAAATATCATCATTATCACCAATTACCAATGATAACTTGGCGACATTATCAAGCGAATAACGAGAAAGGTCTATTTCGCCGCTCTGGCAATCACTAAGCATAACACCGTCATAACTTACACCGGTATGCTTTGCTCCAAAACCACGCACAGCCACGGTCTTCATGCCTCCTGCACCGCCATAGTCGCGTAGCGTAACGCCCGACATTCGATGAAGTGCGTCTGCCATATCTGTTACTCCCATAGTAAGCATGTTTTTTCGGTCCATCATTTGCAAAGGTGCTGTACTTGTGAGCATTCGCTTGCGCTGACTCTTAGTCACAGTCACTTCTTTCAATTGATGAACACGGCTTGTTATGGTGTCTGTCTGCGCCGTTGCGCTTACAGAGACAAGCATTGCAATTATCGACAAATTGAATTTCTTCATATTTATAAACATCTCATCGCCTAGCCCAAGAGTACGATGAAAAATTTTGTTTATGCTTGGAATTGGTATTCTGACTTGTCAACCTGATCGCGAACGCCTTCCCGGTAACAAACCAGTGACTTTGTTGTTCACGTCGATATAGGGTTGTTTACAGCTGCCGGACAGTCGAGGATTTTCACCTCATTCCCTTCTATTCTCAATGCGTTTGCAAAATTACGAATTTGTAAGCGAAAAACAAAGAAGAATTATGTTTTTCTTTCTTTTGCCACAAATGCGACATCTGCTTTATCTGTCAGTTAAAGCTAATCAGACGTAGTAAGAATGTGATAAATGCGCTCCATGTCAACATGTTGTCTTACATGATCTGCCAACAAATCATATTGTTGGTTTTTATAGGTTTCATAGTCAAAGACAGACTGCTGTTGAGCATCTTTCAGATATGGTGACAATAAAACATCAACAATAGGTGCATTATCAAGTATTCCATGAATGTAGGTGCCCATGCAGCGATCATCAACGAAACATCCATCAGTTGTTTGGTTATTAAATAGATTCATCGACTGAGCATTGTCATCAAGTGTTGTCGTTCCCATGTGAATTTCATAACCGCGAAGCTTGACATTTTCATCTTTTACCAGCGTAGGACATTGGAATGTAACTTGTCGAGTAGTTTTTTCACCACCAATAACTGTCACGACAGGCAAAAGTCCCAACCCAGGCAATCGCTCGATTTCACCCTCGACATGATTCGGGTCTCGTACTTCCTTTCCCAAGATCTGATAGCCGCCACATATGCCTAGCACCGTAACGCCACGTTTTCGTGCTTCTACAACAGCTTTTGCCATTCCATTCTGACGTAACATACAAAGATCATCTATCGTAGATTTGGATCCAGGAACGATGATGATATTTGCATCTTCAAGATCAGCAGGATTGTTGGTATAATAAAGGTGCAGTCGTGAATCTTGTTCTAATGCATCAAAGTCTGTAAAATTGCTCATGTGGCGCAACAATACTACTGCAACATTTACCTTGCCTTTTACAGCCTGTCTCGACTTAACCTGCAACGAGACACTATCCTCTTCTTCAATATGAATATCACGAAAATAAGGCAGGATACCGAGAACTGGTATTCCACATAGTTGCTCTATCATTTTCGCGCCTGATTCGAAGAGACTGATGTCTCCACGGAATTTATTGATAATAATACCTTTAATGTGACTTCGTTCTTCAGGTGTCATCAACATAATACTGCCATAAATACTAGCAAAAACGCCACCGCGGTCAATATCTGCGACAAGAATTACATTTGCATGGGCATAAAGAGCCATAGGCATATTGACAATATCTACCTCGCGCAAATTGATTTCAGAAACACTTCCAGCCCCTTCCATCACAATAGGATTGAAACGGGATGCCAAACGATCAAATGCTTCATGAGCAACCTTACGAAAGCGATCTCGTCCTTCCTTTCGAAAATAGCTTCCAGCAGACTGATTGCTGTCAGGACGTCCCAACAAGACTACTTGCGATGTATGGTCAGACTGCGGTTTCAGCAAGATGGGATTCATATCGGCCTCACAAGGGATTCCTGCCGCTTCAGCTTGTACAGCCTGAGCGCGTCCTAATTCTAATCCATCGGAAGTGGCATACGAGTTGAGCGACATGTTTTGTGCTTTAAATGGAGCTGGGCGATATCCGTCTTGCCGAAATATTCTACAAAACGCAGCAGCTACAACACTCTTTCCAACATCACTTCCTGTTCCCACAAACATTAGTGGATTAAGTTTTTTCCTATGATTTGATTGCGAACTTATAGCCATTTGATAAATATTATAGTTTACATCTCAAAAATAAAGAAATATCAATTTTTTCTGTACACAAAACAAAATCGATGCACATACAATTACCATCATAACAATCTCGACTCTTTGGTTAACACCAATGGCAATGATCATATCTTTCGTACTTAGTTGGCGATCACGGTCTCCGATATATGGTTTATAGAAACGTTGACCAAAATAATCATGAGATCCACCAAAACGACAATCAAGAATAGATGCTAATGCAGCTTCTGGATAGCCGCTATTAGGACTTGCATGCATTCTGCCATATTTTACTACAAAACGTAACCTGCTCCACCAACGATAAAAACTTGAAGTCAATATCATCATCAATGCTGTCAATCGAGCTGGTATGTAGTTGGCTACATCATCAATGCGTGCTGCCCAAGTTCCAAAACGAAGATAGCGTTCATTATGGTAACCTATCATAGAATCGAGAGTATTGACCATTTTATATGCCATCATTCCCGGCACGCCCAGTAGTACCAACCAAAAGAGTGGCGCCACGACACCATCGCTTAGGTTTTCTGACAAGGTTTCTAATGCTGCCGAACGTACCTCCTGAGCTGTAAGATTGGCTGTGTCTCGCCCTACTATGCGAGCTACACGCTCACGTCCTTTGGGTAATGAAATATCAAGAGCGTAGAAAACTTGTCTAACTTCACGAATCAGTGTTGTTCCTGCCAAACAGTAAAACACAAGTATGGTTGTCACGGTCATCCATAGATAAACAGACACATCCAACGCTATTTTCAAAAGGTAATCGGTCAAGACAAAAGTCATTATAATAAGCACAACAGCCATTACCGCTCCCTTTGTCCGTTTCCAATGGCCTTTGTTTAATATTGTTTCGCACTTATGTATGATTTTACCAAACAGCACAACAGGATGCGGTAACCACATCGGGTCACCTAATATCTTATCCAACAGCCAAGCTACAAGAATTGGCAAAATGGAAATGGCCAAGATTGAAAGCATTTGCAATTCTTAGTATTACAAGTCAAGAAGCGTCTGTACAATACGCTCTGCCGAACGTCCATCCCAACGGTCAGGCAAATCACCATGTTTCCAATTGCCAGCCATCAGTAATTTCAAGGCATCATGCAATTTTTGGCAATCCTCACCTACTAACACATTAGTACCTTCTTTCACCGTTTCAATATGTTCTGTATAACTATTAAGAGTGATACATGGTACATGATTGAATGTAGCTTCTTCTGCCACATTACCAGAATCTGTTATCACACCCTTAGCATGTGCAGCAAGGTAACCAAATTCCAAATACGACAATGTTGGAACAAGGGTTATAGGTAGCGACATTTTTTCCACAGCTTCTCTTGCTAGTCCACGTAATGGCGCAATAATTTCACATCCAGTGCACACATCGATTATAGTAGCAAGGAGGTGTTGGAGTTTATCTGTATCTGCCAAGAGTACTTTGCGGTTAAGAGTCAAGACAATATACTGACCGTCTGACACATTTTCAAGACATTGAGGTCTCGTCCATCTGTCATGATTAGCGCGCAATGAGTCCATCAGGATATTGCCAACCATGTAAATTTTTTGCATATCAGCACCTTCACGAGTAACAATACTATTATTACTAACACCTGCCGTAAACAACAAATCACTCAATCCATCAATGACCAAGCGATTGATTTCCTTCGGCATATTGATATCAAAGGAACGAGTACCAGCAACAAGATGAGCCAATTTTAAACCTCGTTTCTTTGTTACTATGGCAGCTGCCATGGTAGAAGCAAGGTCATCAACGACGATAACAATATCTGTAGAATGATGATTAAGATAATTTTCAAACTCAGCCATCACTCTACCTGTCAGTTCATTAAGATTTTCACAATCAACACCGAGATAAATATCTGGTTTTGGCATCTGAAGATCATCAAACAATGATGCTTCAAGGGTAGGATCATCTTGACGTCCTGCATATACCAACTGATAGGCAATACCTTCTGTCTTTATGATGGCCCTGACAATTGGAGCGACCTTTACAAAGTTCGGTCTTGCTCCTGTAAAAACACATACGTTCTGCATAAGTCTTTTTTTTCTATTTCGACTGCGAATTTACTATATTTTGCACTAATTACAAAGAGTTTTTCACTTTTTCTTCTATGTTATTCGCACTTTGAATCTAAAGACGTTGCTCAATTCAGTAGAAATTAGTAAATTTGCCTTCAAAATAAACTTAGTGTACGATTAACTACAAGACTCTTCAACAAATTGTTATGAAAGTTCTACTCATTAATGGAAGTCCACGAAAGGAAGGTAATACTTATACTGCCTTAACGGAGATATCAAAACAACTTAGTATCCACGGAATAGAAAGTACCATCCTATGGATTGGTAAGAAACCTGTTCGCGGTTGCATCGCCTGCAATAAATGCAAAGAGAACGGCAACGGACAATGTGTGTTTTCTGATGACATAACAAACTCCGTCATCGAAAGCATGTCTCATTGCGATGGAGTCATCATAGGCTCTCCCGTCTATTACGGTCAACCATCAGGTCAGTTACTTTGCCTTCAACAGCGTATGCTTTATGCAGGAGGGGCATACTTCATTGGAAAGCCAGCAGCTGCCGTAGCAGTTTGTCGTCGTGGTGGTGCTTCTGCAGTATATCAAACATTACTCATGCCTTTCCAAATGATGAACATGCCGATTGTGACTTCCCAATATTGGAATCTGGCTTATGGAAGAGGCGAAGGCGAAGCCGCACAAGATATTGAAGGTATGCAAACCATGCGTACATTGGCCAACAACATGGCATGGATGTTGAAGAAACTAAACAACAATGATTCTTCAGACCTTCCAGAACGCGAAGCATGGACACCCATGAATTTTATTAGATAACACTATGTCAGAAATAAATCTGAGTCATATTTACCAAACCGTCTGTAATGCACCTGGTGGAAACGGATTTCGAGTAGAGCACATACCCGAACTCTTTGCCACAAGTGACATTGACGACTGTATGGCACATGTCCACTCATTCTATGAAATTCTATGGTTTCAGGATGGTGAAGGAATACACACGGTGGACTTCGTTGATTACAAGGTCGTTCCAGGCACCATATTTTTCCTGTCGCCTGGACAGATTCACCATTTCGATTGTAAAGACAACTATCGGGGTGTTGCTATAAAAATGTGTACTGATTTGATAAAAGTCTCAACTTCTTCCACCAATATCAGTCGTTTATTCCTTGAATACAACGCGTTTCATACCTACGAAGGAACTCCATATTATATTATAGACGAGCCAACATCAAAGTTACTTCAACCGTTAATACACGAAATGGAGTTAGAAGCGGAGAGAAATGGTGAATTGGGTAATATAGACATCTTAAAATCACTACTAACCATCTTTCTTGCAAAAATAGAACGATACGGCAAACATGAGGAAGAACAAACTGTTGATTATCGTAAACCTTCCCACCTACTTTTTATCCGTTTCAGACAGTTACTTGAACAGGAATACAAACAACTGCATACTGTTCAAGAATATGCTAATCGTTTAAATGTTTCCGTTCGTTCACTCAGCAATAGCGTCAACGAGTGTTCTGGAAAATCTCCATTGATTTTCATCAATAACCGCATCATATTGGAGGCCAAACGTCTTGTTCGTTATTCTAATTTGATGATTAAAGAAATTGCTTACATGTTAGGGTATGACGATCCTTCATATTTTGTAAAGCACTTCAAGCGCCATACTGGTTATCTACCTTCAGATTTTAGAGAGATGGAACGTTAAAAGAAATAAGAGAGTCACAGTACATGTCATAGATCATTGAATTCAAATTAAATAATATAATATAAATATGAACCTAAAAGAAACATTCAACACACATTTTCCGTTGGCTATTTTGGCTGGTATCTGCATTGCAATTGGTGGAACAGTCAATCTCAAAGTAGGAGGAGTAGCTGGTGCAGTACTCTTCGCTTTTGGTTTAACAACCGTAGTGTATTATGAATTGAAATTATACACAGGAACTGCAGGTTTTATACACCGACATGGCGACTGGTCGATGCTCGTTATAGTACTCATCGGAAACATTATTGGTTGTCTTTTAACAGCCCTTGCCATCAGATATACTCATCCTGATTGTATTGAAAAAGCAGGAGATATATTGACTGGGCGTATTACCAAAGGTCCATTTGCGTGCGGTTTGTTGGCCATCGGATGTGGTTTTATTATGACGACTGCTGTTCAATTTGCACGACAGGGTAAAATGTTAGCACTCTTACTCGGTGTGCCAGTTTTCATTCTCTGTGGATTCACCCATAGTATAGCCGATGCATTTTATTTTCTTGCCGCACCTTGGGATGTGGTCTGTCAACCTATCGTTGCGTTGATTTATGTCTCTGAGGTTATTGGCAACTTTATCGGTTGCAATCTCTATCGATGGATGACACCGGAGCAAGTAAGGGTAAAATAACTATCAAATCAACAAGTGAATAGAAAATAATAAGATAAATAGAATGAAACACATCGGTATATACACGATAATTGCTATTGCAATGTTGTCAGCTTGTCAAGAGACCTTAGAGCAACGTTGCCAGCGCGAAGCCCAAGCATATACAGAGAAAAACTGTCCTGCACTTATTGCCAAAGATGTAACAATAGACAGTCTGACATTCGACAAACAATCCCACACATTGTGTTATGCTTACACCTTAGGCGGTGTACTGGATGACTCTGCAATAGTAAACAAGTCTGAACTAAAACAGCAAATGCTGATGGACTTAAGAAATGCCACATCACTAAAAATTTATAAAGAAGCTGGCTACAACTTTCGCTACGTTTATTATTCACGTAAGCAACAAGGTCAGAAACTTCTTGACGTGATATATAAGGCAAAAGACTATCAAAAGTAAATATCTTCCAATACCTAGCAAATTAGCATCATAGACGAAATAACGTACATCTGATAAGAAAGTGAAGAAAAAACGGTTAATGATTTAATCATCAACCGTTTTTTCTTTAAGAATTTCTAAAGCCCTACAAAGTTGGTCAGGACAACTGGTATTTTTTGTTCCACAACGAATTCCATTAATTTTGTGGATCACATCATCGATATGCTGTCCTTTCACCAGTTGGCCAATTCCTTGAAGATTGCCATTACAACCTCCAAGAAAAAAGACCTGCTGAATAATATTATTTTCATCGCAAGTTACATCAATCATTCTAGAACATGTACCATGCGTTTCGTAACAAATATGCTTTGTTGCCATTGAGACCAATTTATTATTCTTCTACGATTTCAGGTTTCATGTTTGTATAAACAGTCTGAACGTCATCGAAGTCCTCAAGCTTTTCAACCATTTTGTCGATAGTCTCACGCTCTTCTGGAGTAACATCTTTGAGGTCGTTAGGAATACGAGTAAACTCAGCGCCTGTTACTTCAAATCCGTTTTCTTCCAAATGCTTCTGAATTGCGCCAAAAGACTGAGGATCACCATAGATGGTAATGCTGTTTTCTTCCTCATCTTCGTCGAATTCATCTTCTACTCCGTAATCAATGAGGTCAAGAATCATCTCATCCATATCCAATCCATCTTTCTTTTTGAAAGTGAACACGGCCTTATGGTCGAAAAGGAAAGAGAGTGATCCTTGAGTACCCAAGTTTCCGTTGAACTTGTTGAATACCGAGCGTACGTCTCCCACAGTACGGGTGGTATTGTCGGTCAGTGTATCTACGAAGATGGCAATTCCATGAGGACCATATCCTTCATAAGTCACTTCCTTATAATCACTTTGATCTTTACCCATGGCGTTTTTGATAGCACGCTCGATGTTATCCTTCGGCATGTTTTCGCGCTTTGCATTGGCAATAATGGCACGCAAAGCAGGGTTCATGTCAGGGTCTGGTCCACCAGCCTTAACGGCAATGGCTATTTGTTTACCAATTTTTGTGAATGTTTTGGCCATGTGGCCCCATCTTTTCAGCTTTGCAGCTTTACGATATTCAAATGCTCTTCCCATTTTATTGTATTTTTTTATTATTATTTCTTTGAATTAACGAAGTTCGGCACCAAGTTTCTGCTTAAGGTTATTGATGAGCTTCTGCATGATAGCATCAATCTGTTTATCTCCCATCGTTTTCTCAGTATCCTGGAGAATGAAATTGACTGCATAGCTTTTCTTACCTTCTGGAAGGTTCTTTCCTTCATAGACGTCAAAGAGTTCCACTTTCTTCAAGAGTTTCTTTTCTGTCTGACGGGCAACCTCCTCAATCTGAGCAAATTCAACCTGTTGATCAATAAGCAATGCAAGATCACGGCTTACTATAGGATATTTTGCAATCTCGGTGTAAAGAACCTTTTGTTTGCGTACAGCTTTCATCAAAGCTGTCCAATTCAGTTCTGCATAATATACAGGTGTGTCAATACCTGCAGCTTTCTGTTCCTTCTTTGACAGAACGCCCATCTCCAACAAAACCTTACCACCACGATTTTCGTATGTCAGTCCAGCACTAAAAATCTCATTAGTTGATTTTTTGCGCACAACCATACCAGACTGTAATCCGATTCGAGTAAGGATGTTTTCAACGTAAGCGCGCAGTTCTGCAAATGAGAAATCTTCGTCAGGATGCGCCCAAGATCCTGTAATTCGTTTACCAGTGAGCCAAATACCGAGGTGATACTGTTCTGTATAGGCTTGCATTGGATTTTCTTCATTTGTCTTATTCGGATCAAAATAATAAACATTTCCAAATTCGAAGAAACGGCAGTTTCCATTTCTTCTATTGGCATTGTGTTCAATACTTTCCAATCCTCCATAAAGCAATGATTGTCGCATGACGTTCAAGTCAGATGAAAGCGGATTCATGATTTTCACCAACGTATCCTGACGTTCACCATAATAAGCGGCTTTTGTCAGCGAATTATTTAGAATTTCATTGAAGCCCATGCCAACAAGTTGTTCGCTGACGAGATTGGCCATTTTGTGTTTATGGTCTTCCTCACCTTTTATAACGAGTGAACTCTTCAACTGTGTTGGAATTTCCACATTATTGTAACCATAGATGCGTAAAATATCTTCAACCACATCACAAGGACGTTGTACATCTACACGATAGGCTGGAACTTTAAGTGTTAAGCCAAGTTCGTTTTCTTCAATGATTTCCATTTCGAGCGAGAGACAGATTGACTTCAATGTAACCACATCGATGTTTTTTCCAATGAGTGAGTTTACATAGTCAAACTTCAGGTCAACCACGGCATCTTTAATAGGTTCAGGATATACATCACAGATTTCCATAGAAACCTTACCACCTGCCAACTGCTTACAAAGCAATGCTGCATATTTCAAAGCCTCTACTGTACCATTCGGATCTACACCACGCTCAAATCTAAATGAAGCATCGGTTGACAGACCGTGGCGACGTGCAGACTTTCTTATCCAGGTAGGATGGAAATAAGCACTCTCAAGAACCACATTACGAGTGGTTTCATACGTACCACTACCCTTTCCACCGAATACACCTGCAATACACATAGGTGATTCTGCATTACAAATGGCGAGGTCACGTTCTGAAAGTTTATGATCTACTCCATCAAGAGTTTGGAATGGAGTTCCCTCTGGCATGGTTTTCACTACAATCTTTCGTCCTGTTACCATATCTGCGTCAAAGCAATGTAAAGGTTGACCCAGTGCCATCATCACGTAGTTGGTAATATCAACGATGTTATTGATTGGTCTCAGACCGATGGTAGAAAGTTTATTTTTCAGCCAATCAGGGGATTCTTTCACTTCACAGTCTGTAACACTGACACATGCATAACGCTTGCAAGCTTCCTGGTTCTCAATAACCACTTCAATGGGTAAGTCGTGGTTATCTACCTTAAAATCTGCCGTTGAAGGCTTATGAAGTTGTGTTTTATAACCATTTTGCTTGAGCCAAGCATAAAGGTCGCGAGCCACTCCCCAATGTGAAAGTGCATCAGCACGATTGGCAGTAATGTCAACCTCGATGAGCCAATCGCTCTCCAAATGGTAATATTCTGCGGCAGTCATTCCGACCTTTGCATCTTCAGGCAATACGATAATTCCATCATGCGAATTACCAACACCTATCTCGTCTTCTGCACAAATCATACCACAAGATTCTACACCTCGCAGTTTTGATTTCTTAATAACAAACTCCTTATCGCCATCATACAGGACACAGCCCAAATCTGCCACTATGACTTTCTGTCCTTCAGCAACATTTGGCGCTCCACATACGATCTGCGATAGTGACCCACGACCGAGGTCAACAGTTGTCACATGCAGATGATCTGAATTAGGATGCATTTCACAGGTGACTACTTTGCCAACATACAGACCTTTAAGACCACCTTTAATACTCTGAACTTCTTCAAGTGCGTCAACTTCGAGACCAGTAGATGTCAAGGCGTCACACACTTCCTGTGGCGTCAGGTCGAAGTCAACATATTCTTTTAACCATTTATAAGAAATATTCATTGCAATGAATTTATTGTTTCAATTTCCGCGCAAAATTACTAAAAAATCAGCAAACACCCAAATATTTAGCACACATTTCAGCACAACGTTCTCCATCGACGCCTGCTGAAACAATTCCTCCCGCATAGCCTGCGCCCTCACCACAAGGAAAAAGGCCTCTAATGCGAACGTGCATTAAAGTGTCACGGTCGCGTACAATACGTACTGGCGAAGAGGTACGAGTTTCAACGCCTATCATCAATGCTTCGTTGGTCAAAAAGCCATGTGATGACTTTCCAAACTGTAAAAATCCTGCTTTTAACCGGTTGCTTACAGCTGGTGGCATCCAAAAGTGAAGTGGTGAAGATATGAGCCCTGGTGCATACGATGACCGCGGTAGGTCGGCACTGAGTCTACCATTTACGAAATCAGCCATACGTTGTGCTGGAGCGGTTTGTTTCCTATTGCCTTGCAACCAACAGTCATACTCCATCTGTTGCTGGAAACGCATTATGCAAAGGGGATCATCTCCTTCCACGTCTTCTGGTCTGATTTCTACTACCATACCGCTATTACTCCATTGTCCACCTCGGTTGCTGGGTGACATTCCGTTTACAACAATCTGTTGCTGATCTGTTGCGGCAGGTATTACGAAACCTCCTGGACACATACAAAACGAATATACACCACGTCCTTCAACCTGTGTCACAAAAGAATATTCTGCGGCAGGAAGATAACGTCCACGTCCCTGTTTAGAATGATACTGAATCTGGTCTATCAGAGCAGAAGGATGCTCCAGGCGCACACCAACAGCAATTCCTTTGGATTCTAACTCAATATGCGCATCTGCGAGATAACGATAGACATCACGTGCAGAATGTCCTGTTGCGAGAATCACGGGGCCCTTGAAAACTTGCTGTTCTCCTGTGGGTAAATAGACGGCCTCTACACCTACCACCACATCGTCTTTCAACATGAGCCGTGTCATCTTCGTTTGAAAATGCACTTCACCTCCACATTGTAAAATGGTGTGGCGCATATTTTCTATCACACGTGGCAACTTATCGGTACCAATATGAGGATGTGCGTCTGCCAATATAGCGGTAGAAGCACCATGCTGACAGAACACATTGAGTATTTTGGTAGTGTTTCCTCTTTTTTTGCTACGTGTATAGAGTTTTCCATCTGAATAGGCACCTGCCCCACCTTCTCCGTAGCAATAGTTGCTTTCGCCATCCACACGTTGATTTTTGGTTATCAACGAAAGATCACGCTTTCTTTCGCGAACATCCTTACCGCGTTCCAACACGATAGGACGAAGTCCGAGCTCCACAAGGCGTAAAGCGGAAAAAAGTCCGCCAGGCCCCTCACCCACTACCACAACGGCAGGTTTGTCTGACACATCGCCATAAATTGTCTGTTCGTAGGCCTCGTCTGTGGGCAGTTCGTTGATGTATAATCGCACTTTGAGGTTTACCACCACCCTACGTTGTCTTGCGTCAATACTCCGCCGCAAGACACGTACACATTTCACCGTACGTCTGTCAAAGCCGTACTCATCTGCCAAAAACGCCACAAGATTCTGTTCGCAGGCAGCCACTTGCGGTATTACTCTAACATCGTATTCTCGGATCATTCTGACTTACCGAAGAGATCGTTTGCTTCTTCTATTTCGTCCTCGTCAAACCATTTACTTAAGCGTTGTTTTGCTTTTTCCTGTATTTCAGGTGCCACATCGCCCCATACTTTTTTCAGTACATAGAGCAATACTGCAAGGTCATCGGTCAATCCCACAATGGGAATTGCATCAGGAATAACATCCAAGGGACTAATCATATATCCCAGCGCTCCAATAATCAGCGCTTTATTGGCTGTACTTACTTTGTCGCTTTGTAACGTATAGTACAGGATAAGGGCCGCATAGACCAACTTCGCACCGGCACGTTTAGCGATGCGTGAAATCTTTTCAACGAAGTCTGACTGAGAGAACTTGTTGGCATAACTCATGAAATCAGGTAATTCCATATTTTTCAGTTTTAAATTTGTTTTATACTATTTTATTCTAATAACGCGAATTCCAAGAAATGATGGATGCTTCTTCATATACTGAGCAAGTGTCATAGGTTCGAGCACCACTTTTTTATGTATCATAGACGCATTGAGTAAATGCAATCCATCACTTTTCCATTCTGCAAATCCGACATGTGAAATATCGAGCCCTTTCTTATTGGTTACAATAGCTAAAATATCGCCATCATGTATCGTCTGTCGAAGAATCTTGCTATTTGTAATCTGTTTATTGGGAATATAACGGAAGGGCAGTCCTGTAAGTTTCCGTTCTTGTGCAGCTATCACTTTGACATCCTTCGGATTGTTCTTCAAGGCCACATAGGATAGCGGATGAGCACTCATATAGCCTACACGGACGTTTTGTACCGCAGTAAATGGGGTATTGTTGCTTTGAATTTCCTTAACCCATCCGGCTTTTCCATTAGACAGTATCCAGTCTGTAAAATAATGCAATCTGGACGTATATCCATTGATCTTGTGATGATGGTAACGTAATTTTTCCAACATGCTACAATATGCATCGAACGAGGTTTGTTTGTTTCTTGCACAGATGGTAAGTGCGGTCACCGTTTCCACAAGGGTGGTACAGTCAAGCTGTCGGGTATTAACCACAAGTCGTTCTGTCGGTTGACCTTCAAGTGTATGTGCCACATAAGGCCGTCCTATCAATTGATGGGCAAAGAATAGCGGCGTCTTGTTCTTGTGATTATCAACCGCCTTTTGCAGCATAGTCACAATTTTTACACTATCCACCTTTTGATAAACACAACGTTGTGCGTGAATTTGCAGCGAAATGCCCATAACGAGCATCAGAATATATTTTTTCATCACTGTTTTCTGTTTTTATATCTTCCACGTTTACCGAAATTATAACCTACATAGGCATTTACTGTACCATATATATTACTTGCGGAAAAACGAGATTTCTTATAGTTGTTCCAATAGACGATAGCACTCAGTCCTGCAAAAAAACGGGTATTATTGAAGACAAGTCCGAATCGTCCTATACCATCAATATTAACATTGTTTATATCAAATCCATGTGCTGCAGGTTCTTTCATTTTTCCCTTCGATTTTTTATAGGCAAGAGCCAACGATGTACTGGCGCAGAACAGGAAATTAGGTGCAAAAACCCAATTATAAGCATAGCCCACGGAAGCATTATAGTTGTAGTATTTCACTTTATTGAACATTAGTGCACTATCGAGTTGTTCACCATGCATCCCTTCGTTTTTATCTATAAGATCTTGTAACCGTTCGTGGTCAAACGACAGACTATTGTGCGAATATCCTATGCCAGCCATCCATGAACCACAACTGATTTTCTGACATGTACTTTGTGCAAAAGCAGCAGGATAAGAGAAACGTTGGTGGTTGAAAATATAATAGAGATTGAAACCTGTAGTTCCAACCTTGAGTCCATCAAATGAGTGGCCTTTCAACAGCTGCTCTGAGCTTTTATCAGATAGTCTCACCCTACTTATTTTGTAATCGCTTCCTGTCTTACGATAAAAAATGTCAAGACCGACCTGTGCTGCATAGATACTAAAATCCCAACCTTGTTTGGCTTTTTCTTGATTGAATCCAAAGTGCTTTACATCGAAAGTATAACCAAGAAACACCCACCTCCATCCAAAATATGGTCCGATTTTTACAGTCGGATTCGGAGAAAATGTCAAAGACTGCCCATTCTTCTCTGACGTACGTAATTGATAGATGTCGTAACTTTGGGTAGCTTGTAGCATAACTGCCCAGTTATAATGTTGCGGTTCTACATAATTTGTATCAATATAACTGAATCCGCGTATAGTACGCCGCAACCAACTCAATTTGCGCTTGGGAGGTACAGAAACTTCCGTTGGTACTTTTTGTGTATCATTTTCCGCTTTTACAGGATAGTTAACAGACGGCAGAACTTGAGTAGCATGGCCTTTCATCGTCGTAGCCAATGCCAACACAAGAACAATCAATACCATTCTTAAGTATTCCACCGTCATCATCTTTTTTTTAGAACTTACCAAGAATACGATCGAGCACCCAATTAACTGGAGTTGCCGATATACTTGTACACTCACAAACGCCAATTCCTCTCAAATGTTCTATCACATTCTTAATAATGGGATACTGTACGTATGGGGGATTAGGTACGGTAATGTTTTCCTCGCCTTCGCTGGTATGCAGACGAATTGGCTGATAGACAAATACTGAGAAACTCACCGATCCTTGATCACCAATCAGTTCGATACGATCTTCCTGAGCTGACTCATGAGCTACAAAACACCAGGAGCCACTTCCTGGTACTCCGTTTTCAAATTCGAAGCAGGCACTAACGGAATCTTCAACCTCATAGAGGCCACCTCTGTTAGCCTTAATTCCACGAGCCTCAATAATGGTGCCAAACATATATTGCAACAAATCCAACTGATGAGGAGCCAAATCGTAGAAATAGCCACCTCCTGCCACATCAGGCTGCAAGCGCCACGGCATTTTATCTGGTCGGTCATAGTCAAGTGCTCGTGGAGGCACAGCAAAACGCACCTGCACATTGACAAGGCGACCAATACGACCACTATCCACAATTTCCTTCACCTTAAGGAAATAAGGCAGATAACGACGATAATATGCTACAAAACAGGGCACTCCTGTTTCTTCACTTACTCGATTGATTCGCGCACAATCGTCATATGAGGCAGCCAATGGCTTCTCCACATAAACGGGTTTTCCTGCACGCATGGCCATAATGGCATAAGTAGCATGACTCGACGGAGGCGTGGCAACATAGACGGCATTGACATCAGGGTCATCTATGAGCTCTTGAGCATCTGTGTACCATTTAGGTATTCCATGGCAAACAGCATAGCTTCGTGCACGTTTTTCGGTACGACTCATAACAGCCACTACAGTAGAACCCTCAACCTCAGAAAAGGCAGGTCCACTTTTTTTCTCAGTTACTTCTCCGCAACCGATAAATCCCCATTTTACGGTCTCTAACATGCGTATAGTTTCTTTAATTTCATGCAAAGTTAGAAAAAATCTCTTAATTCTTTGCAGTCTTCACCTATTTTTTAATTATAATTGACTACCTTTGGCTTCGATTTCTAAAATTAAAGATTAAATGAATAGTAAAGAGCAAATCGACGAGCTGATGAAACCGCGCAGCTACAGAGCAGTTGTTTCTTCTGGATTCCGTTTCTATACAGCACATTTTCGCACTGTATTTAAGTCTTCATGGCTGATGGCATTAGCCTACTCACTTATGGTCGGTCTTACAGGATTGGTTGCTGCGGTACAAATGCCCAAGGTCGTTATGAAACTGGTAACTTTAACACAACACGGTGCAGACAGTACTGCACTTATTGACTCACAGAAGAGTTATTTTATCACTGGTGGACTTCTCGTGGTCTTAGTGATTGTATGTATGCTATTACTCGCAGTTACCATAGGGTGTGTGTTGACACGTCTTAAAGAGCACAAAGAAAACCATACATTAGTGTTGCCTACAAGTTGGTGGAAGCCCAATTTCCTATTAGCGTGGCGAACCGTTAAAGGCGGTATTTTCACTTCCTTACTAACGATAATACCCATTGTATTATTGGCAGGCGGAACCATCGCATATTCCATAGCCTCACCTCAATCTTTCGCTACTCATTCTACTACCGTGTGTGTGGCAGTAGTGATTCTTTCCCTCTTGATTATTGCCGTCGGACTACCCATCGTTCCTACCCTGATACATTATATACTTAGTGAACGCACACCTTTCCTACAGGCCTTGCGTGCCAACTACAAAGGGGGACTCCGTTTTTGGGGTGGTCTTTTCGCTATCGTAATCATAGATGTTCTATGGGCCATCATCGTAGATCTCATCATCTGCCTTCCTGCCAAAATTCTGTTTATGGCCAACCTCTCGGCGCAGACTGGCCAACTTTATGGCGACGCATTATCCATGCCTGCCTATATGCCAATGCTTACCTTTGTGACATTTACCATCTGTGGATTTTTCCAGTTTTTCGCCACTCTTCCGGCTCTATTCCACAGTTATTATGCTTATGGCGCCATCGTTTCTCGTGAACAAGAACGTTTTCGGCAAGCCAAATGAGCAGAGGTAAAGCTCGCTTTAAATCTGCCATGGCGAGAAAACGGAGGATGAAATCCAGCGTTTTCGGCAAGCCAAAAGAGCAGAGGTAAAGCTCGCTTTAAATCTGCCATGGCGAGAAAACGAAGGATGAAATCCAGCGTTTTCGGCAAGCCAAATGAGCAGAAGCAAAGTTCGCTTTAAATCTGCAATGGCGAGAAAAGGCGTCATGAATGGAACATCAGAATACAATAAAAATCATACACTTGATATATTTTCACAAACCCCATAAATTAACATGAAAAGAATACTCTTCATAGACCGGGACGGAACCATAATCAAAGAACCCGAGGACGAACAAATTGATGCTTTTGAAAAACTGCAATTCGTAGAGGGCGCCATCGGCAACCTTGCTTTTCTCAGACAACACACCGACTATGAGTTTGTCATGGTGAGCAATCAGGACGGATTAGGTACTGAATCATTTTCTGAAGAAACATTTTGGCCTGTTCATAATTTCATACTTCAAACGCTGAAGGGCGAAGGTGTTGAATTTGATGATATACTCATCGACCGCCATTTTCCAAACGACAATGCGCCCACGCGTAAACCCGCTACTGGTCTGGTGGAGAAATACATGAACAACCCCGACTACGACATGGCTCACAGCTATGTGATTGGCGACCGAGATACTGATAGACAATTTGCAGAAAATATTGGTTGCCAATTTGCTCAAATCGGCAACTGGAATGAGGTTACAGAACGCATCTTTGCTGGTGACCGTACTGCCGAGGTTCGACGCACCACCAAGGAAACTGATATTTACGTTCGTTTGAATATTGATGGTACGGGGCAATGTGACATACATACTGGATTAGGGTTCTTCGACCACATGCTTGAACAGATTGGTAAACACGGTATGATGGACTTGACCATTCACACCAAAGGCGACCTTCACGTCGATGAGCACCACACCATAGAGGACACCGCTTTGGCGTTGGGTGCTTGCCTGCATCAGGCTTTAGGATCCAAACGAGGCATTGAGCGTTATGGTTACGCATTGCCCATGGACGATTGTCAATGCTCAGTATGTTTAGATTTCGGTGGACGCCCATGGTTGGTATGGGATGCAGAATTTCATCGTGAACGCATTGGCGAAATGCCAACAGAGATGTTTCTGCATTTCTTCAAGAGCCTGAGTGATGCGGCTGCCATGAACCTCAACATCCGTGCTGAAGGTCAAAACGAGCACCATAAGATTGAAGGTATCTTCAAGGCCCTTGCACGTGCTTTGCGCATGGCTGTCAAACGCGATATCTTCCATTACCAACTACCCAGCACCAAAGGAATGCTTTAAGGCTTTCTTTAGTTGGCACGCTTGGTGAAAGCTATATGGCTAATTCGTATAAAAAACATAGGTTGCTAACTTATCCTGAAAGAGGATACTTAGCAACCTATGTTTTTATAATGAATTATTTTTTCGTTCAACAGAGTCGCTTCATCAAGAAGATTATCTGCGACCTTTAAAGACACTGGTAATGGGTTGTCCACGCCAAGCCTGGGGACGTTTTAGATGGAAAATTTCAGCAATAGTGGCAGCCACGTCAAACTGCATCATCACATCTGTAATTTGATATCCCTCCTTAATACCTTTTCCATAGATAATAAATGGGGTTTCCATTTCTAATAATGTCTTACCACCATGACCTTTCTCCTTTCCGCCATGATCGGAAGTTATAATAAAGATGGTATTTTCAAAGATACCTGCATCTTTTGTGGCTTGAACGATACGACCCACATAGCGGTCGGCTCTTGCAATTGCATCGTAATAGGCTGGTGTGTCATGACCAGACTCATGACCAGCATGGTCAATACCATCATAACAGAATGCTGCAAAATTTGGACGCTTTTCCTTGATATAATCTTCCGCAAGTTCTGTCAGTTTGTCAAGGTTATTTAAGTAATCAGCCACTACCTCCACCCTACTTATTGCCAAACTATCCACTAAATATTTAATACCATCCCACTCCATCATGCAAGCTGTTTCCGCCTCAGGATGTTGCTCGTACAAAATAGAGTATATAGTAGGGAAGATTCCACGACTATTTACTATTGCCGATGGAATTTCTGGAGTGCGAGATCCCCATTCGGTGTAGCCGTGTTGTTCTGTACATGCACCATTGAACATAGATGCCCAATTGATGGCAGAGCTTGACTCCAACACACTTCTTTTCTTTAGTGTGTATGCACCGTGTTCCATCATATTCTTGATATTAGGAATGTCATGTGCCTTAGGTACACTATAGGCTCCCCACCCATCAAGTCCGATAAGAATTACATGTTGTTTTTTCACTGATTTTGCCATTACGCCACCGCCAGTTGCCAGTAGGAGCGCAAGAAAAAAGAATAGTTGTTTCATGTTATTATATTTGTTATACATTAGTACTTTCGAATGCAAAGTTACAAAATATAATTGGTTCATGAAAATTTTCTCGGCATAAAAGCATAAGAAAAAAGGCAAAGATAAAAAAGTGAAAGAAATCATGCCTTTTGCTATAAACATTCCATCCTCACGCAGACATGGTCAACATCTAAGTAAGTCACATGTAAATCCGCACTAAGTCGCGAAATTGAGTGTACAAAGATGGAAAAAAATGGGAAAAACAAAGAACAGCAAGAGAGAATACCGATGTATAAATGGCAATAGCATGCCCTTGACATACTGAAAAAGGCTCAACGTCAAAGAGAAGTATGACGATTAGAGATTAAAAATCACACATAAAGAAAAACTGCCAACCTTATCCAATTACGGAAAGGTTGGCAGCCTATCTTATGAAAAATTAGAGTTTGTCCAATCTTAGAAGTCCTTGGTCATCTCATCCACTTCAGCATTAATGTGAGCAATGAAGTCTTCGATGGTCATCACCTTCTGCTCGCCACCACCTTGTGGGCGAACTGCAACTGTGCGATCTGCTTGTTCCTTTTCGCCTACAATCACCATGTATGGGATACGCTTCAATTCGTTGTCGCGAATCTTTCTACCGAGCTTTTCGTTGCGCAGGTCAATGGTAGGACGTACACCACCCTCTTGCATCATCTTAGCAACTTCCTTGGCATAGTCGTTATATTTCTCTGACAGAGGCAAAATAGCCACCTGATCAGGTGTGAGCCAAAGTGGGAAATGTCCACTTGTATGCTCAATGAGCACGGCGGTGAAACGTTCGAGTGAACCGAATGGTGCGCGGTGTACCATGACAGGAGTCTTCTTCTGGTTGTCCTCGTCGGTATATTCCAACTTGAAACGCTTAGGCAGGTTGTAGTCCACCTGAATGGTACCCAACTGCCAACGACGACCAATGGCATCCTTGATCATGAAGTCAAGTTTTGGACCATAGAAAGCAGCCTCGCCATATTCTACCTTGGCATGGAGACCTTTCTCCTCACATGCTTCAACAATGGCTTTCTCTGCTAATGCCCAGTCCTCATCGGTTCCCACATACTTATCATGGTCGTTAGGGTCGCGAAGAGAAATCTGTGCTTCATAATTGAAGCCGAAAGCCTTAAGCACGATTCCGATAATGTCCATTACGTTGAGGAACTCTTGTTTTACCTGATCAGGACGACAGAAGATATGAGCGTCATCTTGCGTGAACGAACGCACACGAGTCAGTCCATGAAGCTCACCGCTCTGTTCGTAACGATATACGGTTCCGAATTCAGCAATGCGCAAAGGCAGATCACGATATGAGCGAGGTTTCCATGCAAAAATCTCGCAGTGATGCGGACAGTTCATAGGTTTCAACATGTATTCCTCATCCTCCTCTGGAGTATGGATGGGTTGGAATGAATCCTTGCCATAATGTGCATAGTGCCCTGAGGTAACGTAGAGGTTTTTAGAACCAATATGCGGAGTAATAACCTCCTTATATCCAAAGCGCTTTTGTACTTTACGCAAGTGTTCCTGCAAGAGCAAACGAAGTTCTGTACCCTTGGGAAGCCAGATAGGAAGTCCCTTACCAACATTCTCTGAGAACATGAAGAGTTCCATTTCCTTGCCGATCTTACGATGATCGCGCTTCTTGGCTTCTTCCAGCATAACGAGGTATTCGTCAAGCATCTTCTTCTTGGGGAATGATACACCGTAGAGACGTTGCATCTGGTGACGTGTAGCATCGCCACGCCAGAAAGCTCCAGCAACATTGGTGAGCTTGATAGCCTTGATTTCTCCTGTGTTCATGAGGTGCGGACCACGACAAAGGTCGGTAAATGCTCCCTGTGTATAAGTTGTGATGGTACCGTCTTCGAGATCTTGCTCAATGTGTTCACACTTATAGGTCTGTCCTGCTGCTGCAAACTCCTTGAGGGCATCAGCCTTGGCCACCTCTTTGCGAACCACGGGCTCTTTCTTCGAAGCCAGCTCCTTCATTTTAGCTTCAATCTTTGGGAAATCACTCTCTTTGATGCTTTCGCCGTCTTTCAGCAGCACATCATAGAAGAAACCGTTCTCGACAGCAGGTCCGAAACCAAATTGGATGCCAGGATACAACTCCTGCAAAGCCTCCGCCAACAAGTGTGCAGAAGTGTGCCAAAATGTGTGTTTACCTTGCTCATCGTCCCATTTATAAAGCTCAATCTGAGCATCTTCCATAATGGGGCGGTTCAGTTCCACTGTTTCGCCATTCACTCCGCAAGCCAATACGCTGCGTGCCAAAGCTGGCGAGATACTTTCGGCAATCTGAAGTCCAGTAACGCCCTGCTCATACGAGCGAACAGAACCGTCTGGGAAAGTAATGTTGATCATATCTACAATATATGTTTAAGTTTAAATCGAGTGCGAAATTACAAAGTTTTCAGCAAACGACCAAATATTCCTTCGTGAACTTCCAATTATTGGTGCAACATTCCCCGTATTCTCGTTTTTTTTTCTTAAATTTGCAGTCTATTTATCTTTTTCCAGTGTAGATTATGGACAATACAACAATAGCCCCACAACAGCTCCAACGCATGAAAGAACTGGTTGAGCAACTCAACCGTGCCTCAGAAGCCTATTACAACGGACAAGGCGAACTGATGACAGACTTTGAGTGGGATGCTCGTTTCGATGAGCTCCGCCAATTAGAACAGCAGACCGCCACCGTGTTACCCGATTCGCCTACCCATAACGTATCGCGTGACGATATGGCGGGAAAGAAAGAGGAACATGAATTTGCTGCACTTTCATTGGCAAAGACCAAGCTCACTACAGATCTTGAGAAATGGGCAGAAGGGCTCCCTATATGGATATCGTGGAAACTTGACGGACTGACGCTTGTGGTGACTTACGATGGAGGACGTCTGTCGAAGGTGGTGACACGCGGAAATGGTCACATCGGTACCAATATCACCCATTTGGCACAAGCCATCAGCGGTATTCCGCAACAAATTAAAGAGTTGGGACACACGGTAATACGTGGAGAAGCGGTTATCAGTTATGCCGATTTCGAACAGTTTGAAATGGAAAGAGGCGAAGGGTTCGCCAATCCTCGCAATTTAGCATCGGGAACCCTAACATTGAAAGATACGGATGAAGTACGCCGACGTCATGTACAATGGATTCCATTTACATTAGTCTATTGTGAACACGAAATTGTGTCGTGGGGCGAACGCATGAACTGGCTTGACAGTATGGGGTTCAATACGGTGGAGCGAACTGCCGTGCAACAGCCAAACACACAGAATATACAGGAAGTAATTGACGCGTTCACCCTGCGTGTCACCAACCGGACCTGTCCTTTTCCCGTTGACGGACTCGTCGTATGTTACGATGATACCGACTATGCACAAACAGGTTCTGTCACAGGCCATCATGCCACACGCGCTGGTCTGGCCTTCAAATGGCAAGACGAGGCTGCAGAAACAGAACTCAAAGAGATTGAGTGGTCGTGTGCTGCCAATACCATATCCCCTGTGGCTATTTTCCAACCAGTCAACCTTGAAGGCACGACCGTGCAGCGTGCATCACTCTGCAATATTAGCGAGTGTGAACGACTGGGCATTGGTGGTGCCGGCACACGCATAGAGGTCATCAAAGCCAATAAAATCATCCCCAAGGTCATTAAAGTCTGTCAGATTGTGGGCGAGTTGCATATTCCTGCACAATGTCCAGTCTGTCACGCAGCAACGGAAGTGCGTATCAGCGAGACGAGCGGTACTCGAACGCTTCATTGTACCAACGGTCATTGTCCTGCCAAGCAACTTCGCATCTTTGCCCGTTTTGTATCCAAGGAGGGCATGAACATCGATGGAATTTCAGAGCAAACCATCGCAAAATTCATCAATAAAGGATGGATTAGTGAGTTTGCCGATATTTTCACCCTTGGCGACCATATCCGCGAAATAGCGCAGATGGATGGTTTTGGACAGCGGTCGGCATCAAATATTAAACAAAATATAGAGAAAGCACGCCAGACCGAAGCCCACCGTCTGCTCTATGCTCTTACCATTCCACTCTGCGGAGCAGATGTTTGCAAGCGATTACTTGCTGCCTACCCTTTGGAGACACTTGTTAACGAAGCGACAAAAGACGAGGGAGATCTCTTTGCCACACAACGCGAGCCACAAGAAGTATTTGCCCATGTGGCAGGTATAGGTCCTGAGAAGTCAGCTTCTTTTGTTCGATGGTTCAGAAACACAGACAATCTGTCTCACTATCAGCGACTCATGCAGCAAATTACGGTCAGCCAAGCTTCTTCCCAGCCTACAGGAAACCGTTGTGAAGGTCTAACCTTTGTGATTACTGGCGATGTGCACCATTACAAGAACCGTAATGCCCTCAAGGCGTACATCGAGAGCCAGGGCGGCCATGTAGCATCAGCAGTCAGCGGCAGTACAAGTTTTCTTATCAATAATGACGTTCAATCAACATCGGGCAAAAACCGTAAAGCACAACAACTGAATATTCCTATTATCTCGGAAGACCAATTCGTTGCCGACTACGGAGAATAACCGACTTTCTTACAATTTAAATCAATAAACAACTATGAATTTTTCAGGATTGATAATAGCCGTCATCACCTTTCTGGTTATCGGCATATTCCACCCTATCGTCATCAAGTGTGAATACTATTTCGGCACACGATGCTGGTGGGCCTTTGCCCTTGCCGGCATCGTCTTTATCGCCGCCAGTCTAATTGTTGCTGACAATATCATCAGCCCCATATTAGGCGTTGTGGGATGCTCATGCCTCTGGAGTATTCTCGAGATTTTCGAACAAAAAGGACGAGTCGAAAAAGGTTGGTTCCCCATGAACCCCAAACGAAAAGACGAATACAAGAAACGTTAAGTGAACTTTGCATCTGCTCTCGACTTCAAGGCGCCGTGACCATTGGTCGAGACGCCTTCGGGATGGATTCGGGATTGCTTTATCGTCTTATCGTCTATTGAACAATCTTAAACTTGGCAAATTTCAGTAAGAGTTGCTTGGTACCTGTGTTGCGGAATTCTACTGTAGCTTTGGCATTTTCTCCACTACCGTCAATACGTAGAACAGTTCCCACTCCGAAACGTTGATGCTCGATAACGTTACCTTCTTTTAATGCCGTTGTTGCAGATGATGCTGAAGTAGAAGAAACAACCCTGTTAACGGGTTTGAAACGACTACCACCCGCATTCTGAAGTTGCTGACGGAAGGAGGGAGACAACGGATCAACACTTGACTCCGGTTGACGAGGAGCCACAATACGGGGTTTGGGGTCTGCCTTAAATTGTGAGGCCACCGGATGAGGATTCTGTTGCCATGAAGAACCGCTTCGTGAAGACTGTCCTGAGAAGGAATTCCCATAAACAGATTTTGTTCTTGAACCAGACAGGCTCTCAGCTCGTTCATAATCCTGACGTCCTGACTCCACCCGAAGGAAACGGGTGTCAATATCCTTTATAAACCGCGAAGGAGTGTCATATTCCAACTTACCATAACGCCAACGGTTCTGAGCACATGTCAATATACAATGACGCTCGGCTCTCGTAATAGCCACATAAAGCAAACGACGTTCCTCTTCCAACTCACGTGTAGAACCGGCACTCATGGGAGATGGAAAGATGTTCTCTTCAAGTCCCACGACAAATACCGTAGGAAATTCCAATCCCTTGGCACTATGTACAGTCATCAGCGCCACGCGGTCGTCTTCATCACCTTGTTCGCTGTCAAGGTCTGTCAACAACGCCACATCCTGCAGATAGTCTGCCAGCGACATTTGTTCGACTAATCCCTCTTCACGATGGTTTTCTACAAAATCCTTCAAACTGCCAAGAAATTCTTCAAGGTTTTCCTGACGTGCCACATCATCTGGATTTTTCGAAGCATAGATTTCCTTACTTATACCACTCTCCATGATAATGGCGTGACCTATCTCATAAGCATCTTCAGCAGCCATTCGAACACGCCACCCTTCTATGAGTTGACAGAAGGCATCCAGGCGCGTCAAAGTTGATTTTCCAACGGGAATGGGATGCAGATGCGGTTGTGAGATGACAGACCATAGACTGACGCCATCATGATTAGCAACATCTATAATCTTGCGAAGAGTCGTATCGCCAATGCCTCTTGTCGGATAGTTGATAATACGACGCAAAGCCTCCTCATCATCGGGGTTGACAACGACACGATAATAAGCCGTAACATCCTTGATTTCTTTGCGTTGATAGAAACTCAGTCCGCCATAGATGCGATATGGGATATTATCTTTCAGCATTTGTTCCTCAAAGGCACGACTCTGCGAATTGGTACGATAGAGTATTGCAAAATCGCAATAACGTCCATTTTCCGTCTTTCTGATACGTCGGATATCATTACATACGATAATAGCCTCCTCCTTGTCACTATAGGCTGGTTTAAGTACAAGGTGTTCACCCTCGTCATTCTTACTATAAACCGTTTTAGGAATCTGCCGTTGATTATGACGGATCAGACTGTTTGCTGCATCAACGATATTTTGGGTTGAACGGTAATTTCGTTCGAGTTTGAAGAGGCGTGTATTGGGGTATTCCTGTTGGAAATTAAGAATATTGTCGATATTAGCACCACGGAATCCATAGATACTCTGGGCATCATCGCCAACCACACAGATACGTCCTGTGGGTTTGGTGAGTTGCGAGACAATAGCTTGTTGGACGTAGTTGGTATCTTGATACTCATCCACGAGTACGTACTGAAAACGTTCGATATACTTCTGCAAGACCTCTTCATTAGCATCGAAAAGCATAAAGGTGTTCACCAGTAAATCATCAAAATCCATGGCATTGGACTGTCTGCAACGCTCACAATACCTATTATATATTGCAGAAATTGACGGTTGACGACGTATTGCATCATCTTTCGCCCATGCACTCATAGCATAAGTCTGTGGTAACACCAGATGGTTTTTCGCCATGGAGATGCGATCGGCAACAGAAGCAGGCTTATAGACCTTATCGTCAAGATCCATTTCCTTGATGATGTTCTTCACCAGCGAACGGGAATCGCTTTGGTCGTATATCGTAAAGGACGACTGATAACCAATGGTTTCCGCTTCAACTCGCAGGATGTGTGAGAAAACGGAATGAAAGGTACCCATGTGAAGGCCGCGAGCTCTGTCTGTACCAACCAGATTCGCAATACGTTCCTTCATCTCGCGAGCTGCTTTATTTGTAAATGTCAATGCAAGGATATTCCACGGAGCCAGTCCTTTTCTCAAAAGGTATGCTATTTTATAGGTCAGCACACGCGTTTTGCCCGATCCTGCCCCTGCAATAACCAATTGCGGACCATCACACCATTCTACTGCTGTGCGCTGGCTGTCGTTAAGATTGTCGAGTATATCTTCCATTGTCATTTGTTTTTTTCAATAGGGTTTTGATAGAATGAGCCCTCGATTCTCATCGGGGGCTCATAACAACACAAACACAAAATAAAAACGCAGTCCCACTATTGAAGACTGGTTAGTCTTAACTATAATTTAAAAATTATTGTATTCCTTCTTCACGAAGCTTCTGCTGCCAGCGCCACGCACTCATGAGCGTGTCTTCCAGAGAAGTTTCGGCTTTCCATCCCAATACTTTGTTGGCTTTCTCAGGATTAGCCCATACCTTTTCGATATCTCCCTCGCGACGAGGAGCGAAAGTCCAGTTGAGCTTAACGCCTGTAACTTTTTCAAAAGTTTCAACGATTTCCTTGGTAGAGCAGCCATGTCCTGTTCCAATATTGAATACCTCAAGGGCTTCGCTGTCGGTATCAAGCACACGCTCCATGGCTTTCACATGAGCCTTTGCCAAATCTACCACATAGATATAATCGCGGATGCATGTTCCGTCAGGAGTATTGTAATCGTTACCAAACACTTTGAGCTGTTCACGAATACCCATAGCGGTCTGGGTTACATAAGGTATGAGGTTCATAGGCACGCCATTGGGCAGTTCGCCGATAATGGCTGTTGGGTGCGAACCAATCGGATTGAAGTAACGCAACAGGATGGCCTTGATGGGTGCTCCGCTATGAATATCGTCGCGGATAATCTCCTCGTTGATCTGCTTGGTGTTACCATAAGGACTCTCTGCCGGTTTGATAGGAGCATCCTCTGTAACAGGAAGGTTCTCTGGGTCCGGCTGACCATAAACCGTACAGCTTGACGAGAAAATAATGCCTTTCACATCATGCTTAGGCATGAGTTCCAGCAAATTCACCAAACTAACAATATTGTTACGATAATAAAGCAATGGTTTCTCAACACTCTCGCCCACAGCCTTCGATGCAGCGAAATGGATAATTCCAGAAATATCGGGATACTTTGAGAACACACGGTCCATCGCAGCAAAATCGCAGCAATCCACTTGCTCGAATGCAGGACGAACTCCCGTAATCTTCTCGATACCGTCCACTACCTTTGCATCGGAGTTGGACAGATTGTCAACTATCACCACTTTATATCCGGCATTCTGCAGTTCTACGGTAGTGTGACTACCGATGAATCCTGTTCCACCTGTTACAAGTATTGTTTGCTTCATTTTCTTATGTTTTAAAAGAATCTTTGCAAAGTTACACATTATTTTCTTATAAAAAAAATATATTTGCGGAAATATGACTTATATCTTAAATTTCTTTTTTTTATGATGTGCTTTTTGGGGTACTCCTGTGGTGTTCATGTGGGCGGCTGTCTTAATGCCACGATAGCCATTCCACCGGCTGATAATACGACGCACATAGTCTTCGGTCTCTGTTCCATGCATATAACCGTTTTTCACCACTGGGTCATTATAATATTGTGGTTGCGACAAAGCAAGGATATACTGACTCACATCATTCCAGCGATGCGGGTCACGACCGTGCTTGCGGGTGAGTGCCATGGCGTCTCTCACATGATACGACCCGCCATTATAGGCAGCCAGTACAAATTTGATACGTTCCGTCCGATTGGGAATATCTCGGAAATGTCCGTCCAGTTCCTCAATAAACTTCACAGCAGCGGCAATATTCTTGTCCGCATCAAACAAATCGGAATGAGCCAGTCCGAGATGGTCTGCTGTTGACGGCATGATCTGCATCAGACCACAGGCACCTGCCCATGAACGAGCTTGCGAGTCGAATGTTGACTCTTGATAACATTGAGCTGCCAAAAGTCGCCAGTCCCATCTGATGCGACGGGCATGTTGCTGGAATTGTGCATCATATTTAGAAATCACGCCTCCTTTCGCATTGAGCATCGGCGCAAATACGCGTCGGCGAACCGAACGAGACGACAGCAGATACTGTTCTTCCTTACGTGTCTCGGCAATCAGCTGAGGACGAAACCATGCTTTTATTTCTTTTTCCAATTGAGGTTTATCGGGACCAATCCGCCACGTCAGCCGATCGTCTCGTCCTGCGAACAGCGCCACATCGGCTTCACCATCCTTGATGCGGCGCACCATCTCTGCCGAATCCCGACAGACCTCGACGCGCAGTCCCACTCCAATCTTTTCCGCAAAGCGTTGACACAGCAGGTATTGAGTTCCAAGATAATGACCATGATAATCATAATAGGTCTCTGGACCCGTCATGGTCAAAACAATCATTTCGCCATTACCCACAATCTGCTCCAAGTCAAAATCTGCCGACAACGAATCTTGCTCCTCTCCCCAAGGTGTGAGTTGAGGTTCTTCCTGTTGGTGCTTGCATGCAGCACACAAAAGCAAGAGAGCAAAAACGTGTATATATATTCTCTTTCGCATCAATTTATTAAAATTTCGTTGCAAAAGTAATCAATTTTTTGGAAATATTACCAGAATTGCGTACTTTTGCAAAGGAAATCATCAGAAATAGATTTTTATATGTTGAGAATTGCAGTACAATCCAAAGGTCGTCTGTTTGACGACACGATGAATCTGCTCGCAGAAGCAGATATCAAAGTCAGTTCAGGACGACGCACCCTATTGGTACAGTCACAGAATTTCCCCTTAGAAGTGCTCTACTTGCGCGACGACGATATTCCACAGAGCGTTGCAAGTGGTGTTGCTGACATTGGCGTAGTAGGTGAAAACGAATTTGTAGAACGTGGCGAAGATGCTGAAATCATCTCACGCTTGGGATTCTCCAAATGCAGACTTTCACTGGCCATTCCTAAAGACATCAATTATCAGGGGTTGGCATGGTTCAACGGCAAGAAAATTGCCACATCCTATCCTAATATCCTGCAACATTTCATGGAGCAGCACAACATCAACGCCGAAATCCACGTCATCACAGGTTCCGTAGAAATCAGTCCGGGAATCGGTTTGGCTGATGGTATCTTCGACATCGTCAGCAGCGGATCCACATTGGTCAGCAATAACCTGAGTGAGGTGGAAGTGGTCATGCAGAGCGAGGCATTACTCATCGGCAACAAGAATATGAGTCAGGAGAAGCGCGAAATACTCGAACAGATGCTCTTCCGCTTTAAGGCCGTCAAAGACGCAGAAGACAAGAAGTACGTGCGCATGAATGCCCCCAAGGCAAGACTACAGGAAATCATCAGCGTATTGCCAGGACTGAAGAGTCCTACTATCATTCCATTGGCCGACGACGACTGGTGCTCCGTACATACTGTACTCGACCAAAAGCGTTTCTGGGAGATTATCGGCAAACTGAAAGAAATGGGTGCACAGGGCATCCTCGTGACTCCTATTGAAAAAATGATACTTTAAGCGAAAGACAAACGCTTCTTTATCACTTATCCTGTCAATTACAGGTTAACCCCACAAGAGTAGAGCAAGGTAATTGCTCTACTCTATGCTATTAAAAAAGGAAATAACATAACGGAAGGAATTTAAGCTATGAGAACTTATCGATACCCGCAACAAAACGAATGGAAAGAAATTATCCAGCGTCCACATCTGGACCTCTCCAAACTACATGCCACGGTGACTGGGGTGCTCAACGACATCAAAGAGCATGGCGATGAGGCTGTCAAGAAGTACGAGGCGCAGTTTGACCACGTAACACTCCATTCTTTGGCTGTTTCAGCACAGGAGATGGACGAGGCAGAACATCTGTTGGATGATAAACTGAAAGCTGCCATCATTTTGGCACACGAAAACATTCATGCCTTTCATGCAGCACAAAAGTTTGAAGGAAAACCCATTGAAACGCGTCAAGGCGTGACATGCTGGCAAAAAAGTGTGGCGATCGAAAAAGTCGGATTGTATATTCCTGGGGGTACTGCCCCACTCTTCTCCACAGTTCTCATGCTGGCTACTCCTGCAAAAATTGCAGGATGCAGCGAAATCGTACTCTGCACCCCGCCAAACAGCGAAGGCAAGGTGAATCCTGCCATTCTCTATGCCGCACAGGTGGCTGGCGTCAACAGAATCTTCAAGGCTGGAGGCGTACAGGCCATAGGTGCCATGGCATACGGAACGGAAAGCGTACCGAAAGTCTATAAGATTTTTGGACCGGGAAACCAATACGTCATGGCTGCCAAACAACAGGTTAGTCTCGACGAAGTGGCTATCGACATGCCCGCTGGACCGTCGGAAGTATGCGTCATTGCCGACCACCAGGCCAATGCAACATTCGTAGCAGCAGACCTGCTGTCTCAGGCAGAACACGGAATCGACTCACAGGTGTTGCTCATCACCACCTCTGAGGAGAAACTCCATGAAATACAAGAGGAGGTTAATAGCCAACTGCAAGCATTGCCACGCAAGGAAATGGCAGCAAAAGCGTTGGAAAACAGCAACTATGTATTGGTTAGCGATCTCGATGAGGCCATGAAACTGTCTAATGCCTATGCACCGGAACACCTCATTTTGCAGGTTGAGGACTATGAGGCCTTGGCAGAAAAGGTCATCAATGCAGGAAGTGTCTTCCTCGGGAAATATGCCTGCGAGAGTGCAGGAGACTATGCAAGCGGCACCAACCACACACTCCCCACTCATGGCTATGCAACAGCCTACAGCGGCGTGAATCTCGACAGCTACTGCCGTAAAATCACCTTCCAACACCTTACAGAACAAGGCATCAGGGAAATTGGCCGCGCCGTGGAACTCATGGCAGAAGCCGAACAGCTTGATGCTCACCGTAACGCAATGACAGTTAGAATAAAATCGCTTAAAGCATGAAACAACTTGAACAACTGGTAAGACCAAATATTTGGAAACTCGCACCTTATAGCTCTGCCCGCGACGAATACTCTGGCAAGCAGGCTCACGTCTTTCTCGATGCCAACGAGAATCCGTACAGCATGACCGACAATAACAGATACCCCGACCCACTCCAGCGAGAACTCAAAGTGGCGCTGTCCAAGGTCAAGGGTGTCGCTCCTGAGCATATTTTTCTCGGTAACGGTAGCGACGAAGCTATCGACCTGCCTTACCGCATCTTCTGCGAACCGAGACGCGACAACGTGGTGGCCATCGAACCTACATACGGCATGTACCGCGTGTGCGCAGATATCAATAATGTGGAATATCGCACAGTGACGCTCAACGAGAGTTTTCAGTTTCAGGCCGATCAAATATTGCAGGCTTGCGACGAGCACACCAAACTGATATGGTTCTGTTCGCCCAACAATCCTACAGGAAACTCACTCGACAGACAGGAGATGCTCCATGTCGTAGAACGCTTCCAGGGTATTGTCATCATCGATGAAGCGTACATCGATTTCTCACGCCAGCAGTCGTTCCGTAGCGAACTGGCAACCCACCCCAACCTCATTGTGCTCAACACCATGAGCAAGGCATGGGCATTGGCAGCAATCCGCTTGGGCATGGCATTTGCCAGCAAGGAAATCATCGATTTATTTAATAAGGTGAAATACCCCTATAATATCAACCGGCTGACACAGGCAGAGGCGATGGAAGCCCTTGCCAACCCCTATGACGTGGATAGATGGGTGAAAAGTATTCTCGACGAGAGAGTTCGCATGATGAAAGCATTCCTCGAATTGCCGGTTTGCCAACAGGTATTTCCGTCAGATGCCAACTTCTTTCTGGCTCGCATGACCGATGCACAGTCTATCTATGACTATCTGGTCGATCATGGAATTATTGTACGCAACAGATCACGCATCACACTATGTCATAACTGTCTGCGTGTGACCATCGGACTGAAGAGCGAGAACAACGAACTTATCGCTGCATTACGGCAGTACGTACAATAAACCCCGATGCCCATGGAAAAACTGTGGAATGCCAATTACGTGAAGGTCATGACAGCCAATTTCTCGCTGTTCTTTGCCTTCTATCTCCTGACACCTCTCCTGCCACTCTATCTCAGCGAAACTTTCGGAGCTACGAAAGACGTGATAGGACTGGTGCTTTCGGGATATACCGTTACGGCATTACTCTTCCGGCCATTCAGCGGTTATTTTGTTGATACGTTTCCCCGAAAGAAGGTGCTCATGGTATGCTTTGCCGCATTCTCCATCTTCTTTGCAGGATATCTGGCTGCAGGAACCTTGTTGATGTTTGCATTGGTCAGAACATTACACGGAGGACCCTTTGGTGCACTCACGGTTGCCAATTCAACGGTAGCCATCGATGTGCTCCCTTCCTCACGACGTAATGAAGGCGTGGGCTATTATGGCCTGAGCAATAATCTCGCCATGGCCATCGCACCTACATTTGCCATTTATATCTATGCCGAGACCCACAATTTCGAATTGCTGTTTTGGATGGCTTTGATCATAGCGACATTCGGTTGGATGGTGGATGCGACAGTTCGGCTAAAGCCCACCACCGTCACCCAGGAACCTAAGCGCATCTCCCTCGACAGATTCTTTCTGGCACGTGGCTGGATGCTGGGGTTCAACATGATATTCTTCGGATTCTGTTTTGGCGTACTGAGCAACTATCTGGCGATCTACGGCAAACAGGTCTTGGGAATGACAGGAGGAACAGGTACGTGGTTTCTGCTCTGTTCCATCGGTCTGATGATGTCGCGACTACAAGGGAGCAAGGCGCTACGCCAAGGCAAACTCACACAAAATGCGACAGAGGGCATGCTCCTCTCGCTGGCAGGATACACCATCTTCGTCGCCTGTCCTGACATGGTCGGCTATTACGGCTCAGCCATACTCATCGGATTAGGCAACGGACACCTGTGGCCTGCCTTCCAGAATATGATAATCTCCATGGCACACCACAACGAGCGAGGTACGGCAAACTCCACCATACTCATCTCGTGGGACGTAGGCGTCGGCATAGGCATTATCGCTGGCGGAGCCATTGCCGAGCACTTAGGCTACGCTACCGCATTCTGGACCGTATCAGTCACTCATGCGCTGGGAGTATTGCTCTATTTCGTGCGAACCAGAAGATTCTTCCTCTCAGGACGTTTAGATCAGCCATCGGCATCCTGACATCGGACAAACGACATCCATCACCCCTATAATTCTAATAAAATTGGAAAAGAAGAAAAAGGAATTGACGCTCAAGAAACGACCATCGGTCTTTCTGTCTATACTGCCGCTTATTGTATTGGTGGTCATGCTGACCTTTACCATCCGGTCGTTTGGCAGCGATTCTCTCGAAGGAGCAAGCCAAATCACACTACTCTCTGTATCGGCGCTTTGCGTACTCATCGGAATGGTATTCCTTCATGTGCCGTGGGCAAGTTTTGAGAAAGCCATCACGAAAAATGTGGCAAGTGTGGCAAGTGCCCTCACCATCCTGCTATTCATTGGTGCTTTAAGTGGCGCATGGATGGTCAGCGGCGTTGTCCCTACGCTCATCAGCTACGGAATACAGCTTATCCATCCCGATATTTTCCTCGCTTCTGCCTGCGTCATCTGTGCCTTGGTAAGCCTTATGACGGGTAGTTCGTGGACCACCATTGCCACCATCGGAATAGCCCTGATGGGCATCGGACGCGCACAGGGATTTAGCGACGGATGGATTGCCGGAGCCATCATCAGCGGCGCCTATTTCGGCGATAAGATTTCGCCCCTTTCCGAAACCACTGTATTGGCATCTGGAAGCATGGGCGTTCCCTTGTTCCGCCACATCCGATACATGCTGATCACCACCATTCCTTCCTTGACCATTGCGCTGATACTCTTTACCATAGGCGGTATTCTGTGTACCACCAACGACAGTCAGAACATCATGTCGTTTACTGCCGCTTTGGAACAGCGTTTCCATATCACCCCATGGCTTCTGGCAGTCCCTGTACTGACCGGTGTGATGATAGCACGCCGATGGCCGCCATTGATCACGCTGTTTCTCTCCACCTTGACAGCCATCATCTTCGGTCTGATCTTCCAGACCGATGTGTTTCGCGACATCGACCCGTCACTCTTCAAGGCTGCCATGAAAAGCGTTTACGGCAGTACGTCTGTGGCTGACGACATACCCGTGCTGACAGAACTCGTCTCCACACGCGGAATGGCTGGCATGATGGACACCATCTGGCTCATCATCTGCGCCATGTGCTTCGGAGGTGCCATGTCGGCAGGTGGCATGGTAGGCGGCATCACACGCCTTTTTGTTCATTTGGTGAAGGGACGCACCACCATGGTAGCATCAACAGCCTGCACCGGAATGATGATGAATCTTGCGGTGGCAGATCAGTATCTGTGTATCCTGCTGACGGGAAATATGTTTAAGGACATCTATGACCGTCAGGGTTACGAGCGCTGCCTGTTGAGTCGCACGACGGAAGATGCCGTTACCGTCACTTCCGTCCTCGTGCCTTGGAACACCTGCGGCATGACGCAGGCCACGGTATTGGGTGTTGCCACGTTCACCTATCTGCCCTATTGTTTCTTCAATATCCTCAGCCCGTTGATGAGCATCTTCATTGCTTCCATCGGCTATAAGATAGTGAGACACAAACCTGTTTTACCCACTGACAACAACAATACGCCATCATGATACAGCAAACCACCTTTTCCCTTGCCCCCAAACGCAGGGGGTGCCATCTGGTGACCAACGAGATACTGGCAAACCTCACCGCACCGTTGCCCGAAACCGGACTCCTCAACCTCTTCGTACAGCACACCTCGTGTGCACTCTCTATCAACGAGAATGCCGATCCTGATGTGAGAACGGACATGGAAGAGATTCTCAATCATGTTGTAAAAGAAAACGAGTCATACTACCAACATGTATTCGAAGGTGCTGACGACATGCCTGCCCATGCCAAATCATCGCTCTTCGGCGTGAGCCTGTCTATTCCCATCACTCACGGCAGACTCAATCTTGGAACATGGCAGGGCATCTATCTCTGTGAATTTCGCAATCATGGCGGATCACGACGTATCGTTGCCACCGTCATATCATGATCTGTAATTCATAACCGCCTAAGCATTATGCCATTTCCTAAATCTATTAAAACAAAGTCTTTAACACTGATCATGGCAGGCGGACTACTGTTCCAACCGCTTCAAGCCGCCGTACGCGACACCATTTCCCTGTCGCGCAACTGGCAGTTTTACAGAGGCGATGTGGCCCACACCGATGAGTTGAAAGACAAGAGCATGGAAGTGGTTCATCTGCCCCACGATTTCCAGATCTCGCAACCATGGGTTGCTCCGCAACAAGACGAGAAGGTCAACAAAAATGATGCTGCCAACAATACCAAGAGCCGACTCAGCAGCAGAGGATTCAAGGAGATGGCTGTTGGTTGGTACAGGCGTACCGTCACCCCGGACAACAGTTGGAAAAACAGGCGCATCGTGCTCGATGTTGAAGGCATCATGCTCGTGGGCGATGTCTATCTCAACGGACAAAGGATAGGAGGCACAGACTACGGCTATCTCGGTTTTGAAACCGACATCACCGACAAACTGATCTTCGGTCAGGAAAACGAAATACTCGTCAGGGCTGACACCCAGTCTCCCGACAATTCACGATGGTACACCGGTGGCGGCCTCTATCGTGACGTGCGCTTGATCATCAGCAATAAAGACACGCATTTTGCACGCCACCCTTTATTCATCACAACCGTTGACAACCGACAGGTGTGTATTCAAGCGGAGCTGTTCAACAAAAGAAAGGCAGAACCCCTGACCGTCGGAGTAACGATCGTTGACCAGACCGGACAGACCGTTGCCCAACACGAACAACCCCTCCACTACTCGCCACGCTGGCGACAGCGTGAATATCCGTTGGACACGATAACCCTTCAGCATCCACAGCTCTGGTCGTGTGAAAGTCCGTACCTTTACACCGCCATCGTCACGATCTACAACCGTCAGCACCAGCCCCTCGACCAGGTATCGCAGTCTTTCGGCGTGAGAACCATCGCGTTTTCTCCACAATACGGACTGCGCATCAACGGAAAGAAAGTGCTGCTCAAGGGCTTTGCCAATCACCATACACTCGGCGCATTGGGAGCGGCAGCCTACCCTCGCGCCATTGAAAAGCGCCTGCAACTGATGAAGTCGTTTGGCTACAACCACGTCCGTACCGCCCATAATCCATATAGCGAAGAGTTTCTGAACCTCTGCGACAAATACGGAATCATCGTGGTCAACGAACTGTACGACAAATGGCTGCAACAGTTTGCCGGAGGACGCACGTCCTGGCAGAACCTATGGCAGAACGACATCACAGAATGGGTGCAGCGCGACCGCAACCACCCCTCCGTCGTCATGTGGAGCTTAGGCAACGAACTGCAACAGCGGTCCGACCTCCCCTTCAACGATTGGGGTGTTACCGCCTACCGCCTCATGCGAACCCTGCTGCACCGTTACGACACCACACGTCCCACCACCGTAGCCATGCATCCACGCTATAGGAGTCTCGAAACCGATTCCTTGCCGGCTCCGTTGGCTATCGCAACAGACATCGCCTCCTACAACTACAGATACCAGTACTTCCCTGGAGACCGCAAGCGTTATCCCGACCATATCTTCTATCAAAGCGAGGCCAACACCTCGATGATAGGCACCAACTTTTTCGGCATGAACCACGATTGGGTGGTCGGACTGGCATATTGGGGTGCTATCGACTATCTTGGCGAAAGCATGGGGTGGCCCGTCAAGGGATGGAACCAAGGGGTGTTCGACATCTCCTTGCAACCCAAGCCATTGGCATATCTCGTCAAGAGCATGTTTACCACCGAACCCACTGTTCACATCGCCATCCTGGATCATGCGCAGCATAGCGAAGAATGGAACGGCATCAATGTGGCTGTTGACCAATTATCAGATCATTGGAACAGGACAGCAGGCGACACCCTCTCGCTCTACACCTATACCAATGCCGAGGAAGTAGAACTGCTGCTCAACGGAAAGTCATTAGGCAGGAAGCGCAACACCCTATTGCCCACACAGCGCAACCGCATCTTCTGGCGAGGTATCGTCTATCAGCGAGGGCGCCTGGAGGCTGTTGCCCGCAACAACGGAAAGATTGTGGCTCGCCACAGGATAGAAACCACAGGAGCGGCGACAGCCTTACAGATAGAAGCCGACAACAGCCAGTGGAAAGCTGACGGAAAAGACCTGCAACATCTGCGCATCACAGCCGTTGACCGCCAAGGACGTCGGGTGTGGGATGTCAACGACCCATTGGTGTTTAAGGTAGGAGGTCCGGCAGAGATTGTTGCCACAGACAACGGCGATTTGCAGTCCGATGAAGTTCATGTCGGCAACCGGCGCCACCTCTACCACGGAACAGCATTAGTCATTCTGCGTTCCACCGGCGACACCGGCGACGTAAGACTCACCGTTGACAGTAAAGGACGCTATCCTCAAACCATCTGGAAAAGCAGCACATCGCACTCACGAAGATAACAAAACAAAATAAACAATGAAAAGAAAGATACTATCCCTCGCTGCCATGGTCCTGACGGCCATCACCGGCAACGCCCAAAACCACACTTTCAAGAGTCTGACGGTAGAAGCCTACGAACAAGCTATTGCCGACACAACAGTCATTCGTCTTGACGTGCGCACGTCAGAAGAGTTTGCCGCAGGTCATATAGACCGCGCCATCAACATCGACGTTCTCAACCCCGACTTTGAGCAACGCGCCACCTCAACCCTTCCCCTCAGCAAGACCATCGCCATCAACTGTCGCAGTGGCAAGCGAAGCAAGCGTGCCGCCCAAATTCTTGTCCGTCATGGCTATCGCGTCATCGAGCTCGACTCCGGCTATCTCGGTTGGGTAGCAGCCGGCAAGAAAATCATGCGATAATACCACACAGCTCCGTTTCGCCAGAAAGTCAAATAAAGCCCTTGCTTTGCTTTTTATGGAAACTGTAATACTGTAACTGTAACGTTTGGGACTGATGACATTATACGCTCAACTAAAATCAATTTCCAAACTTAAAAAATGGGTTTAAACAACTCGCTTTTGGGGATAGTAAATATACTAATATTATAATTTATGTTAAACAGATACTAGTTTTGGTTAAATATAACTAAATTCAGATATAAATAGTGCCAAAACTCTTGCATTCCGGGGGTGCCATGTTGTATATTTGTATTTCAAGCTGAGGATGATTTCCAAAACAAGAAAGAAACCTCCAAACCAAAAGTCAAACAAATAATTTACAACTAAAAAGCCACTTATGTTTACAAAACAAGTAATTCAACACGCTATCTAGTCCCGACAGAGAGACAACGGTTTCCCGATCGCTTCTCGTTCGGTTCCCGTTAACTTCTCGTTAGGTCCTCGTTCGTCTCTCGTTCGTCTCTCGTTGGTTATTCGTTAGTCTATCGAAGACCGAACGAGGACCGAACGAGGAACAAGCAAAAAACGAACGAAAGAGCAACGAATATCGATCGAGATGCCGACGAGAAACTATCGGCAACTCGACGAGTAGCCACCGTCATGGCTGGCAGAATGCCCTTCTGCAACCACAAACCAGCATACTGCCCCTCACCCTACTCCTGCCGAGGCGGATAGCAGCACTTTCGGCCCCACCCAGGACATTCTCACAGCAAATCAAGCCTTTTCCGCCCATTCCAACCCACCACGAAAGCCCCTCACAGGCTCTAAAAACACCTCGCCGCCACACCGCCCAACAACCAACAAAGACATGCCATATCCGTCCTAAACATCCTCTCACCAGCACCAAAACACAACCCTTCGCGGCCTCAATAGTAGGCCAAACACCACGTTTTCATAAAGTCAGAGAGCAGAGTCAAGTGCACTCAAACCCTGTCATGGCGAAAAAGATGCCATAAAATGAAACCATTACCCAAAACCACCCAAAAGCCACCATCCCCATCACTTTACCAAATACAAGTACAATAACTTTACAATGATACTACATAACACATCCCATAACCTTACATTACATTAAATAATCATACAGATTACAGATTTCACTGATTTCCATTTCTTGATGATAGACTTAGTATTTCCAAGGCAGTTTGGAGCACACGTTTTTTAATGTCACACAGATATTCCGGAGCTGCGAAGACATAGTGAAAGCTCGGTTTTAACTATGCCGAATGACAGAATAAGCCACACGGAAATCACAGAAAATTTATTATCCACGGAACACACTCTGTCTTCGCTACTCCAAAAATTCGAGCCTGTAAGGCGATCCTCATTAAAATTCTTTCCAAAAGCGAGGTACTCGAGCGCATTTTCAGTCGAGATTTTTGTTAAAGATTTTATTTGCTGCCTCCCTGAATTACAGATTATTTCTTGCGAAGCAACATCTCATTAAAGATTTCCTCCAAAGATTTCTTGCCGTAGGCAACTAAAAAAATCCTCAGACTTCAGCCTTCAAACTTCAGACTTCAGACCTCAAACTTCATTTTTGCGTTACAGTTACAGTATTACAGTTTTTGAAATGGCAATGTGAAATACAAAAAAAACGAATGGGAAAGAGAAACTATTATTGCAATAATTTGCATTTTCAAACCCTTATGCGTAACTTTGCAAATCGATGAAAGACGTAAAGAAGATTATATACACTGCATTGGCTGTTTGCTTGGTGCTATGCGGATGTAAAAACAAAGACGATGTCAACAGCCTTTTCAAAGAGGTTGTTGTCAACCGGAATATGGCACTGACTGATGCCCCACACAGCCCTGCATGCACCATCGATATCCAAGTGAAATACCTGGATGAAAAAAGCAAAAGGGCGGAACGCATCAATAACACCATAGAACAACGGATCTTCAATCTCCAACAACAGAGCATGCAACAGGCTGTTGACACGTTTGTGAAGCAATACGCTGACAGCTATCGGGAAAACATGATGCCGCTCTACAGGGATGACCAACACGACACGGAACGACAGGGATGGTACGAATACCAGTATAAACTGGGAACGACAGTAACACCTGGACTGAACGATGCCATCGTCTATCGGGCGGAACTCATGACATACGAAGGCGGAGCGCATCCTAACCACCAGACCATGGTGATGAACTTCGATGCTGACAGTGGGCAGCTGCTGAAACTCAACGACATCTTCGTGACGGGTTATGAGCAACCGCTCTGCGACATGCTCCTTTCGGAACTGATGCGCAAAACAAACTCGAAGAACATGGATGAGCTGCACGACAAGGGGTATCTGATGACCATGGACCTCTATGTGCCTGACAATTATATATTGGGCACAAAAGATGTGACGTTCCACTATAATCCATACGAAATAGCTCCATACGCTACGGGCGATACCGAACTGACGATTTCCTATGGACAACTCAAGGCTATAATGAAAAAACAATAAACGCTTCTATAATCAAGATGACAGACATTATATTCAAGTATTTCCTTGATCTCACCTCCAGACAGAAGGAGCAAATCGAGGCGCTTGACGCACTCTATCGGGAGTGGAATGCGAAGATTAACGTGATATCACGTAAAGACATCGACAACCTCTACGAGCACCATGTGCTCCACTCGATGGCTATCGGGAAAGTGACGCACTTCACTCCCGGTTCTACCATTCTCGATTTCGGCACAGGTGGCGGATTTCCCGGTGTCCCCCTCGCCATACTGTTTCCTGAATGTGACTTCAAGCTCATCGACGGTACGGGAAAGAAAATCCGCGTGGCGCAGGAGGTTTGCCAAGCTATCGGCCTGACCAACTGCCACCCTACCCACCTCCGGGGTGAAGAGGAAAAGGGCAAATATGATTTTGTGGTGAGTCGCGCTGTCATGCCGCTGACTGACCTTTATAAAATAGTGAAGAAGAATATCTCACGCGATCAACGCAACAGTCTGCCCAACGGCATCATCTGTCTTAAGGGCGGGCATCTGGAAGAGGAAACAAAACCGTTCCGCAATATCGTGGAAATAACAGACATCAGTTCCTTCTTTGATGAGGAATGGTTTCAAGAGAAAAATATCGTATATCTGCCATGCTGAATATCCAACGCTTCACCTGCAACATGCTGCAGGAAAACTGTTATGTGGTCTATGACGAAACAAAAGAGTGTGTCATCATAGACTGTGGGGCTTTTTACCCTGAGGAGCATCAAGCCATCTCACGGTTCATCCACGACAACAAGCTGACGCCTGTACACCTAATTGCCACTCACGGACATTTTGACCATAATATCGGTAACGACATCATATACAAGGTGTTTGGACTGAAGGTTGAACTAAGGATTGAAGACCAGTCGCTCATAGAAAACCTGGCTGATCAGACATCGTCGATGCTCGGTATGTTGCTTCAAAAGGAGTACGCTCCAGTAGGACATTATTTTACTGATGGAGAAACGGTGGCGTTTGGCAACCATTCTTTTACGATTCTTCACACGCCTGGCCATACCCCAGGATCATGTGTGTTCTACTGCGAAGAAGAAAAGGTGGCGTTTACGGGCGACACGCTATTCAAACAGAGTATCGGGCGTACTGACTTCCCTGGCGGTAGCTATGCGAAAATGAAGGAGAGTTTGAAACTGTTGCGCAGTCTGCCCGAAAGCACTATACTCTTATGTGGTCATGGGCCTCAAACAAGTATGGCGGACGAGCTGCGCTCCAATCCCTATCTGATATACTAATCCATGGTGACTCCGGAAATGTCTCACGCGGAATCACGGAATTTTTTAATTCATGCACTGAGAGTGTGTTCTGTGGATTTTCATGCCACGTACTAAAAAAATCCGCACCACTGGAAGAACGTCCAAGTGGTGCGGAAATGATATCATCTAAGAGATGTCTCTTGCAGAAATGATTATTTGGTGATGCGAATCCAATCGGCATCAATCCAACCTTTACCCGCATTGGGATTTGTATCTGCTGCTACGAAACCGATCTTCGCACCAATCCATTTTCCTTCACGCATCTTGAACGGTTCGCCACAGGTAGTGAATTTCTTACCGTTCTGACTCCATGCAAACTGCATCATACCATCGTTGACGGTCATGCGGAGGTAAATATCTTCGTGAATAGCTGGTTTGTAATCTGCCTTATCAACAGCGGTAGGACGAAGCGTGGCGATGAGTGTCTCGCTCTGCGCATTTCCCTTGTCTGCCGATTTACAGGTAATCTGTATCAGGCGGAACTCATTACCGACACGTTTCACTACCAATGCTGAATAATCAAGTCCCATCATGATAAAACCACCATACTGACCGTCTGCCTTAGCGGTGAAGCGAAGTTTGGTTGTTGCGGTAAAACGGTCGGCAGGAGTCTTCTGCAACAGCATGTTGGGCACATTCCAAAGATTCTTCGCACCTCCATCCTGTTTATATGTGAAAACACGCATGGTGCCGAAAGCAGTAGGCATTCCAAAGAACTGATGATAATTAGCGTGCCATTGCCATTGAAGACCCAACGTCGGCTTGTTGAACTCATCACTCTCTTCCGGATTGACAATAACCGATGATGACGACTTAGGTTTCTTGTAAGTGGTGACAGGTTCACCCTTCTTGCCCATGATAGGCCATCCTGTTGACCAGTCAACGGGATTCAAATGAACCACACGGCCATAAGCATCCTTGTCTTGGAAGTGCAGGAACCAGTCTTCCCCATATTTCGTATGTACCCATCCGCCTTGGTGAGGACCGTTGATATTGGTTTTGCCTTGTGCCAATACGATTTTATGTTCGTAAGGACCGTATGGCGACTTGCTGCGCATAGCCAACTGGAAACCGGTAGGTACGCCGCCGGCGGGACACATAATCCAGTACCATCCGTCGCGCTTGTAGAATTTAGGACCTTCGCAAGTGCGGTTTTCCGTACCATTACCGTCGAAGACAATGACAGGATCGCTGATGGCGCGTGTTCCGTCGGCAGAGAGTTCACGCACACACAGCACCGATGCAAAACTAGCTCTTGAACCAGCCCATCCGTTGACCAGATAGCAGCGTCCGTCTTCATCCCACAACGGCGTGGTGTCGATCATTCCCTTGCCTGCTATCACGCAATGCGGTTTGCTCCATTCTCCTGCGGGATCTTTGGTTTTAACCATAAAGACGCCAAAGTCGGGATCTCCCCAATAGATATAATATTCGCCGTTATGATAACGGATGGAAGGCGCCCAGATACCGTTACCGTGTGACGGTTTGTCGAAAACCTCTTTGGGCTCAAGTTCCTTCACTGCATGTCCCACCAACTGCCAGTTGACGAGATCCTTGGAATGAAGGATGGGCAAACCGGGAATACACTGGAAACTGGATGCTGTCATATAGTAATCATCGCCAGAAGATCCTACGCAGACATCGGGGTCGCTATAATCGGCATTGATCACGGGGTTGGTGTATGTTCCGTCACCATTATCGGGTGACCACACCTGAGATTTGTACTGCGCATGACCACACAGGGTAACTGCCAGCAGCGTTAGTAGAAGAGTTTTTCTTTTCATGTTTTTTTTGTTATTTGATAAATGAGTGATAAATGAGATTTCGAAATACTTGTTACTTGATAATTTTGAGTTGGTAATGCTGATTGTAAACAACCTGCATCATGGCAACCTCATCACCATGCGTAGGGGAAAGCGATAAAGCCACATGTCCCATAGTACGGCGGAGATTGATTTCGACGCAAGGATGCAAGAGCAAACGACCGTTGCTATCTTCCACGACCATCATGTCAATGCCTAAAGGACCTTGATAAACTGGAGTTAAGAGGCGGGGCAAACAGTTACAAATCTTCGCTTTAATATCATCCAACTGTTGGGTTGAAACATAAGCACTTATGGCTTTTCGCTTCACCTCTTCTGTAGCCAAGAAATTACCCGTATAGGCAGTATGGTCGGTATGGAAGAGCGACAGACCTTCATACCTGACTTGACCATCATGGGTCATCGTAAATTCCATGGCAAAATCCTTCACCTTATTATAATAGGGTTCAACCATGACAGACTCTTGCTGGTGGAGAAGGTTTTCTATCCACTTTTTTTGCGGAGCCTCCAACAGCTTATCAGGAGTAAAGGGGCGCACCCCTCTCCCACTCGACGACCAAGGCGCTTTGATCATGACACGCTTGTAACGAGCGACCAGGTCCTCGACTTCTTTCATCGTATGACACTCAAAAGCCTCGCCGACAATTCCCGTTCCCGACAACAGCGCCAGCAGTTGGGCAGCAGTACGACGATGTGCCAACAGGCGTATCTGTTCGATATGATGCAGCGACGGCAATAAGGCCTTGTCTATGGCGATACGCGACAATCTGTTCCAAACAGCCGGATCCCATCCCCAAGGGTCGATGGAAGACGGCAGGGGAATACGATTCATCCTGCGACCATCAGTCCAAACGACATGAGGCAGATGCTTGTCTGCAGTTTTCAACCACCATGCGCAGTCAGAAAGGAAATCGTCTAAGGCCTTTTGACAACTATCAACATCATCCACAAGAATAACATCCCCCTCTTCCGCCCAAAATACAGGCAGAAATCCCAAGTCGGCACGTAGCATACGTCCAGCCTTCGGAGCTGTGAAATTCATCAAATTGCTCGCCAAAGCAATTTCATGTTCTGGGTTGAAAAGGCAGAAATTACTCATAATAGTTTGTTTCGGATGCAAATTTACAACTTTTTTTTGATATTTTGCAATATAGAGTTTGCAAATTACAAATAAATTATTAACTTTGCAAACGTTTTAAAACAAATCGTACTTTTCAATGGAAGCATTCTTTCGAACACATCGATATTTGGTTGAGCACACGAACGCACCCGTTCGCAGAATCCTCATGGACGAAATCAACTGGAACGACCGCTTGATAGGCATCAAGGGAACGCGTGGTATCGGAAAGACAACCTTCCTGTTGCAATATGCAAAAGAGAAATTCGACATTCAAGACCGCCAATGTCTCTATATCAACATGAACAATTTCTATTTTCAGGAGAGAGGCATTGCAGATTTTGCAGGAGAATTCTATCACAGAGGAGGACGCGTATTGTTGGTTGACCAGGTTTTCAAACAACCCAACTGGTCGGAGGAGCTTCGTCGATGTTATGACGAGCATCCCGGACTGAAAATAGTATTCACCGGATCAAGCGTGATGCGACTGAAAGAGGAAAACCCCGAACTGAACGGCATCGTGAAGAGTTATAACCTCAGAGGTTTCTCCTTCCGTGAATTCATCAACCTCCAAACCGGCAACAATTTCCATCCCTATACGCTTGAAGAGATTCTTGCCAACCACGAACACATCATCAAGGAAATACTACCAAAAGTATCACCCAACAAATACTTCCAAGATTATATTCATCATGGTTTCTATCCATTCTATCAGGAACACCGCAACTATTCGGAAAACCTGCTGAAAACCATGAACATGATGACAGAAGTGGATATTCTGCTCATCAAACAGATTGAACTGAAATATCTCACGAAAATCAAACAACTGTTCTACCTCCTGGCAGAAGAAGGTCCGAAAGCGCCCAACGTCAGCCAGTTGGCCAACAAGATAGAGACCAGTCGCGCCACAGTCATGAACTACGTGAAATATCTTACTGACGCCAGACTGCTGAACATGATTTACCCTGTGGGACAGGATTTCCCCAAGAAACCGGCAAAAATCATGCTGCACAACTCCAATCTGCTTTACGCCATCTACCCCATCCACGTAGAAAAGCAGAATGCCATGGAGACCTTCTTCGTCAATTCGCTGTGGAAAGACCATAAGGTAAATCAAGGTTCGCGCGACTCCTTATATATAGTAGATGAACGCTTGAAATTCCGCGTCTGTGATGCAGAAGCATCAGGAAAGACCCGAAACTCGCCCGACACCATCTATGCACGCTATAATACAGAAATCGGAAAAGACAACCAGATTCCGCTATGGCTTCTGGGATTCCTATACTAAACAAAGTTTTATCATTTAATATTTTTATTAAAACAATGGCAAAAGAAAAGAAATTTATCACTTGTGATGGTAATGAGGCTGCTGCTCACGTGAGCTACATGTTCTCGGAAGTAGCTGCTATCTACCCCATCACCCCGTCATCTCCAATGGCGGAGCACGTCGATGAATGGGCTGCTCGTGGTCGTAAGAACCTCTGGGGACAGAACGTAGCAGTACAGGAAATGCAGTCTGAGGGTGGTGCCGCAGGTGCCGTTCACGGTTCACTGCAGGCCGGTGCTCTCACCACAACATTCACCGCATCACAGGGTCTGCTCCTGATGATTCCTAACATGTACAAAATTGCCGGTGAGCTTATCCCATGCGTATTCGACGTTTCTGCACGTACTCTGGCTTCACATTCACTGTGTATCTTCGGTGACCACCAGGACGTCATGGCTTGCCGCCAGACCGGTTTCGCCATGCTCTGCGAAGGTTCTGTTCAAGAGGTGATGGATATGACTGCCGTTGCCCACCTCGCAACGCTCGAGACTTGCGTTCCTTTCGTTAACTTCTTCGATGGTTTCCGCACCTCTCACGAGTATCATAAGATTGAGTTGATGGATCAGGAAGATATCCGTCCTCTCGTCAACGAGGAATACATCAAGCGCTTCCGCGACCGTGCTATGAGCCCTGAGCGCCCTGTTACTCGCGGTACCGCTGAGAACCCCGAAACATTCTTCACACACCGTGAAGCAAGCAACAGCTACTATAATTCAGTACCTGAAGTAGTAGAGAAGTATCTCGGTGAGATTTCTAAGATTACCGGTCGTGAATACCACCTCTTCTCATACTATGGAGCTGAGGATGCAGACAGAATGATTATCCTCATGGGTTCTGCAACAGACGCTGCACGCGAGGCTATCGACTATCTGAACGCCAACGGACAGAAAGTCGGCATGATCAGCGTACACCTCTATCGTCCTTTCTCAGTGAAGCACTTGCTCGCTTCAGTTCCCAAGAGCGTAAAGCGCATCGCTGTACTCGACCGCACCAAGGAGCCAGGAGCCGACGGCGAACCTCTGTACCTCGACGTTAAGGCAGCTTTCTACGATCAGGAAAACCGTCCTCTCATCGTAGGTGGCCGCTACGGTCTCGGTTCATCAGACGTTACTCCCGCCAAGATCATCTCTGTATTCAACAACCTCGCCATGCCAGAGCCCAAGAACCACTTCACCGTGGGTATCGTTGACGACGTGACCTTCACCTCTCTGCCTGCAGTAGAGGAAATCGCACTCGGTGGCGACGGCATGTTCCAGGCTAAGTTCTACGGTCTGGGTGCTGACGGTACTGTTGGTGCCAACAAGAACTCTGTAAAGATTATCGGTGACAACACCGACAAATATTGCCAGGCATACTTCTCATACGACTCTAAGAAGTCTGGTGGTTTCACCTGCTCGCACCTGCGTTTCGGTGATACTCCTATCCGTTCTACCTATCTGGTAACTACTCCTAACTTCGTAGCTTGCCACGTTCAGGCTTACCTCCACATGTACGATGTAACACGTGGTCTGCAGAAGAACGGTACATTCCTGTTGAACACCATCTTTGATGATGCTGAACTGGAGAAATTCATGCCTAACAAGGTTAAGCGCTACTTCGCACAGAACAACATTACTGTCTATACCATCAACGCTACCAAGATTGCACAGGAAATCGGTCTGGGTAACCGTACCAACACCATCCTACAGAGTGCCTTCTTCCGTATCACAAAGGTTATCCCTGTAGAATTTGCCGTTGAAAAGATGAAGGCTGCTGCCTTGAAGTCTTACGGTGCCAAGGGTCAGGACGTTGTTGACAAAAACTATGCTGCTATCGACCGTGGTGGTGAATTCAAGAAATTCGAGGTTAAACCCGAATGGGCTAACTTGGCTGATGATGCCGAGAAGCAGGACGACGCTCCCGCATTCGTTAAGGAGCTTGTTCGCCCCATCAACGCCCAGGCCGGCGATCTGCTGACTGTGAACGACTTTGTGAAGCACAACACCGTTGACGGTTCATGGCAGGTTGGTACTGCTGCTTACGAGAAGCGTGGTGTAGAAGCCTTCGTTCCCGTTTGGAATCCAGACAACTGTATCCAGTGTAACCAGTGTGCATACATCTGTCCTCACGCTGCCATCCGTCCATTCGTTCTGACCGACGAGGAACTTGCAGGATTCGGCGACGACTTCAAGACTATCCAGATGAAGGCTCCTGCCGCTATGAAGGGCATGCACTTCCGTATCGAAACATCAGTACTCGACTGTCTCGGCTGCGGTAACTGTGCTGATATCTGCCCAGGTAATCCAAAACTCGGCAAGGCACTCACCATGGCTCCATTCAACCCCGATGCTGCGGATATGAAGGTGGAAGCTAAGAACTGGGAGAAACTTGTGAAGGACGTGAAGTCTAAGCAGGATCTCGTTGACGTGAAGAGCAACGTGAAGAACTCACAGTTTGCTCAGCCTCTCTTCGAATTCTCAGGTGCTTGCTCTGGTTGCGGTGAGACTCCATACGTGAAGTTGCTGTCTCAGCTCTTCGGTGACCGTCAGATGATTGCCAACGCTACCGGTTGTTCTTCAATCTACTCTGCATCAATTCCTTCTACTCCATACACCACCAACGAAAAGGGTCAGGGTCCTGCCTTCAACAACTCATTGTTTGAGGACTTCTGCGAATTCGGTCTTGGTATGACTATGGGTAACAAGAAGATGAAGGAGCGCGTTGCCATCCTGCTCGGCGAAATCATCGCCAGCGAGAATGCTCCTGCCGAATACAAGGCTCTTGCTCAGGAATGGATTGACAACAAGGAAGACGCTGACAAGACCAAGGAGATTGCTCCAAAACTCAAGGCTTGCATCAAGGCAGGTGCAGAGGCTGGATGCGATATCTGCAAAGAACTGCAGACACTCGACCACTATCTCGTGAAACGTTCACAGTGGATCATCGGTGGTGACGGTGCTTCTTACGATATCGGTTACGGCGGTCTCGACCACGTTATCGCCAGCGGTGAGGATGTGAACATTCTCGTTCTCGATACCGAGGTTTACTCTAACACCGGTGGTCAGGCTTCAAAGGCTACTCCTCTCGGTGCTATCGCACAGTTTGCTGCACAGGGTAAGCGCATCAAGAAGAAGGATATCGGTATGATTGCCACTACCTATGGATATGTTTATGTTGCTCAGATTGCTATGGGTGCTGACCACGCTCAGACCCTTAAAGCCATCCGCGAGGCAGAAGCTTACCACGGACCTTCACTCATCATTGCTTACGCTCCATGTATCAACCACGGTCTGAAGGCCAAGGGCGGTATGGGTAAGAGCCAGGCTGAGGAGAAGAAGGCTGTAGAATGTGGTTACTGGCACCTGTGGCGCTTCAACCCAGAGTTGGCTGCCGAGGGCAAGAACCCATTCTCACTCGACTCTAAGGAGCCTAACTGGGCAAACTTCCACGACTTCCTGCTTGGTGAGGTTCGTTACCTTTCTGTCAAGAAGGCTTATCCTAACGAGGCCGAAGAACTGTTTGCCGAGGCACAGAAGATGGCTCAGCAGCGTTACAAGACCTATGTTCGCAAGACTCAGGAGAACTGGGAAGATTAATCCCCTCTCCTCTCTATAATCATTGGCAAGGCTCTATATGGGCCTTGCCTTTTTTTATGCACTGTCAGTCATGACATACTCATTCTTGCCAATATAGAAACCTCACCAGTTTCATCTTTCTATAGTCGAAATAAAAAAACAGGCATCAGAAACTGACACCTGTTTGCTTTTCCTATTCAATCTGTGTTTGGACGAATTAACTCTTATGCCTTATTTACAAAGTCGTAGCCTTGTTTTGCAGATAATAGTCTAAGATGGTCATTGCCGTCATTGCTTCTACAATAGGTACGGCACGAGGCAATACACAAGGATCGTGTCTGCCACGCGCTAAAAGAGTAGTTTCCTGTCCTTCGATGTTGACAGTCTGTTGCTCACGCAGAATGGTAGCCACTGGTTTGAAGGCAACACGGAAATAGATATCTTCTCCATTGCTGATGCCACCTTGAATTCCACCACTGTGGTTGGTTAATGTGGTGATGTGATGATCTCGATTGACGAAGATGTCATTCTGCTGAGAACCACGTGAGTTGACGCAACTGAAACCTTCACCATATTCAAAACCTTTGGAAGCATTGATACTCAACATGGCACTACCAAGAGCAGCATGTAATTTTCCAAATTCAGGCTCACCCAATCCAGCAGGGCACCCTTTTACCACACAAGTGATAATGCCACCAATAGTATCGCCATCAGCTTTGACGCTTTCTATCAAGCGCACCATTTCCGCAGCTTTCTCGCTATCTGGGCAACGCACGATATTATTCTCCCGTAACGATAGATCGTAATGGGTATAATCATGCAATAAGGCAATATCCCCTACCTGAGAGGTGAACGCCTCGACCGAAATACCCAACTGTTGTAAAGCAAGTTTAGCCAATGCACCTCCTACAACCCGACTGATGGTAATGCGAGCTGACGAACGTCCACCACCGCGATGGTCTCTCAGTCCGTATTTTTGTTGATAGGTATAATCAGCATGCGATGGTCTGAATGTATCACGCATGTTGTCATAATCATACGAATGTTGGTTGGTGTTACGTACAATAAACCCAATAGGACATCCTGTCGAACGTCCTTCAAAGACACCGCTAAGCAGTTCGACACGATCGGCTTCCTGTCGTCCCGTGGTTATCTTGCTTTGTCCCGGACGTCGGCGATCAAGTTCCTGTTGGATGAAATCAGGATTGATGAGAATACCCGCAGGCATTCCATCTACCACACCGCCAATTGCCTCACCGTGGCTTTCCCCGAATGTGGTAAGCGTGAAAAGATGTCCAAACGTATTTTTCACCTTATATCGTTTTAATGATTAGTTTTCATGACAGTGGCCACCGCAACTGCATTCACCATCGCCGTGTCCTCCGCAACAACCTTCTTCGTCGTGGTTTCCACATCCACCGCCACAACATCCTTCACCGTCGTGATGGCAACCGCCACCGCAACCTTTACCGCTGAGATGAGCAATCAGTTTCTTAACCTCATCTTCAGTAGCATCTCTGTTTTCCAGAATCTCACCTTCAAAATAGAGGGTCTCGCCTGCCAGAGGGTGATTCATATCTATTTTCACCTTATCGTTTCCAACTTCCAATACACGACCGTAGAAGCGTTGTCCTTCTGCGTTTTGCAAGGGAACAATGGCATCCTCATAAATATGTTCGCTATCAAATTTGCCATTCACATGGAATATGGTACGGTCCAACGATGCTACCTGTTGCTCGTCATAATCACCATAAGCTTCGTCTTTAGAAAGAGAGAAGCTGAACTGCGTACCCTTTTCCAAGGAAATCACCTGTTGTTCAAAAGCATCGAGGGCAAATCCAAATCCACTTATAAAATGGAATGGTCTGTCAGCCTTAGCTTCTTCTACCATTTCTTTACCATGATCACCATCCACATAGAGTTTGTAAGTGAGGGCTATAAACTTATTGTTTGCGTTATTCATATCTTTATCTATTTGTATTACAATTATGTTTCTAACTCTTTTTTCAATTTGTATGCAAAGGTACGCATAATTTGATGGAAAAACAAATATTCTATGCGCTTTCGTGAAAATCTGATAAAATGTGTTCTATATTCGCTGTTATTTGATTAAAATCAAGAAACAAGCTGTTTGCGCACACAAATATACAAAACCACTTGTATGATATCAAAATACTCTCTATCTTTGCATCGTCAAACAGGAAAAAGACCTGAAGACAAGTAAGGATAACATTATTAATTTAAGGTAAAAGAAAGGGTAACTAAAATGAAAAGAATGATTTTTGCAGTAGCTGCAATGTTGAGCATGACAATGGCTTTTGCAGACAATGAGAACACTAACAGCGTAAACAATGCTGAGGCTTACAACATGAACATCAACATGAACATGCTCTCACGTGCACTTGATTTGACTGGTGACCAGAAGGCAAGCGTTGCTGACATCCACAAGGTATTCTGTGCAGAAATGGACTTTGCCGGACAGTCAAGCAAGGAAGAGCGTGGTACTATGATGAGCAAAGCCATCAACAAGGACTTGGCTTACATGCACACCGTACTTAATGAAGAGCAGTACAAAAAGTATGTAATGCTGCTGAACGTGACCATGGCCAACCGTGGTCTGAAATAAACAGCCTCCGATGTGAAAAGGTTAATATAGACAATGGAATCGCTGTTCTCATGATGAGGACAGCGATTTTTTTTGTTGCTCTGTTATACAACTCCTCTACCCTTTCATACGCTTCACTTCTATAATGATGCGACATCCTTGCGTATAACTGGCATCTATCTTAGCATTTCCTCCCAAGCGGCGGGCTATGGCACGGCACAGAGGAAGTCCAATACCTGTACCTACAGTAAACGGATTAATCTTTGTAAACTGTTCGAAAACCCATTCTTGCTTATCGGCAGGAATACCAGGACCGTTATCGGTCACCGTATAACGCAAGAGATCTCCATCTATGGCACAGTTCAACGCCACATGACCTTCTTTAGCAAATTTTGTAGCATTATCAATTACGAGTGCTAACGCTTTGCCTATGAGATCCATATCACTGCAGAATGTCTGGTCAGAATTTGGCTCCATTTGCGTTGTTATTTCAAACGAACATTCTGTATGATGTTCCATCTGACGTACTGTATCGTGGAGTAATGCTACCGGATTGAAAGTACTTACCTTCAACTGTCTGCTCTCAACATCCGACACATCAATAATATTGTCGATCAATTTAGTCAATAAGACGCCATTATCGACGATGAGTTTGGTCATCTCCTTACACTCAGGATTATCTGCATAATTCATATCTACAATCTGAGAGAAGCCCACAATGGCGTTGAGCGGCGTACGAATCTCATGTTGGATATTACGGATGAAATTGGTTTTCATTTCAAGTGCACACGACACATCATTATAAGCTCTCTGCAATTTTTTGCGTGCCCTTAATACCGAGAAGAGCCACAATCCTAATACGATCAATATGACAACAGAGACAAAAATAAAGAAATATGCCTCTTGCAATTTCTTATGTTCGAGTTCTTCCTGAATAGCAGAGTTGCGGCGTTGAAGATCATGCAATCCAAGAAGTTGTGAGAATTCCTCCGTACTGCTACGTGCCTCCGCCAGACGATTAGAATCGTTGATTTCCACCAGTTTCTTATAACATTCTACGACACCTTTATAGTCTCTCAGATGTTCCAATATTTCTGCACGATCCTTAAAATACATACTGGTATATGGATTTATTTCCATACGTTTCTTGATAGCGACAATAGAATCGGAAGCTTGTAAAGCCTGATGCCATTTGCCTTGGTTCATAGCGTGTTCCAAAACAAGATTATAGTAATAGCGCTTTGAATCATCGCTTTTGTCTGCTAATAATGTTTTTAGCACGGTTGACAATTCTATGTTATCACCTTTCGGTTTGCTATTCTTTGTATCATGTTGCAAACAATAGGTGCCATAAATATACCAATACCGATTCAATTGAAATGCCCACAGGCAATGTTGCGATGGATGGTCGCGCTTTTCATAGTCATCTTTATACTTATCGTAGAGTTCCTTAGTACGCTTCAGATACTTCAACGCCAAAGCATTCTTACCATTGCTGCAAGCCGCTAATGCCATTTCAGAGAATATGGTCGCTGCCATATAGGCTTTTTTGATCTTTTCACCTGGGAAGGTGCGGTCAATATATTGACAGAGTTCCTGCATAGTATTCAATGCCATTTGCTCATTATTGGTATCATTATAGTGTTCATAGATGGCACTTTTGCCTTCTATCACACAGCGAGGTTCTTGGGAAATATTTGTCATTTCGCGTGCTATGACCATTGCAGTATGGAATAGTCCGTTGTTCTGATAACCATACATCACAAAGCGAAAGCAGTTGAAAATGGCATTCATACGCTTAGGATAGTGCTGTTTCAGTTCGTAAAGGATTTCACGCGCCTTATTAGGATTTTTATCTTTCAGCGCATAAATATACACTTGCTGCGTATAGGCTTCAGTAATGGCAAGCGTATCGTTCTGCTTTTTTCCTTCTCTCATCAGCATTTGTGAAAGTTGCATGGCATTATCATTATAAATGGCTGCTTCTGCATTCTTATACAACTGTTGAAGGTGGGCGGTCTTAAAGCCGTCATATTGACTTTTTGCTTGGGCTGACAATGCTATTGCCAACACAAATATCGTCAAAACACTCTTGACAAGCACAGAGGTTGAAACAGTTACGATTTTGGTCATATATTATCAGGTTAGGTGTTAGTAATATGATATGGTCATGGTTAACCACTATGCAAATATACAAACTAATTGACTCACTACCAAGTTTTTTATCTTTTTTCTTTATACAGAACCTTAAAATGATTGCATTCCTGGACAAGCAAATAAAAAAAAGCACACCGGTCGGGGAAACCAGTGTGCTGATTATTTAATCTCTCCCAAATCCTTATGACCGGATTTAGGCTTATTGTAGCTTTTTTATTCAGGTTTACTATATCGATCGCCAGCTTCTTTGACAAGGCGACGAGCAAACGGCTGAGGATAACCAGGACGTTCAACAGTTTTACCAAAACCATACTTGCTTCGCAAGAATCGTCCCTGAGCATCTACAGGCTTGACTGCCATGTCGTTATGGCGAACGATAAGATAGGTAGCCAACTGCTTCCAACGTGCAAGCATCTGCTGTGCTTTATTGACACTATAGTCGTTGAGGAACTTCTGCATCTGTGCAGGTTCCATCGTCTGTGCCTTCGCCTCTATTTCTGCCTGTTGGTCGAAATAAGACTGCTGCAAAGAGTCTCTCACCTGTTTCAGGTCGGGGAAGAGAGCTGAATAACGGGGATAAACCATATTGCTCACCCAGTTGCACACCCAGAAAGCACTACGGTCGCTGAAAGTGATGGCATCAGCTCCTGGTGCATTGAAGCATTCCGGACGCTGGGTCATCGAACAATAGATAGGCACGAATGCCACCATATTGCCATCATCGTTACCAAACCAGAAACATCCTCCTACCTCACGAGGTAACCAAGAACGCATCTGCGAAACAAATACGAAGGATGCCTGCTGGGTTGAGATTGGGCGCTCGTTGAAGTATGTTTTACCATCAACCTTATAGTAAAGAGGCGTCGGGCGATAAGGCATCTGCCAGATTCCTCCTCCGATGTCGGTAGAATCAATAGCCAACGGGGTGCCTTCATAGTGATCACGCATGTCGTTGATGACATCGGCAACACTCAGTTTCTTGTCAGGTACTAACCACAAAGGCATATCCTCGGCATCTTTGTCCTTACCGAGTACCCATGGCAGATAGCGTTCCATTCCCTTCTTGTGGTGATTGAAAAAACTCCATGCACGAGCATCACAAATACGGCGACCAGAGAAATCGGGCGCTGCATAAGTCCATTTCCATGCGAAATCTTCATCCTTACCAGTGTACCATCCCATCTTACGGGCATACTTCACCACATTCTTTGAATAGAGAACGTTTTTTTTGTCCTTCATATTAAAACGTCCGATACGGCTCTGGTTGGCGTGTGCACATATAGCATCATCGGGAATACGCAAAGCAACCCATACGGTACGCTCTTTGGATACCTTTCGATCAGGACCGCATCCCTGCATCTCCATAATCCATGCTTCGTCAGCATCACAGATGGTGAATGTCTCACCTTCTGAATAATAACCATATTGTTCTACAAGAGAGGTCATTACGCGGATGGCCTCACGAGCTGAGCGTGAACGTTGCAGGGCGATATAAATGAGTGAACCATAGTCGATAATACCTGTAGAATCAACCATTTCCTCACGACCGCCATACGTAGTCTCACCAATAGTAACTTGCCATTCGTTGGTATTTCCAACAACATTATAGGTTTCTTCTGCTTCATCAATCTCGCCAAGATATTTATTGGTATCCCACTCATAAACCTTACGCTTGGTACCCTTAGCATGTTTACCTGCTGCATAATGATAAAGTGGCATGTAAGAGCCAAAGGAATCTGCACTATAACTGCAGATGACCGATCCGTCAACACTGGCTTTCTTGCCGACAATAAAATTGGTGCAAGCTTCCACTTCGGTGGCCATCATGGTTGCCATCAGCATGCTCACCGAAAGAATCATTCGTTTACATTGTAACATAATCGTGAAATTTCATAGTTATACATCAACATCTAACAAGCCTTGAAACTCATATCCAATCCCTTGACAGAATGGGTCAGAGCGCCAACCGAGATGAAATCAACACCTTGTTCGGCGTAGTCGCGAATGGTATCAAAGGTAATACCACCACTCGACTCTGTTTCATAACGATGTGCGATAATGTCAACCGCCTTCTTGGTGTCAGCAACAGAGAAATTATCGAGCATGATGCGATCTACGCCGCCATGGTCGAGAACCTGCTGCAATTCATCAAACGAGCGTACCTCAATTTCTATCTTTAGATGGAGTCCTTTTTCTTCAAGATACTTGTGGCAGCGGTCAATAGCATTAACAATGCCTCCTGCGAAATCTATATGATTGTCTTTCAACAGAATCATGTCAAACAAGCCAATACGATGGTTCACACCACCGCCAATCTTCACAGCCTGTTTCTCCAACATGCGCATACCTGGTGTGGTCTTACGGGTATCGAGCACGCGTGTTCCTGTACCTTTCAACCGTTCTACATAACGATTGGTCATGGTGGCAATACCACTCATGCGCTGCATGATATTAAGCATCAGGCGCTCTGTCTGAAGCAAAGAGCGCACCTTACCTGTTACCACCATGGCAATGTCACCTTTCTTCACTTTCGATCCGTCACCCATCAGTACTTCTACCTGCATTTCTGGGTCGAAGCGACGGAACACTTCTTTGGCAACTTCTACACCAGCAAGAATACCATCTTCCTTAATGAGCAGATGCGATTTTCCCATGGCGTCAGCAGGAATACAACACAAAGTGGTGTGGTCACCATCGCCAATATCTTCGGCAAAGGAGAGATCAATAAGTTGATCCACGAGTTGTTCTACACTTAACATAATGTTTTTGTATTTAAGAGTTTATACTAATTTACTATTTTCTTTTCTGTACCAGACAACAAACCACACAAGAGCTACAACCAGACAGAGGATGCCTAACAGATATCCGATGTTTTCAGGCAGGTGGAATGCTTGTTTGGAGACAAAGAGGAATGTGGTACATACCGTTGTCATCAACAACGCAGGTATGAGCGTGATGATATAGGGTTTCTTCTGGCGTACAAGATACACCGTTAATGTCCAAAGGGTAAATACACTAAGCGTCTGATTTGCCCATCCAAAATACTGCCAAATAATATTGAAGCCATCAGGATTTTCTATCTGCCAAACCAACATAGCTATGGAGGATATAAACAAGGGCAGACAAATGGCAAGACGCTTGATGATTGGACGTTGGTCGATATGAAGCCATTCACCAATGATCAGACGGGCAGAACGGAATGCAGTATCACCACTGGTAATAGGGGCAGCTACAACACCCAACAAGGCAAGAATACCACCTGCCACACCCAACCAGTCGTTACAAACGATATTTACGACCGCAGGGGCTGATGTCGAAAATCCTGTATTCACAGCAGCAATCAGTTCGTATCCAGGAGCCGGACTGCCATAGAAGAACCAAGATGATACGGTAGCCCAAATCAAGGCAACAACTCCTTCGGTAATCATGGCTCCATAGAAGATGGGGCGTCCCATGTGCTCACTTTTCACACAACGAGCCATCAATGGACTTTGAGTAGCGTGGAAACCGCTAATGGCACCACAGGCAATAGTGATAAAGAGACAAGGAAATATCTGATCTGTCCATTTCTCCGGTTCGGCTTCTGCACCCATATTATAAAAATGAGTCCATAGCTCTGGAAGCTGAGGCATCTTCACAAAGAGCATCACCATAAGAGCGCCTGCCATAAAAAGCAACGAAAAAGCGAAAAGAGGATAAATCTTTCCTATGATCTTATCGATTGGCAACATGGTTGCAATTACATAATAAGCAAAAATGACTATAATCCAAAACAGACTCGAACCCCATATTGAATGAAGAATCTCGGCTGGGGAATATACAAATACCGTACCGACCATGATAAGCAGCAGTACGGTAAAGGCCAACATCACCATCTTGGCATTGCGGCCCAGATACTTGCCGATAAGTTCAGGCAGACTGGCTCCGTCATTACGCATGGAAAGCATACCACTGAGATAATCGTGCGTAGCTCCGGCAAAAATACAGCCGAGCACAATCCATAGATAAGCCACAGGACCAAACTTCGCGCCCAGAATAGCGCCGAAAATAGGACCAGTACCGGCAATGTTCAAAAATTGAATCATGAAAATCTTCCATCCAGGAAGTACAAGGTAGTCAACACCGTCAGCCTTAGCAACAGCTGGCGTCACACGGTCGTCAGGACCGAATACCTTCTCCACAAAGCGTCCATAGAGAAGATATCCCAAAATCAGAGCCACAAGACTCAATATAAAAGATACCATTTTTTAGTTGTTATTTATAAACTTCGTGCAAAGATAATAAAAACTTTATAGTTTGAACGCCGTTCTACCAACTTTTTTGTACCTTTGTGCACAAAAACTCTAATAAATTGAAACGGACAACCTTTTTATATATCCTCATCGCACTCTTTGCGCTCTCCTGTAAAGCACAGCCGAAGCATGAATTAAGGGCAGCATGGCTCACCACAGTAGGTGGATTAGACTGGCCACATAACTATGCGCAGTCTCCTAAATCTATACGTCGGCAACAAGAAGAACTATGTCGCACCCTCGACCTTCTGAAAGAGGCTCACGTCAATACCGTGCTATTTCAGACGCGTATCCGCGGTACTGTCATTTACCCCTCTACACAAGAGCCATGGGACGGATGCACATCGGGCAATCCCGGTCAAAATCCAGGCTACGATCCCTTGCAGTTTGCCATCGATGAATGTCATCGCAGAGGTATGGAACTGCACGCTTGGGTAGTCACCATCCCTATAGGTAAATGGAATGGAGCTGGAGCTCGCAACCTAATGCGACGCAACCCACGCCTCGTCAAACGTATAGGAGACGAGGCATATATGAATCCTGAAGCGGCTGGTACTGCAGACTATCTGGCAGACCTTTGTGGCGACATTACCAAGCGTTACGATGTGGACGGAATCCATCTCGACTACATCCGCTACCCAGAAACATGGAAGATCAATATCAACAGGCAGACGGGACGTACGTATATTACTCGCATCGCACAGGCAATTAGCCAAAAAGTGAAATCCATCAAACCTTGGGTAAAAATGAGCTGTTCTCCTATCGGAAAATACAAAGACCTCGACCGACAAGAAAGCTATGGATGGAATGCATACACACGCGTTTGTCAAGATGCACAGCAATGGTTACGTGACGGAATAATGGATCAACTCTATCCGATGATGTATTTCGACGGCAAACACTTTTATCCCTTTGCCAGCGATTGGAGCGACAACCGTTATGATGGACAAACAGCAGCAGGACTGGGCATTTATATGCTCTCACCCAAAGAGCGCAACTGGTCGCTGTCGGCTGTTGAAAGACAAATGAATGTGGCACGACAAATGGGATTGGGACATGCTTACTTCCGTACAAAATTCCTCACAGACAATGTGAAGGGCATATACGACTTCGTTTGTCGTTTCGATGCCACATTGGCGCTCACCCCTGCCCTCAAGACGTCAACGCCTGCGCCTGCGGCTCCACAGCACTTCTCGGTAACTCCGTCTCCATCGGGCTACCGGTTGTCTTGGGCTCCTGTTACCTCACAGCATCCCAACGAATACATCGTCTATACCGTCTATGCTTCTACTCACTATCCTGTCAACACAAATGATGCCAACAACATCGTCGCCATCCGTTGGCAAGATACGACAATAGAAATCAAACGACAGAAAACAGAAGCACCACTTCACTTCGCAGTATCAGCAGTAGATCGCTACGGACAGGAGAGCCTGCCCGCTCAACCTAACCGAACGACAGCTCAACAAGAGGCTAAGACTTCCCTACTCGACTGCGACGGTACAACTCTTCACATTCCTACCGAACTGCTGACTGAGGAGATTACCACAATTGCCATTTGTTCTATGCAAGGACAAACACTTGCCACCCATCCCGCTGACACAGCAATCTCCATAGAGTTTCTGCCAGATGGCGTATATGAGGTTGTTTCGCCACGTCAACACGACAACCAACAACATATTGGATATTTTGTCATCAGAAAAGGGAAATAAATCAAACGAATTGACTAACTTTGCAAAACAAATAAATGGAAAAAATCATATTAGGTATCGACCCTGGCACGAATATCATGGGATATGGTGTGCTGAAAGTGGTGGACCATCACGCCGAAATGGTGACGATGGGAGTTATCGATATGCGAAAATTTCCAGATGGCTACCTTAAACTCGGACACATCTTCGAGCGAGTCACGGGAATCATCGACGCCTATCTGCCCGACGAATTGGCTATTGAAGCACCTTTCTTCGGAAAGAACGCACAGACCATGCTGAAGCTCGGACGTGCACAAGGTACAGCCATCGCTGCAGCCATCCATCATGGAGTTCCTATTCATGAATATGCTCCGATGAAAATCAAAATGGCAATAACAGGTATCGGTTCGGCATCCAAAGAACAGGTAGCAGGAATGCTACAACGAATGTTGAAATTTGATGCAGACGCTTTAACAAAATTCCGGGATGCAACAGATGCGCTGGCCGCAGCCTATTGCCATTTCCTGCAAATGGGAAGACCAGAATCACAGGCCAACTATCGTAGCTGGAAAGACTTCGCCAATAAAAATCAGAATAGAATATGCAAAAAATAATTGATATACAACAGGGTGTCACCCGTATGGAAGAATGGCGAATGGCTCAACCCGTCGATTTCCAATCTCTCGACGGCGAACATATCGCCATTGTAGGACGCAACGGCAGTGGAAAATCCATGCTCGTAGATATCATTACCGGCAGACATCCTTTACGGTTGCAGCCTCCTAAATACGATTTCTCACCAAGTACAAAACCGCTGGTTTCAGACAACATACGATACATTACATTTCGCGATTCATACGGCACGTCTGACGGAGCATATTATCTCCAACAACGATGGAATCAACACGATATAGACCCTGAGACTCCACATGTGGGTGACCTCTTGGAAGAGGCATACCAAATGGCAGGCGAAGATACACCAGAACATCGAGGTTTACAACAACATCTATACGAACTCTTCCATATCCAACAGCTAACTGATAAATATATCATCAGTCTGTCGAGTGGTGAACTGCGCAAATTCCAGCTCACTAAGACGCTCCTTGCAGATCCTCGCGTACTAATCATGGATAATCCGTTTATTGGACTCGATGCCACAACACGCGACCAACTCAAAGTATTGCTGAGCACCCTGGCTCATGAGCGCGCGCTACAGATCATCCTTGTGCTCTCCAAAACTGATGACATTCCAGACTTCATCACGCATGTCGTGGAGGTCAAACAAGGAGTGGTACAACCCAAATGCACATTAGAAGAATACAACAACAGACAACCAACTATACCTTCACACGTCCTCTCCGAAGAGAAACGCGAAGCTATCATCCAATTGCCCAACAAAGCCAATGACTATACAGCACATCAGGTTATTGCCATGCATCAGGTGGGCATACGCTATGGAGAACGAACCATCTTGAAAGAACTCGATTGGACGGTATGCGATGGAGAGCGTTGGGCGCTCAGCGGACAGAACGGAAGCGGAAAATCCACTCTTCTCTCTCTGGTATGCGCCGACAACCCTCAAAGCTATGCTTGCGACATAACACTTTTCGACAGACAACGCGGATCGGGAGAGAGCATCTGGGACATCAAACGACATATTGGATATGTATCTCCTGAAATGCATAGAGCTTATCAAAAAGACCTTCCTGCCGTTCGCATCGTAGCAAGCGGACTGAAAGATTCTGTAGGACTCTACGTCAAGCCCAATCCCGAAGAATACGAAATTTGCAGATGGTGGATGGATATCTTCGGACTCGAAGGACTCTACGACAGACCCTTTCTCAAACTGTCAAGTGGTGAACAACGACTCGTACTCTTGGCTCGTGCCTTCGTTAAAGACCCACAACTCATTATCCTTGATGAACCACTCCACGGGCTCGACCTCTACAATCGCCGTTTGGTGAAAGATGTGATAGAAACCTTCTGCCAACGTCCACACAAGACAATGGTCATGGTGACCCACTACGAAGAGGAACTACCCAACAATATCACTAACAAGATTTACTTAATCAAACAACAATAACATATTAAATATGAAGAAGTTATTTATTGTACTAATGATGGCTTTCTGTGCTAATGCGCAAGCACAGGAGATCTTCAACGAGATTAAACACAAAGCCTTCGATGCTGTGAGCAACGAAAAGACTTTGCCTATCATGAAACAGATTAATCAGTTTAAACTCGATGCGCTCAATTATCTTGCAATAAGCATGCAGGAACAGATGCCAGACGCACCAGTACTCTATCTTGACGAACAGGCATTAGGACTCAACAATTTCATTACAGCATATATCATGCAACTGGTAAAAATGAATAATATGCCCGATGCTGCACAAGTGAAGATCACCAAGATTTTTATCGATGCCTCCGTGTCAAACCCGCTCTTCAACGACAAGGAAGAAGAACCTGCACACAGCTATCTAAATAATGCCAGCAGCATCACACGATTCTCACTCGATACCGACTGGCCTCGGGCTTTGGCTGCTGTACAAGCACAACTGAAAGACTAACATTACCCAAAAACAATCAATAACAAAAACAGATCAACAACTATGGAAAGAACATGGAGATGGTTTGGCAAAAACGATAAGATAACGCTTGCCATGCTAAAACAAATCGGTGTGGAAGGCATCGTAACTGCTCTTCACGACGTACCTCTTGGTGAAGTTTGGACCAGAGAAAAAATCAAAGATCTCCGCGAATATATCGAAAGCTACGGCATGCGATGGAGCGTCGTGGAATCATTACCCGTGGTAGAGACTATCAAATACGGAGGTCCTGACCGTGACCAACAGATAGAAATCTATAAGGAATCGCTCCGCAACCTATCGGCTGAAGGCATCCATACCATCTGTTACAACTTCATGCCCGTACTCGACTGGGCTCGTACAGACTTGCTTCACGCGAATCCTAACGGTTCGTCAAACCTATTCTTCTCTTATGCAGAATTTGCCTATTTCGATATTTATATACTCAAAAGACAAGGCGCACGCGAAGAATGGGCACGCTTCCAATTCCCAGCTGGCGTAGGTGAAGGACGTAACGTACTGGAAGAGGCTGATGCGCTCGCCAAAACCATGACTCCAGAGAAAGACCATCAACTGGTAGAAAACATCGTTATCAAAACGCAAGGCTTTGTAAGTGGCAATTTCAAAGAGGGCGACGAACACCCCCTCGAACTCTTCCACCAGTTACTCGCAAACTATGACGGTATTGACAAGAATCAACTGAGGGAAAACATGAAATACTTCCTCAACGCTATCATGCCTACCTGCGAAGAGTGTGATATGAACATGTGTGTGCATCCCGATGATCCCCCCATCGAGATTCTCGGCCTCCCACGCATCGTACGCACCCAAGAAGATATCCAATGGTTCCTTGATGCTGTTCCTAACAAACACAACGGACTGACCTTCTGCGCTGGAAGTCTCTCTGCTGGCGCTTATAACAATGTGGTGGAGATGGCACGTAAATTTGCACCACGCACCCATTTCGTACACCTCCGCTCTTGTCATATCTTCCCCAATGGCGACTTCACAGAAGCCTCACACCTTGGAGGACGTGCCGATATCATCGAACTGGCACGCATTTTCGAACAAGAGAATCCTGCGTTGCCCATGCGTGTGGATCACGGCATGACAATGCTGGGCGACGAGACTAAAGGTTATAATGCAGGCTACTCGTTCCTCGGACGTATGTTTGCCATGGGACAAGTACAAGGCATTCTCGCCACCGTTGACCGTGAATTAGGAATAGAATACAAACAACCCGGATTTTATGAATAACAACCTTTTCAACATTAAAGACAACGTTGTTGTCATCACAGGCGGAACAGGCGTTCTTGGACGTGCCATCGCTAAATATCTGGCCCTTGAAGGAGCCAAAGTCATCATCCTCGGCCGTAAGGAAGAGGTAGGACAGAAAATTGCTTCTGACATCTGCGAAGCAGGTGGCGTGTGTGAGTTTATGAAAACTGACGTCATGAACCAAGAGGTCGTTCAACAAAACTGCGACGACATCATGCGTAAATACGGACGTATCGACACTCTCCTCAATGCTGCGGGAGGTAATATGCCTGGCGCTACCATCGCTCCCGATAAAACCTTCTTCGACCTCGATGCCTCACAATTCCAGACTGTTCTCAATCTAAACCTCACAGGAACGGTCATCCCCACCCAAGTATTTCTTCGTCCCATGGTAGCTCAGGGCAAAGGTAGCATCATCAACTTCTCTTCGATGGCTGCTTTCCGTCCCATGACTCGCGTATGTGGTTATGCTGCTGCCAAGGCTGGTATCAGCAATTTCACAGCATATATGGCAACAGAATGTGCCAAGAAGTTTGGCGAAGGAATTCGCGTCAACGCCATTGCTCCCGGTTTCTTCATTACCGAACAGAATCGTGCTTTGTTGACCAATCCCGATGGTACCTTCACACAGCGTGGTCAGGATGTGATTCGTCAGACTCCCTTCGGCCGCATGGGTGATCCTGAAGAACTCTGTGGCACGATCCACTATCTGATGTCAGAAGCTGCAAAATTCGTCACCGGTACCGTTGCTGTTGTTGACGGAGGATTTAATGCTTTTGCCATGTAAGTTCCAAACAATACGTCATACTCCAAAGGAGAGCCACACCTCGTGTGACTCTCTTTCTTTTTCCAGAAAGTTTTAGTATTCCTTATATATTTTCTGTGTATTATTATAAAAAGAGAGTTAGGATTACGGCATAAGACAAAAGGAGATTCTCAAGGCAGAGAATCTCCTGCGACTCATTATATGTTGACCACAAGTCCATCGTATGCCATGCGAATATGAGGAGGCAAGATGTTATTGACCTCATCATGTTTTCCTATGCTATGTGCCGCATGAGTAAGCCATGTTTGACGTGCTCCTATCTTTTTCGCAAATGCCACCGCTTCATCAAGTGTCTGGTGTGAATGATGCGGAGTACGGCGAAGCGCGTTAACAACCAGCACTTCTGTTCCTTTCAGATATTCCAATTCGCTATCTGCAATGGTTTTCATATCCGTAATATATGTCAATCCACCAATCCGATAACCTAAGATGGGCAAGTCGTGATGCATCACCTGTATCGGCATGATATCAATACCGTTGATGTTAAACACCTCATGAGGATGAATCTCATGAAGTCTGATGACAGGAGTATTGGGATAGCGATGTTCTTCAAAACAATATGGAAGCATCTTCAATAACGATTGACGTGCAATAGGGTCCGCATAGACGTTCACCTCTCCAAACTGACAGAAAGGCCTGACATCATCAAGTCCTCCCACATGGTCATAGTGGGCATGGGTGATAAGGATTCCATCTATCCGACTGAATGGCAAGGGCATAATCTGTTGACGGAAGTCTGGCCCACAGTCGATAAGCAAGCGTGTGTCTCCCTCCTCTAACAGCGCCGAACATCTCAACCTTTTATCATGTGGATCTTGACTGCTACAGGTAGGACATTGGCATCCAATGGTAGGAACGCCACACGATGTTCCAGTACCGAGGAAGGTTATTTTCATATAATATTCACTTCAGGTTTGATGGTTATTCCGAATTTTTCTTTCACATCACGCTGGATCATCCGGCAAAGATCAACAATCTCCTGACCGGTAGCATTACCACGATTCACCAACACCAAGGCCTGACGGTCGTGAACGCCTGCATGTCCTACGGTACGTCCCTTCCATCCACATTGGTCTATCATCCATCCTGCAGGAATCTTCTCGTGATTTGCATCGATGGTATAGTGTGGCATATTCTCATATTGTGATGCCAAAGCCTCATATTGTGATCGTTCCACAATGGGATTCATGAAGAAACTTCCTGCATTTCCCATAACAGCAGGATCAGGCAGTTTTTCTTGTCGTATGCCGATGATGACCTCTCTCAATTGACTTGCTGTGGGATGAGTCATGTTTCGCCTTTCAAGTTCGCTGCGAATGTTACCATAATCGAGTTTTGGTTGAAAATCTCTTTGGGTACGATAGGTCACATGGGTGATCAGATATTGATTTTTCCATTCTCCTTTAAACCGACTCTGACGATATGCGTACTGACAAGCAGCGGCATCAATGACCTGTAACGCTCCCGAAGCGATCTCGATGGCTTCAATGGTCTCTATAAAGTCTTTCACCTCAACACCATAGGCACCGATGTTCTGTACCGCGCTGGCACCCACATCACCTGGAATCCACGAGAGATTCTCCATGCCGTAATATCCATGCTTCACACTATAATCTACTACATCATCCCATACCTCGCCGCTTCCACAGCGTAGGGTGTCCTTCTGTGGTGTTATGCCTTTGATGGCTGAGCGCACGACAATGCCTTTGAAATCCTGTGTCAACAGGAGATTACTTCCACCTCCAATAATCAGAAAAGGTTGGGCTGACTGACGAAGAATGTCGGCCACAGCTTTTGCTTCATCGGCAGTCGAATATTCCAAGAAGCGGTCACAACGGGCTTCAATACCAAAGGTGTTGTGCTGCTTCAAACTATAGTCATGAATATCTTTCATAGCGTTGTTCCTATTTATATTATGTTGAGAGTTTAGACAGCATCCATTTTCCTCCTTCGTGTCGGAAGGTAAGTTCTGTCTCCAAACCATTAGCGATACCTCTAAGCACGAACACCTTACATTTTCCTGCTTTATGATTGGTACCATAGATAATGTTATAAATCATATCCGTAGGTAATTCAGGTGCAAAAGCTGGCCACGTATCTGGTGTTATCACTCCTTCCATCTCATTGAAGTCATCGTCCGGATCCGGTCCCACAAAATCTACCGTCTCTCGGAGATGGTGCATCTGATAGTCGGCATTAGAAGCAAAATGCTCGTAAAAGTCAAGAAACGATGCATTATGTGATTCATGCAAAGGAATGTGTATGATCTTCTGCATCATCCATCTTCCGTTGATACGGTCGAAGACATACTGTTTGATGGATTTCGAGTGAAAATAAATTTTCTCCACCACAGCATGTGAGACAGAAATCTGCTTGGTATCTTCCAATTGTTTCTCGCTGTCGAAAATCAGCGTATAGAAATCTTGTCGCATGAAGAAATTCTCCATGTGCCATTTGCTTTTAGGCAACAATTCAATATCATCTCCACGTACGACAGGTAGTGGAAACTTAATACGGCTGAATTGTAATTTCCTATTGGCGGCGAAATTGAATACAAAATCATCAAACAGCTCATCAGCCGCTTTTGGCATCGGCTCCTCTTCGATTGCCTTCATCTCGTTGTCAGCAACCGTAGAGTCAACAGTCGCAGTAGTGTCAGCAACCGTTTCTTCGGTAGATTCTACCGTTTTGTTACCCTGGCAACCTGCCAGCAAACAGACCATAACATAAAACGCTATCCAATATCGTTTCATCATTGACCTCCATCTATTTTATAAACTTCTCTCAATTTTTCGGCAAAGGTACAAAAAACTCCCAACTCCTAATCCATAATTCTTATTTTTTTTATACCTTTGCAGAAAATTTAGTTTTATATCAATGATTATGATACTCGACAAGATAAACCAACTCTTAGACGAAGTGCGGCAAATGACGGCCGCCAACGCAGAAGAGGTAGAGCAGTTACGACTGAAATACCTCAGCAAGAAAGGTGCCATTACAGCTTTGATGAACGATTTCCGCAATGTTCCAGCCGACCAGAAAAAGACTGTGGGCATGAAAATCAACGAACTCAAGCAAATAGCACAGGAGCGCATCAACCAACTCAAGACTGATACCGAAACAGTAGAATGCGATGCGCAACATATCGACCTCACACGCACACCCTACCCCATCGGATTGGGTACACGTCATCCGCTCACTATTGTTACCAACGAGATTATCGACATCTTCTCGCGTATGGGATTTGTATTAGCCGATGGACCTGAAGTAGAGGACGACCTCCACGTGTTCACCCGTATGAACTTTGCGGCAGACCATCCTGCACGTGACATGCAAGATACTTTCTTTGTGTCACAACATCCTAACGATGTCACCAAAAACATCCTGCTCCGTTCCCATACCTCAAGTGTACAGGCTCGCGTGATGGAGACTACCCAGCCTCCTATCCGCATCATCTGCCCCGGACGCGTATATCGTAACGAGGCCATTACCGCCCGTGCTCATTGTTTCTTCCATCAGGTAGAAGGATTGTATGTCGACAAGAACGTATCGTTTACCGACCTCAAGCAGGTATTGTTGTCCTTTGCCCGTGAAATGTTTGGTGCAGATACCAAGATACGTCTTCGTCCAAGCTATTTCCCATTTACCGAGCCCAGCGCTGAGATGGACATCTCTTGCTTCATCTGTGGCGGCGAAGGCTGCGGATTCTGCAAGCACACAGGATGGGTAGAGATTCTCGGTTGTGGTATGGTCGATCCCAATGTTCTCGAACAATGCGGTATTGATTCAAGCGTTTATAGCGGCTATGCCTTTGGTATGGGTGTTGAACGCATTACCAACTTAAAATACCAAGTAAGCGACCTCCGCATGTTCTCTGAGAACGACGTCCGCTTCCTCCACGAATTCGAGTCAGCCGACTAATTTCATCACACCAACATATTCAAGAAGGCTCCTGTCATCAGCGAGCCTTCTTTTTTGTTGCTATACTCAACCATAATCTTTCGTCTGTACGGCAAAGTTCTAACCGTTTCAAGGCTTCCATGAAAATTACTTTTACGCCACAAGAATAATCATTCCAATCATTCCAATCATTCAAACAAAAGCATCATCCTCTCCTTATAGGAATAATACGAATAGAGGTAGCTTTGGAATAATGCGGATAGAGGTAACCTTGGAATAATGCGGATAGAGGTAGTAGTCTTACGCTTCTCAAACCATAATCAACAGAATGGTTGAACAGCTATAGAATGTAGAAAAGAGAGACCATATTTGATAAGAAATAATCTGTTAGGGAACTTTCCGAAAAATTTGCGAGTTGTAGATTTACTTTTTTACACGGCATCACCATAAGAGACTAATCTGCAAAAGGTGTCACACATACTACTTTTGCACAAAAAAAGCAGCGTAAATAAATAATTTACGCTGCTTGTTGGTAGTCGATAGGGGAATCGAACCCCTATGCCAAGATTGAGAATCTTGTATCCTAACCATTAGATGAATCGACCAACGGTACATTTTTCGGACGATAGCTTGCGGAAGGTGGGGGATTCGAACCCCCGGTACGGTAACCCGCACGGCAGTTTAGCAAACTGCTGGTTTCAGCCACTCACCCAAACTTCCTAACCGGTTGTTCTTACTTAACCTTAGGCGTTTTCTCTCAAACGCGGTGCAAAGGTACTACATATTTTTGAGAACACCAAACATTTTGAAAAGTTTTTCTTGTTTTTTCTGCATTATGCCCATTTTTTCTGCTTTTCCACCGCAAGCCCTACCCTCTTGAGCCTATATATTGACGATTCTTGAGTCTTCCGCACATCCCTTAGACATTCTCCGCCCCACACTTCGGACAGATACCTTTGCGATGCATCCTTGCGCCACAATTGCCACAAACATACCGATAATGCGAATACCGGAAATAGCGCCACAGGGCAAAGATGATATAGACAACAAGAAATAGAAAACCTATATAATATAAGGTAGTGATGCTGAAAAGAACATAATCGACTGCACATACTCCAGCAAGTCCGCATAAGTAAAGCAACCCTTCAGAAGGCTCCAAACGATGCACTACATCATCTATCGTCGCCACACCTACGATAAGGATGGCCCATACGGAGGCAATAAAGAGTGCAAGGAACCACGGTAGCGAGAACGGGTTGAGCGAAGGGTGATAATAGAAATGTCGCCACGATTCGGGACTGAACATCTGTATGGATGCATAGAGCGTAGCAGAAGAGGCGATGAGTATGCACAACAATGTGGGATAGAACGAATCAATATCGTTGAAATGAACTATACGCGCATTATGGCGCATCAAACGACGAAGGCCGTATGCCACTACGACAACAACCAATAATGCCAGGAATAGCAACAGGTGGGTATCTGAAAAGAAATCTATAAACTGGGAAATGGGGTCGTTGGGCGATACGCAAGGCAACATCTCGCTCTCACGAATCCATCCCTGTGTCATCTGGTCGCGCGCCACCTTCACCCAAACGGAATCTATCGTATCTGACGAGATGGTCTTGATGTCGGCCACAACAAGGGGATCGCCTTTCGACACATATAGCGTATCGAAAGCCTGAGGTCCTGCCTCATCGGAAATGGGCATCTGGCTGGCCTTAACCACGAAGTTATAGTTCTGAGAATAATGATGGGTAGTAAAAAACGACAAGGAGTCTATCTGACGCTCGGTAAGGTCCCATGCGTCAGGCGAAACAGGTCCATGGTTGTAACAGGCAGACAACAACAGGACGAGCACACACAACAGGCTATTTCTCACTTTCTCCATAGACATTCATCTGACAATGACGACAATCAAACTCTAAACGAAACCTACGACCATCAGACAATCGCAGAAACAAGGGTTCCCTCCAATGTGCCTTTGTCCCGCCATGTTTCACACAACCGCCAAGCGCATAGCGCAGACAATGGCGACATTGCATCAACAAGGAAGCCTTCTGTCGTGATGACTGGAGTTCGAATGCTTGTTCGGAAGGATGAAGCCCTTGTGAGATATAAAAGTCGCGTGCCTTTGCGTTGGAGATATTATACAGATAGTCATACGGATAAAGGGCCGACACGGACGCGGGAATGTGGGCCGATAAAATTTTAGACTGACCATCCGCTTGAGGAGTGGACGTCATGAGTTTTTCGACAAGACGCCTGCGCAGATCTGCGAGGAAACTGCTGGGGATGAAATAATTGAAATCATCGCCCATCTCCACCTGCTCGCAAAGATAGGGCGTTCCTCCGAGTTTCGAGAGTTGCCTGACGATATTGTCGCGTTGTGGCTTCTCTGAAGCCTGATGCTCACAGGCAATACCTACCGAAACCTCGCCAACCGAGAGATTAAAGCCCTGTTCGTCGGCTGCCAACCGCATGATGATGGGAATCTTGCGTTCTGCACTCGGACGAGAGAGTAGCTTTTCAAATTCCTGGTCGTTATTACGATAGAGTGCCATTCCTGGACGAAGATTCCGTGGCATCTTTTGAGGATAGAGTCTGTTGCCTTCCGCTCGGTTGACACGGAATCCTTCCAGTTCGCGGTCTCCCGTAATGAAACACAATCCGTCTCCATTGGCAAATGCAGCAGTTCCTGCAACATTAAAGGAGTTGTTGCGTATCTCTTTCACATACCCCACATACTCGCCCATGGCCTTTGGGGTATCGGGAGAGAAGATGTCTGGTTGGCGTCCATTCAGGAAATAATGTGTAAAGCCACGGTTAAAGGTCTTTTTCAGATTGGGTGTGAAGGTATAGCTGCACGTTCCCTTCGAAGCGCGGCAATAGCGATCAGGCTGATTGGCAACAATCTTATTGAGGCGAAGGTTATAGGCAGCCACGACATTTTTTACATAGGTGACATCCTTCAACCTTCCTTCTATCTTGAATGAGGTGGCTCCTGCTTCGACGAGTTGATCGAGCACATCCGCCTGATTGAGGTCTTTCAACGACAAAAGGTGGCGCTGGTGTTCGATTTCGCGTCCTTCTGCATCGACAAGGTCGAATTTCATACGACAGAACTGCGCACACGCTCCACGGTTGGCAGAACGTCCGAAACAGTATTGCGACGCATAGCAGATACCGCTATAGCTGACACACAAGGCTCCATGAACAAACACTTCGAGTTCGACATCTGGCACAGCCTCATGAATGCTTCTGATTTCCTCTACCGATAGTTCGCGTGCCAAGACCACCCGTTGAAATCCCAATTCAGCCAGCCATTTCACCTTATCTGCCGTACGATTGTCGGTCTGTGTTGAGGCATGAAGCGCTATAGGAGGCAACTGGAGTTTGAGCAGTCCCATATCTTGCACGAGAATGGCATCAACCCCCACCCCATGGAGTTCGCGGATAAGTGACAGCGTGTCGTCGAGTTCACCATCATAAATAATGGTATTGACCGTCACATAGACTTTTGCACCAAACAGATGGGCATAGTCGCACAACTGTCTGATGTCGTCCACACTATTTCCCACAGCAGCCCTTGCTCCGAAACGTGATGCTCCGATATATACGGCATCGGCCCCATGGTCAATAGCAGCAATACCGCAGGCAAGGTTCTTGGCAGGTGCCAGCAGTTCCAGTTTTCTCATCGTATAGTATTGATATCGAATGGTGTTGCTTGATATACGTAATAGTTGATCCAATTGTTATAAAACAGATTGGCGTGTGCCCTCCATGTGACAAGGGGCTCGTTGGATGGATTATTGTCTTTATAATAGTTCTTGGGCAAATCCACATCGTCACGTATGCCACAGTCTCGTCGATACTCCTTGTCAAGAGTATTGGGAGCATATTCCAGATGGCCGGTAATAAAGAATTCTCTACCCTCTCGCGCCATCACAATACTCACTCCGCTTTCCGGTGATTCGGCAATCAGGCTCAGCTCATGCTGCTTTTCTATGTCTTCGCGATGAATCTCGGTATGTCGGCTATGCGGCATCTGAAACACATCGTCAAAGCCTCGGAAGATAGGGAGCTTGGGCTGTAATGTATGTTGGGGGAATACGCCAAACATTTTCTTGGGCAACTGGTATTTCGGCACTCCGTAATGGTAGTACAATCCCGCCTGCGCAGCCCAGCAGATATATAATGTACTAGTCACGTGCGTACGTGCCCATGAGAATATTTCTGTCATTTCATCCCAATATGTGACATCTTCAAAATCAAGAGTCTCGACGGGTGCACCGGTAATAATCATGCCATCATAACGCTCCTTGCGCATCTGCTGGAAATCTCGGTAGAACATCATCATGTGTTCGATTGGGGTGTTCTTTGGCGTGTGGCTTCTGAGTTTCATGAAGCTCACTTCCAACTGCAAGGGTGTATTTGAAAGCAGACGGATCAGGTCTGTCTCGGTAGTTATCTTCAATGGCATCAGATTGAGAATCACAATCTTCAACGGGCGGATATCCTGCATGTGGGCGCGTGAATCGTCCATCACAAAAATGTTTTCCTTTTTCAGCAACTCTATTGCCGGTAATTGATCTGGTAATTTTAAAGGCATGTTTCTTTCAGTTTACTTTTTCAACACAATCTTTTTCAATACAATCTTTTTTATATATCCTCAATGGCTCTCAGCAACAGCAACAACACAAGCCGACACGTTGTCGAAACCTCCGGCTGTGATAGCTGCCTCACACAATGCGTTGGCATCTTTCCCTTCATTGAGTAATTTTTCTATATTTTCATCATCTACCATATCGCTGAGTCCGTCAGAACACAACAGGAAGGTACAACCAGCTTTTACATCATTGGTAAACTCGGTAAAGTCGAGAAACGAGGTGGTACATCCTGCTCCGATACAGTTGGTGATGACGTTGGAATGGCGTTTTACACCTGTCATTTCGTTCAGACTATGGTCTGTCGTGATTTGCTTCAGTTTACCATCTGACAGCATATACAGACGACTGTCTCCGCAGTTCATCCAGAAATAGTTTCCTTCATAATATAGTATTCCAACGAGTGTGGTACCCATTTCCTGAAGCTTGCGGTCTTCAACTCCACGCGAAGAGATGATCTTATTGATGGAAACGAGCCACTCCACCATAGCTTCACACAAGGCACCTTCGCTCAGATGTGCAGGTAGGTCGTGGATGAAGAAATGTAGGTTTTTCAGCGTCTCCTCGCTGGCAACTTCTCCGGCATTATGTCCGCCCATTCCGTCTGCCAAAGCCACAATAAAACGATCCTTGTTTTCTGTAAAGAACTGCAAGTCACAGGCCTCACTCCTTACATACTTGTTTTCCACCAGAATCATATCCTCATTATTGCTTCGAATACATCCGACACGACTCGATGCAGTTATCGTTATCTTACTCATATCTTATTCTTATCATTATTTTATACTTACTTGTAAACTGACATTTGCTATGGTCAGAATATCTCCATTCTTAACAGACATCGGCACATCGGGCAACAGATCCCGTTGGTTCAGCTTCGTTCCGTTTGAAGAATGCTTGTCTATGACACACCATCCTGAATCTTGTTTGAAGAGCAGTTGGGCATGAACACCCGATACATACATGTTGTTGCTGAAGAATTTTGCGTATGGACCTTGGCGGCGTCCTATGACAGCCCCGTTCACTCCTACGATACGGATGGCCAAAGAAGAGTTGTATAACAACAGCATGGGCATTCCCTTGATTTGCGGGACATCGTTGGGAATTGTTTCCATATTGCCCTTCGTTGCCTGACCGATGCTTACCGACTGGCTGACAAACGACGTTGACAAGGAAGTCATATTATTGCGCTCTTCCCGCTTCTTCTGTAATTCATCGTAACTGATCATCAGACCGCCACAATGGGTACAGCGATGACCCAGTCCTACCCTACCACAACTGCTGCAATAGAGTAATGCCTGACCACATTGATCGCAGAAGCGCGAATCGTCGTCGATCTCTTCTTTACAATTAGGACATATTATCATATTTTCTTTTCTACGTAGATTCTTATTTTATTTGCAATCCCCCTCACGACCTACACGTCACAGATGTCTTCTGGCATAATGGTCTGATAGGTTTCTTTGGTCACCTCCGGCATACCGCTGACTCTGACGGAGAGTTGCTGAATGGTTGCATCGAGCAGGTTGCGCATTTCTCGCGCATTACCGAAATTCTGATCTTTCGATACCACTTTTCTGCAGATCAGGTCCATCAACTTAAATTCAGCTGCTGGCGACAAGGTGTAATTGTCTTTCTGTGCCATCTTCTTGAAAATGGCCAGCAACTCATCTTCGTTATAGTCGTCTATCAGCATCTTATGTGTGAAACGGCTGGCAAGACCTGGATTGGTCTTCAGGAAATCTTCCATCTGATCCTTATAGCCTGCAGCAATAACCACAAACTTGCCACGGTCGTCTTCCATCCGCTTCATCAACGTATCGATGGCTTCCTTACCATACGGGTCGTTTTCTGCCGATAGCGTATAGGCTTCGTCGATAAACAGGATGCCACCCATGGCTTTGTCACACATATTATTGACGATCTTGGGAGTCTCGCCCATGTATTTTCCAACCAACGTGGCACGACTCACTTCCACCACGTGACTTGTCGGGAGAATCTCCATGCTTTGCAACACTTCTCCCATCTTACGGGCGATAGTGGTCTTTCCCGTTCCGGGATTACCCATCAGAATGAAGTTCATAGACATCTGCTGCACTTTTCCTGCGCCCATGGCGGCACGTTGCTTCATGAACATGCTCTGTACTGCCAGACGCCGGATCATGTTCTTGACCGAACGCATGCCCACAAACTCATCCAGTTCTGACAGTACTTCGTCCAATGGGCGTGCTTGCTCGTTACGTCCGTCTGACAAATCGTCTTCCACGATTTTGAACATATCTTCCTGATTGAAATTCGGATCGCTCATCTGTTTCATCAGGCGCTGGCTTTGTTTCTCTACTGCCGAGTCGAAAAGGCGGCGTGCCTCTCGCGCATTACCGAAATTCTTATCCCGTCGCAGATACATCTGCTCAAACTGCCGGTGAATGGCGTTGGTGGTTGATGCATCGATGGTGAATTTCTTTGCCGTCGCCATATTGATGAAAATCTGCGTCAACTCATCAGGCGTATAATCGTCGAAATGGATGGTCTGGGTAAAACGACTCTTCAGTCCGGGGTTAGAACTGATGAAATCGTGCATCTGATCCGTATATCCGGCAACAATACAGATGAACTTTCCACGGTCATCCTCCAAACGCTTCAACAGGGTGTCTATGGCTTCACTACCGAATGTGTCGGCATCGCTGGTCTTGAGCGTATAGGCCTCGTCAATAAACAATACACCTCCCAAGGCTGAATCGATCACCTGGTTGGTCTTAATAGCTGTCTGTCCGGAATAGCCCGCTACGAGTTTGCTGCGGTCGGCTTCTACAAGCTGACCTTTCGACAGGATTCCGAGTGTACGAAACACATCTGCCATGATGCGGGCAACGGTAGTCTTACCGGTTCCCGGATTTCCTGTAAACACATAGTGTTTCCCCTGGAATGTATCCGTCTCTCCACGGCGAATCTGCAGATTGAGAAACGAGACAAGATTGGAAATCTCCTGTTTTACCGCAGCAAGACCCACCATGCCATGGAGCTTCTCGAGACACTCGTCGTAGTTGACACTCTTGGGAGCCTGATAGGGAATATCCACCTGCTCTATCGTCATCAACTGCTGATTGTCGAGACTGTTGATGTCAAGGCGTTGCAGACGTTCTGCCTGACGGGCACAGATTTTGTCAAACAACTGACGCATCGTGCGGCCGTTGGCAAAATCCTTGTCGCGCGACTGATACATCTCCTTGATCATCTTGCGCGCCAATCCTTCTGCCGCCTCGCTAAATTCGTATTTCTTCTCCTTGGCAAACATGTTCATGATGTCGAAAAGTTGCTCTGGAGAGTAGTCTTCTATATTCAGGAAATAGCTGAATCGACTTCTGAAACCCACGTTGATACGGAACAGATTTTCCATCTCCGACCGATAACCTGCGGCAATAACAACAAATTTGCCGCGGTCGTCCTCCATTCGTTTCATCAGCTGTTCAAGGGCCTGCGCTCCTTGCGTGTCGCGCTCGCCCGTCTGACTGAGTGGCGCCAGCGTATAGGCTTCGTCCACGAAAAGGATGCCGCCCATGGCTTTATCACACAGGCGATCTACGATCTTCGGAGTCTCGCCCTGGTATGGACTCACCATTTTCGACCGGTCGGCTTCTACCACATGACCGCTGTCGAGATAACCTATCGACTCCAGTATCTCGCCCAGTTTCCGGGCGATGGTAGTCTTGCCGGTTCCGGGATTACCCGTCAACACGATATGTATGCCGGCTTTCTCTTGATCGCCGAGTCCCCGTTGTGCACGTTCCACACTATTCTTCACGCTATAGGCAATCTCGCGCACGGTCTTCTTGACTTTATCCATTCCGATGAAGCAGTCAAGGTCTTTGAGAATGTCATCCACAGAACGTTCTGCAGGAACATATCCTCTGATGTCACACTCCTCAACGGTATCGGCTTGGGCTCCCCTGCTGATGAAAGAGGTGAAGATATCTTCTGCGGTCTTCACGGCAAGATGTCCGTATCCGAATGTCTCGTCCTTGATCTTCAGTTGATACTGGAAGAACCGTTGCAACTTATGTTCTGCAGCCTGGGTAAAGGAGGTTATGGCGTATTTCTTCCGTAACTCCAGTTTACAGATCTCACAGAGTTCTGCATAGCCTGGTGTAGGCAACCGGAAAGTATATTTGAAGCGGTTCTGCGCCGCAGGATTATTGCTCAGGAAGTCGTCAAGGCCCTTGGGAAGTCCCGAAATGATTACGATAGGATTCTCGTTCCATTTGTCCATTTCCACAAACAACTTGTCGAGCGGGTTGACCTGATTGGAATAACGGTCTGGCAACAGTTTCTGTACGTTGTCAAAGAAGAGAATGCCGTTGCGCGCCTTTTTCACATTATCGTCCCATTTATCCACGAAACGCTGGTAATCCACGGCGTCAACCATGGTCAACTTGGGTTTCTCGATAATCTTATGTTGATAGAAATAGTCGCGAATGACCTCGGCCAAGGCGGTCTTTCCCGTACCTGTCTCACCAATAATAATGGTATTGATGCTCAACCGGATATTGACAATATCCTTGCGCGATTGTAAATAGGTATAGGTATCTACTACGGTCTTCAACTGACGCTTCACCTCGTCAAGACCGACCATGCGGTCAAGCACGTGTTTTGTGGCAAGAGGTTGGCCGCACCACTTGCAGAATTTCGCTATCGAGCGATTTTCTTTATGACAATTCTCACAGACCATAATTATTCTACATCTTATTCTACATCTCTTTGCAACTGATTGACAACTTTGGTAGGATTGAGCCGCCAGTTGTCCAAATCAGGATTATTCACATTCAATAGCTTCGGGCTATAGACCAGCAGTTCCATGACCAGGATGAGCACCATGACAGACCACAGCAGGTAGTGGGCTATCGACTCTCCGCTGATGGAACGTATCTGATTGGAGACATCGTCCAACAGTCCGAACTTAGAACCCTTAAACCGATAACTCTTCTGTCTGAAGGTGAAGTACAAGGGTTCCAGCAGGGAGGTCTTGACGTCGTCGTCCATCACCTCGTCTATCAGGTTTCCGTCATTACGTCTTTCCTTCCGGTAGTCGGTAAAATAGCAGATGGCCATATATACGGCTGTAATGACGATTACTACCGGGACAAACATAGCGGGGGCCGCTTTCTGCGTATGCCGCAGAATGGCCACAGGGATATAGGTAGAGAAGAGTCCCAGACTTCCCCATAATGCCGAGAGCACGAATCCGAAGCCGTGGAAATAGGCTCTCATGGCTATGATAAATGCCATGATTCCTCCCACAGGCAGTACGATGGTGAGTCCGGCATGTTCCAGCAAGTACTCGCGTCCGCTGATGCCGCAGACCGCCAGCATCAGAACCCACAGTACGCATAGCGCATAAAAGACCATGCGCAACATGCGTTCCTTCATATTGGCGCGGATATAATCGCCATGCACGCGTTCAAATTTCTGCATGGTTTGTGTTTTCGCCTCACAATACCTTTTATAATAGGTCTGCGTCTGGTCTATCTCTCCTAACGCCAGTATCCATTGTTCCAGACTCCGTTCGTAACTGTATGACTCGCAGAAGTCTTCTTTCGGATTCTCGTGGTAGAAGACCGACATCCATTGCTTCAACGCACCCCGTTGGAGTTCGCCAATGAGTACTGTACGTTTCGCATACTGCTGCATCGCCTTGACATCATGCAGTTCGATACCGTCCTCCAACATATAGGTTGGACAGACGCCGAGCATCATGCAGAAGCGATAGGCTGCCGTACGGAGGTCGTAAACTCCCAGGCGTTCGGTATTCTCATCGCTCGACAGGTCGAAACATGAACGTGCCATATTGATTTGTTCCATCCATCCGTGCAACTGTGCGAAATAATGGAATCGGCCGTTGGGTTCTGAGTAATCGGCTATGGCTGCCGCGAAATCCTCATCATTACTATGCTGGGTATCGTGAAGCAAAGCGAGAAGACAGGCGCCAACGGCACGTGGAGTTTGTGCTTCACGCAGGTCGAATGCCGCGTTGCGGTCGATATTATACAGCACCTTATACCCCAGCGCCTTTGAAGGCTGCTGTCCTTCTGTCATGATGCGCAACGACTCACAGGCCATGCGATCTTCGTGTGCATACATCCACGACAGCAGGCGTCCGTCGCTCAGCGCCATCCATTCGTCGTCTGTACAGTCTTCATACCCGAAGGCTCTGACGATTTCCGAGATGTTGGATGATGGATATTTCGGAAGAAACGGTATTTCGCCATCTACCTCATAGGCCAACTGGAGTATCGCCTTACGCGAGTCTGAGTGGCTGTCTTCGCGGAAATAACTTCTGAGGCGTTCAATATTAGCTGTTGAATGGCTTTCAAGATACAGGAACAGGCTGTCATGTTCGTTCTTCAATGCCAGCGCATATTGATCGGAGGCTGCAAGTACAGAGATGACCACACTATGAAGGTTGTCACATAGCTTGCCCCGGAGGTCACGATACGGATAGGTAGGCTCCATGGCGTAGATGGCCGACATCAGACCTGCTGTCTGATCGACAGGATAGCGATTGCTGACGATATCCTTCAACGTAGCGCTAAGTTTTACATTACCACATTGTTCCAACCAACTGGTAATACGACCGTTATAGAGATAGTTGATGGCAAGTTTCTCGTTATCTACCAACAAGGGGATGAGTTCATGGACATTATCCGCCACAAGGTTGCGCTCTGGATCTACCACGAAACTGCGATATTTCAGAAGTGGCGACGAAACATCCACGGGGACATTCTCTCCCAGGAACCAGCGTTCCACATGATTGTAGTCCCATCTGCTCTTTGGGTTGACAGCCGTCAGACCCTGTACGATCATCTTGACGCGTTCAGGCAGTTCGTTGATTCTTGGCAGACGTCCTTCGTTTTTCTTGCGCATCATCACGCGCTCATTTTGGCTGAACGGACTCTCTCCGAGCCACAGGGTCATCAGGGCGATTCCCAGCGAGTAGCTATCTACCGAAGGCGTAATCTCCACCTCGCCGTCAATCACGTCGTTATACATCTCAGGTGCTGCATAGACGGGGGTACGCGCTTGGGTGGTCTTATGCATATCTTCATCGTCGCGTATCACACTTGAGATGCCGAAGTCGCCCAGCACCAATTGCGTGTGATTCTCATCGCGGAAGAAGAAATTACTGGGTTTGATGTCTTTGTGGATGATATTGCTGTTGTGGCAATATTCCAAGGCTGCTGCGGCTTGCAGGGCAATACGTCTGAACTGATTGAAGTTGCCGTCAAGGTCGTATTCTCCAAGATTACCTCCTCGCAGATATTCCATCAGTTCGTAGTCTCGGTTTTTGCCGTCAACGTATGTCTTGCCGTAATCCTGCACTTTGACAACCATTTCCATGTCAAAGTTCTCAATGATGCGCATCAGCGTCTTGTTGATGCTGAAGTTGGGGTAATAGAGTTTCAGCACCTTCTCCCCTTCTCCGTCTTTCACCAGAAACACCTGTGCTTCACCAGAATGGTCGCTCAGACATTTGATATTCTGATAACATTTGCCTTTGAGAATGAAATCTCCTGTCTTTTCTTCATCGTCATTGTCATTGGCAATTCTATTGGAACGAATGGTTTGGTCATCCGCCATGGCAGATGCCTGTACACGAAACGTTGCCTGTTGGACCTGTTGTGTCTGTTCCGGATTTACGATGGTCTTGTCTGTCATTTCTTATCATCTTTTATGTCGGAACTGCTCTTTTTTCCCAATACCACCCATTTGCCTCCAAGCTGTGGCTTGGCACATCCGCAAGGACTGCTGTGCATGGCGTGTTTATAGTTGCATACCCACGCGAGGCGTATGCCTTGTGGCTTGCAGGCCATGGTGTAGTTTCTGGCCATTATAGGCGACTCGGTAGGTTTGGTTGCAAGTTTTTCCAACGCTTCTGCCAGCGCCTCCATATTTTGCTGTTTCAACTTCTCCAACTGTTTCTCGGTCATGCGGTTACGCGGTGGAATCACTATGTCTTCCTCAGGCATCCCCGAGTCTTTCGCGAGAAGCGTCAACACGCGTTTTCTCAACTCATCGTTCTTTTTGTCGCGCAGACGGTCTTTCTCCGTACAGGCAGGCAGGATGTTTTCCAGACGGTTGTACTCCTTGACAATCTCTTGCAGATGGATATAATCGGGCTCTTTCTGCAATCGCTTCACCATCTCCTTGGCTTCTGCCGTCAGCGGAGTGCCGCATTTCTTGCAGAAAGCAAAATCGTTCATCGTATGACAGGTCGGACAAACCAGTCCTCCTCTCGGACTTCCACATTCGGAACAGTAGGCTTCGTTGCCGTGGAGCGCATAGCCGCAGTACGAACAAACGTCTTTGCGCACATACCGATGGCAGGTCTCACAGAAATCTGCTCCTGGATCCATTTCTGCCCCGCAATAGGGACACGTAAGTTTTCCTATGGGTTGTCCACATTGTGCACAAAAGATGGCTTCTTCTTCATTTTCTGCACCGCAATACGGACATACTTTGACTTTGGCACGCAAGGTTTGCATTTCCGCCTGCTGCAAAACCTGATCTTCTTGGAGTTCTTGGCTTGGCAACATTTCCTGCGGACGTGCTGTGCGCTGGTTTTGGTTTCTAATTGTCTGGTTATCTTCTATCATTACTACAAACGTTGTAATATTGTTGCAAAGATACTTATTTTTTTTGAAAATATACTAAAAAAACCGCTGTAAATTATCATCTACAGCGGTTTTTCTTATAATTTCTTTTTGCAAATGCCTCAAATCGGGTGTTTACCAGAGTTCTAAACGTTCTGATTTTGGAATAAACATCTTATCGCCTTCCTTGATGCCGAATGCCTCATACCACATGTCGATATGGGGAAGCGCACCATTCACGCGCCAACGGCTGAGGGAGTGTGGGTCGCTCTTGGTGCGGTTGCGGATTTCGGCTTCGTTGATATTTCCTGCCCATACTCCTGCGTAGGCGAGGAAGAAGCGTTGCTCAGGGGTCAGTCCGTCGATCACGGGAAGGGCCTGGGTCTTGGTGGCATTCTTCAGCGCGTAATAGGCCACCTGCAGACCGCCGTGGTCGGCCAGGTTCTCACCAAGGGTCAGACGTCCGTTGGCGTTCAGGTCGGGCAATACTTTGATATTGTTGAAGAATTCCACATAGCGGTCAGTACGTTCCGTAAAATTCTTTCCATCCTCAGCCTTCCACCAGTCGTGCATATTACCGTCTTTGTCGTATTGTCGTCCCTGGTCGTCAAATCCATGGGTCATTTCGTGACCGATGACCACGCCAATCGCACCATAGTTGAAGGCGTCGTCTGCCTCTGGGTCAAAGAACGGGGGCTGAAGGATGCCGGCAGGGAAACAGATTTCGTTGGTGGTTGGATTATAATAGGCGTTGACGGTCTGCGGATTCATATACCAGTCGTCTTTGTCAACAGGTTTTCCTGCGGTATGGTTGATCTGCCACTTGTTCCAGAAGCGGTTACATTCCTTCATATTGTCATAATATGATTTCGACGGATCAATAGTCAGCTCGCTCATATCGGTCCATTTGTCGGGATATCCTATCTTGACATAGAAGGTGTTGAGTTTCAACAAGGCATTCACCTTGGTACTGTCGTCCATCCAGGTTTGTGCGGCAATACGCTCGCCCAGGGCGATACGGAGGTTTTCCACCAAGGTGGTCATGCGCTTCTTAGAAGAGGCAGGGAAATACTTCTCTGTATAGATTTTTCCAAGGGCCTCACCCATCACGCCTTCCACCTGCGAGGTGGCTCTGCGCCAGAGGGGATGGTTTTCCTTGCGTCCTGCCATCACCTTGCCGTAGAAATCGAAACTGGCTTGTGCGGCTTCGTCGTTCAGCAGGTTGGCGGCGCCGTTGATGATGCGCCATTCCATCCAGTCGCGGTATGCCGGAGCTGAGAGACCAGCAATCACTTTCTCGGCACCTGCCATGAAGTCGGGCTGGCCTACGACGAGTGTCTGCAGGTATTTGCTGTCTATGCCTTTGGCATTCATCAGCTGTTCCAGTTGCAGATGGGGGTATTTGCTCTGAAACTCCTGGAGCGTCATCTTGTTGTAGTTGGCTTTCGGGTCACGCAGCTGGGTGTTTGATCGTGATACTTTCGCCAAAGCCATCTCTATCTTCATGACGTTCTGCATCTTCTTCTGTGCCGCACCCGTCTTGAATCCGAAGAGTCGGAACATCTTCACGATGTGGAGCTTGTACGCCTCACGGATTTTTGTCGTGGCGGGATCATTCTCCAGATAGTAGTCTTTCTGTCCGAGGGTCAGTCCGCCTTGGTTGACGCCGAGGATGTTTTGCGTAGCATTCATCTCATCAGCTGCGATACCGGCGCCATAGAACATAGGTGCTCCTGCGGGCATCATTTCCTTTTGAATGGCAAAGAGCTGACTGGTGGTCTTGGCGGCTTCAAGGCGCTTGAGGATGGGCTGTACGGGCGAGAGTCCGTCTTTTTCTCTGCGGTCTGTATCAACAGCCATTTTGTAAAGGTCGCTTAACTTACGCTCTACCGTTCCTTCGGCATAGCTGTTCTCTTGCAGCTCCTTCAGGATGCCGTTGATGCGCTTGGTATTGTTTTCTGCCAGGCGGTCAAAACTTCCATAGCGTGAATAGGCTGCCGGCAGGGGGTTGGCTTTCATCCATCCGCCACAGGCATAAGTGAAGAAATCGTCTCCAGGACGGGCACTCTGATCCATGTCGGCCAGAGACAATCCCGATTTCAGTTGTTGCTGGGCCATCGAAGGAATGGCCATCGTTGTAACTGCCATCATTAGAAGTAATTTTTTCATTTTCATAATATTATTGATCTTTGTTCGTCATTTCGTTAATGCGTCATACGCTTCTGAGAGTTGTTCCCAGCGCTCCACTTCTTCGTCGAGGGCTGCCTTGATATTGGTATATTCGGTCACCAGTTCCATATTGGATGCCTGTGCGGGGTCCATGAGGAGTTGGTCCAACTGTTTCAGGCGGTCTTCCATCTCGCTGATTTTCTTCTCCGAAGCGGCTACGGCCTTTTCTGCCTTACTGATCTTCTTCTGCTGTTCTTTGCGTTCGGCATACGACAGGGCTGGCGATTTTTCGTCTGATTTTTTCTCTGTTGCCTTGGGCGTCTTTTCTGCCGCAGGCTTTGTTTCCAACTGGCTCAGTTCGTCAATACGCTTCGACTGTAGGAAATCGTAGATGCCTCCGAGGTGTTCTCTGATGCGTCCTCCGCCAAACTCATAGACCTTGGTGACCAGGCCGTCAAGGAATTCACGGTCGTGGCTCACGATGATGGCTGTGCCGTCGAAGGCCTTGATGGCTTCCTTCAACACGTCTTTCGAGGGCATGTCGAGGTGGTTGGTGGGCTCGTCGAGGATCAACAGGTTGACGGGTTCGAGCAACAGCCGGATCATGGCGAGACGACTGCGTTCGCCGCCACTCAACACCTTCACTTTCTTGTCAGATGCTTCGCCTCCAAACATGAAAGCGCCGAGGATGTCGTTGATCTTCAGTCTGACCTCTCCTTTTGCCACACGGTCTATCGTTTCAAATACGGAGAGCGACTCGTCGAGGAGCTGGGCTTGGTTCTGTGCGAAATAGCCGATCTGTACGTTATGGCCTATCTTCAACATACCGTCGTAGGGTATCTCGCCCATGATACATTTCACGAGGGTTGACTTTCCTTCGCCGTTCTTTCCCACAAAAGCCACCTTCTCCCCTCTTTTGATGGTCAGGTTGGCATGCGAGAATACGGTATGGGCGCCATAGTCTTTCCTGACGTCCTCACAGATGACGGGATAGTCGCCGCTTCGCAGACAGGGTGGAAATTTCAGGTGCATGGCGGAGTTATCCACCTCATCCACCTCGATAGGTACTATCTTCTCCAGTTGTTTCACCTTCTGCTGCACCTGTACGGCTTTGGTGGCCTGATAGCGGAAGCGCTCGATAAAGGCGCGCATCTCGGCTATCTCCTTCTGCTGGTTCTCGTAGGCACGCTGCTGTTGTTCGCGGCGTTCCTTTCTAAGCACCATATATTCATCGTAGCGCACCTTATAGTCTATGATGTGTCCACACGATATCTCTAAGGTGCGATTAGACACATGGTTGATAAAGGCGCGGTCGTGACTGACCAATACTACGGCTTTCGCACTTTGTGCAAGAAACTGCTCCAACCATTGTATCGACTCGATGTCGAGGTGGTTGGTAGGCTCGTCGAGCAACAGCACGTCGGGCTTCTGCAACAGAATCTTTGCCAGTTCGATACGCATGCGCCAACCTCCTGAGAACTCGCGTGTGGGACGGTCGAAGTCTGTTCTTACAAAACCGAGACCTGTCAGGGTGCGTTCCACTTCGGCATCATTACTGTCCGCTCCCATCATCATGTAGCGGTCGTGCTCCTGCGTGAAGCGTTCCACCAGCGCCAAATAACTTTCGCTCTCGTAGTCCGTACGTTCTGCGAGTTCGCGATTGAGTTTGTCTATCAACTGTTGCTGTCGTGTGACATTGGCGAAGGCTTTCATCGCCTCTTCTTTCACGGTCGTATCATCCTGCAACACCATCACCTGTGGCAGATAGCCGATAGTGGTGTCGGAGGGCACGTTGACAGTTCCTGCCGTAGGATGCTGCAAGCCACACAGTATTTTCAAGAGCGTTGATTTACCAGCTCCGTTCTTACCCACAAGGGCAATACGGTCGCGGTCGTTGACCACAAAACTGGCATTCTGGAAGAGGGGTTTGACCCCAAACTCCACCTGTAATCCTTCTACTGATATCATTCTATTTATATTTACCATGCAAAGTTACAAAATTATTCCCGTATTCCCACCGAAAAGGTCGCACGGATTACAAGGATTACACGGAAATTTTTTATCCACGGATTACACTGTTTAGTTTATTGGTTTATTGGTTAGAGGTTAGAGGTTAGTGATTAGTGATTAGTGGTTAGTGGTTAAAGGTTAAAGGTTAAAGGTTAGAGGTTAGAGATCATAGTAAAAGATTCTCTTAAAGATTTTCGTTAAGATTTCGAGCATCTCCGATGCGATCCATAACAAAACCCTTCCCAAAAGCGAGGTATTCGAGCGCATTTTCAGTCGAGATTTTCGTTTAAGATTTTATTTCCGTCTAATACCCGTTCAAATTCCGATGATTAATAGAGCATACCAAACATCCATAACGGAATGATGTTACCATAGCCAGTCTCTATATCGTCCTTGACCACATAACCATGCTCTATGTTTTGCAACTGCTTTTGCCTTTTCTTCTTTCCTCCAACCTCAAAAGTATATTTCCCGTCAATCAGAAAATCAGAGATAGGCGATACTGTTACAGACATGAGAGAGCGCGTCTGATTGAAAAAGAAAGTTTCTCTAACCGTTCCTATCTCAACACTCCTTCCGGCAAGGGTGTAAATAAGTGTTGGGTTATCCAGATAGATCTTGTCCACCTTACCAAGTCCTTGAATACCGCCCGTAGAAGTGCGGAGCTGCCCAATAAGTCCGGCTTTCTCCAAGTACGCGCAAAGGTCTGCAATTTTGTTTCTAGACACTTCAAGCTGCCCTCCTATCTGACTCATATTAGGCTTAAAGGGTGCACTTTGAGCGATGATGGCAAGCAGTCTTTTGAGTTTTCTTGCCGTTGAAACAGTAAGGTCAGCATATTGCGGAATATCCGTTTCTATCGTGGCATTGACGACTTGCTGAATATACATTCCGATGTTGCCATCAGAGAAAGGATAATATCCTCGTTGCAGATAGTCTGCAAAATATTCTAATGGCAAGAAGTCATCCTGTATATCGACCTCCTGTTGCATGATTTGTTCTAAAGTACATACAGGAAAGTGAATGCCATGAAAGAGTTCCAGATATTCACGATATGAGAGTCCTTGCATCTCGTACATGAGTGCACGACGGCTCAGGTCAGAAGCACCCTTTGCTATGTCGAGAACAGACGACCCTGTAAACATTACATGGAGTTCGGGATGGTAGTCGTATATCAGTTTCAACTCCCTTGCCCAATCCTGGTATTTATGTATTTCATCGATGAAAAGATATTTTCCTCCCATCTTTGCAAATGAATCTGCCAGTTCTGTGAGTCTATGACTGGCAAAATAGAAATCTTCTGCTTGCACATAGAGCGCATCTTTTCTTGATAATTGTTCTTTGATGTGTTGAAGCACCAAAGTCGTTTTACCAACACCCCTTGGTCCCATAAGTCCTATCATACGGGCATCCCAATTGATGCAATCATGCATATAGCGATGAAACGTAGTACTCGTTCCTCTCAGCAATTTGTCGAATGTAGCTTGTAATTGTTCCATTTTAAGCCTGATTTTATTGTTCTTCGACTGCAAATATACGAATAAATACGAAAAATGCACTACACACAGTGCACTTTTTAACATAATTTGCACCATGCATAGTGCATTTTTTTCTTAATAACGGTCCTGAAATCACAGAAACGTTTGTTTAGGTTATGGGTTATGGGTTATAGGTTAAAGGTTAGTGATTAGTGGTTAGTGATTTTCGTTAAAGATTATTTTTAAGATTTTCGTTAAGATTTCGAGCATCTCCGATGCGATCCATAATAAAACCCTTCCCAAAAGCGAGGTATTCGAGCGCATTTTCAGTCGATTTTCATTTAAGATTTTATTTTGTGTTGCTTACGCAAGAAATCTTGGAGGAAATCTTCATGTAAAATCTAAGGACCTAAACGGTCCAGAAATCTATTTAATAATATTGTTATCTTCCTAAAATATTTCTTGCCGTAGGCAACATCTTAAACAAGATTTTCCCCAAAGATTTCTTGCCGTAGGCAACCCCAAAAACATCCGTCTAATATCCGTCTAAATTCCGATGATAGATTTCTTGCCGTAGGCAACTAAAAAAAATCCACGGAACACAAATAAAATCCGCGGAATCCGTGTGAGATAAAAAAAGCAGGAACACCTTGCGAGTATTCCTGCATTTTTTCGTTCTCTTACGAGAATAAGACTTTACTTAACCTTCTCGACGATAGCCTTGAAAGCCTCAGGGTTGTTGACAGCGAGGTCAGCAAGCACCTTACGGTTGATTTCAATACCAGCATGAGCGAGCTTGCCCATCAGAGCAGAGTAGCTCAAACCTTCGATACGGGCAGCAGCGTTGATACGCTGAATCCACAGAGCGCGGAAATTGCGTTTCTTGTTCTTACGGTCGCGGTAAGCGTAGGTAAGACCCTTTTCCCATGTGTTCTTCGCTACTGTCCAAACATTCTTGCGGGCACCAAAGTAACCGCGAGTGAGTTTCAGAATTCTTTTACGTTTTGCTCTTGAAGCAACGTGATTTACTGATCTTGGCATAGTTTTCTTCTTACTTTAATGTTTGACAATAGGTGAATTAACGGAGACACAACAGGTCACGAACCTGCTTCATGTTGCTGTTGTCCACGATAGCCTGGTGAACCAGGTTACGCTTCTGCTTCTTAGTTTTCTTAGTCAGAATGTGACTGTGGTAAGCATGGTGTCTCTTGATCTTACCTGTACCGGTGAAACGAAATCTCTTCTTTGCGCCGGAATTTGTCTTTACTTTTGGCATTGTTTTGTTATTTAATTGTTATTTAATAATATGGTGGCAACGCATATACCGGGCGTTACGCACCTGTTTTCGTTCAGATATTGTTTTTCAACTTTTCGAGAGCGTCTGCGCTAATCTTGGCGTTTGCCAGCATACCGCTTTTCGTTTCAACGCGCTCTTTGGCCTGCTGCTGCTCAGCCTCTTTGCTCTCGGCTGCAGAAGCCTCTCTGTCGCGAGCCTGTTGACTCTTCTTGGCCACACCTGCTTTCTTAGGAGCGAGATAGATAAACATCTTCTTACCTTCGAGTGAGGGCATGTGCTCTACCTTACCGTATTCCTCCAGATCATTTGCGAAACGCAACAGAAGAACTTCTCCTTGTTCCTTAAACAGGATAGAACGTCCACGGAAGAATACGTATGCGCGTACCTTATTACCATCTTCCAGGAATTCCTTGGCGTGCTTCAGCTTAAACTGGTAGTCGTGCTCATCGGTCTGAGGTCCGAAGCGAATCTCCTTCACTTCCACCTTCACCTGCTTGGCTTTCATTTCCTTCTGACGCTTCTTCTGCTGATAGAGGAACTTCGAATAGTCGATAATGCGACAAACGGGAGGGTTGGCATTTGGGGATATCTCAACGAGGTCAACGCCCTCTGCACGAGCCATATCCAATGCTTGACGAGTGGGAACTACTGTTGATCCGTCGTCTCCCACAATACGTACCTCACGCACACGAATCTGTTCGTTGACGCGGTACTGATTCTTCATGTTGTCATTCTTCATCGACTATATTTTCGGTGTAATTACTCAAATTGGCTGCAAAGTTACTGTTTTTATTCGGACTAACAAAACTTTTCGCATTATTTTTTCATTATTTCTCACATAATTTTATTCCCTACCCTATTTTGTCGCACAAGGAGCGTTTAGGTTAGTGGTTAGTGGTTAAAGGTTAAAGGTTAAAGGTTAAAGGTTAGAGATTCTCTTAAAGATTTTCGTAGGATGATAAAGACCACTCCCTCAGACTTCAGACCTCAGACTTCAGACTTCATCTTAGTTGAAGATTATTCTAAAGATTTTCGTTTAGATTTCGAGCATCTCCGATGCGATCCATAACAACCCCCTTCCCCAAAGCGAGGTACTCGAGCGCATTTTGGTCAAGGATTTTTATTTAAAGATTTTATTTCCGTCTAATATCCGTTTAAATTCCGATGATGATTATATTTCTTGCGAAGCAACTAAAAATCCACGGAACACAAATAAAATGTGTGCTCCGTGGATAAAGAATACAGCGCCCCTTGACAACAAGGAGCGCTGTGCGATTAAGGGATTATGGTTAAGAAGAAAACGGAAGACTAACCCTCTAAACCTCCGCCACCAGGCTGTTCAGTACCCTGGTCGCCTCCGGGTTTCTGCTCAGTACCCTGGTCACCTCCAGGATTGGTAGTAGAACCGGTATCCTCGCCGTCCGCCT